>Ga0163150_10003562_pt1 | contig 21746 bp, 16 predicted proteins | sample OliLakLV19P2IB_FD_148628 | JGI IMG/M metagenome (GOLD analysis project Ga0163150, IMG submission 148628) | Freshwater microbial mat bacterial communities from Lake Vanda, McMurdo Dry Valleys, Antarctica - Oligotrophic Lake LV.19.P2.IB | ecosystem: Environmental > Aquatic > Freshwater > Lake >...
CCTGTTCAGTAGCCCTCCCTTACGGTCGGGCTACTGAACAGGTCGGAGACTCAAGTCAGTAGCCCGCGCGTCAGCAAGGGATCTACCTCGACTCAACGACTTGCGCGACTTTGACGGAACCCTGGCTGGCGGAGAGGCGAAAGAGCACGATGTCCTCCTCCCGGGTCCTGTCGGGACTCTTTGAGGAATGCAGGCTGGCCTGCCCGCAGCTTTTACTGGAGCTGCGCTTAGGTTCGACAACTGCAGCACTCGCGCCGCAACGAATTCTGGTCTTAATCGATTTGACCCTTATATAATTCTTGCGGACTCATTCTCATTTTCGAACAACTCACTGAGGTGATCCGCAATGAGTGCGAATCTTCCTGATGTCGTGGCCATCATCTTGGGAGGCGGGTCAGGTGAACAATTATTTCCTCTAACCAAGTTTCGAGCCGAGCCTGCGGTCCCGTTGGCCGGGAAGTATCGCATTATCGATATCCCATTGAGTAATTGTATCAATTCGGGCATTCGGAAAGTGTTTGTCACCTCTCAGTTCAATTCGGTGTCTTTCAACACGCATGTGGCTCGGACCTACCTCCTCGATCATTTCTCCCACGGGTTCATCAACATTCTAGCCGCTGAACAAACGCCTGAGAACGCGAAGTGGTACCAGGGAACGGCGGATGCTGTCCGACAATGCATTCGCCACTTTGAAGACCTCGATGCGTCGCTGGTTCTGGTCTTGTACGGTGACCACCTGTATCACATGGATTACCGCAAGCTCATTGATTTTCACCTCAAGAGCGAGGCCGATGTCACCGTGTGCATCATTCCGGTGACCGCCAGCGAGGCTTCCCGGTTTGGGATCGTCAAGGTAAATGACAAGAGCCAGATCACGTTCTTCCAGGAAAAGCCTGCGGAAGATCAGCTACCCGGCCTGGAGACGGATTTAGGCCGAGAACATGATTTCAAAAACTTCCCGGAGGGCAGGGGCTACCTTGCATCCATGGGTATCTATGTTTTCGGTAAGAGGTTTCTGATCGACCTTGTGAACTCGACGAGCGAACATGATTTCGCCAAGCATATCTTTCCCGAGACAGCCCGCCAGCATCGCATGATGGGCTATCGGTTTTCCGGCTACTGGGCCGACATCGGAACGGTTCGTTCCTTTTATCAGGCAAATCTGGACCTCACCTCGAACTTGCCCGAATTCAACCTCTATGATGCCTCGAATCCGATCTATACCCGGTCTCGATGCTTGCCTGCCTCCAGGATCGACAACTGCCAGGTGGACCACTGCGTCATTGCCGACGGCTGCTTTCTTGACGGCGCTAAGATCACTCACTCAATCATTGGCTCGCGCACTCGCGTTGAAGAGGGTACGACGATCAGCCATTCCTACGTGATCGGAGCGGGCAAATATGAGACGCGTCAAGAAATGAATGAAAATCACCGTCAGGGAATTCCTAACATCGGGATTGGGAGAAACGTTTCAGTGGCGAACGCTATCATTGATAGAGATGCTCGAGTGGGAAGAGATGTCGTCATAAAAAATGCCGGTAACCACTGCAATTTCGATGGCGCTACATTTTACGTTCGTGATCGCATTGTGGTGATCCCGAAAGGCACCATCATTCCAGATGGGAGCATCATCTGACGATTTGCTGGAATCCCCGGAGGCGATCAATCTGCATTATTCCGGCTATCGCGAGAGGTTTGTCGACAACCTCAAGCGGGAGTTGCCGCGTCTTCCCTTCGCCAAAGACTTTCGCGCCTTCTCTGCTGCCGGCAAAGAGCTGGCCCACCTGCATCTGGACTACGAACAGCTGAAACCGTTTCCATTGAAATGGATTGAATCTAAAGACGTGCCGCTCTCCTACCGTGTTGAAGACAAAATGCGGCTGAGCAAAGACAAGAAATCACTCACCGTCAATCCTTCCTTGACGCTCAGCGGCATTCTGCCCGAGGTCTTCCAATACCGCCTGGGCAATCGAAGCGCGCTGGAGTGGGTGATTGACCAATACCAGGTCACAGAAGATAACCGAACCGGCATTCGCTCCGACCCCAACCGCGCCGACGATGAAGAGTACATCGTTCGCCTCGTGGGCCAGGTGATTCAAGTCAGCCTGGAGACCGTCCGCATCGTTTCGGCATTGCCGAAGGAGTATTCGGGTTAACGGGCAATTTCCTCTTGAGACGCCATCAGTAGGCCGCCCTTACAGGGCTTCGGCCGGGATTCACGGTGACCCAGGGCGTTGCCCTGGGCTGTATTGGTAATGGCCCTTTGGGCCGAGTGGGAGGCTGGAATAAACCTCATACGCCCGATTCCGTCTTTCGTGAACGAGCAGCCGAACGTCGCTCTGCGATTCACGCGATTTTTCAGCGACTGGACACTGGCTTGGCGTTCCAGCCGCAGCCAGGCCTGAAAGGCCGGAAATAATCAAGCCCAGGGCAACGCCCTGGGTGCAAGCGTCAGCACGGGTTCCGCCCTGTAGGGGCGGTCTACCGGGAAAGGGATTCTCTGTGCCACAATCATTAGCTCAAGTCCTGGTTCAGCTGATTTTCAGCACCAAGAACCGTGAGCTTTTTCTTTCGGATGACATCCGGCCGGAACTGCATCCCTACATGGCTACGATTCTGAAGGGCATGGACTCCTCAGCTATCCTGATTAACTCGGTGGAGGATCATGCCCACGTCTTGTTCCATCTCTCAAAAAACCATGCCTTGTGTGATGTGATCGAGAGTTTGAAAAAGGACTCGTCAAAGTGGATCAAGACCAAAGGAAGGGATTATCGAAACTTCCACTGGCAGAGCGGCTACGGGGCCTTTTCGGTCAGCCAATCCAACGTGGCCCAGGTGGTCCACTATATCGAGAAGCAGAAGGAGCACCATCGAAGGCGCACATTTCAAGAGGAGTTTCGTGCGTTTTTGAAACGATACCAGGTGCCTTATGGCGAACGGTATGTGTGGGATTGAACGGATAGACGCGCCCTTACAGGGCTTCGAGCTGGGATTCAATGCAGCCCAGGGCGTTGCCCTGAGCTGCATTAGTGGTGGCCCCTTGGGCCGAGTTGAAGAGGACAGCGTGGTGGAAGTTGGCTGCGTCATGGAGGGCGATCAGTATCCTCAACACGGGCATTCGCGTCTCTCTTGGTTCCAACCACAAGGTGCTGGACAGCGCAGCGGAGACGGCGCATTCCTTTCCAGCGCCCAGTGAAAAAATCGCCCCAACCCCTGAAGTTCCACCTGGCCGCAGCGGCAGGGACGCGCTGCGGCGCGTCGGCAACCGGAAACCCAATCCGGACGCGGGGCACCGCGTCCCTACCGGATCAGGTTCAGGCGGCAAATGGACTTTTTTCATGGCTCCCCTTGCCAAGGGGGACAAACCCTTCGGCAAGAGATCATGGGCAGAAGGCTTATGCAGGATGCGTTGGCAAATCGCGCCAACGCCTCCTGCCGTTTGTCCACTGGCCTTGACGGAGCCTTGAGTTGAGAGACCTGCCGCTTGCTTCTGCGAGAATTGTCCGCTACCTTAAACCCGTCCTCTGACCCGACTGCAAACGAATCATGCGGCTTATCGTTCTCCGACTTTGTGTGGCGCTTTTGATCCTGGTGGCTCTGCCCTCAAGTGTTTCGCAGGTGCGAGCCCAGGAGTTCGACACGGTCATTTCCAGTCACACTCGGCAAGCTTATACCGTCGCCGATCAAATTGGAGATCCGTTGGAACGCCGCGCGTTGACAGCTCTGTTCGCTCCGAGTCTCGCTGCGGAGAAAGCGCGCCTGGCCGAAGAGTTCCTGACAAGTTTTCCCCGCTCATGGTTCTTGCCCCAGGCCCTCGAGATTGCCGCGAAGGCGTTCATCGATCTTCGCGACTACACACAGGCGTTGCGATATGGTCGTGAGTCGCTCGACCTGCTTCCCGAGAATCCTCTGCTGCTCGTGCCGCTGGCCAATGTACAGATTCAGCAGTCGCAGCTGGCAGAAGCGCGGGTGAGCGCAAGACTCGCGCTGCGATATCTCGACGAGTTTGCGCCTCCGCTATCGATAGGCCTTGCCGATTGGCCAGCGACCTCCCGTCAACTGAAAGCATCGTCTTACTTCGCACTCGGAAGGGCAGAAATTACCGAAGCGCTCTCGCTCGCCGCCGGAGAGCGGCGGAGACAGCTTCTCAAAGAAGCGGTGAAGTTGCTGACCACCGCGCGACAGTTGAATCCACTGGATGGTGAGATCGCCTACCTGCTTGGGTTAGGCCTGCTTACGAGCGGGCAAGCACAGGAAGCGGCTTTGAACTTTGCAGCTGCCCAGACGTTGAGCGGCCTGCTGCAAAGCAAAGCGCTGGAGCATTTGAGGCAAATTCATCAGAGCAGCGGCGCAGGCGGCAACGGAGGCTTCCAGAGATTCCTCGAGGAGTTGTCCGCAAAGGCGCATAAACACCAGGACCAACTCAAAGCCTCCACGTCTGTCGCGACAGCCGATGACGCCGCTCGTGTTTCACTGAACTATGCCGGAAGTGAAAGCTGTCGCGCCTGTCATGCCGAGCAGCACCACAGCTGGAAGCAGACAGGCATGGCACGCATGTTTCGTGCGTATGAGCCTGCCAACGTGATTGGAGATTTCAGTTCAAAGGAACCGTTCTATGCCGGAGATGGCGTCGCGTGGACGGGCACCCGCTTGGAGTCAACCCGTGGCGAGGATCGTTTTGCTTATGCGCGGATGTTCAAAGATAAGGGAAGACACTTCTTCGAAATCAAAACATCCAGCGGGGCTTGGGTTCGCTATCCTATCGACTACACCATTGGTTCCAAGTGGCAGCAGGCTTACGCCACGCGGCTGCCCAACGGGCAGATTCACGTTTTTCCGGTTCAGTACAACGTGCTCCACAAGCGCTGGCTGAACTTCTGGCAGATTATCGATCCGGAGGGTTCTGCCCGCGCCGATGTCAGGGGCTTTGAGAAATTCAGTCCCATCACCAGCTACCAGGCCAATTGCGCCGTGTGCCACACCAGCCAACTGCGAAACACCCAAGGCGGCGGTTTTCAGCCAGACCATCTTGAATTCCGCGAGCCGGGCATCAATTGCGAAATGTGTCATGGACCGTCAGGACGGCATGTCAGCGCCATGCGCGCGGGACGGCCCTACGAAAAATCTGCCGCGGAGCCACCCGTTGACTTCGCAAAGATATCGAGCCGCCAATATCTCGCTATCTGCGGCCAATGCCACCGCCAATCAGCTGTGCGCGATGCAGGTCCACACGGGGAATTGAATTATTGGCCTTCCGCACCCGCATTTTATCCTCCCAACAAGAGCCGGCCCTTCGGAGAGTTTTCGCGGAAAGCCTTCTACAAGGACGGCCGCTTCAGGGAGACGACCTTCATTGTGGAGTCACTGCAGCGTTCAGCCTGCTTTCAGAAGGGCCAGGTCAATTGCGGCCATTGCCACGATGTCCATGGCAAAGATGCCGCGACCAATCCTAAGTCCTTGCGATTTGCGACAAACTCCGACCGCATGTGTACCCAATGCCACGCGAGTCAGGCTGAGAACACGGCTCGACATACGCGACACGATGCCGGCTCGGAAGCCAGTCGCTGTGTGTCGTGCCACATGCCGGCCATCATGAACAGCATGCTCTTTCGCGCGAGAACCCACCAGATCGATGACGTACCCAACGCTGCCAGGCTTGAACGTTTTGGGCAGGAGGAAAGTCCAAATGCCTGCTTGCTGTGCCATCAGGAGAAGAATGTTGCCTGGCTGAAAGCCGCCCTGTGGAAGCGCTGAGTGGTTCTATGGTGGTTTTGGGTTTGGGTCTGGCTGTTCACCTTTGTCCCCCTTGAGAAGGAGGACCATAGGGGGTCTTCAGCCGTGAATTCGAGACCCCCTGCCGTAAAAAAACGCGGCGAAGCTTTCTCAAAGCTTTGATTTCCTTGTCAAGGGGGACAGAGGTGCGGTAATGCTCTGTTGGCTAACAGAGCATTACCAAAGGACTGGGTCTGCAAATGTAGATACTCCAGAGGCAGGCTTTCCAGGCTGCCGGGTCGCTGGACTTTCCAGTCCGGCATTGGGGTGGCAGGAAGCCACCCGAGCTGGCAGACAAGAGATGTCTACCCCACGGCAGCAACCTCGCAGCGTCCAAGTCCGACTTCGGAATTCAGGATTCTTCAAGTCGCGTCCAACAGCCACTCCAGCTCGAAGTCTGCGAGAGTGCTCTCCCGAGGTCTCCCGGCCTCATCCCATCCCATCATGCCGTAGTACGTCTGAATCGCTTCGTGAAATTTCTCGCGGTTGAGCGAAGCTGAGGGACTGTGCCGCGTCGGCACCGATTCGTTGAAGAACCGATCCGGCAAAGTGTCGTCGGCCGCCGAGAAGCCCTCGCGCAGATTGTAGACGCGCATCAAGTGGTTGCGCCGCTCACCCCAGCGCAGAAACTCGTAGGCACTGGTTTCCCAACCCGTGACCGCCCCGACGATCGCCGTCATCTCATTCAGCGTCAGTGCCCGTGTGGGCGCACTGGCAAAGATGCAGAAGTCCAAGGCATCGCAGGCACTCCAGAGATTATTGAGGACCTTGAAATTCCGAACTTTGTCCCGGCCCAGGTAGTCCATCGGAATGCGGCGCAGGATGCCCAGAGTGCGAGAACTCTCCAGCGTGTGGCTCCAACCGCTCCTGGTATCGAAGTCCCAATCATGCTCGCAAATGTCGTAGCGGGGGCCGATCGGCGCCGTTGCAAAGCCGAGGGCCAGGTTGGTCTGCCCGCGCGGCTCAAAGCAAGTCATCTCGACCGACTTCACCTGCATTGCCAGCGGAACGGCTTCCGCACCCAGAGATTCGGCGGCACGGCGTGTGCCTTCGCCCAGCAGGCGTCCGAGAGACTGCCGAGTGACAATCTGTTCGAGAAGCGGAAGGATGACGTCTTGATTTGCAAACCTCAGGTCCAAACCATCGGTGTCACGCCGGGTCAACAACCCCTTCTCGAAGCATTCCATGGCGAAGCTGATAGAGAATCCAGCTGAGACAGGGTCGATGCCTTGCAGGTTGCAATATCGATTCGCGCGAACCAGGGTTCCCAGGTCGGTCAGACCGACATTGGGCCCAAGCGCGCCGGCAATCTCCTGGTGCATTCCGCCAGAGCCCGGTTCCCCGTCCACTTCGAATTGTTTGATGCAGTCATTGGGACAGCCGGGACAAGAAGCCTCGCCTCGGTAGAACTCTAGAAAGCGCCGCGAGGCAAAAGCCTCGCGATCGGGCGGGGCGCCGCTGCGAAAATTCTCGACGCTGAGATAGCCGGGATCGGTAATGGTGTTCACCCAGGCTGCAAAGCCGGGCGGATTCTTCTGCCAGCGGGTGAGGTCATTTCCCTCAAGCCGCGAGGCATTGAGAGTCGTGATGCCGGCAAGAGCCTTGGGATCGGCCGCAGACGGCAGGCTTCCATTTACGAGCGCGACGGCCTTGAGCCTCTTGGCGCCCATGACGGCGCCAACTCCCAGACGCATAGCCTGATAGTGGCGGTCTGCGACAATGCTGGCATAGCGCACTCGCGATTCGCCAGCAGGCCCGATCGCGGCCACGTGAACCTGAGAGCCATGTCTCTTTTGCAGATCATCGGTGACAATCGCCGTGTCGCGGCCCCAAAGTCCTTCCGCCGGCTGCAGGGTAGCGCTTCCGCCATCGATCAGAAGATAGACCGGGCGGGCAGAGTGCCCGCTAACAACCAGCGCATCGTACCCCGACGCTTTCAGCGCTCCGCCCCACGAGCCTTCACAGCGGGTTTCGCCGATGCCTCCAGAGAGCGGCGACTTCGTGACTACGGAAAAGCGAGCAAGGCCAACTCCCTCCAAGCCGGCAATCACGCTGGAGACGAAAATCAGGAGGTTGTCTGCACCCAACGGATCGAGGCCAGGCTTCGTGTCCCTGAGCAAGAGGTAGGTTCCCAGCAGGCCTCCACCGACGTAGAGCCGATAGATCTCATCAGGCAGACTTTCTTCGCGAAACGCGGCCTGGGTCAGATCTACGTGCAGGATCTTGCCGTTGTAGCCGCAGGAAGGGGTCTCGGTCAATTTGAAGTGCCCTGTGCCTGACTCTTAAGAAAATGAGATTTAACACCTTTGATTTCAAGCGAGGTGTAAATCCTCCCCGTAGCCGCCGACGTAAGGAGGCGGATCGACCGGCTTCCGCCTCGTGACCTCGGCGGCTACACAGTTAAACCACATTTTTTTTCCTACATCACACCGCGCACTCCAGCGGTGTGGCAGCTCTTAAGGAAATGACACTGTAAGCCCTTTGATTTCATAAGTGAGAGTCGTAGGGTGCGTTCGCTTTTTGAACGCACCACAACCGCAAGTATTCCCAATGCTAAAGCGGATGGTGCGTCGGAAAGCGCGACGCACCCTACATTTTCTTCCCCACATCACACCGCGTTCTGGGCGGTGTCGCAGCTCCTAAGAAAATCCCCTCTCGGGAGGCGTGGCGCGCAGCGCCTGGGTGAGTCCGTACTATACTTCACAATCCACCCCAGGGCCTTTGGCCCTTGCCCCTCCCATGAGGGGATTCGACCGGCATTTTCTGTCTCACTTCGCACCACGCACCGCAGCGGTGTCACAGCTCCCAAGTCATCTTCTGGATTCCCGCTTGCGCGGGAATCTGGAGATTGGACATTTGTGAAACGGCAGGAGGCCGCTTCTTCATAATAGAGCCCCAGGGGGGCGTCAGACGGTAGCCCAGGGCTGGACCAGCGGCAGTAGCTGGTCTAGCCCTGGGTCAGCGTTCCCATCATTTGCTCCCTCTCCCCCAACACGTCTTTTGTGTTGGGGGAGAGGGTTAGGGTGAGGGGGCAACACCTTGCCGATTCGCGAAACTCAAGCTTCGTGCCAGCAAGACTGACAATGACGACGAAACGCGCGGCTTGCCACTCTGCAACCAGTGGCCCCATTCTCCCGACCTCTCCCCCCGAATCACCCAAAAGCGGGTGATTCGGGGGGAGAGGAGAAGAATGGGTCGAAACGCTGACCCAGGGCGGCGCGAGCGGCTCCTGCCCTCGCTGGCTGGGCTACATTCTCACGCCCCTACAGGGCTTTCAAGATGAAGCAGCGGCATCCATGCCGCTGCACTTCTCAAAAAACGTCCAATCTCCATATTCCCGCTTGCGCGCGAATGACAGTGGTTTCCACCACAACCGTCATGCCCGCGAGAGCGGGCATCCAGTCCGAGTGCCGAAATTGCGAAAACTTCGAGACTGTCCCACTACCAGAGGGCAAGGTCATTGGGTCGCAGCGCCTTTTTGTGTGAGACTGGCAATGATCTGTAAGGCCTTGAGCACGTCAGCGTCGTTGGGCTTGATCTTGAGGGCCAGATGCAATTGTTCCTCGCCATTCTTCAAATCGCCTGAGCGACAATAGATCAGCCCTAAATTCTTATGAATATCACCCAGCGACTTGCAGCTGCCGCAGACTTGAAGGGCCTCCTTCAAGCGTGAAATTGACTGCGGCCAATCGCGGGCCTGGGCTGAGGCCAGAGCGAAGTTGCCCAGGGTGTCAGCCTGGTCGGTCATCTGACGCTTTTGTTGCAAGGCAGCGAACCGTTCCTGGTACTGGCGCGCTCTGGCAGGATCTTCCTTTTGCAAACCGCGGGCCAGGCTGTAAAGCGCTTCGGCATGCTCCGGGTCGATCTCGACGGCGCGCTGCCATTGCTGGACGGCGTCGGCGGTCCGCCCAAGCTGAGCCAGATTTTGAGCCAGCAGATGGAAAGCCACGGCGTTGCGCGGTTCCAAAGCGGCCACGCGCTGCAAGAGATCTGCAGCCTTCTGGCTGTTGTTCAACTGGCGTTCCAGCAGGGCGAGAAGGTACAGCGCTGGCGACAGGTCGGGACCTAGCTGGCAGGCACGGCTGAGGGCAATGTGGGCTTCCGGGTAGCGATGCAGATCGAAGAGCACCCGGCCCTGATTGTAGAGGGTAGCGGGGGAAGCTGGCGCCAGCCGGACCGCTTCAGAGAAGGCCTTCAATGCGCCTTCCAGATCGTATCCATCCGCCAACGCGATCCCCAGGTTAAGATGGGCCTCGGCGGATGCAGGCTGCAAGGCGATGACTCTTTCAAATGCCCTGGAAGCTTCCCGCATCCGGCCCAGCTTGGCCTGGACCATGCCCAACGCGGTCAATGCTCCAGAGTGATCTCGCTCTAAATTGAGGGCGGCCTGAATCTCTTTTTCTCCTTCCGAAAGCCTTTCTAGAGCGGCCAGTGTCAAGCCCAGGTTCAAATGGGCCTGTGTGTACTTTGGATTATTTTCCACTGCAAGGCGCAGAAGCTTCTCAGCCTGCGCGTTTTTCCCCTGAGATCCATAGAGCGTTCCCAGGTTGTTCTGAGCCTCAGCAAACTGGGGATCCAGTGCCAAGGCTCCCAGGAATGCCTGTTCCCCCTCGGCAAGCCTGCCCTCTGCCATCAGCACCAGGCCGAGTTGATTATGAGTCTGCGAAAACTTTGCATCCAGGCGGATCGATTCCTCCAGAGCTTGCCGTTCTCCTGCGCGATCGCCCAGTTTGTTCAGCGCCAGCCCCAGGTTGTAGTAGGTCTTGGCGTTGTTTGGATCGAGCCGCAGTGCCTCCCGATAGAGACGGGCCGCCTCTTCCGCGTTTCCTTCCTCCAGGAGCTTGTTCGCCTGGCTGCCGGTCGCGCCAGCGACGGTTTCCTGCTGGCCTGCCCGCTTTTTCTTCTCAAACTCCTGGAACTCGGCCTGGGCTTTTTCGGTTTCCTTCAACCGCCTGAGGACCGCAGCCAACTGATAGCGGGCATCCTCGGACGCCGGATTCAGCGCCTTGGCCCGCTCCAGGTGTGCCTTGGCTTCTTCAAGCTTCTCCAGTCGTGCCAGCACAAACCCTAAGCTGTAAACGGCGTCATAGTGACTGGGATTGAGGGCAACCGCTTGCCGCAGCTCAGCTTCGGCCTTTTCGTAGCTTCCCAGCCCGCGCAGGGTCAATCCATGGAGATAATGCCCCTCAAAATCGCCCCGATGCTCACGGCTGTAGCGTTCGATATGGGGCAACGCCAAGTCAAACTTGTTTTGCGAAGTCAATGCCTTGGCGAGAGATAGACGAGTGATTTCATTCTTCGGATCCAGCTGCAAGGCTGCGGCATAGGCGTCGCCGGCTTCCCCGTAGCGATAACTCTGCGCGTAAACAGTGGCCAGATTGAAAAAGGCCACAGCGGACCGCGGATGTTTTTCCACCAGCTTCTTAAGGACACGGAGGGCCTCTGCACTGTCGTTGTTCTGAGAATAGGCGACTCCAAGGGATAGCTGGTCGTCAAAACCCTCTGGCTCAAGCGTCAGCGCCTGTTTGAAGTAGTTGATGGCGACGTTGAATCGTCGCTGCGCCATCGCCACCTGACCAAGATTGTGAAGTGCAAACGCAGACCGGGGATCCAACTTCAACGCTTGTTTGAATTGCTCGTCAGCGCCATTCAGATCACCGAGGTCCAAGAGCACCGTTCCCAGAGCATTCCGGGCGTTGAGCTGATCCGGCTTCTGCAGGACGGCTTGCCTCAGCTCCGTGGCCGCTCTTGTCCGCTCCCCTTTTTGCATCAAAGCAAGTCCCAGGTTGTAGCGGGTTTCCCACGACCCGGGTTCGAGCTTCAGTGCGTTCTCAAAAGCAGGAACGGCACAAGAGAAGTTATTGCGTTGTGCGAAATAGGCGCCCAGCGCGTTGTAAGCGCCTGCTGAAGGCCTGCTGGCGATGGTTCGCTCGAGTTCGGCAGGGCCCTTACACGCTGAGGGATTCTGGGCCGCAAGAAAAGACAAGCTCTGAGAGCAACAAAGGAAAGCTGTCAAAAGTAGTAAAGAAGCTTCTGTCGAAGCAAAGAGCGTGCGCAGGAGCGCCCACTCCACCGACCTCCGCTGCCGACAGCCAAATCTCTTCTGCATCTGATTGCGCACCGGACTTACTTGAATATTTCGCTCAACTCCAGGACCAAACCCGGAATCTGCCGTGAATGAAGCTGATCGCCCGTTTTCAGAGTCTGCGCCTTCTCAAGGCGATTGGCAGCGGACAGGTAAACGTCAATCGTCTGAGAATCCGGATCGACAATCCAATACTCCGGCAGCCCGTAGTGCTCGTAGAGGGCCATTTTCTCGACCCGATCCCGCTCAACTGAGGAAGCGGAAAGAATCTCAACAATCAAGTTTGGAATTCCCACGATGTTTTTCTTAGCCACAATATCCATTCGGTCCTTGGCGACAAAAAGGATGTCCGGCTGAACGATGTCGACCATTGAAAGAGCCACATCAATTGGAGATACGTACACCTTGCCAAGCAGGTGCTCCCGAACATGAAGCACCATCCGTGCGCAGAGATACGCCTGGATCTCTTGGTGCCGTGGCGACGGTGCCGGGGTCATGGAGATCTCTCCTTCAATCACCTCATATCGCCTCCCGTTATCAGGCAGAGCGAGGTAATCGTCATAAGTAAACGGCCTGGAAAGTAAGCTTGTATTCATTGTCATAACCTGATCATCGAACTCGTATCAACCCTTGGATGAGGTCTTCCAACCCACTGAGCTTGAGCGGGCCATGGCTCGCTTAAGCTCAATCCCGATATTCTACCGGCAACGTTCGCGCCAAGGAAGACTTGTAAAACAAAAAAGCCGCGGCGATTTGGAAGATCGCCGTGGCGTACCAGTTCCTGGTCTGGCAAAGGCTTTCTTCTCAGAGAATGAACTTCAAAGTCATCTGAATCTGGCGCGGCTGTTTGCCGACATCCAAAACTTTTGTGCATGTGATCCGCAACCGGGCTTACTTGAATATTTCGCTCAACTCCAGGACTAAACCCGCAATCTGCCGCGAATGGAGCCGCTCGCCTGCTTTCAGGGTTTCCAACTTGTCAAGTCGATTGGCAGCAGACAGGTACACCTCAACCGTCTGAGAATCCGGATCGACAATCCAGTATTCTGGCAGCCCGTAGCGCTGGTAGAGGTCTAGTTTTTCCTTCTGATCCCGTTTTGTTGAAGAGGGCGAGAGGATTTCAACGATCAGATTGGGTATTCCGACGATGTTCTTTTCCGCAATGATGTTCGACCGGCTTTGGCCAACAAACAGAAGGTCCGGTTGTACAACGTCCACCATTGAAAGGACCAGATCGATAGGTGACACGAACACTCTTCCCAAGGCGTGCCTGTCCAAATAGGCGAGCAACAATGAACCAAGTCGCAACTGGATTGTCTGGTGACTCGGGGTAGGAGCGGGAGTCATAGATACGTCCCCATCGATGATCTCGTAACGCTTGCCATCGTCAGGCAGGGCAATGTAGTCATCGTAGGTAAAGGGCTTGGGCAGGGTTCGTGTATTCATTTTGCGTGGTACCAACAGACCAAAGTCGTGCGTTTCATCAGTTCGTTCGATCACATATTTTGCTTTCAGCTATACAGCATCCCCGAGCGGATCGATGCCCTAAACCATTACGTCAATGCATTTATGAAACGTAGACTGGATCAATTGGATTCTCGAAAATTCAAACGGAAGTATTCTACCGCTTCCAGCGTGCGCCAGGAAGACGGGTCCCGTCAAAGGGTGCAACTGAGAGTGGCGTGCAGAGAATGGTGGAACGCGCTCCTGCTCGCGTTTCGACTCCGGCAGAAACCCGGCGTGCGCAGGAGCGCCCGCGCCACCTAGAGTGCGTCCACGCAGCCCGTACTTGTACACCCAGGCTGCGAACCCCGAGTGTCCTACCCCCGGTCTTCGCGCGAGAGGGCCTCACGGCAAAACAGGCCACAGAACCGAATTTGTGAATGAAGCGAAGTTAGCCGCTTACCTACTTACCTACCCTGCTGCGCCTTGGCAATCAGGCAAAAACATCGGCAATTTTCAAGCTGAAACCAGGGATTTGCCGGGACTCCAATTCTTCACCAGACTCAAACGTTGCTATCTTCTTAAGTGAGCTGTCCTGATAGATGTAGGTCTCAACTCCTTCGCCCTCAGGATCGACAATCCAATACTCCGGCAACGCGTAGCGCTGATAGAGCGCCAGCTTCTCTACCCGGTCCCGTTTCGTTGACGTGGGCGAGAGAATCTCCACAATCAGATTTGGAATTCCAATGATGTTTCTCTTGGCCACAACGTGCATTCGATCGTTGGCGATAAAAAGGACGTCGGGTTGGACGATGTCGACTAAAGAGAGGGCAACATCGATCTGAGCAACATAAATCCTGCCAAGCGAGTGCTTCTTCACGAAGGCGAGCAGACTGGAACCTAGACTGAGCTGGATCTGCTGATGGAGCGGCGAGGGTGCTGGCGTCATGGAGAGATCTCCTTCAATTACCTCGTATCTCTTGCCGTCATCCGGCAAAGCCAGATAGTCGTCGTAGGTAAAGGGCTTTGGAACGGTTGCTATGTTCATCGACAATCACCGATCGGCTGAGGCTTGTATCAGACCTATTTAAAAACTCAGACACAAGTATTCTACTCCTGACAACTCGCGCCAGGAAGCCTTGTAAAACAAAAAAAGCCACGGCGATTTCGCGCCGTGGCTTGAGAGCAAAGCAGGAAAAGCCCTCCAAAAATGAGCGCAGGACTTCAGCCTGTCTTCCAAAGCGAAACGTGGGAGCCGCTGTCCGCAGCGGCTCCCGCATTTGCATCAGAAAATAAACTTCAAGGCCATCTGGATCTGACGAGGTTGCTTCGCAACGCCAAAAACCTTTCCAAAATCGGCGCTGAGGATGTTTCCGTTCGGAGTTCCGAAGACCGGATTGTTTAAAGCGTTAAACATCTCAGCCCGAAACTCCAGCTTTCGAGTTTCCATAATGGGGAACTGGCGGAAGATGGAGAGATCGAGATTCTCCATGCCGTCACGCCTCATGATGTGACGGCCCGCAGTACCAAACTTGAAGGCGGCAGGCAATGCAAATGCACCTGTGTTAAACCACTTCGCAGGCGTGCGGTTGGAAAGAGTGGATTCCCCTCCAACATAATCGGGCCTTAAGTAGCCGTTGTTGGCCGTGTTGGCCCGATCGCCGGGTACACTCAGGTTGAATGGAACGCCGGAGTGGAGCAAGACGATACCGTTCACCTGCCAGTTACCAATAATGTGGCTCAGCACGTTGTTGCTGGGTTTCCATCGCTGGCCCGGCCCAAACGGAAGCTGGTAAACCCAATTCACCGTTAACACATGCGGCAGATCGAAGCCCGCCACACTGCGGTCGGCATTGATGTTGTATGGGTCTTGCGCCGAGTGGCCCTCAACGCCGTACCAGCCGGAGCTGGCAATGTCGATGGCTTTTGACCAGGTGTAGGACACCATGTAAGCCAGCCCATTGCTGAACTTCTTGTCGAGCAGAAACTGGAAGGAATGGTAGTTGCTTCTCCCCCAGCTTCGGTCATAGAACGTGGGCAGGATGTAGGGGAAGGGCGAACGGGCACGCGGGTCTCCTGGACCAGGAGTCAGTGCGGTATTGTAGTAGCCACCGATGAACAACCTGCGGCTGCCGGAACCCACGTAGTTGGCCGTGACCACGGTGCTGCTGTTTAGTTGGTGCTGCACGCCCAGGTTCCACTGCATTGAATAGGGGTTCTTGTGGTTGGGATCCATGTACCACAAGACCTGGTTAAACGGCGTCGGGGCCGGGAAGAGACCTTCAGGGAACGGATTCGTTCCCGTGCGGTTCGGCAACGGACCCTGCGTGGACAACTGGTTATTCAAGTTGTTGCCGAGCTGTTGGGCTACGTCCGGCCAGCCTCCTTCGAAGTTCTGAGCCGTCTGCGTGACCCCAGCCCAGTTGTCGTAGAACATCTGGAAAGAACCCCGCAGCGCCGTATTCTGGCCCAAGCGGTAAGCCAGCCCAACGCGTGGCTGCCAGTTGTCTGTAGAGTCCTTGTAGATCTTGCCCGTTGGGGAGATCTCCACGTGCTCTGGGAGTGCGGTGCCGGGAATGCACGGGGCCTTCCCGCGCGCGGAACAAAAGGGCACCGGGACCTGAATGATATATTTGCCGCGCTGCAGATCGTAGGCGCCCGTTTCAATCCCGCCGTTCTCGCCTCGCGACTCATCTTTCCCATACGGCGGTTGGAACGTCCGATCATAACGGAGACCCAAGTTCACAGTCAGCTTGGAAGTGGCTTTCCAGGAGTCCATATAATAGAAGCCCATCACTCCGCCCCAGCGCACCGTTTCGTGGACGTTTCGCCGTCCGGCGGCGTCGGGGATGTTCAGCAGCCACGAAGCCAGCTCGCTGCCGCCAGTTCCGGTGAGCGGGTTGGCCGTCTGGGGCACATTGAATGTGACATTGGCGCTATTGTAGAAGGCTTCGAAGTTATTGCTGTTCAACTCTCCGCCGAACTTGTGCGTGTGGTTCCCAATGATCTTCGTCATGTTGACTTTCACCTGATGAATGTCAGACATGTTCGGATTGAGCGAGTTGTTTTCGCCTCCCCCAAAGAAGTTGCTCACGTTAATGGCGGGAAACAACGTTTTCGTTTCGGCCTGGAAGTTTCTGGAGAATGTGTCGGCAAAGCCCACCTGCTTGTCGAAGTCTGCCGGAGCGCTGACAAAGCGCTGAAACGCGTCCACCCTCACGTGGACCCGGCCGTACTGAGCTTGCAGTACCGTCGTCGGATTGAAGGTTCTTGCCCAACTCACTGCCCAGTTCTTGCCCGTGTTTTCACTCAAATTCTGCAATGCAGGGCGGCCACCAGAGCCAGACGAATCCAGTCCGAAGGCCGAATAGCGGAACCAGACTGAGTCCTTTTCGCCAAGAACCTGGTCGACGCGAATTGTCCATTCGTTCTGGTCCTGTTTGAACGGGGTCGTGTCCCGGGCATTTCGGTTACCTACTCCGGTGAAGGTTGGCGCCGGCAACGTCGCCTTGGCAAAAGCAACCATGCCTGCATTGATCAGGTTTTGAGGAATGATGTTGCCTGGGAAGGGATCGCGAATGAAGCCCGTTCCATTGGGATTTGGCCGGGTTGTAAATGGGTTGTAGAGCTGACGCGACTCATCGCTGAAGTCGCCGCGAAGATTGGCTTCGGTCGGCACCCGAAATAGCGACTCAGCCGTCCGGCGATACTTGAAGCCCTGCCAGCCACCATAAACAAACGTCTTGTTCTTGATGATGGGTCCTCCGGCAGCGACGCCATACTGGTTCTGCCGGAACGGTGTCTTGGAGGTCAGGAAGGGATTCCGGGCGTCCAGGGCATTGTTCCGCAAGAACTCGAACGCGCTGCCGTGGATCTCGTTGGTCCCAGACTTGGTGACGACGTTTATGATGCCGCCCAACGCGCCACCAAACTCTGCCTGGTCGTTGTGCGACTGCACCTTGAATTCCTGAATCGTGTCGATGATGGGCGGAACGGCATAGGTGCTGGTAAAGGAACCCTGGTTGTTGATGCCATCCAACAGGAAGAAATTACTGCGATTGTTCTGGCCGTTGATGGCCGGAAACTGAATGGCAGAGCCTGCCGTGGCGCTGGCGCCAAACCCGCCCGAGTTTTGCGAGACGCTCACGGGCGCAACGCCCGGTGTCAGCGATAGCAACTGCGTGAAGTTTCTTCCATTCAGCGGCAGGTCAACCACCTGCTGCTTGGCGACCACTGCGCCCAGCTCTGCCGTGGATGACTGAAGTTCGGCGCCCACCGCTTCTACCGTCACTTCCTGGCTGATTTCGCCGATCTCCAACGTCATATCGAAGGTAGCGGTCTGGTTCACATTCAAAGTAAAGGCCGACTGTTTGCTGGTCTTGAAGCCCGTCTTGGCTGCCTGGAGGCGGTATTCACCGGGAATGATGTTCAGAAAAGCGTAAACTCCCACAGCATTGCTTATCGCCTTGCGCTCCACGTTGGTTTGAGTGTTGGTCAAAGCCACTTCCGCCGCCGGCACAATACTGCCGGAAGCATCCTTCACCGTGCCGTTGATCGACGCCGTTGAACTTTGAGCCAGACAGACTCCCGAAGACGCCCAGAAAAGGCAGATAAACAGCAAGACACAGAGCCCCATCTTGTAAAGGCTCGATTCCCCCAAGAAACACTTGCCGAAGGGGTGCATGAGTAACCTCCTTGGTTAATCAATGGTTGAACTAAGAGTCTTAGAAAAACTCGACAGAGCAAGAATGGAAAGGGCGTTGACCATCTCGCTCAAGAATTTTGTCTCAAAATTGTGACGCAACTGTGACAAAAGGCAAACTTCCTTGTCAACAAGAAAATTCAGATGGTAGCATTTGGTTTCAATATGTGAAACACTCTCCCACAAGTCAATTCTTGGACAGGTACCCGCAAGATCTTGCAGACATGCTGAATGTTGCGTCTGGCTGTTACGGGTGATCCCTATGCCCCCCTACGAACCCCAACTCCCAGAGCAGGAGAAAGACACCAAGCTTGCCGGCGTGGGTGTAATCAGCAAAGTCTTGAGAATTCTTGAAACCATCCAGGCATCGACCACCCCCCTTCCTTTGCGTGATATCTGTGGGCAAACAAAACTCAACAAGACCACCGTTTACCGGTTCGTGTCCCACCTGGAACGGGAAGGTTACTTGTTCCGCGACAATGCCGGCAGGTATTCCTTCGCGATGAAACTGCTGCACTTGACTGCGCATGTAGACCGTCACGTAGCGCTTCGGGAAATGGCCCGTCCGTTTCTCCGTGAGCTCTGGGAAGCAACTTCAGAAACGGTTAGCTTCGCGGTTCTGGACAGAACCGAGGTTCTCTACCTGGAGGTTTTGGAAAGTCCACACGTCTTTCGGCTTGCTTCGAAGGCTGGGTTTCGCCGGCCCGTTTACTCAACCGCACTGGGCAAGGCGCTGACGGCGTTCCTCTCCCTGGAAAAGAAAAAGGAGATCCTGAGTGTTCAGAATTTTGAAGCGATCACGCCTCACACCATCAGCGGATTGGTGCCATTTGAAAAGGAACTGGAAAGCGTACGCCATCTAGGTTACGCGATGGACGATGAGGAGAGCGTTTTGGGTGCTCGTTGTCTGGGTGTTCCTGTTCTCAGTCATCTACAGGAAGCGGTGGCATCGATCAGTGTCTCCGGCCCAACCGCAAGAGTGGATTTGGCCAAAATTCCGGACATTGTTGAGAAGCTCCAGAAGGCTTCCCGGTCCATTTCAGAACGCATGGGCTTTCGGAACACGCCTGGAAACGACGAAGCGCTTGCCAATCCGTGAATGACGCCCGCCTGAATCGACGTTCCGGTTTGCCGCAGAGAGTTTAGGACTTGGACAAAGACGGTGCCTAACATGAATTGCGAACGTAGCCAGCGACTCTGCAAGGATGGTTATGTGGGGCCGACATTCTTGTCTGCCCGTTGGAGCAACTTTCCAGTCGCCCCCAGTCCGGACAGGAACTATCAGCGAACCGGCAGGCTAGAAAGCCTGCCCGGCCAGCGCCGTTCAAGCCGAAGGCTTGGCCCCTTGGAGTGCGCCGGCACGACGGCGCTTTGTCAAGCGCGACGCGTCGCGCTTGACAAAGCGGCGACACGTCGCCGCACTCCAAATGTACAAACTCGAGCGGCAGGCTAGAAAGCCTGCCCCACGTTGTTGGGAGATGAATCGGAGGTCTTCAGCTTCGGAACTTAAGCTTAAGAGGTTCACGTCCATGAGCTGCTTGGACAAATTCACTCAGTCGGATTTCGCCCGTCCAGCTTGCTGGATCAGGTCTCGCATAAAGGAGTCTTCGGGAAACAGGGCAAGGTGTTGCTTCATGGTTTCCAGTGCTTTGGCATAGTCCTTCTGACCGATGTATTGCAGAGCCAGCGCCTTGTGAAAGAACCCGTTGAAGGGAGCAATCTCAATTCCCTTTTTGAGAACTTGGATGGCTTGATCGCTTTCTTGGGCGAGGCCAAGTAAACCCGACAGGTCTTGATAGTCAACGACCGACGTCGATCCCAGTTCTACAGCTTTCGACAAGTACCGGATGGCGAGAGCCGTTCCTTCCGGCGTTCCCTCGAGCTTGGCCTTTCGAGCCAGGGCTGACAATACGAGTGGATGCTCAGGCTGCGACTTTGAGAGTTGGTCCAGCACCGCAAGGTAGGAGTCCTGATATCCGGGACGGTTCGGCAAGAGTTCCCCATACACTTGAAGCTGGGTCAAGAGCGGAATGGGTTCCTTTCCCTGACCCACAACCGCATTCACGTGGATGACCCCGGCCAATGCCGCGGGTTCCTGGAACGCTGTCTCTGGCAGTAGTTCACCTGGCCGGGCCAGAATGCGATGGTTCGTCAGAGCCGAGTGCGCGATGGTCCTGAGGTTCCGCTTCGGGAGATGACAACTCGCGCAATCGTCTGCCGGCCGCTGCTGACGGCGTTGGGCCAGGGGAAGCGAGCAGCTTTTGTCGGTGTGGCAGCCCAGGCATTTGCCGCGATAATATGCCGGCGCCTCCTGAACGCTGGGTTCTGTGTGTGGGTTGTGACAACTGAGGCAGCTCAGTCGTCCCTGACTCTGTTGATAGCAGCGGCTCAATACCATCGAAGAATAGTGTTCCAGCAAGTCCTCATCTGGGGGGAACTCGCGTCGATAGGGGACTCTGAAGATCCCCACCGTATTGTTCAGGGATGTTCCCGGACGAAAGTCCAGGTAGTCCTTGCCCGGCTGGAGAACACGCGTGTCGCCCGTCTGATGACAATTCATACAAATGTTGTTCGCGAGCCACGGTGGCAGGCGTGAGGGATTCACAATGCTGGAGTCGCCACGCTTTGACACAGGCATGCCCTTGGATCGCTCAGTGATATGGAGCTGCCCAGGGCCGTGGCAGTTCTCACACCCGATCGCCAGCTCGTGAAACGCGGGTTCGCCGTAAACCGCCAAACGGTCTCGAATTGTGTTGGCCCTGCCGCTGTGGCATGCAACGCAGCCCGCCTGGATTGGGCGGTTGAAGGCGGCATCCTGCAGTTCGAAACCCGGCGAAAGATCCCACTTGGCTGGCCTCGAATAGTAGGACAGGGGAGCCTGAAACAGAGATTCAGCGCGTCGAACCACATAACTCTGACCGTTCGAGCCAGAACCAATGACGTATTCGAGTTTGTGGGTGTTGTGAAAGATCTCTTTGCCATTTCCGTCCAACTCATACTGGCTTTGATAGAGATCCGATCCCTGACGGAGGATCGTAAAGTGGCGCTTGATGTTCTGCTGAAAGATCGTGACGGGCGTTGGGAGCCGGCTCAGTTGGGCGGCATCCGAAGCTAGCGACATGGATTGCCCCATGCCGGTTTTTCGATATCGTTCGTAGAGAGAAGCGTGACAACCCGCGCAGGGCGCCGAACCGACATAGGCAACGCCGGGGGCTGCGTTTCGAGGAACCGCGAGGGTCGTGGGCGTTTCAGCGCCCAGAACGAAGGCAGCGGCGGCGAGAATTTCAACAATCAAGACGAGAAAGAGAAGAAAAATCCTCAAAGGTAAGAATCCTCGAATCGACGATGGCCAGGTAGCCTGAAAGTCTCCGAGCTGGCTGGGAAGAGTTCTCACACAACCTTCGCTTTTAATGCAGGCATAAGTGACGAGATTCGGTGCAAACTCAGTTGGAAGCTGCGTCATTCCCGCGGAAGCGGGAATCGTGCGCCTGAAAGCGCATTTGGTCAGAGAGGTGGAAGTCCTCTTCAGGTACGCCCTCTCCGGCCTGTAACCGACTGCAACTGCATCCGTGTGTGAGGCGGGGTGGGGAGCAGCAGGAGGTGAACGATCAGTCCGTAGGATAACGAACGCGATTCGGCCTGAAAGCTGGCGAGCCTGCGATTCAGTGGCGAAGCCCGGACTCACGCAAGTGAGAAGCCCGACACGCTGAGGGGTAGGGTGAGAAAGCGATGGCGGGAGCCCAA
>Ga0163150_10003563_pt1 | contig 21740 bp, 13 predicted proteins | sample OliLakLV19P2IB_FD_148628 | JGI IMG/M metagenome (GOLD analysis project Ga0163150, IMG submission 148628) | Freshwater microbial mat bacterial communities from Lake Vanda, McMurdo Dry Valleys, Antarctica - Oligotrophic Lake LV.19.P2.IB | ecosystem: Environmental > Aquatic > Freshwater > Lake >...
TTTGAATATCAACCCACGAAAAAGCAACCCTGTTCCATTTGACATCAAGTTTGCTGTATTGCTTTAAAAGCCATTTGGTGTTGTGATTAAAATCATAATAGCCTGACCTGTTGACATCGGGTCTTATGAAATTCAAACCAATATGACTTCTTAAATCCTGGGCTGACAAATTGTTGATGGCAAAACAAAAAATGACAAATGGCATTAATGTTTTTAACATAGTAATTTTATTTAAGGTGGCTTCTAAAATTCATTTTTTTCAGTTTGATTCAAGAAAAATCGTAGAACCCGTTAACCGATTTTTATATATTTAATACAAAAATATCCCTATATAAAAGCTAAAACCTAATTATAATAAGCAAAAAAACAGCAATGGTCTATTAGAAAAAAGACCATCGCTGATTACTAATTACTGATTGTTAAATACTGATTACTGATTGTTAAATTTTGCCTAGGTATGCTTTATATGAGAAAATCTATTCAAACTTAATAACCCGGATTTTGAACAATTTTTGGATTTAAATCAATATCACCCTGGGGCAGAGGAAAATGGTTCCATTTATTTTGCATGGTAAAACCATATTCATCAAGCAAAAATTTCGCGGCCCTTCCAGTTCTTGTATAATGAAACCATAGATTGGGTTCAAAATTTAACTCCGAGCGCCTTTCTTTCATTAAATGAGTAAAGAATGTTTCCTTGTCTGCTTGCATTGGCCTTGGAGCTAAACCTGCCCGTACTCTTACCTGATTCATTTTGCTGTACGCTCCGGCTGCATCACCTGATTCAAATAAAATTTCTGAATAATTCAGCAAAAACTCTGCATACCTGAATGCAATTATATTCTGAGCCCACCACCACTCCTGAATATTAGTGATATTATCAGCTGTACCGGTCCACCACTTTGCTGAAAAAGAGGAATTCTTTTGAGCAATATCGAGCGGAATATTACAAATTGATTTCATCGTTTCACCTTTATAACTTTCCCCGGCTACTTTTATAAATTGCTGTCGCCTTACATCACCAGGTTCAAAAGAATTGGCAAGTTTCTTGCTCCCAACAACGGCACCGGTGCCATTAAAAACAGCATAATCATTTCCGATCCCTTGTGGCCCGCACACCCAATTCAGAAACTGGCCATAGTTAGGGCTTCCGTCCCAATTAACTTTAGCGCCAGGCACAAAATAATACTGTATTTCAAAAATAGATTCCGCGGTATTCTCTGTTTGATAAGAAAATAAATCACGGATATTAGAGGTGGGTAGAAGCGAATATTTTCCTATTGCATCCAAATCTATCGAAGCTTGCTTTGCTTTTGCCCAATCTTTTACATACATATGGGCATTTGCAAGATAGGCTAACGCCGAACCCTTGGTAGCCCTGCCTACATTTGCAGCATCCCAATCCCTTGGTAATTTTTGAAATGCAGCCGTTAAATCTGCGATAGCCTGTGCCCACACCTGGGCTTCAGGTGATCTTGCCAATGAAAGTGATTCCTCATCTGCCACATCGTATGATTTTAAGTATAGAATAGCATCACCAAATTTTTGAGCAAGACTAAAATATCCAAACCCTCTTAAAAATTTCGCTTCCCCTTCGGCAATATCTTTTTGTGCGGCTGTTAAAACAGAACCATTACTTGCCAGCTTTTCAAGAATTACATTTGATCTACCAATAACCTTATAAAGAACTGTCCACCCACTAGTCACTTGGGATGTAGGAGTAGCAAAATTATTAAGATCGTAGGGCTGCTCACTACCCTGATTAACATCATGCAAAAAAACATTACTTTCAACTACCCATCCCTGCATTCCTTTTCCCAAAGGACCAAAATCCCAGGTTCCACCAATCTCCGAATACGCTCCAAACGCAAAAGCATCGAAATCCTTTTTGGTTTTAAAATAAGTCTGATCAAAGGCAGCCCCGGTCTGAGGCTCTGCCTCCAGAAATGATTTTTTGCATGCCTGCATAATAAATATTGATGCTACGATAATCAAGCATACTATTAAAATATTTTTCATTTTTTTTTCTTTAATGTTAGAGATTTATTTGCAATTCAGTTAAAAGCGGACATTTAATCCCACCAATATTGTTCTTGGTAAAGGGTATCTTCCATAATCAACCCCGGTAGTTAAAGGATTAACTTCATCTGAACTTTGGCGGGCATCACCAGCAGATGACTGAAAACGGGTACCTACTTCCGGATCATATCCGGTGTATTTTGTAAATGTGTGCAGATTTTGAGCTGAGATATAAACCCTTAAACTGCTAATGCTGATTTTACTAATCAATTTTACAGGAAGTGTGTAGCCCAATTGCATATTGCGAATACGAACAAACGAACCATTTTCTATGTATGCTGAAGAGAAATAACGATTTGATGAAGGAGCATCGTATGAATTACGTGGCATATCATTACTGGTGCCTTTTGCAGTCCATCTATTAAGCCATTTTGATGACCCATTTATGAATCCACCATCACCTGATATATGCATGGCATAAGCATCTTGCATATTGGCAACCTGAACATCTGCCTGGCCCTGGAAGAAAACAGAAAAGTCTAAATCCTTATATGTTGCACTTAGATTTAAGCCAAAAATATTTTTTGGCAATCCATTTCCAATTATAGTTTTGTCATTTGCATCAATTTTACGGTCGCCATTCAAATCTTTGTATTTGCGATCACCCGGCTTAACCCCACTCATACCGCTATTTGCAGCTTCATCTGCATCCTGTATAATTCCATTAGCAACATAGCCCCAAAAGTTTCCAATCCGCTCACCCACTGCAGAGCGCGTTTGGGAACCCCCATCGTCACCCTGAAGTGATCCGAGTGGCTGAGTAATATAATCTGTTGTTTCACCGAGTAATTTGGTAATCTTATTTTCAAGCGTAGAAAAATTGGCTGTTGCTGAAAAATTTACTTGTCCGATTTTTTTATTCACGCCTAAAAGCAATTCAAGTCCTTTATTCTCCATAGAAAATACGTTTTTAGTAATCGTGTTTCCCGGTACGTCCAAATAACTGGGCACAGGAGCCTGACCCAGCATATCAGTCTGTTTCTTTATATAATAATCAGCAGAAAGTGTAATTAAATTATTAAACAAAACGGCATCAAGACCAAAATTTGTTTGAGCAGATTTTTCCCAATGTATATTCGGATCCCCGATATTGTTCCGGTAGGACGCAGGAACGACCGCATTGGGATTTCCTAATACATAATTGTAAAGCCCCGAATTGTTGCTATAAGTACTTGCATATTTAAAGTTGGGTATATTCTGGTTTCCTACAATACCGTAGCTTCCCCGCAATTTCAGTTCATTGATTTCTTTTATGTCTTTAATGAATGGCTCTTCAGACAGCCGCCATCCAACAGATGCGGAAGGGAAATTTCCATACTGCTTACTGGGAGCAAACTTTGTTGAGCCATCGCGCCTGAAATTCGCAGTAAGCAGGTATTTGTTTTTGTAATCATACGTAATTCTTCCTATATAGGATAGTAATGAATAGGTTTCAGAATATCCATTGACATTTAAATTCCCAATGGAACTTAGATTGTACTGACCAGGAGGGTTACCCGAACCATCAACCAATACTTGACGGTATATGTTTTTCAAAGCATCCATACCTGCCACAATAGTAAAGTTGTGATCATTGATGTGTTTGCTATAGGTAAGTGTATTTATCCAGTCATATTGCTCTATCTGCCTCCATGTTTCGGAATATGCTGAAATAGCTATTAATGGCCCTCTTCCATCTACTGCCGGGGGCACACCGTCCCTGCTAAACTGGAAGAATGAATTGTTCCGCAGATAATTACCTGATGTTCGGAATTTTAAACCATTAATAATTTCATATTCACCAAATGCTGCCAACAAAATATTCGTAGATTTTTTTGGGTATTTATAATGAACATTATCTATATAAACCACGTTGTTTAAACCGGGATAATATAATGCAGGGGCGGCAGCTTTTATCAAGGCATATCCTTTATACCCGTAGAGCGCATTGTTTATATCTCCATCAACATTAGAAAATATAGGATTTATCGGCCACATCCTGACGGTATTATTTATGGAACTTTTACCACCACCATCCTGGGTAATTGGAGTTGTTTTATCATCATAACCAAAATTAAAAGTACCACCTACTTTTATTCGTTTTGCTATGTCAAAATCGGAATTCAACTTTGCCGTGTATCTTTTATAATGCGAATTCTGCAATATACCATCCTGATTGAGATAACCCAATGAAAAATAAGAACGGGATTTTTCAGTACCGCCAGATGCAGAAACATTATAACTCTGAACTGGAGCTGAGCCAAGTACTGCATCCTGCCAGTCATATGTAGGTAACGATGAAGGGTTGTTCCAGTCAGGATTTGGCGCTAACCCTCCATTTACCAGGTTTTCATTTGCTAATGTTGCGAATTGCGGTCCATTTAAAAGATCAATTTTTTTAACAGATTGCTGTGTGCCTGCATAGGCATCAAGATTTAAAGTAAGCTTACCAGCCTTGCCATGTTTAGTAGTAACTAAAACAACTCCATTTGAAGCCCGTGATCCATATATAGCTGTCGAAGCAGCATCTTTAAGAACGTCAATTCTTTCAATATCAATAGGATTAATGGAATTTAAGCCGCCTGCGATTTGTGTCATGGGTATTCCATCTACTATATATAAAGGCTCGGTACCTGCTGATATGGAACCAACTCCTCTAATCCTCACTGAAATGCTTCCACCAGGTTCTCCTGAGTTTTGTGTAACCTGAACTCCAGCGATACGGCCCTGAAGCGCCTGATCCAAGCCTGTTAAAGGCAGGTTGGATATATCCTTTGCGGTAATAGAAGATACTGCTCCTGTTACAGCTATCTTTTCTTGAGTTCCATAACCAGTTACAACAATTTCTTTTAGTGTAACTACATCGGGGGCAAGAGATACATTGATAACACTCTGATTATTTACTGACACCTCCTTACTGGTGTATCCGATAAAGGAAAATACCAATGTTGCTGAACCAGACGAAACAATGAGTTTATAATCTCCATTTGCATCTGTAGAGGTGCCTATTGAGGTACCCTTCTCAATTACCGTAACACCCGGTACGGATTGACCGGTTTCATCAATAACTCTGCCCGACACTTCAACGGAAAAAATTTCGTGCCGTTTTAGTTCTGTTGCGTAAGTTAAGGATCCAAAAAGAAAGGATAAAAAGACTTGTAGTACCGTGATTTTCATTAAAAATAGTATGGTGTCATACCATTGTTGACGTACCGGTTTTTTCATAATTTTAAAAGTTTTGTTTGATGTATAAAAATTGTTTAACAAAACATCTCAATTTATCTTGCCGGATGAATTGAGGCATTTTCAAAGCTGGTGGTATTTAATAGTGCCGGCTTTTTTTATTAAGTACATTTGATTTTCATAAGCTTTTGGTTTAGTTTCTGATAAAATTCCAAGTTAAAATTCATTGGCAAGCCTTCCCGTGAATAAGCCTCACCCACCAAGTACAATTCGCGATTTTGTTTCGTCCATTCCTGCGAATAACTAATTTCGCTCTCTGGCTGCAGATATAGTGCACTGCCATCTGGCAATCGAATGTGTCTTACCGCTATAAGTTGGTTTTTTATAAAAATTAACTCATTAACAGTTGTTGACTCATTCAAATTGATCTTTGAAAGATGTGATCTATTAATAAAAAAATAATAACCAATAAAAAAAATTACAGCAATACCCGCTGCTACCTTTAACAAGAGAATTGCAGACAGGCTTGTGTCCTTATTTTGTTTATAAATACCCTTCAAAGATTTCAATTGTAATCCAATCAGAATTTCTTTTTTAATAGTCTCTTTTTCAAAGTCATTTAATCCAAGATTGCCATCTTCAATCTTATGGAACCACCTGTCGATTTTTCTAATTTCATCATCAGTACACCGGCCATTTCGATACCGATGCAACAATTGAACCTTCATTAAAAATCAACATTCGTTTGCGAGTCACTTAAAACGAAATTAATTCGTTTTACTTGTATTGCCATTCTGAACCTACCTGATTTATATTTTGTGATTTGACTTCCATAGCTAACGGTTGACCTGCGGGACGATAAAATTTCGTAAAATTTGAAGGCTCTATGAAAGGCCGATGTTAAGATTGTTACGTCATTCCATTGTGAAGTGGAAACCGGTATCCATAAATTTGTGACAGTAAAACAATTTGCTCCATGGCTTCGATTTTCGCCCAACAATAAAATAAGCGGTGGAAAGGTGTTGAGCCACAAAATCCCTAAGAGCAGTAACCGCCTGAAATTGCCTTATGCAATGCCGCAAATGCCATCGGTAATTTGAAAGACACCGCTCTCTCCAAATGCGTTGGTTTCAAAAAAACTTGTGAATAGTAATGAACAGATGTACCTTGGTTGAGCAACAAGCACAGCACTTTACAGCCATGCGACACAACTACTTAAATATGACAACATTCGGTGTACCGCCGCTGCAAACTGCGCTCCGTTAGAAGTGATATTGAAATTAATTTTACTCTATGATAATGAGCAAATTATTCATGTTTATCATTGCCCAGTTTGCTATTGTATATCTGAATCCGTATGGACTATTTTCACAAGACAGGTTCATCAATTATTTTGCATACCAACAACATCTCACTTTCTTATTTTCGCTATTACTTTTTCCATAGCTCTTTCCGCAAAAGCCAATATAGTATTTACCGGGTTCGGCCCCAGCGAAACGGGTAATATGGAACCATCGAGCACAAAAAAGTTTTCATAACCAAACACGCTGCCGTAGTTATCCACCACACCGTCACTGGCATCGTTACCCATAGGAACGCCGCCAATATTGTGCGGCACTTCCAGAATTTTTAAAAGGATGGCAATACCATTTGGGATAAAATAACTGTCGGCCTTCCTGGCGAACAGTTTACCCAGCTTATTCAAATACGCTACATACTGCTTATTATCACTATAGGGAAAATCAATATTTATTTCTTCGTTTTCTTCAAAATAAAACTGACCAATGGCATCATCTCGTCCCATCATCAGCATAGGTATAGGCCAACTCCGCTCGAGCAATTCAAATACCGGCAAATACTTACCCATAGCATTTATGATGTGGCTGATGGACTTATACGATTGCGGATTAAAATTGCCATTAAGGCTCATTAAAATAGCCGCCAATGCTTTGATGGGTGTAGGATAACGCCCGCCTTCAATGTATACGCCTTGTGCACTGCCGTCCCGGTGTTTAAAACGTATGTAGTCACTATTGGTTGTGCCTTTATCAGGCTGAGCTTTTTTGCCGCTGCGCAGCCATCCGAGCAGGTATAATACAGCACCAACTAAGGGTAACCATTTTAGTGATATGACCAGTCCCGTGAGTGAAAGTAAAATGCCCACCCAAGACAGCAGAAGGCCTTTTTTGGGAAGTATAAAAGTAACATAATCGCCATTAGTGTGGTATTGCCGGCCCAGGTGTGCAGAGAGCTTTGGCAGTGTTTTATGTAGAATTTTGTTTTGCAATAATAAGGTTGTACTGCCAATGCTGCCGGCACTGCATACCAGTATCCTGGTGCTGATGCTGCCGGTTTCTGTACTATCTTTTCGGGGATTTTTCCAATACACGCGGTAGCCGCCATCACCCAATGGTTCTATTTTTACGGCTTCTTTAAATGCCAATATTTTAGCGCCTTTTTTTTGTGCTTCAAACAGGTAATTCTTATCCAGTGTATTTTTTACATCAATATCTCCTCCTAATAATTTCTGTTCACCTGGGTCGGAATAGCGCTGCGCTGCACCATAAATATTGATAAAGCCGGTACCGGGTTTTACTCCTTCCGGTGCATAAGAAATCGCCAATAAAATATCCCCCTGGCTTTCTACCAGCCCTGGATACTGCTTCTTTAATCTTTTTTCAGCCTCACGGAATATAATATATGAGGGTAAATTATTGTAGGGTGGATAATCAGGATATTTCATCGCGTGCATCATTTTTTCTGCACGCTCGTAATAAGGAGCCATTTCGCCGGCAGTTATGTTACCAGGAAAATCATCAAAGAAATCCCGGCGTTTCATTGTGCCCGCATACACATGAGAGCCCCCGCCCACACCGGCTCCCAGCCATGGAATAATGTGGCGCCCTCGTTTTTGAAGATCATTCATACCGTACCTTCCTTTTTGTGGTTGCCAGAACATATCATCGTCCGCCTCAAAATTTCCCCTGTTTATCCAGCCTCCCCGCTCCAGCACTGTTACGGCATAACCAGCTTCTGAAAACCGCAGCGCAGCTACAGCACCCCCAAATCCCGAGCCAATTATCAGGACATCTGTATCATTATTCTCCATTTGATTTACGACGGTGTTTTATTTCATCACTGAGTAATGATTTAAATTTTTCCCATACAGGTAACAGTGTGTTATTCTCACCATACAGGCATTGCATAATTCTTCTTGTAAATGGCGTTTCTGAAGTACCGTCAGGTAGCAAAATTTTAAATTGCATAGTACCGCCATCTTCACCATCATTGAATATGCGCAGAGAAACGGCTTCGTTTTGCTGGTTGATTAAAATGACGGAACCGCCAATAAGGCTCATCTGTGTTGAAGGTATTACCCAGCCACCGGAATTTAATACTTTGATAGAACCCAAAGAACTGGTTTTTGTAATTTTTTCAAATGGTTTATGGGTATGCCCCCAAATGAAAACGGTTTCGTGCCCGGCGGCTTTGTTCGAGCTAATTAGATCACTACAATAAGCATCCAGGTAATGCATAAGCCCCTTAAGCGTCTCATCCGAACAGGCCACCTGACCTCTATATCGCTCAAAACGCACCTGTGTTGATATTTTCCTCAGTAAAGTTGATGCAAGTACCTTCTCCATCCAGTGAAAAGGCAGGTAGGGGAAGTCTATGGCATGGGCTAAATTTTCGGATAGTTCCTGCACATGCTCTTCCAGTTTTTCTTGGCTACCCATTGTAGCCATCAACTTTTCAAAATAGTTGCCTGCTTTCCCGCTCCTGCCTAATCCGCTGAAAATATAATCAATGTAGTCGCCATTTTCGGATTCCAGTTCTTCCAGGTTTCCCGGGTCATGGAGCGAGGGATAAAATGCCTGCATGGCCTTGCTGATGAAATAATAGGCTTTCTCTGCAAAATGTCCATGGTGAAACAGTATAGCCGGTTCACCCGCTTTGTTAGGCGGAAGAAGGAAATTAGGGTAAAATATTTTAAATTCTGTTGGTGAAGTCGCACCGGACTGCATAAACGCCTGGAAAAAGTCGCTATTAAATCCCTGGTCATAAGTCGCCGGTGTAATATGTTGCAGGTCGGGTACTTCCCGCGATTTGGATTGTTTCAGGGCGGCAAGGAAATGTTCTTCTTTTGCTAAGTTCCAGATGTGGTGATCATGGTTGCCGGAGATGAAAATTACTTTATCGCAAATTTTATTTTGATTGGTAAATGCATCTACAAATGCGGCAAACCCGTTTAGACTCTCTTTGTAACTGCTGAATGAAAGCCCGAGAATATCACCATTCAATAATAATGCGGGTAGGTTTTCCTGGGTAAATTGTCGAACCAAATCCATGAGTGCATCACTAAACGCACGGATAACTGCATAGTCTTCATTTTGCCGGGGAGTAAACAGGCTGTCCTTTTCTCCCAGGTGTAAATCGGATAAAACGATATGTGTAAGTTGCTGGCTGATGACTTAAAAATAATGTTTTAGTTACTTGTAGCACACTTATTTATTAGCAAATAGATAAATGCCTGGGTACCAGGTGTTGTATCTCAAATTGATTATGACAGATGGCCATTAGCCGGCTACCTTTCCTCACACACAGCCGTACGTGCCGTTTCGGTAAACTTCAGTTCCTTACTAAAAAATTGCAAATTCGGCCACCAAAACTTTGGTAACCTAAATGAATAAAACTAACGAAGGAAGAATAAAATTACAGGGAAAATATCTGACTGTATGGAAACAGGTAAACGATAAATGGAAAATTTATCGGGATGAATTAGTATAAAACTGTCTATGAAATGAAACGAAAGCACTACAATGGCTGTAAGTAATTGCCTGTTATCGCTACTTCTGAAAATTCCTATGGAGGTTTCAACTTGGTACTGGTAAAGTTAAGTACAAACCCACGCAACTATCCATAACCGAGACCGCTTTCCTCTATTAAGGATTTTCCCTTCTTTCCTTGATTGCCATTCAGAGAAACTCAGGCAAATCGTAGAAATCTCTTATCCAGGATCTCCCGTATTAAGCTTGTTACCAGTTTATCATTTAATTGATACTTTCCCAAATAATATTCCGCAAATACTACCCGATTTAAATTTGAGAATTCGTTGGCTCGAAGTTGGCGCATTATTACATGACGACAAATCCAGGCAAGTACTTTAAGAAATAAAAAGATGGACTTCAACCGGACATAAATGACCATCGCACTAAAAGTCTGAGATTAATGGAATATCAAGCTTGTTAGCCCCTTTCCATAATCTTTTGTTTTATTGAGAGCTAAGTCTTAGATCAGTTCAGTAATTACAAGGGCACTGGTTCCTATTTAACAAAATCAATACTTTAAATAACACAGGCTTGGATATATGCCCTGCGGCGCATCGTGCCAAGAGATCCTGTGGACCTCCCGGCACGATAGCTTAGCCTGAGACCGTTAGATGTACTTCGGGTTTTTGGGATTGTACTTTTAGGTTGTTTTTACTAATTCGACGCAATACTTCTCTGGCCAACTTACATTTTCCACTGCAAATCGCCCTTATTTTGTGACTTATTTTCTTGGTTGCTTAAAGGTGTCGAACAGCAATCTGGAATCGCTCCTTACTTCGCGAGTCTATGGTCGAACAGTTCCTTTCTTCAATATCAGACCTATTTACATCAGACTGACCTCGCTTAATTGAGCTCCGCTCCTATCAACCATAAAATAGATAAACAATCGGTAATAAATCTTTTAATTAAGGAAAATGCAATGCTTCACCTGCATACAGCTAGGTGTGATGGTTGTAGAGCATATCAAAATCAGAGTAAATTATTGGATGACATCTTGCTCAACCCTATACAGCGTTGTGAAAACACTGTGCATCAAGTCAATAACAACGAATTAAAGCAACAAATCATATGCAAATTATAGTTGCCAATAAAATCAATATTGTAAATCCCCTATTTCTCCGAAGCTTGGGATTTTTTTTGAATCAATCCCAATTTCTGCCAAACAAGAATTTTTTTCCATTTCCTTGTCAGGTTTCGTAACTTGCAGCGACCGTTTGCTTGTAGTTCCGTCAGGCATGAAGGAGCATATTGGCACAGAGGCATGTAAAAACGGTCAACACATGTATGCTCCTGGTGAAAATGGGCATACTTGCGTAGATGCGTGTAAAAAGAAAATGTAACCATTTAAAACAAATATAATGACAACTAAACTCAAACAAGCTCTTATAGGCGGCATTATCGGCACAGCCGTAATGACTATTGTAATGATGATTGCCCCAATGATGGGAATGCCTAAAATGTCACCGCCAGAATTGTTATCAATGATGATTGGGTTTCCAGTATTGGTAGGTTGGATAATGCACTTCATGATAGGGATAATTTTCGCAATTGCTTACGCCTTGTTCTTTATCAATTTGGTGAAAAAGGTAAGCAACAACATTTTGAAAGGTGCACTATTTGGAATGGCAGTATTCATCTTTGCTCAAATCATGATGGCAATTATGGGAATGATGTTTCCAATGCCTCCAGTGGAAGGCAGTATGATGTTGATGATGGTAGGCAGCCTTTTGGGGCATGTCATTTTCGGTATCACGGTAGCACAATTTGTAAAAGAGCAAGCCTAAAAAATTACAGACAATATTTTAAAGGGTTTATGACTGACAACGTCGTGAACCCTTTCTTTGTTTGACAACCTTCTCGACCCAACTGAAAAGAACCACTACCGGTAACATGTACTACACAACCCCGACAAACATCGGGACGGGATGCTGTGTTTCGTTGGACAGTTTTTCGTATAATTGTAGTGTGGTGCTTCGTATAAACTTTAGTGCTATATATAAAAAGCCCGCACTGCGTGTAGCCGCAAAACGTTATAGCCAATGGTAGAGAGGAGCAAAAACAAAGAAAGTGACCAACAGTATTCAAATTGACTAAAATTGAAATGAAATTTGTTTTAAAAACAGATAGCGATTATACAGTCATTGAAGAGAATATTCAATTTAAATCGCCTTTGCCACTTATATCCATTATGCAACGTGTTCTCAGAAAACAACATAACCAACTTTTTAAAAATATTGAAATGCAATGAAACAAGTACACATTAAACCAGGTACAGGATAAGCTTATCGGCAAAGTTGGCATAACAGACCGTGACAAATTCGAGTATGAATTACAAATGATTTAATCGGCAAAGTTATCAAGCAGACAAGAAGACATATGACATCGAAAGAATTAGGCAAGCTTATAGGTGTACAAAAAGCTCAAATTTCAAGACTTGACATTGGGGCCAGGATTTTGTTAAAAAAATAATATGGGAGGCTTTTTTAAACCTATCGGTTCTATGGAGGAACTAATAAACTATGTTCGCCCGCATTAACTATTTATAAAGACCTTCCCCACAATGAAATAGTTTCTTCCGTAATTTTTCCATCTATATCGGGCAAGGATTTTCGAAATGCCCATGTTTTAGCCTAAAAACTTATCTTTGCACTCCATGCGCATTTTTTCCCTTCTGATGTCCGCCTATTTGATGGTTTTGTGCGCCATTCCATGCGGAGACTCCCGGGAGTGCGGAGAAAATGAACAGGAACAGTTATATAGTGCGCAGGAACATGAACAGCACGATCATCCCATGGAGATCTGTACCCCATTTTGTTATTGTGCCTGCTGCGCTGCATCCGTGATCTTCCAGCAAATCGTCAATACATTTCCGCCCATACCCTTTTTTAGACAACCACCTATAGCTTATAAGATCCGGTTGTACAGTGGCGATTCTCCGGCGTTCTGGCAGCCACCCAGGTTGAGTTAATACCTTTCCCGTACTCTTTTTTTTAATACCTGGTATCAGGCACCCTGTTCGTAGTGGAGATGGCCTAATACTTAATTACCAATTTTTAAATTATGTTGAACCGCATTATTCATTTTAGTATAAAACATAAACTGATGGTCGGGCTGATGACGGTCGCCCTGATTATCTGGGGAGTCTGGAGTGCGACCAAATTGCCCCTGGATGCCGTGCCGGATATCACCAACAACCAGGTACAGATCATTACACTGACCCCTACCCTGGCGGCCCAGGAAACCGAGCAACTGGTAACCTATCCCATCGAGCAAAGCCTGGCCAATCTGCCGGATTTAGAAGAGATGAGATCCATCTCCCGGTTTGGGTTATCAGTAGTCACCGTGGTTTTTGCAGAACATGTCGATATTTATTTTGCCCGTCAACTCATCAATGAGCGGTTAAAAGATGCCGAGGCGAAAATTCCGCCAGGCATAGGCAACCCTGAACTCGCCCCGGTGAGTTCAGGCCTGGGTGAAATTTATCAGTATATTATTCATCCCAAAAAAGGAGCTGAAAATAAATATACAGCAATGGACTTGCGTGAAATGCAAGACTGGATCGTCGCCAGACAATTGTATGGCACTCCCGGGGTAGCTGAAGTGATCAGCTTTGGAGGATTGGTCAAACAATATGAAATAGCTGTCAATCCTTACCGTCTCAGATCATTGGATATAACGATTGCTGAATTGTATACCGCGCTGGAAAAAAACAATGAAAATACCGGAGGTGCCTACATCGATAAAAAACCCAACGCTTATTTTATCCGGGGTATCGGGTTGGTCCATTCCATGGAGGACATTAAAAATATTGTAATTAAAAAAGTCAATGGAATCCCGATACTGGTAAGAGATGTGGCCGAAGTGAAATTCGGAAATGCCGCCCGCTACGGTTCGGTGACCTATAATGGGGAAAAAGAAGTAGTAGGTGGGATTGTGATGATGCTCAAAGGTTCAAATAGTGCTGCGGTGGTTGAACGGGTAAAATCTAAAATGGGCAACATCAAAGGCGCCTTACCTGACGACGTTGATGTGGAAGTTTATTTAGACCGTACTGATCTTGTAAATCGTGCCGTAAAAACTGTAGAGACCAACCTGATTGAAGGAGCCCTGATCGTTTTATTTGTGTTGGTTGTTTTTATGGGCAATCTCAGAGCTGGATTAATAGTGGCATCCGCTATTCCCTTATCCATGTTGTTTGCCTTGGGCATGATGAAAGTTTTTGGTGTGAGTGCAAACCTGATGAGCCTTGGGGCCATTGACTTTGGATTGATCGTAGACGGGGCGGTCATCATTGTGGAAGCCACCCTTCATCATTTGTCTATCCGCACGCCGGGGATCCGATTAACCCAGGAGCAGATGGACAAGGAGGTTTTTATATCAACATCAAAAATCAGGAACAGCGCTGCTTTTGGTGAAATCATTATTCTAATCGTATACATCCCGATCCTCACCCTGGTGGGGATCGAAGGCAAAATGTTCCGGCCTATGGCTCAAACGGTTGGGTTCGCCATTTTTGGAGCGCTTCTGCTTTCCCTCACGTATATCCCGATGATGAGCGCCTTGTTTTTACCCAAACAGATAAAAACCCAATCCTATTCCGACCGTATGATGGACTTCCTTCATCGCATTTATCAACCGCTGCTTAAAGGGGCGATACGATTAAAATTAATTATCGTCGCGGCAACCGTGGCGGTTTTTGTCTTTACTATCATTGTTTTTTCAAAAATGGGAGGAGAATTTATACCCCAACTGGAAGAAGGGGATTATGCCTTTCATTGCATTTTACCCCAGGGTACTTCGCTCAGCCAAAGTGTGGAAACTTCCATGCAAGCCATCCGGATCATCAAATCGTTTCCGGATGTCAGGTTGGTCGTCGGGAAAACAGGAAGTGCGGATATACCGACAGATCCTATGCCACCGGAAGCAACCGATATGATTATCGTCTTAAAACCCAAAAAGGAATGGACTACTACCAAAGATTACAATGAAATGGCCAATATGATCATGGAAAAACTGGAGGTGATCCCCGGGGTGTTCTTTGAAATTTCCCAACCGATTCAAATGCGGTTTAATGAATTGATGACCGGTGTGCGGCAGGATGTCGCCATTAAAATTTTCGGCGAAAATATTGATACCCTGGCGGCGTTGGGTACCCGGGTAGCCGACCTGATCCGCGGTATTGATGGCATCTCTACACCCCAGGTAGAACGCACAACCGGACTGCCACAAATCACCATACAATACGACCGGGCGAGGATCGCAGGTTATGGGTTAAATATTGAGGATATCAACCATACAATTAGTACTGCATTTGCCGGGGAAGCCGCAGGTGTAGTGTTTGAAAATGAACGGAAATTTGATCTGGTGGTTCGCCTGGACAGTGCTTACCGGACATCCATTGAAGATGTAGGCAATCTTTTTATTGCAGCGTCCGGCGGTATACATATCCCGCTTTCACAAGTTGCTGAAATATCCTTTAAAGAAGGGCCCGCACAAATCAGCCGGGAAGATGGTAAACGAATAATCGTGGTTGGGTTCAATATTACACACCGCGATGTAGCTACTATAGTTGAAGAAGTGAAGGAAAAACTTACTCAGGCGGCTATTTTACCGGTAGCTTATTATTATACTTTCGGCGGCACCTTTGAAAACCTGCAGGAAGCTACAGCCAGACTCAAAATAGCTGTTCCCGGAGCACTGGCTCTGATTTTTATCCTGCTCTACTTTACCTTCGGATCGATCAAGGAATCTTTATTAATATTCACGGCCATTCCTATGAGTGCAATAGGTGGGGTGTTTGCTTTATTATACCGCGATATGCCTTTCAGTATATCGGCCGGTGTAGGGTTTATCGCTTTATTCGGAGTTGCCGTACTTAATGGAATAGTCCTGATCAGCACATTTAATCAATTGGAAAAAGAAGGGATGGAAAATATACTGGAAAGGGTGTTGGCCGGTACAAAAATACGGTTGCGTCCGGTATTGATGACCGCAACGGTCGCTTCACTTGGATTTATTCCAATGGCCTTGTCTACCGGAGCAGGTGCGGAAGTACAAAAACCCCTGGCCACCGTGGTGATTGGTGGATTGATCACCGCTACTTTTTTAACCCTCTTTGTATTACCTCTATTGTACCTATTATTCACCCACAAAAGAAAACTAAAACCAATGGCCATTCTGCTGAGTATAATAGTTTGTTTATTCATTTCCATTGATCTGCCTGCCCAAGAGGTGACTATAAGGCGGGCTGGTGTTGAAGAAGTCCTGCAAGGGACTAAAAACAACCTTCAATATGAAATAAACAACCAATGGATTCAAAAAACAAATGCCCGGATCAACACCACGATGGCATTTCCCAAAACCGGTGTGTTTGTCGAAAATGAAGATTTGCGGCCCAGTGATACCAGAGGTATATTAAAAATCGGTCTGTCACAAACCTTAGCCTGGCCGGGATGGTATACCGCACAAAAAAATATGGTGCGAGAACAATTGAAATATTATCAAACCAACACCAACGCTATTGAAGCAGGTATCAAAAGGGATGTGCGGGAGTCTTATTTTAATTTGTGGTATTTGCAAGACCTGCAGCATTTATTGAGCCGATTGGATACGATATATGTCAATTTGCAGGAAACTACCCGGTTAAAAGTAAAGTCTGGAGAAAGCCCGGGCCTGGATAGCATAGCCGCACAAGCTCGTTTGCTGGAGTTAGTGTCTTCCCGACAACAAATCGTTCATTCTATCCGTATCGAGCAGGAGCGACTGAAGTTGTTGTCTAATTCCAATCAATTGGTATTGCCCCCCGACACTCCTCTGGAAAAGCTCGTTGTAGCCTCAAACCCCGGAGATGGAAACCCGGCACATCCCCTTCTGCAATTGCAACAACAAAATATACAGATAGCCAAATCCAGTATTGCAGTAGCGAAACAGGAAAATAAACCGGATTTTTCCGGCCGTTTTTACAGTCAGTTGCTCTGGGCTGCCGATAACCCCTTTTCCGGTTTTTCCGTTTCTGCTGCTTTCCCTATTCTGGGTTTGAACGCCCATCGCAATAAAGTAAAACTGGCTGAAGCAGAAGTCGATTTTCAACAAGCTCAATCCAATTTTACTAACCAGGGAATAATCAGTGAACGGGAACAGGCATTTCAGGAACTGGACAAAAACAAAAAGGGACTGGCATATTATGAATTGACCGGTTTGAATCAAGCTGAGGAAATCATCAAAGCTGCTACCTTATCCTACCAGGCAGGAGAAATTGGTTTTTCTGACTTGTCCCAATATTTAACTCAGGCTATTGAGATCCGGCGCAATTATCTGGATACTCTCAACAAATACAATCAATCTGTCATTCAGTATTATTATTATATCAATCAATAAAAAATGAAAACGATTAAATTATATACTTTGGTTTATAGTTGTTTCCTGCTGTCGTGTACCGGCCAGAAAAGCACAGCACCCATTGCGGAAGAAGACCATCACATGGATGAACATACCACCAGCAATACGACCTGGCTGAGTGATGAACAAATCAAAAGTATTGGAATAGAATTAGGTCGTATTGAAGATAAACAACTCAACGAAACCCTTAAAGCCAGTGGCAAACTCAAGGTGCCCAATCAGTATAAAGCAAATGTCAATTCCATGTACCGGGGCATTATTAAATCACTGCAAATCCAGCCAGGACTCCGGGTCTCCCCCGGACAGGTGATCGCCACGATACAAAACCCGGAATTTATTCAGATACAAGAGGAGTATCTAACCTTAAGTTCAAAAATAGAACTCGCCCAACTGGAATTGTTACGACAGGAACAGCTTAACAAAGGCAACGCAGGGGCTTTAAAAAATCTTCAGGCTGTCCAATCTGAGCTCAAAGCACTGCATACCAGAAAGTCGTCTTTATACCAGCAACTCCAATTGATGTATATCCAACCGGATTCGCTGCAGCCCGGAAATTTAATTTCGACTTTAAAGGTCCGGGCTCCAATAGGGGGTACCATCAGTGAAGTACTCGTCGATATCGGGTCCTATGTTGATTTGAGTACTACAATGATTAAAATTATTGATAACCATCAGCTCCACCTGGATTTATTCGTCTTTGAAAAGGATCTTCCCAAAATTCAAAACCATCAGGTTATCCATTTTACATTGACGAATAATCCCGGAAAAGAGTATGATGCCAAAATATTTTCACTGGGTTCCACTTTTGAAGGGGAAAGCAAGGTGGTCTCCGTACATGCCCATGTGGAGGGTAACAAAACCGGGTTGATTGACGGCATGAATGTTACCGCTATTATCAGCCTCAGCCATATTACGTTTCCAGCCATACCTTCTGGAGCTATCGTTTCACACCTGGGGCAGGATTATATTTTTATTGTTTCCGAAACATCACCACCCCATGAGCATCATGACCACCCTGGCGATGCAGCTGCATCTGACGACCATACCGTATCCACAACTCCAGAAAAAAAGGGAATGACCTTTGAAAAAATTCCTATTGCCCGGGGTATTTCTGATGTAGGGTATACTCAGGTGACCCTGTTAAAAGAACTGCCTAAGGAAACAAAAATTATCGTAAAAGGCGCTTTTTTTGTTCTGGCCAAATTGACCAACACGGGGGAACATGAACATTAAATGTATGCTACTTATGAAATTTTTTCTTACCATGCCCACACACTTAAGGCCATATTATGAAGAAGAAATTCAACCGGCAACGGCTGCCTTGGCCGATAAAAAACATCAGGTGTGTTGGAACCACCTGGAAAGAGCCCATATACTCGGACAACCCTATCCAATTGAACCTACGGCCGTGCATTGGAGGATGCTGATCTTTGGAATCCGGATAAAAGATATGCGCGAAATCCTGGGGCAGATTCCCCGTTTATTGATTGGAGGTGTAAAATCTTTTATTGGAAAAATAACTTCTGGCAATACCGGAAGGTCAAATGTACCACCCCTTAAGCCCATGATCATACCAGATGACCTGCAGGAAATGATCAATACACATAATCAGCCCGGGTCATGAAACAGCCAGCGCCGAATCATGTCCATACCTTCGATGCAGACGGGCGAATGAACTGTTGCTCACTGGAAGAAAAAATATATTCACGGGCCGGGGCAGAGGGGTTGATCAAAATAAAAAGCGATTTCGATGCCGATCATGATCATTCAGGTCATCCTTTGAATGATATGTATAGTAAAAAGAAAGCCTGGAAAAACTATTTACCCATCGGCATCAGCTTGGCGTTACTCCTCACCGGTATACTTATTGATTATTTAAACCCTGACTTTTTTACAGGTTATCTACGCTTAGCCGCGTATGTCATCGCGTATCTGCCAGTTGGTTTACCAGTAATAAAAGAAAGTTGGATGGCCATTTTAAAAAAGGAGTTTTTTACTGAGTTTACGCTGATGTCTGTAGCCACCGTTGGCGCATTTGCCATCGGCGAATATCCGGAAGGAGTAGCCGTCATGTTGTTTTATGCCATGGGGGAACTTGTTCAAAGTGCAGCAGTAAATAAAGCCAAATCCAATATCAAAGCATTATTGGATGTCAGGCCATCAGAGGCAAATGTTTTGCGAAACAACAGTTATCAAACCGTAAAACCAGAAGAGGTATTCACTGGCGAAACGATCCAAATCAAAGCCGGTGAAAAAGTACCCCTGGATGGTAAACTGTTAAATGATGCCAGCAGCTTTAATACTTCAGCTTTAACGGGTGAAAGTCAGCCAAAAAAAGTTTTAAAAGGTGAACAGGTATTGGCCGGTATGCTCAATCTGGATAAGGTGATAGAGTTGAAAGTCACTAAAATATTCTCTGACAGTTCGCTGGCCAAAATCCTGGATTTGGTACAACATGCATCCTCCCGAAAAGCAAAGACTGAATTACTTATCCGCAAGCTGGCAAAAATTTATACACCGATTGTTTTTATTCTAGCCATAGCCCTCGTGACCATTCCCTATTTTATAATAAACGATTATGTATTTAAGGATTGGCTCTACCGGGCTTTAATTTTCCTGGTAATCAGTTGCCCTTGTGCCCTTGTAATTTCGATTCCCCTGGGCTATTTTGGCGGCATTGGAGCGGCTAGTCGAAACGGTATTTTATTTAAAGGCTCTAATTTTTTAGAGTTAATGACGAAGGTAAATACTTTGGTGCTGGATAAAACAGGCACACTGACCTCAGGGGTATTTAAAGTACAGGATATCGTAACTCGCGATATGGACCAATCGGAATTTATGGGATTATTGGCAGCCGTGGAAAAAAAATCCACCCACCCCATCGCTAAAGCTATTTCTGATTATGTAAAAAAAGAAACGCAGCAATATCAGGCCACTGATATGGAGGAGATTTCAGGGCACGGACTCAAAGGTATTGTAAATGGCAAAATAGTGCTGGCAGGCAACACCAAGTTGTTGACTAAATTTAATATAGCGTATGATGAAGCTATTGATAATATGGAAGAAACCATAGTCGCTGTTGCTGTCGACAATAGATATGCAGGATATGTACTGATAGCTGATGAACTAAAAGTTGATGCCATAGAGTCCGTGCAACAAATGCACCATAATGGTATACGGCAAATTGTCCTGCTCAGTGGAGATAAAAATTCCATTACTCAAAAAATAGCAAAAACGCTTGCCATAGAAACCGCATTCGGTGACTTACTGCCTGAAAATAAGGTGCAGATAGTAGAAGAATTAATGCAGGATAAAAATAAAATCATTGCTTTTGTAGGTGATGGCATCAATGATGCTCCGGCGCTTGCCTTGAGTGATGTTGGAATTGCTATGGGGGCTATGGGCAGCGATGCAGCAATTGAAACCGCTGATGTGGTGATACAAACGGACCAACCCTCCAAAATCATCACAGCCATCCGGATTAGCTGGGCTACTAAACGTATTATCATTCAGAATATCGTTTTTGCGCTTTTTGTAAAATTGATCGTATTGGTTCTGGGGGCCAGTGGATTGGCCTCCATGTGGGAAGCAGTATTTGCAGATGTCGGAGTAGCTTTACTGGTTATTCTGAATGCCATACGTATTCAACGAATGAAATTTTAAATGGAGAATAATCATATACTGGAATCTGTTGTACATTTAAAAGACAGAACAGTGGGTTTAAACTTCATTTTTCATCAAGAGAAAGAACTATTGCTCCTGTTGAAAAATTCATCATTGGTTTTTGACTGAGTATGCCTTCGTGGCAGTTCATTTGCCGATGAAATCAAATAATGTCTAAACCCAGTTCAACAATGATATTAAATGTTCCATTCTTCAATATTTTGTCTTTAAGCTTTGTATTAAGTCGTAAATTTGGTCTAATGCCGATATTGGAGGACTGATTAATAATTCAGACCTAGCCACAGTGGTATAGGGCTTGAACCTGTCTTAAGCCGAATATCAAAAACAGCAGTGGCTTTTGATAAATGAATTTGCATCAATTATTGAAATCGAAGTGAATTATGTCTAAGAAGAATCGCGATTCCGCCGCTATCGCCGAGGCCGCTGGCGCGGTGGATGTCATTACCGAGGGTCGTCGACAAGAAGCTCTGATTGCAGCCGGGGCTTTGCAGAGCGCTATTTTCAATAGCGCCCTGGAGTTTGGCTATTTACGACAGTAAAACATAGAAGATATCATCGGATCGGCTTCTTTTCTCATACTTCGCAATT
>Ga0163150_10003564_pt1 | contig 21736 bp, 24 predicted proteins | sample OliLakLV19P2IB_FD_148628 | JGI IMG/M metagenome (GOLD analysis project Ga0163150, IMG submission 148628) | Freshwater microbial mat bacterial communities from Lake Vanda, McMurdo Dry Valleys, Antarctica - Oligotrophic Lake LV.19.P2.IB | ecosystem: Environmental > Aquatic > Freshwater > Lake >...
GTCTCTCGGTGATGCTCGCCGCCGGGCGAGCTTGCCGATGGTTGTCGTCTTGCCGGCGCCGTTGACCCCGACCACCAGGATCACGAAAGGCTTGCGAGTCCGGTCGACGACCAGCGGCCGCTCGACGGGCGTGAGGATCTCGAGCAGCGAGTCGGCGAGCGCCGTCTCGAGTGCCTTCGCGTCAGCGAGCTCCGCGCGCGCGACTTTCTGCCTGAGTCCCGCCAGGATCGTTTCCGTCGCTTCCACGCCGACGTCCGCCGTGAGCAAGCGCGTCTCGAGCTCCTCGAGCAGGGCGGCGTCGATGCGCTGCCCCGGGAGGAAGTCGAGGGCCCAGGAGGCGCCGCGATTGACGCGCGCGCGCAGGCGCGCGAGAAATCCGTCCTCGGCGCCCGTCAAGGTTCCAGGATGGCCGGGTTGGTGATTGCGAAGGCCGTGCCACCGGAAACGGCGAGCGAGGCAGCGTGCGTCTGCATCTCGGCCGTGACGGCGGCACTCGCTGCGGGTGAGAGCAGCGAGCCGTGCGATCCCGAGGTGAAGTGCACCCAGGTGCCGCTGCCAGCCGCCACCGGGTTGAATCCGGGTGTCGCCGTCTTCACGAAGGTCGTCGCGTTGACGAGCCGCTGGGTCGCCGAGTTCGGCACGACGGTGTCGTTGATCACCTGCGAAAGGACCACCGGTCGCGCCGCGACCGCACTCGCGATGAAGTTGAGCGGGTCGCCGGCGTCCACCGCCGTCTGCGCGTCGCGGAAGAACTGTTCGTAAAGAGTCGTGTTCGGTTGCAGGCCCGAGGCCGCGAGCCCGGCGTCGATCCGTGGCCCGAGCGCATCGGAGTCGCGCAGCAGGTGCGCGATGCCGCCGCCGGGCACGCTGAGATAGGCGGAGACGGTCGAAACCGGCATTGCGTTCGCGACCGTGCCGACGATGCCGCCGAGCGAAAGCCCGGCGAAGTGGATCCGCGCGGGGTCGATATCCGGCACCGTGTCGCCGTCGAGGTCCAGGTTCGGCAGCGCCCCCGCGAGCTGCACGATGTCGAGCGCAGCCTGGCGCAGGTTGTCGCGGCTCGTGAGCAGGCTCGTCAGGTTGATGATGTGAGTACCCGAGGGGTCGATCACGCCGTCGGGACCCGCGGCGCCCGTCGCATTGTCGATGAGGTCGAGGTCCAAGGTGCGTTCGGCACCCGCCTGGTAAAGCGGGCTCGAGGTGTCCGTGATGCCGTGCAGCGGGATGTCGATCGCCGCGACGACGAAGCCCTGCGAGGCGTAGGTGCCGGCGATGGCCGCCGACTGCGTGCGGTTGCCCTGCAGTCCGTGCTGGAAGATCACCACTGGCCAGCCCGCGACCGGCTTTACCTGAGTGCTCGCGGCATTCGGCACGGTGACGAACACCGGGATCGGGAAGTTCGACGCCTTCGCAACCGGCACCGGATTGAAGCGAGTGAGATTCGTCGAGACGCCATCCGGGCTGCCCGGCGCGGCTTCCCAGCGGCCCGTGAGCGGTGCCGCAGGATCGAGGTAGTAGCTGATCGCCATCTGGCCGACGTAGACGTCCGCGATCGGCGGCAGTGCCGGGTTGAGGGCCTGCAGGGTGAGGCCCGTGGGAACCGTGCCGATCGTCGCGTCGGGCACGGTCGCCGTCGCGGCCAGCATGACGTCGGCGATCGACTGGGTCGAGAACGAGTAAGTGAGGACGACGGCCGTGAGCGGAATGCCGGCGCCATTCGCAACTGCGAGGTGCGTGTAAGTCAGCCGGCAGACGCCGTTGAGCGTCGCATTCGTGATGGTGGCGCAGGACGGCGGAAATACGCCGCCTGTCAGGTCCGCGATCGCGGCCGTGCGTACGGTCAGGTAGTCCCGGTCTGGCGTCGCGGCATTGCCGCTGGTGTCCTGGAGGCCGGCGGTCAGGATCACGAGGTAGCCGACATTGGTCGCACCGGTGGAAGGTGTCAGGGGCTTCAGCGGCACGATTTCGAGCGTGCTGCCGGCGGAGTCCAGCGTTGGCGCGACTTGCGCCGTGTAATCGGTGCCGTAGACGAGCGCGCGCCGGAACCCGATGGCCGCCTTGGTGGCGTTGTCGAGGTCCACCTCGACCATGATCACCGTCGCCGGCGAGATCGTCGCGGCATTGATCGGCGCCGAGAACCGCACGGTCGAGCTGGCGACCGTCGAGAATCCGTCGAGCGCATTGATGGTTGCTGCGTTCGGCAGGAATGGCGTCACGGGCCCGTTGAGCGTGCCGTCGGTCGAGCCGTTGAAATATAGGTCGGTCGGGTAGGGCAGTACGCCGCCGGCCGGCACGAAGTTCGGATAAAAGACGCCGACACCGGTAGTAGAGCCCGGGTCGCCGTTGCCGGAAGTCGGATCGGTGGGCCCGATGCTGTCGGACGAGGAGCCCGAACATCCCGCGAGCACGAGTCCAGCGATCAGGAGAACAGCGGTGAAACGGTTGCTCATGTCGGAAGCTCCGGCAATGTGTAGGTCGCGGGCGCGTATCATCGCGCAGTCTAAGGTATGTGCGCTGCAAAAAAGATGGCCAATACCCTGCGCATCATCGGCGGCGACTGGCGCGGCCGTCGCATCCGCTTTCCGGGCGAGGGGGGCATCCGGCCGACGCCGGACCGAGTCCGCGAAACCCTGTTCAACTGGCTGATGGCCAAGGTGCAGGGTAGCCGCTGCCTCGACCTCTTCGCCGGCAGCGGGGCCCTGGGGCTCGAGGCGCTTTCAAGGGGGGCCGCTCACGTGACCTTCATCGAGCGGGACCGCGAGAATTCCGCCCGGCTCAGGGAAACAGCGACCTCGCTGGCGCCCGGCCGGGCGACGGTGATCGAGGCCGACGCGCTCGCCTGGCTTCAGGGCCCGCCCGCCGAATTCGACATCGCCTTCCTGGACCCGCCGTTCGCGGCCGGCGTCCTGGCAGAGGCCATGCAGCGCCTCGAGTCGCGAGGCTTTCTCGCGCCGGACTCTTTCATCTACAGCGAGTTGCCCGCGTCCGCCGGAGCGCCCGAGTTGCCCACCGGATGGCGCGCGCACCGGTCCGGGCGTGCAGGAGCGGTCGGGTATCATCTCTCACGGCGGCAGGACGAGGAGCCCGGCACGTGAATCCAAAGCGCAGCGCGGTCTATCCGGGCACTTTCGACCCGATCACCAACGGCCATCACGACCTGGTCCGGCGAGCGGCCGGGATCTTCGACCGCGTCGTCGTCGGCATCGCCGCGAACGCCGGAAAGGAGCCGCTCTTCACGATGGCCGAGCGTGTCGAACTCGCGCAGACAGTGCTGGCCGAGATACGCAACGTCACGGTGCTCGGCTACGCCGGTCTCACCGTGGACTTCGCGCGCGAGCAGGGCTGCGGGGTCGTCGTGCGCGGGCTGCGAGCCGTTTCCGACTTCGAGTTCGAGTTCCAGCTCGCCAACATGAGCCGCCACCTCGCCCGTGACGTCGACTACGTGTTCATGACGCCGCTGGAGCAGTTCACCTTCATCTCCTCGACGCTGGTGCGCGAGATCGCGCTCTATGGTGGGGACGTCTCGGGGTTCGTCCATCCCGCTGTCGCCGCGGCGCTCGCGGCCCGGAGAAAAACCTAGCGCTGGCAGTGCGGGCACCAGTAGGTGCTGCGGGCTCCCTGCGTGAACTGGCGGATCGCGGTGCCGCAGCGCCGGCAAGCCTTGCCGCTGCGCTCGTAGACGAACAGCCGCTGCTGGAAGTAGCCGGGCATGCCCGAGGCGTCGACGTAGTCGCGAAGCGTCGTGCCGCCAACGCCGATCGCTTCGGTCAGCACCTCGCGGATCGCGCCGACGAGCGCGTCCATGCGCGCGCGGCTCACGCGCCCCGCTGCGAGGCCGGGGCGGATCCCGGCGCGGAACAGCGCCTCGCTCGCGTAGATGTTGCCGACGCCGGCCACGGTGCGCGAATCCATGATGAAAGCTTTCACGGACACCCGCTTGCCGCGCCCGCGTCGCCAGAGCACTTCCCCGGTGAAGGCGTCCGAGAGCGGCTCGACCGCGAGGTTCGAGATCAGCTTGTGGCGCGCGGGATCGGCCGCGGTGAACAGCAGGCAGCCGAAGCGGCGCGGGTCGTTGAAACGCAGGCACTTGCCCGAGTCGAGTATGAGGTCGACGTGATCGTGGGCGAGCGGCGGGGCGGTAGCGTCGAGGATCCTGAGGCTCCCCGACATCCCGAGGTGCAGGATCAGCGTGCCCGCATCGGTGCCGATCAGGAGGTACTTCGCGCGCCGCGCGACGCAGCGCACGCGGGTGCCCGTCACTTTTCCGGCGAGGCCCGCCGGTACGCGCCAGCGCAGGCGCGGCTCGCGCACGAGTACCCGCTCGATGCGCCGACCGACGAGCCAGGGCTCGATGCCCCGGCGCGTCGTTTCTACCTCCGGCAGCTCCGGCATGCCATGCGGCGCGGCCTCAGAACCGGGCCCTGAACGAAACGCCGATGACGCGGGGATCGTTGTCGAAGCCGGTCAGGTTGTTGAAGTCGATGGCGCCCTTGACGTTTTCCTCGTCGGTGATGTTCCGCCCGAAGATCGCCGCTTCCCACTTGCCGCCGTCGTGCGAGTAACCGATGCGCGCACCGCCCTCGAAGTTGCCGTCGCTGTAGAACTCCTCGGACTCGTAGATGAAGAACTGCGTCTCGCCCTGGAACGCCCAGTCCGTGAAGAAGAACACCTCGCCGTTGCCGACCGGGACCCCGTAGCGCGCGGTGACCGTCGCCACGTACTCCGGCGCCTGCGTGAACGAATTGCCGTCGATGATTGCGCGGCCGTTCACGTCGAGCGGGTCGAGCACGGTGCAGAGCCCGGAGCCGCAGGGCGGCACCACCAGCGTGTCGTCGTCGATCTCGGTGTCCGTGTAGCTGAAGCCGAGGGTCATCATGAAGCGGTCGGTGAACAGGAACTCGCTGTCGAGGTCGATGCCCATGCCCGTGCCCTTGTCGGCATTGACCAGCTGCACGAAGTTGCCGCCGCCGCCGATCGCCGACAGCTGGAGGTCGTCCACTTCGTAGTAGAAGACCGCGGCGTTGAGCCGGACCCGCCCGTCGGCGAGTTCGGACTTGAAACCCGCCTCGATCGAGGTGATGGTTTCAGAGTCGGCGATCGAGGGCGCGCCGAAGAAGGCGACGTCGCGGCCCTGGATCGTCGGCGCACGGAAACCGGAAGCCAGGCGCCCGTAGACGTTGAAGTCCTCGCTCACCTTGAACAGCGCTGACAGATCCCAGCTGACCTGTTCGTCGTCGACTGACACGGGAGCGATCGGGCCGCCAGTCGGGCCGGAGCCGCTCAGGTCCTTGTCGTCGTCTGTGTATCGCACGCCACCGGTGAGGTTGAATGCATCGGTGATGTCGTAGCTCACGTGGCCGAACACGGCCCACGCCGTGTTCTCGTGGACCACCGTGGTGGGGGCAGGTGTGAAGAACGGGTTGGTCGTGACCGCGAACTCGGAGTCGAAGTAGAACGCGCCCGCCTGCCAGAACAGGCGATCGCTCGCCTGGGAAGAGAAGCGGAACTCCTGGGTGAACTGGTCGAGGTTGTCGATGCCGTCCTGAGTCGCGGACGGGAACGGAATGCATGGATCGCCGACGGCGCTGCCCGGCGGGCAAGGCCCGACATACGGCGGCGGCAGGAAATTCAGGAAATCCGCGCCGAAACCCCCGTCGATGTCGCCGAGGCTGCTGCTCTCAGTCGTCTCGTGCGCAGTGATCGACGTCAGCGTCACGTCGCCGGCGAACCCGAAGTCGAGCCGCAGCGACCCGCCGAGTCCCTCGGCGCTCTGCGGATTATTGTCGCCGCCGTCGTAGGAGACGCTGTCGCGGTCGTAGTTGGAATTGAATCCGTCGCTGCCGGGTCCGAGCACGTTGGCGCGGAAGATGGACGCGGTGCCGTCGATGTCCCGGCCGTGGATGTTCAACAGCGCGCTGAAATCGTCGGAAGGCTCGACCAGGAGCTGCGCGCGGAAGGCGTATTCGTCATAGCCGCCCATCGCGTCGTTCTCGCCCGTGAAGGTGTTGTCAATCCAGTCGTCGCGCTCGTGATACAGCGCGGACACGCGGAAAGCGACCGCGTTCGTCAGGCCGCCGCCGACGGCCGCCTCGATGCTCTTCGAGCCGAGCTCGCCGTAGCTCATGGCGACGTCGCCCGAGAATTCCTGCGTGGGCTTGCGGGTGTCGAACTTGACGATGCCGGCCGGCGTGTTGCGGCCGAACAAGGTGCCCTGCGGGCCGCGCAGGACTTCGACCCGCTCGAGATCGAACATCGGGAAGCTCTTGAGGATCACGTTCTCGAGGACGACCTCGTCGACGATGATCGAAACCGGCTGCGACGCGGCCAGGTCGAAGTCCGAATTGCCGAGGCCGCGGATGTAGAAGCGGGGCGCGAGGCGGCCGTTGGAGGATTCCGCGTACAGGCTCGGGACGCGGGTCGCGAGCACCTGGATGTCGCCGCCGCCCTCGAACATGGCGGTGAGGCGCTCGCCCTCGAGGGCCGAGACCGACAGCGGCACGTCCTGGATGTTTTCGCTGCGGCGCTGGGCGGTGACGATCACCTCGCCGAGCGTTCCGGACGAGGCCGGGGCTTCCTGTGCCCAGGCAGCAGGCAGCGGCAGCGCCATCGCGATGGCGGCGGCAAGGGTGGCGTTACGCATTCGAGGAACTCCCCGGTTGGAATGGCGGGGAGTTTAGCCGAGCCGTAGGCGCGGGCCTACTTGATCTTGGCTTCCTTGTAGGGCACGTGCTTGCGCACGACCGGGTCGTACTTGCTGACTTCCAACTTCTCCGGATGGAGTCGCTTGTTCTTGGTCGTGGTGTAGAAATGGCCGGTACCGGCGCTTGAAACGAGCTTGATCTTGTCGCGCATGGCAATGACCTCAGACGCGGGTGCCGGCGGCACGCAGCGTCGCCAACACTTTTTCGAGACCCTGCTTCTCGATCGTGCGAAGTCCGCGCGTCGAGAGGCGCAGCGTCACCCAACGGCCCTCGCTCTCCAGCCAGAAGCGCTGCGTGTGCAGATTCGGCAGGAAGCGGCGGCGCTTCTTGATGTTCGAGTGAGACACCTTGTTGCCCGAGATGGGGCGCTTTCCGGTGACCTGGCAGACTCTGGACATGGTGGCGGCTCTCTTGGGGCCGCGTATTAGACCAGCGATGCTTTGCGCAGTCAAATCAGCGGGTTGTGCAACAGCCAGGCCTATATAAGCCCTTTTTCCGCAAGGGAAACGCAGCTACCGTCGCCAATGATGAGGTGGTCCAGGAGCCGGATCTCGACCAGTGCGAGGGCGTCCCGCAGCCGGGTCGTGATGATCTCGTCGGCCTGGCTGGGCTCCGCAATCCCGCTGGGATGGTTGTGGGCGAGGATCACGGCCGTGGCGTTGCGCGCGAGGGCCTGTTTGACCACCTCCCGCGGATGGACGCTCGCGCCGTCAACCGTGCCCCGGAACATCTCCTCGCAGCTCGTCAGTCGGTGGCGGCTGTCCAGGAACAGGCAACAGAACACCTCGTGCTCGAGGTCGCGGAGCCGCGCGATGAGGTAGTCGCGGGCGGCACGGGGGCTCGCGAGCACCGGCCCCGCTTGCAGGCGCTCGAGGTGGTGTCGGCGCACCAGCTCGAGCGCGGCCTGCAGCTCCGCCCAGCGCGCCGGCCCGACGCCGGACTGGGTGCAGACGGCGCTGCGGCCGGCGCTGAGCAGTCCGCGCAGCGAGCCGAAGCGCCCCAGCAGTGAGCGCGCGAGGTCGAGCGCGTTCATTCCGCTGGTGCCGTGGCGCAGCCAGATGGCAAGCAGTTCCGCCTCGGACAAGGCGCCCGACCCGAGGGCGAGGAGTTTTTCGCGCGGCCGTTCGGACGGCGGCCAGTCCCGGATGTGCATGCGACGAGTCTCCTCCGTGGCCCGGCCTTGCGCCTGTCGCAAATCGTGCCGGTTCCGGGATAATCGGCGCATGCAGAAACTCGAAGTGAAGATCCTTGACCCGCGCGTCGGCCGCGACATTGAATTGCCGCGGCGCGCGACGGCAGGGTCCGCCGGGCTTGACCTTCGGGCCTGCCTCGACGCGCCGCTCGTGCTCGAGCCGGGACACACGCAGCTGGTGCCGACAGGCATCGCGATTCACCTCGGCGACCCGGGCCTCGCGGCAGTGCTGCTGCCGCGCTCCGGGCTCGGCCACAAGCACGGCATCGTGCTCGGCAACCTGGTCGGCCTCATCGACTCGGACTACCAGGGCCAGGTGATGGTCTCGATGTGGAACCGCGGCGACCGCGCCTACACGATCCAGCCGGGCGAGCGGATCGCGCAGATGGTCGTGGTGCCCGTCGTGCAGGTGGAATTCGAGATCGTCGAGGACTTCGAGTCGTCCGCCCGCGGCGCGGGCGGATTCGGGAGCACCGGTTAGCGCGGCTTGATCGCGCGCAGTTCCTGGTAGCGCCTGATGTCGGCTTCGAAGGTGAGGCGGATGTTCTCGCGTTCCTGGCGCCGCCGCAGGAGATTGCTCTCCTGGGTCGCGATGTCGTTGGCCGAGCGCTCCAGGTCGGTGGCCATCTCGACCGGCAGCGGCTGTGCGCCGGGTTCCGCGCTGGCGGGCGCATAGCGCGCGGCGATGCGCTCGATCTTGACGCGCTGCGCGCGCAGGTTCGAGAGTGACTGCTCCTGGATCGTGAGCTGCGCGTCCACGAGCTCGAGCCGGTGGTCGCGCAGGATCTCGAGCTCCTTGACGGACTGGTAGGTCTGCAGCAGCACGCGGTCGCGCAGCTTGCGCTTCTGCTCGTCGCGGGCGGCTTTATCCTCGGCGGCCTTGGCAGCGGCTTCCTCGGGCGTGATCGTCCCTTCCTCGCGGCCGACCCGGACGCCCTGCTTGTTCAGCACGTCTCGATCCTGCTCCGCGTACTCGGCGGGCACGCTGTCGCCGTAGTGGACCTGGCCGTTCCTGTCGACCCAGCGGTAGAGTTTCTTCTGCGGCTTGTCGGATTGCGCCGCCGCGCCGCCCGCGAGGAGGGCGAGCATCATGGCGGTGAGCAGAACCTTCAGCGACCAGGCATTCATCCGGGGTACCTCCTGCCCGCAGAACGTAACTGCATCACGCCTCGCTGTCGACACAGTGCATGCGCCGGTGGTTCCGGAGCGACGCCAGCTCGTCGCCGTCCCCGTCCCCGCCAGCCTCCATGTACTCGATCAGGTGGTCCAGGGTGATGATCCGGACCACGGGAATGCCGTAGTTTGCCTGGATTTCCTGCACCGCCGACTGCTGCCCCACGCCGCGCTCCTGCCGGTCGAGTGCCAGTACCACGCCTGCGGGTTTTGCACCCGCGGATTTGATGATCCCGATCGACTCGCGCACCGCCGTGCCCGCGGTCAGGACGTCGTCCACGATCAGGACCTGCCCCTCGAGCGGCGCGCCGATGAGGTTGCCGCCCTCACCATGCGCCTTGGCCTCCTTGCGGTTATAGGCGATCGGTACGTTGCGGCGATGCCGGTCCGCGAAGGCGACCGCAGTCGCGGTCGCCAGGGGGATTCCCTTGTATGCAGGGCCGAAGAGCATGTCGAAGGCGATCCCGGACTCGACGATCGCCTGCGCATAGCAGGCGCCGAGGCGCGCCAGCGCGCCGCCGTCGTTGATGAGGCCCGCATTGAAGAAATAGGGGCTCGTGCGCCCGGACTTGAGCGTGAAGTCGCCGAAGCGCACGACCTGCTTCGCGAGGATCATCTCGATGAAATCTTTCTGGTGCGAACGCATGCCGGTTACCCTTGCCCAGCATGCGCATCCTGACACTCAACTGCAACGGGGTCCGGTCGGCCGCCTCCAAGGGGCTGTTCGACTGGCTGCCGTCGCAAGCCGCGGACGTGGTCTGCCTGCAGGAGACCAGGGCCCAGGAGCACCAGCTCGGTGACGGCTGCTTCCGCCCTGCCGGCTACCACTGCCGCTACCACGACGCGAAGCGCCCGGGCTACAGCGGAGTCGCGGTGTACTCGAAGAAGAAGCCGGACCGGGTGATCGCGGGATTTGGCGTGCCGGAATTCGATGACGAGGGCCGCTACCTCGAGGTGCAGTTCGGGAAGCTGTCGGTGGTCTCGCTCTACCTGCCTTCGGGCTCATCGGGCCCGGAGCGGCAGGCGTCCAAGTACCGCTTTCTCGATGCGTTCCTGCCATATCTGAAAAAGCTCGGCCGGCGCGACCGCGACTACGTGCTCTGCGGCGACATCAATATCGCGCACAAGGAAATCGACCTCAGGAACTGGAAGTCCAACCGCAAGAACTCCGGATTCCTGCCGGAGGAGCGTGCCTGGCTCGACCACCTGTTCGGCGAGCTGAAATGGGTGGACGCGTTCCGCGAGGTGGACCCGCGGTCGGACCAGTACACCTGGTGGTCGAACCGCGGCCAGGCGCGCGCGAAGAACGTCGGCTGGCGCATCGACTACCAGATCGCGAGCCCGCGCCTCGCCGGCCGCGCGCGCGCGGCCTCGATCTTCCGCGACCGCTGGTTCTCCGACCATGCACCGCTCACGATGGATTACCGGCTGTGAAGGCCTGGGCCATGGTCAGGCCCTATCTCGAGCGGGAGCCGCTCGCGGCGTTCTTCGTCGGAATCTCCTCCGGATTTCCCTACGCGATGATCGGCGCGACGCTGACGACGCGCCTCGCCCAGGACGGCATCGACAAGCGGACGATCACGGCCTTCGCGCTCGCGTTCCTGGTCTACAACCTCAAGGTCTTCTGGGCCTGGATCGTGGACGGCGTCTACATACCGGTGCTCGGCCGACTCGGCCAGCGCGTCTCCTGGCTGCTGGTTGCAGGAATTGCGGTGATCGCGGCCGTCGTCAATCTCGCGCTCGTCGAGCCCTCGGCAAGCCTTCGCGCGACCATCTTCGCCGCGGTCCTGGTCGGCATTGCCGGCGCCACGTACGACATCGTCATCGACGCCTATCGCATAGAGACGCTTAAACCGGAGCAGTTGGGCGTCGGATCGGGAATGAGCCAATATGGCTGGCGCATCGGCTCGGCGGCTGCCGGGGCGCTCGCGCTCTACATTTCGGCACGCATGGGCTGGGCCGCGGCCTACCTCGCATGCGCGGCGTTCGCACTGCCAGCCATGATCACCGGGCTCGTCGTCGGGGAGCCTACGCGGCACGTCGTTTCAAACGCCAAACGCGGCCTCGGGTCGGTGTGGAACTCGATTGTCGGGCCGTTCGCGGAGTTCCTGCGCCGTCACGGCGCATGGCTCGTGCTCGCCTTCATCCTCGTGCACAAGATCGGCGACACGCTCGCTAATCTGACGCTCCGGCTGCTGTTCAATGACATGGGTTACTCGAACGACGAGATTGCCGCCTACGACGTCGTGTTCGGATTCTGGGCTTACCTGGCCGGCATCTTCGTCGGCGGTATCCTGTATACCAAGCTCGGCCTCAAGCGCTCCGTGCTGCTGGCGCTGGTCCTGATGGGCGTCTCGAACCTCAGCTTCTCACTGCTCGCCGCGGCTGGCCACAGCAATTCCGGCCTCGCCGCGGCGATCGGGTTCGAGAACTTCGCGAGCGGCTACGGCGGGGTCGTGGTGGTGGCGTACTTCTCGGCGCTGTGCAACCTCCAGTTCACCGCGGCCCAGTACGCGCTGATCTCGGCGGCCGCCAGTGTTGTCGGCCGCGTGCTGACCGGTGGAACTGCGGGTGGCCTGATCGAGCAGCTCGGCTACGTCAATTTCTACCTGCTGACCACTGCGCTCGCGCTGCCGGGTATCCTGCTGTTCTGGTACATGATGCGCACGGACATGATCGACGGGGCGCTAGGTACGGCCGGGCGAGACGGCGGGGATTCGCGCAGTGCTCGATGAGGTCCTGAAGTTCTTCGTCCTGTTCTTCGTCGTGGTCGAGCCGATCACGCTGGTGCCGCTGTTCGCCGCGATGACCGAGGGCGAGGATGAGGCATTTCGCCGCAAGATGGCGCTCAAGGCCGTGTGCATCGCTGGCATCGTGCTGCTGCTGTTCGCCGTCGGCGGGGCGGCCTTCCTGAAGATCATGAGCATCAGCATAGACGCGTTCCGCATTTCCGGCGGGATCATGCTGTTCCTGATCGCGCTCGAGATGGTGTTCGCGCGCGAGTCCGGGACCCGGACGACTCCCGCGGAAAAGGACGAGGGCCGCAAGCGCAAGGATGTCTCCGTGTTCCCGCTGGCATTTCCCTTCATCGCGGGCCCCGGGGCGCTCGCAATCGTGCTGCTGACTTTCGGCGCGGCGCGCGACGACCTGGCCCTCTCCGCCGGCCTGTTCGGTGCGGTCGTCGTCGTGCTCGTGATTACCTACCTGCTGATGCGCCTCACCCCCCTCGTCATGCGGGTGATGGGGGTCACCGGCGGCAACGTGATCAACCGGCTTTCGGGGGTGGTGCTCGCGGCGCTGGCGGTTCAGTTCATCATCACCGGCATCACCAACGTCTTCGGCTGAAAGAGTTGACGCCAACCTTCTTGAGGCGGGAAAGGGGAAGGGGGTTGGAAAAATAATGACAAGGTCCTTGTCAATTCAGCATTGATGGCCACCGCTGGACTTCGGTCTGCAGCCGAAGAATTGACAAGGACCTTGTCATTATTTTTCCAACCCCCTTCCCCTTTCCCGCTTAAAGAGGGTTTGCATCCGCTTTTCTGAACTCGAGGTCGAAGACCCGGTGGCCGAGACGCCGGCCGCGGCGTTCAAAGCGGGTCGCGCCGCGCTCCGGACGCTCGATGCAGCCGCCGTCCGTTGCGACGTTCGTGAAATCCGGGGCAGCGTTCAGCACCTCGAGCATCCAGGCGGCGTACGGTTCCCAGTCGGTCGCCAGCTTGAAGAGCCCCCCGGGCCTCAGCCTGCTGGCGACGAGTGTCGCGAACTCCGGCTGCACGATGCGCCGCTTGTGATGGCGCTTCTTCGGCCAGGGATCCGGAAAGTAGAGCAGCACCTCGTCCAGCGCGGACGGCGGAATCATGTGTTCGAGCACCTCGACTGCGTCGTGCGCGACGACACGGATGTTCGTGAGTCCCCGCGTCTCTACGGCGAGCAGGCAATGGCCGATGCCGGGCGGGTGGACTTCCGCGCCGATGAAATCGGTCGCAGGCATGGTCGTCGCGAGCTCGACCAGCGTGTCGCCGTTGCCGAAGCCGATCTCGAGCACCCGCGGCACGCTACGGCCGAAGGCGGCGTCGAGGTCGACCGGCTGCAGCGCCCAGGCGATGCCGAAGCGGGGCAGGAGTTCCGCGAGCGCCCGCTTCTGCGCCTCCGTGATGCGGCCCGCGCGCAGCACGAAACTCCGTATCGACCGCCGTTCGGTGTTCACCCGCGGGCGATGAGATCGCGATGCAGCGCCGCGGCGTCCGGGCATCCGGTGAGCGCGAGCGTACGGTCGAACTCGTCCGCCAGTATTGCGATCGCATGCGCGACGCCGGCTTCGCCACCGGCCGCGAGCCCGTAGACCGGCGCGCGGCCGAGCAGCACGCCCTCGGCGCCGAGCGCCACCGCCTTCGCGATGTCGGAGCCGCGCCGCACGCCGCCGTCGACGAACAGCGACAACCGGCCGTCCACCGCGCGCGCGACCTCCGGCAATGCCTCGAGGCCGCTGATCGCGCCGTCGAGCTGCCGCCCGCCGTGATTGGAGAGCACGAGGCCGTCGACGCCGGCCGCGAGCGCGCGCTCCGCATCGTCCGCCCGGAGCACGCCCTTCAACAGGAGCTTGCGCGGCCAGCGGTCGCGAAACCGCTTGAGATCATCCCAGTCGAACGTGGCGTCGAACATGCCGTGGCCGACGAAGGAGTTCACGTCGCGTCCGGGGCCGAGCTCGCGCTCGACGTTGACGAATCGCGGCCGGCGGGTCGCGACAGTCGCGAGCCAGCGCGGGTGCATGAGCATGTCGAGCTTCGTAGCGAGCGTGAACTTCTGCTGCGGCAGCAGGCCGGTGCGCAGGTCGCGCTCGCGCTTGCCGGCCACCGGGAAATCGCTGGTCAGCACCACGCATTCGAATCCCGCCGCGAGCGCGCGCTGCATGATCGCGTCGGTGATCGCGCGCTCCGTGAAGACGTAGGCCTGCAGCCACAAGCGCCCGGGTGCCACGCGCGCGATGTCCTCGACGAAGCTCATGGAGACCGTCGACATCGCAAACGGCAGGCCCGCTTTCGCCGCCGCCTTCGCGAGCGCGAGGTCGCCGTCGCGCCAGGAGAGGCCGTTCAGGCCAGTCGGGCCGACCACGGCGGGAAGCTTTGCGGGCGCCCCGAGCAGCGATGCGCAAGAGTCGCGCCGGCCGACGTCGACCAGCGTGCGCGGCAGGAAGCGCAGTTGTGAAAAGGCATCGCGGTTGTGCGCAAGCGCTCGCTCGTCCTCGGCGCCGCCGTCCACGTAATCAAACACGAAGCGCGGCAGGCGCCGCTTCGCGATCGTCCGCAGGTCCTCGATGTTGACGGCCTGGTCGTAGCGCATGGCCGCTTACTATGCGGCCTGGCCGGCGATGCGGCCGGAGAACAGGCAGCCACCGAGGAAGGTGCCCTCGAGCCCGCGCTTGCCGTTCATGCCGCCGCCGCCGAAGCCGGCGGCCTCGCCCGCGGCGAACAGGCCCTCGATCACGCGGCCGTCCAGCCCGAGCGCGCGGCAGGCGAGGTCGGTCTGGATGCCACCCATGCTCTTCCGGCTGATCACGTGCTCGCGGATCGCCATCAACGGGCCCGCGCTGCGGTCGAGGATCGGCTGGAAGGCGCAGGTGCGGACACGATCGCCGGGCCAGCGACGAAGCCAGGCGATGCGCCGCAGCTGCTCGTCGTTGTGGAAGCGCTCGCCGCGGCGGATTCCGGCGTCATAGCGGGTGACGGCAGACTCGACCGCGGCCTGGTCCACGAGGTGCTCGCCCGACAGCACGTTCATCCGCTCGACCAGCTCCCTGAGAGTCGCGGCCTGGACGATGTCCTCACTGTTGCGCGTCAGTTCCTCGTAGAGCCAGCGGTTGCCGAACAGCAGGTCGCGAGCGAATGCGAGGCGCTTGCCGTCGCGGATCGCTGGGTTGAACTCGGCGCCGGATACTGCGAGCTCGCGCAGCGCTATCTTCCGGTTCAGCAGTTGCCAGCTGTAACCGCCGGGCTCACGGCAGATACGCGCGACGAGGTCGTGCGTGTCGAAGCCGGAAACGAGCGGCACGGGGCCGATGCGTTCGCCGCGGGCATTGAGCCAGAGCGCGGACTTCGGCGGGATCAGCGAGAGTCCGTGCCCGGGCTTGCGCGGCCGCCAGTGGCGGATGCCCGCGGCGTAATTCCATTGCCAGTCTAGGTGGGTCACGTTCGCGCGCGCGCGCCCGGCGGCGTCGTGCAGCCGACCGTCAGCAAAACGGTGCGAGCCGTTGAGGATGACCGCGGGTGGCGTTCCCCAGTCCGCATGCCAGTGACGCCGCACCCGCTCGACGTCGCCGTTGATGCCGCCCGCGGCGATGACGACCGATTCGCTCGCGATCTCGAATGACTCGCCGGCGGGCTCGGTCGTGCCGGTAACACCCGCGACCCGGCCCGCGTGCGTGACGAGCTCCTCCACGCGGTGGCCGAAGCGCAGCTCGAGCAGGTCACGGCGCGGATGAGCGAGCAACCGGCCGACCAGCCGGTCAGAAAGCGCGCGGCCTGTCCCCCAGACGAGATGGAATCTCGGCACGGAGTTGCCGGGCACCTCGAGCCCCCGCTCGAGCCACATCGGCATCGGCATGAAGCGGATGCCCATCGCAGCCAGCCAGTCGTGCACCTCGGCAACGCAGCGTTCGACATAAGACTGCGCCCAGGCACGCGGCCAGGCGTGCTCCGGCGCGAGTTCGCCGAAGGAAAGCCAGTCGGCATAGCCGAGTTCCGGTCCATCGACGATGCCGCGACGGCGCTGCAGGGGCGAGCCGGCGAACCAGAGGCCGCCGAAAGACTCCTTGGCCTGGCCTCCCAGGTTCTCCTCGAGGTCGCGGTCAACGAGAATCACCTTGCGGCCGCGCTCCAGCGCCTCGATTGCCGCGACCACGCCGGCAATCCCCGCGCCAGCGATCACGACGTCGGCGGAATGGCGAGCACTGCGCATGACGGAGTATATTCCGCGCGGCCCTCGTCACGGAGTAGCCGAGGGTCCGAGGCGCTCGCCCATGATGACCGTGTTCGCGCCGCCGCAGGCGACGCCGAGCCCGACCAGGATGAACGAGAACTCGCCGATCTGCGACACGCTCGCCGGCTTGCGATCGCACCGCGATCGTGGCGATTAGCGGTGTGGCGTGCTCCATCTCTCGCATGCAATGTAGCACGCGACCGCCTAAAATCAGGCGCTGCGAAGCGGGTGTAGTTCAATGGTAGAACTGCAGCTTCCCAAGCTGCTAACGTGGGTTCGATTCCCATCACCCGCTCCAATTTCTTCATGAACGACTGGGCAGCAGGACTCGCGGGCGGTGCGCTGATCGGCCTTGCGGCCGTGCTCCTCCTGTGGTCGATCGGACGCATCGCCGGGATCAGCAGCATCGCGAGCGGCGCGCTCGAAGGCGCGCGCAACGATCGTGCCTGGCGCATCGCATTTCTCGTCGGGATGATGGTCGCGGGCGCGCTCGCCCTGCAGTTCCTGCCCGCGCCGCCGCGCGCGCAGACCGGTCCGGCGCCGCTCTTGCTCGCCGCCGGATTCCTGGTGGGATTCGGCACTCGTCTTGGCAATGGATGCACCAGCGGCCATGGGGTCTGCGGTCTCGGCCGCTTCTCGCGCCGTTCGCTGGTGGCCGTCGCGGTTTTCATGGTCTGCGCGATGGCGACGACCTTCGTGGTGCGCCACGTGGTGGTGACCGTGACGGCATCTGCCCCGTGAACCGCAGGTTCCTCGCCGCTCTCGCATCCGGCGCGCTGTTTGGCGCGGGGCTCGCCGTCTCTTCGATGACCGATCGCGCCGTCGTCCTCGGCTTCCTCGACGTCTTCGGGCAGTGGAACCCTACGCTGGCGTTCGTGATGGGCGGCGCCGTGCTGGTCACGGCATTCGCGTTCCGGCTGGTGCTGAAGCGCGCAGCCCCTGCGTTTGGCGGCGAGTTCAGGTTGCCGCGGCGCGAAGGCGTCGACGTGCGGCTGCTCGCAGGGGCCGCGATCTTCGGCATTGGCTGGGGGCTCGCGGGCTTCTGCCCGGGACCGGCGCTGGTCGGGGTCGCGGCAGGTCTCACGGATGCGTGGATTTTCCTGCCGGCGATGGTCGCCGGCAGCTGGCTCGCCGGCCGGATCACCCCGCCATGAGCGCGGATCGCGAGAAACTCATCGCTCTCGCGCGGGAGATCTGCACCCGCGCGCACGCTCCGTATTCCGGAATCCAGGTCGGCGCGGCGATCCGCGCGGCGAGCGGCGCCGTGTACGGCGGGACCAATATCGAGAACGCCGCGTACCCGATCGGCAACTGTGCGGAGGCGAGCGCGATCGCGGCAGGCGTCGCGGCGGAGGGCGCGCATTTCCGCATCGCCGAGACCGCCGTGTGGGCCGTGGACCGTGACGGGCAGTCGATCGCGATCTCGCCCTGCGGTGGTTGCCGCCAGCGCATCCGGGAATTCGTAGTCGATGGCAACGTGAGCATCCATTTCCCCTGGCATGGCGGAAAGGTGCGCAGTGCGAGCATCGAGGATCTCCTGCCGTTCGCGTTCACGCTGCCGTGACCTGGCTGCCGCAGGAAACGATCCGGACCAAGCGTGATGGCGGCGCGCTCGACGCGCGCGAGCTCACCGCGCTCGCGCGTGGCATCGCTGACGGGAGCCTCGCCGATGCCCAGGTCGGCGCATTCGCGATGGCCGTGACCCTTCGCGGCATGACGCCCGCGGAATGCGCCGGCTTCACGATGGCGGTGCGCGACACGGGAGAGGTCTTCGACTGGCGCGGCGAGTCGCCGCCCGGCCCGGTGCTCGACAAGCATTCGACGGGCGGCGTCGGCGACCTGGTCTCGCTTGCGCTTGGTCCCATGCTCGCGGCCTGCGGCGCATGGGTGCCAATGATCGTCGGCCGCGGCCTCGCTCACACGGGCGGGACGCTCGACAAGCTCGAGTCGATTCCCGGCTACCAGTCGCGGCCGCCGCCGGAGCGCGTGCGCCGTGCGGTGCGCGAGGCGGGGGTCGCGATCGTCGGCGCCGGGGAGCGCATCGCGCCCGCCGACCGGCGCCTGTACGCGATCCGCGACGTGACAGCGACCGTCGACTGCCTGCCGCTCATCGTCGCGTCGATCCTCTCGAAGAAGCTCGCGGCAGGGCTCGAGGCGCTGGTGCTCGACATCAAGTTCGGCAACGGCGCCGTGCTGCCCGAGCCGGAGCGCGGACGTGAACTGGCGCGCGCGATGCGGTCGACTGCGGCTGAGGCGGGCCTGCCACTGTCGGCGCTGCTCACGGACATGTCCGAGCCGCTCGCGCGCTCGGCCGGCAACGCGCTCGAGGTCCGCGAGGCGCTCGCGATGCTCCGCGGCGAGCCTTGCGACGCGCGATTGCTCGAAGTCAGCATGGCACTGGGCGCGGAAGTAATGGTCCTCGCGAAGCTCGCGCGCAACCAGACGGCCGCGCGCGAGTCGCTGCAGGCGTCACTCGCGAGCGGAGCGGCGGCCGAACGCTTCGCGCGCATGGTCGCGAGTCTCGGCGGGCCGTCCGACATCCTGGAGAATCCCGATGCGCATCTCGCGAGAGCGGCGTTCGTGATCGACGTGCCCGCGGCGTGGGACGGTGTCATCACCACGATCGAGACGCGTGCCGTTGGATTTGCAGTTGTGGGACTGGGAGGCGGCCGGACGGCGCCGGGCGATGCGGTCGATCACGCGGTCGGGTTTGACCGTCTGCTTCCGGTCGGCGCGACCGTCAGGAAGGGCGAGCCCATCGCGCGCGTCCACGCGGCAGACAGCAGCGCCGCGCAAGCCGCGGCAACCGCGCTGTCCGCGGCATTCTCGATCGGGGAACGGCCGCCGCAGGCGCAGCCGCTGATCGAACGGATCGGCTAGCCGAAGCGACGGCGGGGCTGGTATTGCCTGCGGGCAGGTGCGGCACGACGAGCCGGCGCGGCAGGCGCGGCCTGCTGCGGAACCGGCGCATGTTCCGTGCGTGCGAATACCGGCGTCGGCGAGAACGGCACGGACTGGCGCATGGTCCGCTCGATGTCGCGGAGCAGGGACGCCTCGTCCTCCGACACCAGCGAGACCGCGTGGCCGTCGTTGCCGGCACGGGCCGTGCGCCCGATCCGGTGCACGTAGTCCTCGGGAACGTTGGGCAGGTCGAAGTTGACGACCTGGGGCAGTTCGCGGATGTCGAGGCCGCGCGAGGCAACCTCGGTCGCAACCAACGCAGTCAGCTTGCCCGCCTTGAAGTCCGCGAGCGCGCGCGTGCGCGCGGCCTGGCTCTTGTTGCCGTGGATCGCCGCCGAGCGGATTCCCGCGCGGTCGAGTTGCTGGGCGAGACGGTTCGCACCGTGCTTGGTGCGCGTGAAGACCAGCGCCTGGTGCCAGCGGCCCTCACCGTTGGAGCCGTTCTCGAAGAGATGAACGAGCAGGTGCCGCTTGTCGTCTTTCCGGACGCGGAACGCGAGCTGCGTGACGCGCTCGACCGTGCTGTTCGGCGGAGTCACCTCGACCTGGACCGGATTGACCAGGATGCGCGAGGCGAGCGAGCGGATGTCGGGCGTGTAGGTCGCGGAGAACATCAGGTTCTGCCGCTTGGCGGGCAGGAGCTTGATGATGCGGCGGATGTCGTGGATGAAGCCCATGTCGAGCATGCGGTCCGCCTCGTCGAGCACGAGGTGCTGGACTTCCGAGAGGTTCGCAAGCCTGCGGTTCGCGAGGTCGAGAAGCCGGCCGGGCGTCGCGACCAGGATGTCGCAGCCGACGCGCAGCCCGTCGATCTGCGGCTGTTCGCCGACGCCGCCGAAGATCACGCGCGCACGCAGCTTCTTGTTCGCGCCGTACACGCGGATGCTCTCGAAGATCTGCGCCGCGAGTTCGCGGGTCGGGGCGAGCACAAGCACGCGCGGCCCGCGACCGCCGGCAGCATTCAGCAGCTGCAGCAGGGGCAGGACGAAGGCGGCTGTCTTGCCGGTGCCGGTCTGGGCGCCGGCCAGCAGGTCGCGTCCGGCGAGCACCGGCGGAATGGCGCCGGCCTGGATCGGTGTCGGGATCGTGTAACCGTGGGCGGCCACGGCGGATACCAGCTCGGGCACGAGCCCGAGATCGTTGAAATTCATGGTGTTTTGAGTGTTCCGGGGAGGGGAAAGGCGCGCGGACTATACAGGAACCGGGCCGGCGGCGCAGCGCCAGTCGAAGTACGATAGCGAATTCGGGACGGAGACCCCACTCATGCGCCACCTGAGCACCCTTGCCATCGCCCTGCTGGGCCTCGCGCTGTCCGGCTGCGGCTACAACACGATCCAGACGCAGGACGAGGCCGTGACGGCCGCCTGGTCGGAAGTCGTGAACCAGTACCAGCGGCGCGCGGACCTGATCCCCAACCTGGTGAACACGGTGAAAGCCTTCGCGGCCCAGGAGCAGGCGGTGCTCATCGGCGTGACTGAGGCGCGCGCGCGCGCGACCTCGATCCAGATGACGCCGGAGATGCTCAATGATCCGGCGGCGCTCGCGAAGTTCCAGGCGGCGCAGGGTGAGTTGAGCGGCGCGCTCAAGAGCCTTCTCGTCGTGGTCGAACGCTACCCGGACCTCAAGTCGGACCAGAATTTCCGCGACCTGCAGGCGCAGCTCGAAGGCACGGAGAACCGCATCTCCGTGGCACGCAATCGCTATATCGAGACGGTGCAGGCCTTCAACAGCACGGTTCGGCGCTTCCCGGTGAACCTGACGGCGATGATCTTCGGCCATGACGTGAAGCCCAACTTCACGGCCGAGAACGAGGCGGAGATCGCACGCCCGCCGACGGTCGATTTCAATACGCCGCCCGCCGAGGCGCCGGCGGCCGCGCCAGCGACCTGAACCGGCAGGTTTCGACGCGATGACGCGGCTCCCGATACTGCGGCTCGCCGCGGTGGCGGCGGTATCGCTGCTCGCCGCGGCGGCGCCGCGCCTCGCACAGGCGCAGTCTCTGCAGCCGGTTCCAGCGCTCGCATCGCGCGTCACGGACCTCGCGGACAAGCTTACGACCGCCGATCGAGCGATCCTCGAGGAGAAACTCGCGGCGTTCGAGGCGAGGAAAGGCGCGCAGATCGCGGTGCTGGTCGTTCCGACCACGCAACCCGAGGCGATCGAGCAGTACTCGATACGGGTGGTCGATGCCTGGAAGCTCGGGCGTGAAAAGCCGGACGATGGTGCGCTGCTGCTGGTCGCGATCGAGGATCGCCAGCTCCGGATCGAGGTGGGCCGCGGTCTCGAAGGCGCGCTGACCGACCTGGTTTCCAACCGGATCATCGACGAGACCATCACGCCGCGCTTCCGCGAGGGCGACTTCGCGGGCGGCATCACGGCGGGCGTCGACCGGATGATCTCCGTGGTGGACGGCGAGCCGTTGCCCGAGCCCGAAGCGCACTGGGGCGAAGGGTCACAGCGCATTGCCGGCATCCTGCCGCTGCTGTTTGGAATCGTCATCGTCGGCTCTGCCGTGCTGCGCTCGATCTTCGGCCGGGCATTCGGCGCCCTCGCGACTGGCGGAGTGGCGGGCGGCGTCGCCTGGTTCGTCACGCAGTTGCTCAACATGTCGATCGGCGTCGGCATCGCCGCGCTGATCTTTTCGTTGATGCTCGGCCTCGGCAATGGCGGACGCTGGTCCAGTCGTCCTGGCCATGGGGGCTGGTCGCCGGGCGGCTGGGGTGGTGGCGGATTC
>Ga0163150_10003565_pt1 | contig 21730 bp, 21 predicted proteins | sample OliLakLV19P2IB_FD_148628 | JGI IMG/M metagenome (GOLD analysis project Ga0163150, IMG submission 148628) | Freshwater microbial mat bacterial communities from Lake Vanda, McMurdo Dry Valleys, Antarctica - Oligotrophic Lake LV.19.P2.IB | ecosystem: Environmental > Aquatic > Freshwater > Lake >...
GACCATGAGTCGTGCGATCTTCGCCACGAATGCAGGGTCAGTGTTGATGCGGGTCGCGACTTTTTCGGCGTTGTCGCCGATCGCTACCTATAGACGTTGATTGGCGGCATTGATGTCGCCAGCGGGGACTTGAGTCCATGCTTTCATGATGTGCTTCTTTTTCTGTTAGCCTTTTTGAAATTATCTCGAAGGCGACTGGATTTGAGCATACGATCTCAAAATTACGTCTTGCCTCAGTTTGAGACGAGCTTTTCAAGCCCTGATTTAAGGCACAAAAAGCTCGTCTCAAGCAGTGATTTCCTATCAAAGAACTATCCACATATCATAGCAAATAAATGGCTATTTGTCAATGGTTTTGGCGATATGTCAAATGTTGTACCCTTGCAGCCAAAAGTTTACACTCTCCATCGTTTTAAACTTTCAAGCTTCTCAATTGGTGACATTCCTTCCATACCCAAACCACGGTGTTTTTTGATGTGGTTGTAGTAGTGCAGAAAGAGGGTTAGCTTGTAATTAAAGGTATCCAAATCATCATCTGGAAGTAATCCGAAACGAAAACATTTTTCGTTGAGAGTTCGATGGAATCTTTCGATCTTCCCATTTTCTTCTGGTGAGTATGGAGTGGCTGCTGTGGTACCCATCTCCACATTTTTCGAAGCAGAAGAGTATCATCAGGATTATTACAAAAAGGCTTCGTCACATTATGAGCAATACAAAAAGGGTTCTGGAAGAGCCGGATTTGTTGAGGAAACATGGGCAAAAGACGCCGCTATACGATTTCTAGAATCTGAGTAAACGAATAGTATAAAAAAGAAACATACGATTACACTGATGAAGAAATCGCTGAGAAGCTCAAGAATTTGGACCCTCTTGCATATCATGTAGTCGCTGAAAATGGGACCGAATCTACGTTTAATAACGCATACTGGGATAACAAAGCTGATGGAATATACGTTGATGTGGTGACCGGAAAACCGTTATTCTCAAAGAAGAAGGTGGCAGACGCTTTTGTACCAACTCTGCATCACTCCGATTTGTTCCTCGGGAAGACATGGAAAAAGAGGGATATGCAAAATATCTCTACCTTTTTGCACTTACTTCGTAAAGAGAGTGGATATGGTTAGAAAATTGAGAGTGTTAATAGAAAAGCCTATTTGATACCTTTTCCTAAATACTCTACACTACAGGGATAAACACAAACCATATGAAAAATCATAAAGTCATTAGTGTTGTTGCTATTGTTGTTATCGCTTTAGGTATCTTTGTGTATATGATAAATCGTGGACCAGATGTTGAACCTCGAAATTTGGATGAGGTGAGTAAAGAAAATCTTCTGACGCGACTGGAGAAGTTTAAATATGATATGACCATCGAGATCCAGGCTCCTACTAAGGATCGTGAGGCAGTGAATTTTGCCAATCAAATCAAGAATTTTCTAACAGTAGAAAATTATCGAGTTGAAGGGATTATAGCTACAACTACTGTTTCAACCTTGAATACAGATCTTAAAATATTTAAACCAGTAAACAAAAAGGTTGTTCTTCAGGTCTTTTCAAAAATAGAAGTGACTACTGTTACTGTTGGTTCATCAAAACTTCCTGCAGATAGTACTGCTCCAGGGAGCGCTTCATTGTAACTGCTTCAACCTGAGTATGGGAAAGAAGTGTATTGAAAGATGCGACAACCATTGTTCCGAAGAATATGCAGAAAAATAATTTAGTTATTGCTGAATGGAGTGCAGAAATGATGAAGAAAAGAGTTGAACAAAAGTTCAATAAGTTAGGATGGTTTAAATGTCTTAAAAACGACACAGGTGCTTACTCAAGCATTCGTCTGAGAACAGGTACAATTTTGTCTGCAATCTTGGCATATCCTGCATCATTCGGATGAATACTGTCTGACATCAATTCTGGATTTCCAATTAATCCAGCGAGTACATTTGGTACAAAACCAGTGTGATATTTCTTGGCTAATTCTTTGAATCGGGAATCATAGGTGTCACGTAAAAGTCCACCACGTACACCGAGCAGTAAAACTGCTGAACCGTGAGCTTGAATTTTTTCAATAATCATCCCTATATTTTCAAATGTTGTTTCTATCGGAACTTTACGAAGATAATCATTGCCACCGAGAAGTAGAATTACTAGTTTAGGATTTTCTGATAGAATTGAATCGATACGAGCCAATCCATCGGCTGTGGTATTACCATTGATACCTTGATTGATAATAGTTTGACCAATTTTCTGAGAAAGAAGGAATACGATATTCTTATCTTGACTTGCTCCGACTCCATAAATTAGACTATCTCCAAATGCAACGATCGTTGCGCCAGAAGAATCAAGATTATGGATTGGTGTTTGCTTGTTAAAGAGTATAATAAGGCCGAGGATAACAAGGATGCCCACAGAAATGAGAATAATCCGAAACTGAAAGTTAGAAAAGTTCATAGAGATACATTATAATACCTATTATGACAAAAAGAATACTGATAACTCGCGAAATACCAAAAGTGGGCATGGATATGTTAAAAAAAGAAGGATTTAAAGTAGACGTATGTCCCGGTAAAACAGGTGACGTCTCTTTGTCGCAAGAGAAACTCCTCTCATATCTTAAAAAGAATTCCTATGACGGAATCATCTCATTGTTGACAGATAAGATTGATACAAAGCTCATAAAGGCGGTACCTTCAGTCAAAATAGTAGCAAATTATGCTGCAGGTTTTAATAACATTGATCTTATAGAAACAAAAAAGCGTGGAATAGTGGCCACCAATACTCCAGGTGTTTCAAGTCTTGCTGTGGCTGAGCATACTATCGCCTTGATGTCCGCACTAACTACTCGTATTGTTGAAGCTGATCTCTTTACAAAAAAAGGAAAATATAAAGGATGGTCACCAATGGCTTTTATCGGCACAGGTCTTTCAGGTAAAACATTGGGACTTATTGGAGTAGGGAGTATTGGTAGTGAAGTTGCTCGTATCGCTGCTCATGGCTTCACTATGAAAATACTATATTACGATGTAGTAGCTCATGAAAAAATAGAAAAAGAATATGGTGCACAACGTGCTGCTACGGTCGAAGAAGTCCTTGAAAATGCAGATATTGTCAGTTTACATGTACCTCTCCTTGTCTCTACATATCATTTGATTAATGCTGTACGATTAAAAATGATGAAAAAAAGCGCTTTTCTTATCAATACGTCACGTGGACCGGTGGTTGATGAAAAAGCTTTGGTCGCTGCGCTCAAGAAAAAAGTAATTGCAGGAGCCGCCCTCGACGTTTTTGAATTTGAACCAAAACTTGCTCTCGGTCTCACTACGTTGGATACCGTGATACTCACACCTCATATTGCTTCCGCTCGTGATCATGTCCGTAATGAGATGGCACGAATCGCTGCGCAGAATATTATTGATTTTTTTAATGATAAGAAACCACAAAATCAAGTGAACTTGTAGTATAATATAGACATGAAAAATACACATGCGGGAATTGCTACCACCGCTCTGATTATTATCGTTGGTCTTTCATTACTCACTGCCGGTGCCTATACCTACACCAAGGTCCGTGACAAAGACAAAGCTGCTGACGATATTATCTCATCGGCACGTCGTTCACTCGAACGTTCCTCTCGTTCTGTTTCAGAAATCGTCGCCGAATTAGCTTCGACTCAGACACGTCTGCGTGTAGAGATCAATAAATTAGATATCTTCCGTCGCACCAGTTATGATCCGTCATCGTTGTTTGGTCAGACTATCGCGGCTATTCAAGCTGAAATTGCTGATGGGGTAATTGGTAAGACTGAAAGATTGTTTACTCTTGCTACCGATGCGGGTATTGATCCGTCACTAAAGATTTCATTGACTCAAGATCGTCAAGAACTTATTGCCTTGGTTGAAGAATGGCAAAAGAAAGTCTCTGCACCAAAAGGTACTCAGACTCAATCGGAGATCAGTGCTACAACACAAGCTGTTCTCGATGCTGCTCAAGACTATGTGGATAGTTTGAATCAGGCTACTAATAGTCTTACTCCAGAAAATTCCGGATTAACTTCTGGTGAAATAACCCAAGTGGTTAATAGTATTAATACGGTTTCGAATACGGTTGACAATGCTACCAATACCATATCAACTGTTGAACCAAATCCAGTCGTTATTAATACTATTCAGGATGATATTGCTGACTTGGAAGAAGAATTGGAAAATGCGAGCTTAACTCCGCCGACATCTGGTGGTAATTCATCTGCAGGAGATACCTCCACGACTACGAGTACTGGTTCTGGTGATCCGTATGTTCCTCCTGCATACGTTCCTCCAACTCCACCTGACAATTCCGGCAAGCCGCAACTTATTCAAGGAGATAACCCATTCTAGATAATGAATTTCATTCACGGTACCAACCCTTCACAAGGGATATTAGATCTCAGTGCAAAGCTCGTTGATCTTTTGAGTAATAATAAAAAAGTACTCTGGTTACTTGCGGGTGGTTCCAATATTCCTATTGCTGCGGAAGTGATGAATCGGATGCGAAAAAAAGTGAGTCCAAGCGCATTAACGTATCTTACTCTTGCCCTGAGTGATGAACGGTACGGACAGGTTGGTCATACGGATTCAAATTGGCAACAACTGACGGAAACCCATTTTGATTTTTCTGGTATCAAGTCATTATCAATTCTTCAGGGAGAATCTCTTGAAAAAACTATCATTGACTATGCGTCGGCTTTGGAACCAATAATACAATCGTCTGATTATATTATTTCACAATTTGGTTTGGGAGAGGATGGTCATATTGCCGGTATCTTGCCACATTCTTCTGCATCAACAGCTTCAGGGATAGTTACTGGATATCAGGCTACACCTTTTACTCGTATATCAGTTACGTTCGATATATTAAGAAAAATCGATGTGGCGTATGGATTTGTCTTTGGCCCTTCGAAAGGGAATGCACTTCATCGGCTGGATGACGAGCTTCTTTCATTGGATGAACAGCCTGCCCAGATCTTGCGGGAGATTCCAGAGGTGTATATCTATCAGGATGCAATTAATTGACAAACTCCTTAATATAGATTATTATACAAATATACCTAATATCTCTTGATTTTTACGTTTAGGGAATGTTCGCATCTCTCCTAAAGGGCCGAAGCTGTATAGCTTTCATCTAAAACTCACGGGACTATCGCCATCATATTATCAACTAAAGGCGGAAGGTTGTAAGGGCTTTGCCCGTTAGATATCGTTATGCAAACAAATCATTTTAAAAGTGGTGTAAAACCACATGGATCTTCATCTGGAGCTTCACGCTTTGGAGGATCACGTCATGCTTCATCAGCACGTCCTTCAACAGGCCGTTCTTTTGGTGGTGGATACAAAGGAGGAAGCGGAGGAAACCGCTCAAGTCGTCCTGCTCCTTCACGGAGTCGTCGCAATAATTCCATGGGTAGTTATATTGATCCCGCTCGTTTTATAAACAAAATAACCGTTACTGAAGAAGTTGCAGTGTTCACACCAGAGCATGCTTTTACCGATTTTCAAATCGATGAACGTCTTAAAAAGACCATCATCGCCAAAGGATACAAAAATCCAACTCCAATTCAGGACAAAACAATTCCTCATATTCTCAAAGGATCTGACCTTGTTGGTATTGCAAATACCGGTACAGGAAAAACTGCTGCCTTCCTTATTCCTTTGATCCAGAAAGTTCTCAAGGATCCAAAGGAAAATGTTTTGGTTATAGTACCAACTCGTGAACTCGCTATTCAGATAGATAGTGAGCTCAAGACATTTGCCCGAGGTCTCAGTATATTTTCTGTCTGTTGCGTTGGAGGTATGTCGATTGGTCGTCAGATTTCTGCGCTTAAATACCGTAACAACTTTGTTATCGGTACCCCAGGTCGTTTGAAAGACCTTATCGATCGTAAGATGATCAATCCGGGAAACTTCAAATCATTGGTTCTCGATGAGGCAGATCGAATGCTTGATATGGGATTTGTTAATGAAATGCGTGCAATCATGTCTCTGATGCCAAAGGATCGTCACACCTTGTTCTTCTCAGCAACCATTTCAACTGAAATCGAACGTCTGATCGGTGAATTTTTGAAGACACCTGTACGTATTTCCGTCAAAACAGGTGAAACTTCGAAAAACGTCGAACAGGACGTTGTGAAAATAATTCCAGGCAAGAATAAGCTGGATATGTTACACGATCTATTGAATCAAAAAGACTTTAGTAGAGTTTTGATTTTTGGTCGTACCAAGCACGGGGTTGAAAAACTATCACAAACCTTGCTAGCTAAAGGTTTTAAAGCTGAGTCTATTCATGGAAATAAAAATCACTCAAAGCGCCAGAGTGCATTACGTCTTTTTAAAGAGGGAAATGTACAGATTTTAGTTGCAACCGACGTTGCTGCTCGTGGTTTGGATATCGCAGATGTTAGTCATGTGATCAACTACGAACTTCCAGCGACTTATGACGATTACGTTCATCGTATCGGTCGTACAGGTAGAGGTATCAAGAAAGGTAAAGCACTTACTTTCCTCGATTAATCCCGAGGCCTCGCCTCGAGGCGAGGCCTCGATCAAATGCTACATATATATGGTTATGTTACAATAGTGCAACATAATCAATATACCATCATGAAAAAAATCCGCGTGGCAATTAACGGTTTCGGACGCATTGGAAGAGCTTTCGTCAAAGTGGCTCGCGAAAATCCTGATATCGAAGTAATTGCAGTCAATGATTTGGGTAATATCCAAAATTTCGCTTACCTTCTCAAATACGACACCGCCTACGGTATCAGTCCTTTTGAGGTTTCAGTCAATGAAAAAGGTGACGCGTTGATTGTTGATGGAAAGGAGATTCAATTTGTCAGTGAAAAGGATCCAGCCAAGCTACCATGGAAAGCTCTGGATATCGATGTGGTTGTTGAATCGACAGGTTTGTTCACTTCAAGTGAAAAAGCATATGCTCATATCGATGCGGGTGCCAAACGTGTGGTTGTATCCGCACCAATCAAAGATGATCCCGCTTCTGCTATTCAAGGTGCGACTGTGTTGATGGGTATGAATGTCGATAAACTATCGACCTGTAAAGTTAGTTCTAACGCTTCCTGTACTACAAATGCCGGTTCACCGCTTATAGCAATTTTGGATGAGACCTTGGGTATAGAGAAGGCACTTCTAAACACGGTTCATGGATATACGGCTTCACAATCACTTGTTGACGGACCTTCAAAGAAAGACCTTCGAGAAGGACGTGCGGCAGCTATGAACATCGTTCCTTCATCTACGGGCGCGGCTATCGCGGTAACCAAAGTCGCTACTCAGCTCGTCGGTAAATTCGACGGTATCTCTCTTCGTGTTCCGGTGATAACCGGTTCTATTGTGGACGTAACCTTTATTTCAAAAAAGAATACCACCACCGAAGAAGTAAATGAAATCCTCAAAAAAGCAGCAGCCGATTCACGTTGGCAGGGTATTTTCACTGTTACCGAAGAGCCATTAGTTTCCCATGACATCATCGGCAACAAACATGCCTCAATCGCCGATTTGGAAATGACGCGTGTGGTAGATGGGAATTTGGTGAAAGTTATGGCATGGTATGACAATGAGATGGGATATACGTATACGCTGGTGAGACATGTGGTGGAGGCAGGTAAATTAATTTAAAAATGTGGTACGCTGCCTCTAAAGGCTTAAGTAAACTGTATGTAGTAGAGTTGCTACTGCTATGTATTGAGATTTTGCTTCAAAAAAGTCTGTCTTTGTCTACCTAATGAGAGAAGCTGATCCAACGAGGTAATTTCTTGATTATTTTATGACCATAACCCTCTACACAAAAACATGATGTCCGTGGTGCAAGGGCGTTACGGATTTATTTAAGGAAAAGAATATTCCTTTTGAGGAAAGGGAGGTACTCAAGAATCCAGAATTTTTTAAGGAAATGCTAGCCAAATCGAATCAGGATAAGACTCCGACGTTGGATATTGATGGGGAGATTTTGGCTGACTCGGATCGGGATCAGGTTGAAGCATATTTAAAGAAAAAGGGAGCGATATTATAATATATGCCATCATACAATAAACTTGTTAGAGATAAGATTACGAAAACGTGATGAACGCGGTGGTTTTGATCAAAGAATCATCCTTAAAGGAGAGAAATAATTTTTTAATTATTCCCCCAGAAACCCTCTTTAATATGATTGTGATATGATACAGGTATGCAAAAACAGACTATTATCGTGGCTGCCGATCATGCTGGTTTCGCCTTAAAAGAGACCATTAAGGCATTTTTAGAAAAGAAAGACTATACTGTTCTGGATGTTGGTGCTCATGAGTTGGTTGAGGGGGATGACTATCCCGTCTACATGACCGACGCTGCAATGAAAGTGGCTCGTGATATGAAGGGTACAACCAAAGCGATTATTTTTGGAGGTTCTGGTCAAGGGGAAGCGATTATGGCAAACCGTTTTCCTGGCGTACGCGCTGTAGTATGGTATGGTGGTAATGAAGAGATCATTACGTTGTCTCGTCAGCATAATGATGCCAATATCCTTTCGATTGGGGCTCGTTGTGTTACTGATGCTGAAGCGATGAAAGCCGTTGAAACATGGCTCATCACTCCTTTTAGCAATGAAGAGCGCCATAGTCGACGTATTAATCAAATTGATAGTGTCGAGTAACCTTGTATCCAAGGTCGGACCTTGGATATCCTCTCATTTATATGAAAATAGAAATACTTCCCGCTATTCTTCCTAAGGATTTCTCTGAACTCGATGAAAACATCAGTTTGGTCAAAGGATTGGTTAAAACCGTTCAAATAGATATCTGTGATGGACAATTTGTACCTAATGCAACTTGGCCATATAAAAGACTCGATGATTCATTTGAAAAAATCCTTCGCGAAGAAGAAGGTTTGCCAGGCTGGGAGAATGTCAGTTTTGAAATTGATCTGATGGTTAATTATCCTGAACGAATTGTCGAAGAGTGGGTCACTGCAGGTGCACATCGTATCATTCTTCATATTGAATCAGGTGGTAATATTATTGAAGCAATTGAAAAACTCCAAGGTCGTGTAGAAATAGGTCTGGCTTTAAGTATGGAGACACCTTTAAGTTCTTTGGATCCATATATAGGCAAAATACAGTCAATTCAGCTGATGGGTATTGATCATATTGGTTTTCAAGGGGAAACTTTTAATTCAAAAGTCATAGATAGAGTCAAAGAAGTGCATATTGTGTATCCAGAATTACCTATTTCTGTAGATGGTGGAGTTTCTTTGGAGACAGGGGCCTTATTGATTCAAGCCGGGGTTACGCGACTGATTGTTGGTTCAGCTATTTTTCATTCAGACAATGTTATCGAGGCGGTACATAAGTTCAAAAGACTCAATAGGGATGTGCTATAATTTTAGTAATGTCTCTTACTCAAGAAAAAATTGTTTTTTTAGAAAATAAAGCCGCAGATATACGGCGTTCTATCATTGAAGCTTTGATCGAAGCAAAAAGTGGACATACAGCAGGACCTCTAGGAATGACGGATATTTTTACTTATTTATATTTTCATGCGCTCAAGCATGATCCTCAAAAACCAGATTGGTCATATCGCGATCGTTTGGTTCTGTCAAATGGTCACATTTGCCCGGTATTGTATGCCACTATGGCGCATGTAGGATATTTTCCTATAGAAAAATTACAAACATTACGTAAACTTGGTTCTATATTACAGGGACATCCTCATCGTGAATGGCTACCTTCACTAGAGACTTCTTCGGGACCGTTAGGTTCAGGACTTTCCCAAACCGTTGGCATGGCATTGGCTGATCGTATTGATAATGGCCGAACGTCCAGTAAACAGTTTTATTGTATGATGAGCGATGGTGAACTCGATGCTGGAAATAGTTGGGAAGGTGCTTTATTGGCAGGTAAAGAAAAACTTCAAAATCTTACCGCCATTATCGATCGTAATAATATTCAAATCGACGGTTTTACCGAGGATATTATGCCGTTGAATCCATTGACCGATAAATGGCGTGCCTGGAACTGGCATGTGATCGAAGTTGATGGTCACAATTTCCAAGATATAGATCGTGCGATCGGTGAAGCTCATGCAGTTTTTGATAGGCCATCAGTTATTATTGCATATACCATTCCTTCAAAGGGCATTCCGGAATTTGAACGCCAATTTGAATGGCATGGAAAACCACCGACCACACCTCAAGAGATTGAAACGGCTCGTACCGCACTCAATACTGTTCGTACCATGAATGGAAAAATTGAAGCTGGACATAGTAATTAAAAAAATATGAAATACATTGAATCATTTCTCAAGATCGCATTCGTCGCTCAGACTTTGACCTTTTTCAAGCCGCTTTTTTATGAGAATCTGGCATTCTTGATATTCTTGGAAACATCTTTTATTTTAGGTTTGGTTCTTTTGCTTAATAAAAAACAGAGTTATGGATATACGCTTTCTCCTGGAGAAATTATTATGCGACAGATTGAGGGTACACTTTTGATTATTTTTTCCATAGCTCTTTTCTTTACCTTAAATCAACTCACTACTAACTTCTTGAATAAATAAAAAGTATGCTCAATCCTTCACTAAAACTAAATCAAAAAATATTTGATGCAGATGTCGAACAAGTTCCTATCCGTAAAGGGTTTGGAGAAGGTTTTCTCAAGGCTGGAGAAACAGATAAACGTGTTGTCGGTCTCTGTGCAGATCTTACCGAGTCTACACAAATGCTCAAATTTAGGGAAAAGTTTCCCGAACGTTTTATTGAGATTGGAGTAGCAGAACAAAATTTGGCTACAGTAGCATCGGGTATGGCGGCAATGGGCAAAATTCCTTTTATGACATCTTATGCAATGTTTAGTCCAGGTCGTAACTGGGAACAGATACGTACGACTATTTGCTATAACAATCAGCCGGTAAAAATAGTAGGTTCTCATGCCGGAATATCAGTTGGACCAGATGGTGGTACACATCAGGCTATCGAAGATATTGCTATTACGCGTGTTATTCCACGCATGGTTGTTATTTCTCCTTGTGATGCGATAGAAGCAAAAAAAGCAACTCTCGCGATTGCTCAAAGCGATTCTCCAACTTATATTCGTCTGGCTCGTGAGAAGACTCCCATTATGACAACTGAGGATACGCCTTTTGAAATAGGGAAAGCTGTCACGATGTTCGATTCACGATTCAATCCGCCAGCTGGTGGACAGAATTCAAGAAAAGATGTTAATAGACTCGACGTTGGCATTATTGCTACAGGAGCATTATTGTATAAAGCATTGAAGGTTGCCAAAGAACTCGATAGTCAAGGTAAAAAAGTTGCTGTACTCAATTTGGCAACAATAAAGCCGTTAGATGAGCATGCTATCACTAAGTTGGCTCATGACAGCGGTGCTATTGTAACTATTGAAGAACATCAAATTGCTGGCGGTATGGGTTCGGCTGTGGCAGAATGTCTAGCTGCACACTTTGCAGTGCCTATCGAATTTATTGGTGTAAAAGATCGGTTTGGACAATCAGGTAAACCAGATGAACTTATTGAACTCTATGAAATGGGGGAGAAACATATTACCGCGGCGGTACACAAGGTATTATTGAGGAAGAGATAAGTCGAGTACTCCAAGGTCCGACCTTGGAGTGAATATTCTATGTCTCACAACAATCCTTTCAAAATTGCTACAACCCTTACTCCAGCCGGTGATCAGCCGAAGGCTATTAGTGCACTTATCGAAGGTATCAAAAATGGAATGGATCGTCAGACTCTTCTGGGTGTTACTGGTTCCGGTAAAACATTTACGATGGCGAATGTTATTGCTTCATATGGCAAGCCAACTCTGGTAATTGCTCATAATAAGACCTTGGCTGCACAACTTGCACAAGAATACCGTGAATTTTTTCCTGAAAATGCAGTACACTATTTTGTATCATATTATGATTACTATCAACCAGAAGCTTATATTCCTTCATCTGATACTTATATTGAAAAAGAGGCAATGATTAACGAAGAGATCGAACGCTTGCGACACGCTTCGACTCAAGCTCTTCTGACACGTAAAGATGTGATTATTGTTGCATCGGTATCTTGTATATATGGTTTGGGTAGTCCGGCTGAATATGAAAAAGTAAATATGAAGATTTCAGTAGGTATGGAACTTTCTCGTGCGGAATTGATTCGTAAACTGATCGATATTCATTTTGAACGTACCACTGCCGATATTAATCCCGGCCAATTTCGTGCATTAGGAAATATGCTTGAATTGATGCCAGTTAACGATAAGACTATTTATCGTATTGAATATAGTAATGCCACTGTTAATGCTATTACCGAACTTGATCCAGTAACTCGAAGTGTTCGGGCAACTCATGAAACTGTTTTTATTTTTCCTGCTAAACACTTCATCAGTTCTGATGAACAGAGTGAACGTGCGGTCAAAACAATCCAAATAGAACTTACTGACCGATTGAAGGAATTAGAAAAAGCAGGCAAAACACTCGAAGCCGAACGTCTCAAGCGTCGTGTTAAATATGACCTTTCAATGATTCGCGAAATTGGATATACCAATGGTATTGAAAACTATTCCAGACATTTTTCCGGCAAAATGCCTGGCGAAGCCCCAGATTCACTATTAGCATATTTTCCTCATAAGGCCGATGGTATGCCAGATTTTTTGACTGTCGTAGACGAATCACACGTTACCATTCCACAACTAAATGGTATGTATGCTGCGGATGCTTCACGTAAAGAAACGTTAGTTGAACACGGTTTTCGTTTACCTTCGGCAAAAGATAATCGTCCCTTGAAATTTAGTGAATTTTTGACACATATAGGACCAATGATATATACATCGGCTACACCGGGAAATTATGAACGTGAAACCGGTCAGCAGACAGTTGAACAAGTCATTCGACCAACGGGTTTAGTTGATCCTATTATTGAAATTCGTCCATTGATTGAAAAAGGTGCCTATAAGGGTCAAGTGGCGGATTTTATTAAAGAAACATTTAAGACTATTCAAAAAGGAGATCGTGTTTTAGCTACGACTCTTACCAAGAAGATGGCTGAAGACTTGTCTGAATTTCTCAAGGAAAAAGGTATTAAAACCAGTTACATACATTCCGATATTAAAACAATGGAGCGCATTACAATACTGACCGATTTTCGTAAGGGAAAATACGATTGTTTGGTCGGTGTTAACCTGCTCCGTGAAGGACTTGATCTGCCAGAAGTATCACTGATCGGTATTCTGGATGCTGATAAGGAAGGCTTTTTACGTTCAGAAACAGCTTTGATTCAAACAATCGGTCGTGCAGCTCGTAACTCTGCCGGTCGAGTGATACTTTATGCTGATATTGTAACAGGTTCAATGGATCGAGCTATTAAAGAAACTGATCGTCGTCGTTCAGTCCAGCAAGCATATAACAATCAGCATGGTATTACTCCAACGACTATTAAAAAAGCTATTCACGATATTACCGATCAGCTACGAACTGACCATGAAAAAGCAGTAAATGAATTGTTGAAAATTGATGAAGAGCTTGCCAATAGTGATCCTCAAAAATTATTAAAACAAAAAGCCGATTCTATGGCTGAAGCAGTACAAAATCTCGATTTCGAGACTGCAGCACTTATTCGTGATGAATTATTTGCTTTGGAAAAGAAATTTGGAGTTACTACTAAAAAAATAAAAAAGGGAATATAGTTGCGTATATAAGAAGTGACTATTTTCTTTAAATTTTGCTATAATAAAGTTATGAATGTTATTAAAAAAGAAAAAATATTGCTAATCGAAAATGATGCGACATTTGCTCAGTCGATAGTAGATATTCTTATAGCTGATGGTTATAAGACTCATATAATAAAAAATGGCAGTGAAGGCTTTTCAGCAATTATGGATACCATGCCTCATCTTATATTGCTCGATGTAACATTGCCAGGAATCGATGGATACGACATTTTAGCTAAAAAAAATAAAGAACCATTGTTAGCTAATATTCCTGTATTTCTATTATCTTCTCAGGGAGTTCCAATCAATATGCAACGTGTTCCAGAAGGTAGTGTTGTCGAATTTTTGATGGCCATTCATTCAAACCCTAAAGACATTCTCGAAAAGATAAATAGTCGGTTTGGATACAAAGCTCTTCCTGACGAAGTTGTAACGAACGAGACTATCACTCATAATCCAAAGAAGAAATTACTCTGGGTAGAAGATGATAAACTTATCGGTACAATTTTATCACGCAAGTTTATAGTATCTGATTTTGAACTTTTTCATACAAAAAATGGCGAAGAGGCTCTCAGTATCCTCAAACAAACTACACCAGATGTTATCGTACTCGACCTTCTTTTGCCTGGTATGACTGGCTTTGATATTTTACAAAAGATTCGCATGATGGACGAACAGATCAAGAAAATTCCGGTTATTATTCTTTCAAATCTTAGTAAACCAAGCGACATCAAAAAAGCTAAAATTCTCGGAGCTCAAAAGTTTTTGGTAAAAGCAGCTATATCTCTCGATCAAATTGTTTTGGAAATCAAAGAAGTTTGTAAATAAACATGGTTGATGTGCGTCACTCTAACTGCTGACTTGACATATTTTTTGTGTTTGGTACGTTATTCATAGTTAGTGCTAATTATAATATGCGCTAAAACTGCGACAGATACGTTGTTCGTGTCTGGTGAAATAGCAGGAAAGTGATTTGAGTGTTTAACGTTGATACTCAATGGTAGTTTGTACAAAAGAAAGAAATAGTATGAAACAAATAGCAAGAGAGGTCATCGAAAGATGGAACCTCGACCAAGTTCATCGATTCCTTGTGAACAGATGGGAGTATGCATCGGAAAAAGCGCACAAGCTCCTTGTGGAATATCGGCGCTTCATGATCTTGAGTGTTGAGCATTCACGCAAAACATTGCCTGTATCAGATGAGGTCGATGAAGTGTGGCATGCTGCATATTCTCTTCACCGAAGATTATGCAGCATTCTGCGACGCGACAGCAGGTTCATACCTTCATCATCGCGTACCAGAAAATGAAGAGGCTCGTATTGCGCTCGGGAAAGAGTACAAAAACACCCTGCGCATCTATGAAGAAAACTTCGGGACAGCCGACAAGAGTGCATGGGGCGAGAGTGCACAGATCTGTTGGTGTGAGACACTCACACGTACCAAAGAGCGTCAACTAGTCGCGACGTAACCTTGGGAAGGTCGATTAACGCCCTTCCCATTTTTTATGAAAATATGGAATACAGACATTATAAATTAAAAAAAGGGAAAAAAGAACAATGGCTCAATTGGGCTAAGTACTTAGTAGAAAATACTGAGGAAGTTTTTGATACAATGAAAGAGGAGGGCTGTAAACGTGAAGCGTGCTGGATACTCGGTGAAGATGTTTTTTATGGTATGGACAGTCTATTTTTAGGTATGGACAAGAGACAGCTCAACATTGAGCATATGAAGAATTTTAAAGAATGTCTTCAATTTTTGGAAAAATACACCGATCCTATACCTATGGATGCAGTAACATTGTTTGATTTTAAATTATAAAGTGTTTTGATGTGCGTAAAATATTGTCTTTTGTTAAAAAATATGCTATTATCCTGCGGATATGACAGCTTTTCAAAAAGTGACCGCGCACAACAAAATCGTTGGTGAAGATAAGATCGTCGTCAAAGGTGCACGTACTCACAACCTAAAAAACATTACCGTTGAGATGCCTCGTAATAGTATGGTGGCTATTACAGGACTTTCTGGTTCCGGTAAATCCTCACTCGCTTTTGATACTATTTTTGCCGAAGGTCAACGTCGTTATGTCGAGTCTCTCTCTGCATATGCGCGTCAGTTTCTTCATAAAATGCAAAAACCTGATGTCGATGAAATTCAAGGTCTTTCACCTGCTATCGCTATCGATCAAAAGTCTCGTTCGAATAATCCACGTTCGACAGTAGCCACGATTACCGAAATATACGACTATCTACGTATACTTTTTGCCCGTGTAGGGAAACCTCAATGTCTGATCTGTAATCGTCCTATTCATCGCATTTCCAAAGAAGAAATTCTCGATACTGTCCTAAAAGCTATTACTGCTCGGTCAGATCGTGCCAAGAAAGTTTTTGGTGTTGATATTACTGATGCCAAGATCTCTATTTATGCTCCTGTGGTCGTTGGTCGTAAAGGTGAATACTATCAGATGCTTTACGATTTTCTTAGCAAAGGTTATGAAAGAGTACGTGTCGATGGAATTCCATATCGTTTGCGTGATCAAATTATTTTGGAAAAAAATAAAAAGCATAATATCGATCTATTGATTGATGAAATTTTCATTAGTGAATTCAAAGACGAAAAACAAATGGAGAATGCTCGTGAACGTCTTTCTGAGTCGCTTGAACGTGCCATTCAAGAAGCTGAAGGTCTGATCAAGATCACTTATCCAGGTACTGAAGAACAATTGATGTCAGTAAAATTCATGTGTCCATACGATGGCTTTTCATATCCTGAAATCGAACCACGCTTATTTTCATTCAATTCTCCATATGGTGCTTGTGCAACTTGTAACGGATTAGGTACTGAAAGTATTTTTAGTGATAAGCCATGTACAACTTGTAAAGGAGCACGTTTGCGTGAAGAAGCACTCCATGTATTTATTGAAGGAAAGAACATAGTCAATATTACCAGTCTCTCTATCGAAAAAGCACTCGATTATTTTAAAAATATTACCCTCACAGATACCGAAAAAGAGATTGCCAAAATTATTCTTAAAGAAATCGAATCCCGTTTAGTCTTCATGTTAAACGTCGGTATCGAATACATTACTCTGGATCGTCGTGCAAATACGCTTTCTGGTGGTGAGGCTCAACGTATTCGCTTGGCTTCTCAGTTGGGATCAGGCTTGGTAGGAGCACTGTATGTACTCGATGAACCGACGATCGGATTACATCAAAGGGATAATGATCGATTGATCAAAACCCTTCTTCATCTTCGTGATTTGGGAAATACTATTCTGGTCGTTGAACATGATGAAGATACCATGTTTGCTTCAGATTATATTATTGACATTGGTCCCGGTGCTGGCATTCATGGAGGTAAAGTTGTGGTATCGGGATATCTGGAAGATCTATTAACTGCCAAGAAAAATACCTCAAATTCACTAACCTTGGCATATTTGCGTGGAGAAAAGAAAGTTGAAGTGCCAAAGCATCGTCGTGAACCAAAAGGTAAGATCATGATTCGTGGTGGAAATATCTTTAATATTAAGGATCTCAATATCGATGTGCCGTTGGGTGTGATGAATGCGATTACTGGCGTATCTGGTTCTGGAAAATCCTCATTCATGTATGAGATTCTCCATCGCAACTTGGTATCTCGTTTCGAATCACGCAATCGTAATAACGAAACCATCAACTGTACATCATTTGGAGGAGCTGAATATTTTGGTCGAGCAATCTTGATTGATCAAAGTCCGATCGGTCGTACACCTCGTTCAAATCCGATGACTTACACTGGCGCATGGATTCATGTTCGTGATCTATTTGCTGCTGAACCAGAATCTCGTGCTCGCGGTTGGGGTCCAGGACGTTTTTCCTTTAACCGTCCTGGAGGTCGCTGTGATGTGTGTGAAGGTAATGGTGAAATTGCTGTGGAAATGCACTTCTTACCGACAGTATATGTATTATGTGATGTTTGCAACGGTAAACGTTTTATGAAGGAAACGCTTGAAATCACCTATCGTAAAAAGAATATTTATGAAATCCTGCAAATGACTATTGAGGAAGCAGAAGAATTCTTCGAGGATATTCCTGCTATTTCTGATCGTCTAAAAACATTGGCTGAAGTAGGTCTTGGTTATATCAAATTAGGTCAATCGGCCACAACTCTTTCCGGCGGAGAGGCTCAGCGTGTCAAAATCTCATCCGAACTATATCGTGCACATGTACAGAAAACTGTATACCTTCTCGATGAACCAACTGTTGGATTACACTATGAAGATGTAAAAAAATTGATTGATATTTTACAAAGATTGGTAGACAAAGGAAATACAGTTGTGGTTATTGAACACAATCTCGATCTCATCAAATGTGCTGACTATGTGATTGATATTGGTCCAGAAGGCGGTGAACGTGGTGGAAAAATTGTTGCAAAGGGAACTCCAGAAGATATAGCTAAGAATGATAAATCCTATACCGGAAAATATCTCAAGAAGATGTTGAAGAAATAAAAAAATTCTAACTTTACAATACTCTTAGTTTTATGCGTAGTCAAACGTTAGTAAAGCTCAAATTACCTGATACTCCGGGAATATACATATTTCGGGATTATAAAAAACGACCTCTATATATCGGCCGTGCGACTTCATTGGCTGACCGGGTGAAGAGTTATTTTGCGACTGATATTATAGCTACTCGGGGACCGCGCATTGTGGATATGGTTACCAAAGCTATGGTCGTAACTTGGCAGGAAACTGATTCAGTTCTCGAGGCAATTCTTCTTGAAAGTGAACTCATCAAACGTTATCAGCCAATTTATAATATCGATGAACGTGATGATAAGAGTTCCCAATACGTTATTATTACTGAAGAAATGTGGCCTCGCGTTTTTTTGGCACGTGCACGTGATCTCGATCAGCAAATCAAGAATGGTACGTTGCCATATGTCATTAAAAAAAATTTTGGACCGTACCCTCATGGTGGCTTGATTAAGGTCGTCCTTAAGATTCTCCGTAAGATGTTTCCATTTAAGGATAAGAAATCACTCGATGCACGTCATGACCTTTTTTATCGCTCACTGGGAAGATCTCCTGATTCAAATAACCCTGCGTCCTTACGCGCATATACCAGAACAATTAATTATTTGATTTTATTTTTTCAGGGTGAAAAACAGCAGTTACGTACACTCGTTGAAAAACAGATGAATGCCTGTGCTAAAGAATTACAATTTGAAGAAGCTGGTCGATTTAAGCATCTCTTATACGCACTAGATCATATTAATGACATTGCATTAATCAAGGAAGGTAGTACCAAATTAGATCCAGATTTTCGGATTGAAGCATATGACATTTCGCACTTATCAGGAATGGAGACTGTTGGAGCAATGGTTGTGTCTCAAAATGGGGAATTGATACAATCTGAGTATCGCACCTTTAAAATTTCCAAAAACCAAAACAATGATTTAGCTGGACTTGAGGAAATGCTCTCACGTCGCCTCAATCATTCCGAATGGACATATCCAAATTTAATTGTCGTGGATGGGAACCAAATGCACGTTGAGCGAGCAGAAATGGTACTAGAAGCCCGTCGTATTAGTATTCCAGTGGTTGCAGTAACCAAAGATGCGCGACATAAGGCAGCTTCTTTTGTTGGACATCCTGAGTTAATTGCTTCATACACTAAGGATATTGTGGCGTTGAATGCTGAAGCTCACCGTTTTACCCTCAAGTACCATCGCAAACGAAGGTCACTCAGGCTATAATTCAAGTATGTTATCCCATCACATTCGCATCGGTGTATTACGGGGCGGACCTAGTAGTGAATACGATGTCTCGTTGAATAGCGGCAAAGAAATTTTGTTGGCTCTGCGAACGCACTTTTCCGATCAGTATCACGCTCGGGATATTTTTATCGATAAACAAGGTAATTGGCATATCGATGGTGTACTTCATGCGCCTGAACAAGCTATTACAAAAATTGATATCATATTCAACGCATTACATGGCACCTACGGAGAAGATGGCAAGATTCAACATTTTCTTGAAGCTCATGGCATACCTTTTACTGGCTCAGGTTCATTGGGTTCAGCCGTAGGGATGAATAAAGTGCTGACCAAGAATGTATTTAAAACTCATGGTATCAAGACGCCTCAGTGGCAAGAAATTTCCGCCCAAGAAATTCTCAATGATACCGATGCGGTTGTGCGCACGTTATTTAATTCCTGGCATTTACCGTTAGTGGTGAAGCCGGTATCAAATGGTTCCTCAATTGGTGTGTCACTGGTACGTTCGTATCAGGAATTACCGGAAGCTCTTGCATTAGCAGTGATTCATGGAAATGTGCTAATCGAAGAATACATTCCTGGCATCGAAGCAACCTGTGGTGTCATCGAAGATTTCCGTGGTCATGAATTATATAGTTTACCACCAGTTGAGATTCGTCCTCATAATAATTTTTTTGATCATGCAGGGAAATATCTCGGTAAATCCGAAGAGATTGTTCCTGCAACATTTTCTATTGAAATAAAGAAGGAACTCGAGGACTTGGCTCGCGCCGTCCATCGGGTTTTAGGCTTACGTCATTATTCTCGTTCTGACTTTATTATTCATCCACGCCGGGGAATATACGTTTTGGAGACCAATACATTGCCAGGCCTAACGAGTGAATCACTCTTACCAAAGGCACTTCGTGCGGTAGGTAGTGGTATCCACGAATTTGCCCAACATTTGCTATCACTTGCGAATAAGGCAAAATAAAGGTTAATATAAAGGACGTTCGTAAGTAGGAGGTTAAATGGGCCTGTAGCTCATCTGGTAGAGCGCCTCATTTGCAATGAGGAGGCACGCGGTTCGAGTCCGCGCAGGTCCACCAAATTTGATTTGCTTCCGAATTGACCGCGCCCGCGCCTTTGGCGCGGGCTTGGGCTGGCATTTCCGCCAAGAAATTCCAAGGGGTTTTGAATTCCGCCAAAAGAATTCCCGCCGAAAGTCGGCGGTTCGAGCCGATGGAAACAAGAAAATCTCTCATCCGTGAGGGATTTTCTTGTTTATAGAGATTTACGGCTTGGTTGGCTTCGATAATCCAGTTTCGCATGAGTTCGAGCCAATGATTACCTTTTCGTTCAAAATCCGATAATCTTTCCTCAATTGTTTTCTTTTCCGCCATTAAAACATTCTTTTTCTCTTGATACTCCACAAGTTCCAACGCCTCACCAAGATATGCGTCTGTCAGTCGTTCCATACGTGTTTTAAGGGCGGAAATACTACCGCGGAGATTTTGAGCGAAAAGGTCTGAGGAGTGGCGGGAATCCACAGTTTCGGTTTCTAACTTGGCAAGATATTTTTCCCGCCACTCATCGGGCAAAGAAACTTTTTGAACCATTGATTGCACTTGTCGCGTCAATTCTTCCTCCCGCAAAAAGCGATTTTCAGTACAGGAAATAGTTTTGCTCTTGTGGGTGCAACGATAATAAATAAATTTCAAACCACTTTTCTTGATATGTCGCTCGGCGGTTATCGCATACCCACATACCCCACAAGTAGCAAATCCTAAAAACTGAAAATTCTTCGGTCCTCGCCTTTTGCGGGGTTTCCCATTGACGACACGTGCCTCCTGTATTTGGTCAAAAAGTTTCTTTGCAATCATTGGCTTATGCGATCCGGCATGCACCTCGCCACGATATTGAAAATGTCCGTAGTAAAAAGGATTAGTCAAAATATGTTCAACGGAAGCAAGGGCGAGGGGCTTGCCGGTCTTGCCAACCAAGCCGAGAGAAAACATTTTGCGCTGAATACCAGTGAGTGTAAATTGTCCCGTAGCAAAAGCCTCCAAACTTTCTTTTACTTTACGAAACGTCTTTTTGTCAGGTTCAATAGTGCGAAGCCTCGGTTCGTTAAAGTAACCGATTGGAGCTTTTGCCGATAATTCACCACGGCGTATCTTTTGCCGAATACCGCGCAAAATGTTTTCTCTTAAATTGTCGGTGTAATATTTTGCTTGACCGAAAGCGACACTCAACATAAATT
>Ga0163150_10003566_pt1 | contig 21729 bp, 18 predicted proteins | sample OliLakLV19P2IB_FD_148628 | JGI IMG/M metagenome (GOLD analysis project Ga0163150, IMG submission 148628) | Freshwater microbial mat bacterial communities from Lake Vanda, McMurdo Dry Valleys, Antarctica - Oligotrophic Lake LV.19.P2.IB | ecosystem: Environmental > Aquatic > Freshwater > Lake >...
GCCGTTCGCAGGACCGGCTTCCGACAACGACTCGCCGACCCCTTTTCGTTGGTTCCGGCTCCGCCGGGCTGGGTTCAATCCGTGGCAAATTGAACAGGTAATTTCTACGTGGATCCTTTTTTGTTCTCACGCGTCAGACGCCGCGGGCCGAGGTATTTCGGGCCGCTGCGCCGCCTTGTACCAAGGACCTGTTCCTCAGAGCCTGCCCACCCGGCTGGATTGCCAGGGAAGGCTCTCCCAAATCTCATCGGCGATGTTCAGAGCTTGATCCTGGGCGATGACTTGTTGCTCGTGTACCACGGCCGCATTCCGCGACATCATTTCCACGAGCGTCGGCACTTGCCACGGCGAGGCAATGAACCCCACGGCGCCCAGCTCCCGAGCCAGCCAACGGTATCCTGTCATCGATCGAGCCGCCAACACCACAGAGCGCACGTGGGGAAACTGCGCATCAAGCGCAAGCAGCAAGTCCAACGCTGCTTCGCAGTTGCCGGCGGCAAGTTCCACCGCCACCCAGGACGTCGGAAATCTGCGTATTGTTTCGAGGCACTCATCCGCGCTGCGGGTCTCGACGATTCGCACGAGCGACGCACCGTCGGTCAGCCGCCGCAATTGGAGCGCCCAGTTGCCCGATTGCTCGCACACGACCAGCCTTGGGCCGCGTGGGGCACTTGCGCGCTGAATACCGTGGGATTGTTCGTCGTCGATCATCATGCTTGTCGTTTTCATCATAGGTGCAGGGGCCAAGGCGGACAACCGGCCTAAGAACCTCTAACTTTACTACTCGGACGTCATTCCCGCGCAGGCGGGAATCCAGGGACTCGAGGAGTAGAGTGGGCAGGGGAGACTCGTGCGGGGCGATTGTAATTCTTGTGGTGCAGGACCGACTTGTGGTGTACTGGATTCCCGCCTGCGCGGGAATGACGTGGTGTTGGGGAAGTTGAGTTAGGGGTTCTAACTCTCCTCGCCCTCCTCCGCCAATCCAAGCTGCACCAGCCGGCGATAGAGCCGCGGCCGGGTCATGCCCAACAGCCGCGCGGCCTTGGCCTTGTTGCCCTTGGCTTGCGATAGGGCCCGCTCGATCAGCTCGCGCTCGACGCGGCCCAAAAACTCTTCGAGCACGATCGATTCCTCAACCTTGCGCGGATAACGTGTCGCCGCCGCCGCCAGGTGCAGCCGCTTGGGCAGATCGCGGGGCGTGACCAGCGGCCCTTCGGCCTGGGCATGCGCTTCCACGATCACTTCGGTAAGTTCGTCGACGTTGCCGGGCCAGGCGTAACCGGCCAGCGTGTCGAGGGCCTCGGGCGTAAATCCCGCAAGCTGCTTGGCCCCTCGAACATTGCGGTCTTCCAAGAGCATTTGCGCCAACAGCGGCAAGTCCTCCGCTCGCGCTGCCAATGCGGGCAGTCCGATCGTCAAGGTCGCCAACAAGCGGGCCAGGTCGCCGCGAAATCTGCCGGAAATCGCCAGACCGTCAAGCGGTTGATCGGTGGTCGAAATCACGCGCAGCGGCGCATCGATTTGTGGCAGCCGCAGCGCAAGCTCGTCCTGTGCTTCCGCCGGCATTTGTTCGACGTCCACCAACAGCAGGCTGGCTGGCCGCGTTGACTCTCCGGCCGCGCTGGCCCGGGCAAGCCCACGCAACGTCGTTTGCAACAGAGCCCCGCTCAGCGCGGGACAGGCCAACGGCACCAGCGCACCCGCGGAGTGCGGATCGCGGCCGTAGTGAATCGCCCGGGCCACGTGTTGCCGCCCACTACCCGCCGCGCCGATCAGCAACACGCTGGCCGTGTTCTGGGTTGCGAGCGCGACCTGGTTGCGGACTTGCCGGAGGGCGGGACTGTCGCCCACCAGTCGGTCGAGCGACGAGCGGCCGGCCAACTCGCCGCGATAGCGGCGGACCCGCGCGTGCAGCTCTGCCGCGGTCGGTTCGCCATCCTCGTTTGCATCGGCCAAATCGACAGCGGCCTGCGGTAAGACGAAGGCCAAGATGCCGACGACTTGCGGATCGTCGCCCGCCAGCGGAACGAAATCCACGTGTCGTGCTGTTTCGATTCCGTTACTGCCGGGCAACGACACCGCAGCACGAATGGAGCGGCCGGACAGTGCCTCGGGCGGCGGACAGAGCGCGGCGGCGACGGCGGCCGCGCCGGTCACTTCGGCCGAAGAGTGGTAGCGGCATTCTTGTCCCAAGAGTGAGGCCTGATCGTAGCCCGTCCACTGTTCGGCCGCACGGTTGAGAAAGATGATCCGCCGCTCTTCGTCCAACACGTACACCGGCACGTTGGCCCGGTCGAGCAGTTGAATCAGTTCGGTGGCGCTGGTGCGAGGACGCATGCGGGGATCATGATTTGTAGGAGGCGACTCCCGTCGCCGATTCCAATGGACTCAAACTTACGATGAGATCGGCGACGGGAGTCGCCTCCTACTTGTGCTTCGGCTTACGGCGCGCGCTTTCCGTTGAGCTTCTGGCCCTCGATCTCGACGGCCACGTCGTGGGCCTTGCCGTCCTTGGCATCGACCTGGAATGTAATCGTCATCTCGGGATTCTTGGACGCAATGAACCGGTGCTCGCCCTGATACATGAGCCGGTCGCGCGGCTTGCCCGCGGGCGTGGCGTACAGCTTGCCGTCTTCCTCGGCGATTTCGACGCTCATCGAATCGATGGTGTACTTGCCGGGATAAGGCGTGAGTTTCTCGGCGTCAGTTGGCAGATCCGCGGGCGGCTTTTCCTCAGTGCCCAGCATGCGCCGGGCAATCCGCGCTTCGAGGCGGCCGGTGTTCGCACCCAGCGTATTGGACAGCACGACCACGGCCAGTTTGTCTTTTGGATAGCGGGCGATCATGGTCGAGAAGCCGTTGATGCCGCCCCCGTGGCTGAGCTTGGCATGGCCCGCCATCTCGCCGATGCCCCAACCGTAACCGTAGCCCTGCGTCTTGCCGTCGGCCAGCTTGGTTGGGCGGTACATGGCTTCGTACGACGCCGGCGAAAGGAACTGGCCCGCTTCGAGGGCCAGGTGCCACTTGGCCAGATCGAGGACGTTCGACACCAGCGCGCCGGCCGCGCCGGGGGCCTTCATGCTCAGCGGATCGTCGTTGACCAATTGCCCCTTGTCGAGGCGGTAACCCATCGCCCGATGTCGGATCAACGGACGCGTATCGCCGTAACGCGTGGCCGACATTGCCAATGGCCCGAAGATGTGCTCCTGGAGATAGTCGGCGTAGCTCTGCCCACTCGCCTTCTCGACGATCATGCCCAACAGGTAGAAGCCCGAGTTGTTGTAGTTCCACTTCTCTCCGGGGGTGAACTCGAAGGGCTCCTTCTTGAAAACGTCGAGCAATTGGTCGTGCGAAAAGTCTTGCCGCATCTTCACGCGGAAGGTCAATAAATTGGTGTAGCTCTTAATGCCCGAAGTGTGATTGAGCAGGTGGTGGATGGTGACTTTGTGGTCCTGCGTAGGATAATCGGGCAGGAACTTGGTCAATTCGTCGTCGAGCGAAAGCTTCTTGGCTTCGGCCAATTGCAGAATGGCCATGGCGGTGAACTGCTTGGTGATCGAACCCAGCCGATAGACCGTCTCGGCGGTGGCCGGCACGTCGTTTTCCAAATCGGCGTAACCGAAGCCGCGGGCCATGATCAGTCGGCCGTCTTTCACCACCGCCACGGCATAGGACGCACACTTGCCCTCTTTGAGGTCGTCGGTGACGATCTTTTCGATGCCATCGACCGGCGGCCCGGCAGGGGTGGCCGACCATGCCGTACGGCTGGAAACAACGAGCGCCGCGAAGAGCGCAGTCGCGAGTGTGAATCTGCGAGCGAGCATGAGTCGAGTCCAAGAACGCGTTGATCGAGAAGAAACTCCCTCTTTGGTAGTCTAGGTGGACTGGTGGAGCGCAACAAGCAGAGGCGAGCGGTTGGAATTCGCCGGCCGGTGACGTTGCGCCACGCCCAGTGCAATCGGACGCCAACAGCCGGCTTACGCCGGCCGCTCGCCTTTATTCGCGAGCGGCTAGCCGGGGTGCGGCCTCTTGAATTGGCGCTCGGGCCGATTCGCTGGCCGAGTTCGCCCCGCGCAACAGCGGATCGGGCAGCAGCCCCGCTAGCACGACCAGCACCGCGCAGACCAGCATCGCCAGGCCGGCGCCCAGTCCTCCCTGTGCTCGCGGCGTGGCCAGTGGCGCTCGGAAATACATCACCGAGACGATCCGCAGGTAATAGGCCGCCGCGATGGCCGCGTTGACCACGCCCACCACGGCCAGTCCGAGGAACCAGAGTCGCATCGGGCTGGGGTCGACACCGGCCGCGTCGACCGAGAGCGCGCTGGAAAAGAGCGTGAACTTTCCCCAGAAGCCGGCCAACGGCGGAATGCCCGCCAGGCTGAACATGAACGTCGCCAAGGACAGCGCGGCCAGGGGATGCGTGCGTCCTAGGCCAGCCAGCTCGTCGACGCCGTCGATCTGTTTTTCGCCGCGGCCCAGGTAGGCCAGCGCCGCGAAGGCGCCTGTCGTGGCCAGCACGTAGACGGCCAAATAGAACAGCGCGGCGGCAACGCCATCGATGTGCGTCGCCGAGTCGTCAATATCGGCCGAACCGACCGACGCAAAGGCCGCGGCCAGGCCGATCAGCATGTACCCGCCGTGAGCGATCGACGAATACGCCAAGAGGCGCCGCACATTGTCTTGCCAGAGCGCCAGCACGTTGCCCAAGGTCATGGTCAACAACGCGACGATCAGCGCTAGCCGCCAGCCGTAGGTTTCGAGACCGGGCATGGCCACGACGACGATCCGCACCAACGCGACGATGGCCGCGATCTTTGGCAGGGCCGCCAAAATGCCCGCGTTGCCGTTGGTCGTGCCTTGGTACACGTCCGGGGCATAAAAATGAAACGGCACGGCGGCCAGCTTAAAACCCAATCCGGCGACGATGAACACCAGAGCCAACCGAGCGAAGACGAGCGCGCCGCTGGTGGCGCTCGTGCCCTCCAATGCCGTGCGTACGGCCGTCAACTGGGTCGAGCCTGTGGCGCCATAGAGAAAGCTGAATCCATAGAGCATCAGCGCGCTGGAGAGGATGCTCAAGAAGAAATACTTGGTGGCTGCTTCCTGGCTCGCCATGTCGCGCCGACCCAGGTACAGCAGCACGTAGGTGGGGATCGAGATCAGCTCCAGGCTCACGAACAGCAGCACCAGCTCGTTCGCCGTGCCGACGAGCATCAGCCCGAGGATGGCCACCAGCAACGATCCAACATATTCCGGCGCTTGCACGTGCGCGGAGCTCGAAGCCGTGATCAATACGAACAGCAGACCCACGATCAGCACCAGCCAGCGGACATACTGGCCCAGCAGGTCGATGGCGAGCGGCCCGCCAACGCGAATGGACAAGAGAGGCTCGGCGGCGTCAGCTTGCGGCCAGTGCAGCCCCGTGTATTGGCGGTACAGCGCGAACATGGCGACGAGCAGGCCGCCGGCGGCCACGAAGCTCCAAATGCCGCGGCCGCCCATCACTGCGCCGGCGATGAAAATGAACGTCGCCACGGCAGCCAGGATCATCTCGGGCAGCAGGCAATAGACTGTTTCAGTCGACACGCGCTACGCCTCCTTCCACCGGCAGGGCTTCTTCGCGCAAGGGTGGCTGGGGTCGAGCGGAGCGAGCCCCCAGCCATCCGACCTTTGCGTTTGGAGCTTGCTGCATACTCGCGTCTGTCGGCGTCCCTGTCGCTGGCACAGGTTTGATCGCCGCTGCCTTCACCTCGGGCAAGCCATACTTCTTGTCGAACGCGTCGGAGACAATCGTGGCCACGTTGTCCAGCTCCGGGTTCATTCGCTCTAAGAAATACTGCGGCTGCAAGCCAATCCAAAAGATGAACACCACCAGCGGCGAAAGGGCCAGGATTTCGCGCGGCTTGAGGTCCTGCACGGGCGGATCGCCCGGCTTGTGTTCCGTCTCGCGCAGCGGGCCAAAGAACACCCGCTCAATCAACCACAGCATGTACCAGGCCCCCAGCACGACGCCGAGCACCGCCACGACCGAGATCACCTTCCACTGCATGGCCCACACATCGGGCGCGCTGGCCCAGCCGCGCTGGAACATGCCCATCAGAATCATGAATTCGCCGACGAAGCCGTTGGTGCCGGGCAGGCCAATCGAGGCCAGCGTGAAGATGAGCATGAACGCGGCCAACCAGGGCGTGCGGCGGGCCAGCCCGCTGAGCTGGCCGATCTCGCGGGTGTGGTAGCGCTCGTAGATCATGCCGACCAGCGCGAACAGGCCGCCGGTCGAGATGCCGTGATTGATCATCTGCAGCACGCCCCCCTTCACGCCCAGATCGTTCAGCGCGAACATGCCCAGCATGCAGAAGCCCAAGTGGCTGACGCTGGAGTAGGCGATCAATCGCTTCATATCGGTCTGCGCGAGCGCCACGAGCGCGCCGTAGATGATGCCGGCCACGGCCAACCACAAGATCCAGGGCATGCAGAGCACGGTCGCCTCGGGCAACAGCGGCATGCTGAACCGCAAGAAGCCGTAGGTGCCGATCTTCAGCAAGATGCCGGCCAAGTCGACGCTACCGGCCGTGGGCGCTTGCACGTGCGCGAGCGGCAACCAGGTGTGCAGTGGAAACAGCGGCACCTTGATGGCAAACCCGGCAAACAGCGCCAGGAAAATCCAAAGCTGCACATGCGGATCGACCGGGTGCAATTCCAGACCTTTGATGAGCTCTGGAATAAAGAAAGTCAGCACGCGATGGCCCGGCTCGGCCGCGTAAAAGTTCCACAGCACGATGGCCAGCAGCCCTAGAAAGGTGAGCATGCTGCCGGCCAGCGTAAACAGAAAGAACTTCATGGCCGCGTAGCGCCGCTCTTCGTGCCCCCAGATGCCGATCAGGAAAAAGAGCGGAATCAGCGTGAACTCGAAGAAGATGTAGAACAGGATGATGTCGCGGGCGGTGAATACGCCCAGCAGGCCGGTTTCCAAAAGGAGCAATAGGGCATAGAAGGCCGGCGCCCGGTCCTTAATGTCTTCCCAGCTCACCAGCACGCCGGTAACGGTTAGCAGCGCGCTGAGCGCGAACATCCACAGGCCCAAGCCATCGAGGCCGACGCTAAAGCGAATATCGATCAACGAGCTGGGGAGCCAGGCGTGCTCGAAGGGGGTGACGTGGTCGGTTGCCACCAGCCATGCCGTCAGAATCAGCGTGACGCCGCTGCAGACCAGCGCGATCCACCGCGCCGTCACTTGTCCCTGGCGGTACAAGAGCGAGATTAGCACAGCGCCGGCGAGCGGCAGCAGGATAGTCACCAGGAGCAAGTTCAAATGCACGAATCTCCGAGATCAGCTTCACACGAAAGATCAAAAACGAATATTCGTAGCCACGGATTGAACACGATTGGCAAGTGCATGCATGAGGGGTTAGCCGTCCCGCTTGCGGGGCGCTTCGCGGTGGCAGTTCGTGTCGCAACGACTCAAATGGGCCGGGCGACGGCTCTGTACCGCGGAGCGCCCCGCAAGCGGGGCGGCTAACACTAATTTAATTTCGTCCACTTCCTCTTCATCCGTGTTTCGTACTACAAACGCTGAATTTGCACGCGTCTTGCGCGGATTTTTCCATCCGCTTTTTCACTTGCCCAGGCATTCATGCCTGGGATTCACGCAAATAAAGTTGCCGTACACGCCCTTCAGGGCGGAATGACCACGCTGGCAACACTCACCCGCTGACGCGGGTTGACGACGACTTTCTCGGGGCGTCGAAATCCCAGGCATGAATGCCTGGGCTACGTAAAAGCTTCGCACGATAATCGGTCTACTAACCACTATTCGCCGTCCGCTTGGGTTGTCGGGCGAAGCCCGCGCTGGGTTCCATCCGTCACTAGTTTTGCGTTGTTCGATTACGTCGTCCACATAAACAGCGCCGCGATCAGCACCAACAGCCCCAGCACCATGCCCAGGGCGTAGAACTGCACCATGCCGGTTTGCAGCCAGCGCAACACCGAGCCGACGGCCGGCGGCACGCGGCCGATGAAGTTCACCAGCCCATCAATCACGTAGCGGTCGAAGAGGTTCATCACGGCGGCCACTAACCGAATGGGCCACACGATCGCAATCATGTAAATCTGGTCGATGTAGAACTTGCCGCTCGACAATTGATACAGCCGCAAGCCCCACGGGGATTGCAGGAAGCGGGCCAGCGCCTCGACCTCGCGGCGGTCGCCCAGATACAAGTAAGCGGCTGCTCCCATGCCCAACAGCGCCAGCATCGTGCTGACCGTCGCCACGCCCCAATGGAAATGCTCGGCATGGGCAGTCGCTGTGGCAACGCTGTAAGCGAGCGATGGCGTTCGCGCCAGCAGATTGGCAAAGCCGTGCGTGTATTCGAAGAACCCTCCGACTCCTAGCGCGAAGACCGACAGAATCATGAGCGGCACGACCATCAGCGGCGGCGATTCGTGGGCGTGGTGCCCTGCCTCGGCCGGCACGTGCTGGGGGCCGTAGAACGTCAAGAACAATGTGCGAAACGTGTACAGCGATGTCAGCAGGGCGGCGAACATCGCCATGTAGAACAAGATCAGGTAGAGCGTGCCGTTGTCGCCGTGCGACTGGTCGCCCACGGCGGCGATGATTGCGTCCTTGCTCCAGAAGCCAGAGAAGGGAACGACGCCGGCCAGAGCGAGCCCGCCGAACCAGAAGGCCCGATGCGTCCACGGCATCACGTGCCGCAAGCCGCTGAAGCGCCGCATGTCGACGATGCCCCCCATCGCGTGCATGACGCTGCCGGCCGTGAGGAACAGCAGGGCCTTGAAGAAGGCGTGCGTAAACAAGTGGAACATGCCGGCCGTTACGCCCACCAACGTGCCTGTCCCCAGCCCCAGGAACATGTAGCCCAATTGGCTGACGGTCGAATAGGCCAGCACGCGTTTGAGATCGGTCTGCGTGATGGCGATCAGCCCCGCGAAGAGCGCCGTGAAGCCGCCGATCGCGGCCACGACCAACAGCGACTTAGGCGCGGCCAAGAATAAGGGCAAACAGCGCGTGACCATGTACACGCCGGCCGTAACCATCGTGGCGGCGTGAATGAGTGCGCTGACGGGCGTGGGGCCTTCCATGGCGTCGGGCAGCCACACGTGCAGCGGAAACTGGGCGCTCTTGCCGCATGCGCCGACGAACAGCAACAGTGCGATCGCCAGGCCGATGTTCCCGCCCACGTAATCGCCCGGCGAGGCGAGCATCAGTTGCCCCAGGATGCCGCGCACCCCTTCGGTATCGTGAAAATTGAGCGTGCCGTAAGTGGTCCAAAGCAGAAATACGCCCAGCGCGAACCCAAAGTCGCCGACGCGATTCACCAGAAAGGCCTTCTTGCCGGCGGCGGCCGCGGCCGGCTTTTCATACCAGAAACCGACGAGCAAGTAGCTGCACACGCCCACGGCTTCCCAAAAAACGTACAACAGCACGAAGTTGCTCGACGACACGAGCATGGTCATCGAGAACACGAACAGCGCCAGGTACGTGAAGAACCGCCAATAGCCGGGGTCGCCGTGCATGTAGCCGATCGCGTAGATCACGACCAGCGTCGACACGAAGGTGACCATCGCCAGCATGATGGCCGTGAGCGGATCGGCCCGCAGGGCGATGTCGACCTTGAAATCGACCTTGTGCGGCGTGGTCGTCGCGGTCGCGTGCTCGGCGAGCGACGTACTGGCGCGCTGGTCGAGCGGGGCGTAGGCGTCTTGCACCTTCGCCCAGGTCCAGAGATTGCGGACGTGCTCGTAGCCGACGCCCTTGGATGCGCTGCCCGCTTGTTCCGCTACCGCCTTATTTGATTCGCCGGCGACTTTGTACAGCAGCACCAGTGAAAGCAGACACGCCGCGCCCACGGCTGCCACCACCGGCACATGGCTGCGCTCGCGCAAGTAGAGCTTGCCCAGCGCAGCGGTGACCAGCGTCGCCGCCAAGGGCAGCGCTGGGATGAGGACCATGAGTGTGTCGATGCTAAACATTACGCAGGACGTTTCATGAATTTGCTATTAGTTCACGACGCTTTTCTGGATATCCAAATGGCGGCGATTGGTCGCATTCGCCCCGGAGGGGCGCCGGCATTTAGCCGTGGGCGAAAGCCCACGGAACCGGTTCGTTCCTTCGCCGTCGTCAAGCCGCGTAGCGGCGACGTCAAAGCTGCATGCCGACGTCGCCGCTACGCGGCTTTCCTATTTTTGTTTGTCCGTTCTCCGTGGGCTGGCGCCCACGGCTAAATGCCTAAGCCGCTTTGCGGCTAATCTCGACACAGTCCATTGCTTCAATACGGTCCATTGCTTTGACACAGACCTTTGAATGATTGCCCATCGAATACTGACGCTCGAATTCCTCGTCGTTCAAACATGCGTGCGGTGTACGGTTTCCTCTTCCTCGATCTCAGGTTCCACGCCGGCCGGCGTGAGCGTCGGCCAGTGGGGTGTTTCTTCGTCGTCCGCGGGCAATTCCTGGTCGACGAACGCGTCGAGATTCGATTCCCGCAGGCTCTGCCAGAAGGCGATGTCCAGGCTGCCGGCCCGCTGGAACAGCATTGAAACCAGCGCCAGCGCGATGGCCGCCTCGCAGGCCGCGACCGTGAGAATGAAGATCACCAGGATCTGCCCACCCCAGTCGTTGTGGAACCGGCCCCAGGCGACCAGGCTGACCGACACGCCTTGCAGCATCATCTCGGCGGCCAAAAACATGACGATCATGTTTCGCCGGCTGATGAAGCCGACCAGGCCGATCGAAAACAGCAATGCGCCGACGATCAGATAATTGTACAGGAGGTGCAGCTCATCCATGTGCTTGCCCCCCTTGCCCTAATCCCGCTTGTCCCAATCCGCCTTGTCCCAATGCCCTTTGCTCTAATCCACCGTGCCGCGATCCTCCGTGTTGTGGTGCATTGGGCGAAGTAATTTGGCGATGCTGCACGGCGATGGCCACCGCGCCCACCAGGGCGGCCAAGAGCATCGTGCCGGCGACCTCGACCGCGATCAAATGTCGGCTGAACAACTGCGCGCCGAGGCGCTCCATGTGGTCTTGGGAGAGAATGTCGGCGGACCGCTTTTCCGGCGTCGAGGGATCGACCAGGGGCGTGACGACTTCCGCGTGAGCCAATGTGTTGGTGTCCGTCTTGTCAGTGTCGGTCTTGTCGGCCGCCGCGGCTGCCGGCGTGCCGGCCAGCGCGCTGGAGACGGCCGCGGTGAGCACCAGCACCATGCCGGCCCCCGCGATCGACGAGAACGTCGCTTCCCAACTGATGCGATCGTAGTAGGCAAACCCCTGCGGCTGGGCCAGCATTAGCACGAACAGGAAGGTAACCAGGATCGCGCCGGCGTAGACCACGATCGTGGCCACGCCCAAGAACTGAGCGCCCTGGAACAGCAACAAACCCGACACGCCCAACAGCGTCATGGCGAACCAGATCGCGCAGTACACCGGGCTGCGAAGCGTGACCGCGCCTACGGCCGAGACGACGGTTACCGCGGCCAGCACTAAGAACACGCCATCGGTCGACCAGGGCGATAGCCGCGGAACTTCCCAGCAAATCCAGACCAGACTGGCCGCGCCCAGCGCAATGCCCAGGCGGCGGCCGCCCGCAGCGCCGCGCGGCAGCAGCAGCCAGAAACTGAGGGCGATCAGCAGCCCACGCCCGGCGACGAGGAGAATTTCGATCGTCTGTGCCTGCGTCACGGCGTGCCTCCCCCGCCGGCCGATTGCATCGGCTCGGCGTCCTTGGTCATGTCGTACACGCTGAGCAGCTTTTCCTTGTCGAAAATCATCTCTTCGCGGCTGCGGCCCGTCAGGTCGAACAGACTGGTCAGCTCGATGGCGTCCACGGGACAAGCCTCTTCGCACATGCCGCAGAAGATGCAGCGCAGCTCGTCGATGGCAAAGCTTTCGGGGTATTTTTCGCGGTCGGGCCAGGGGCTCTCCGTGCCGACAATATCGATGCAATGGGCAGGGCAAGCCGTGGCGCAGAGGAAGCAGGCCACGCACTTCACGCGGCCCTGCTCGTCCTTGTTCAGTCGATGCACGCCGCGGTAGATGAGCGGGTTGCCGATCTTAGGACGGTCTTCGGGGAAGTTGAGCGTGATCTTGGGCGAGAACAGATGCTTGGCCGTCGTCGTGAGCCCCTGCAGGAACAGCGGCAGGTACATTCTGCCCCCCAAACCCAACTTGGGCTCGTCGATCCATTGGATGTTGGGGTCGTTGGGTTTCATGCTGCTGCTTTTCTGCTTGTTCCGTCACGCGCTGCGACCGCGGAGCGCCCCGCGAGCGGGGCGGCTAACTTTGGATTTACTTAGCACTCATGATTCGATGACCACTACTTATCGTTCACCACTCATGCGCGGCCGGTTGTCGGTCGCCAGCGGGGCGAGCATGCCGACGATCAGCCAGGCCCCGATGCCAATGGCCCACATCGCCGCCATCAGTGCCAACAAGCTATGCCCCACCGCGGCCATGATCCGCGGCTGGTATTCCACCAGCACCGCTACCAGCACCAAATTCACGAGCCCCAGGGGCAGCATCACTTTCCAGGCCAGCGACATGAGCTGATCGAAGCGGAACCGCGGCCAGCTCCAGCGGGCCATCATGAAAAACAGGATCACGCCCAAGACCTTTGCCAACAGTATCGCGACGCGGGCCAAGGCCACAAGCCACGTTACCGGTTCTTCGCCGCTGCCCGTCACTCCCCACAGGTGCCAGCCGCCAAAAAACAAGATCACGATCAAGAACGCCGCCGTGACCATGTGCAGGAATTCGGCGATGAGATACAGCAACAGCCGCATGCCGGCGTACTCGGTGTGGTAGCCGCCGATCAACTCCTGCTCGGCTTCGGGCAGGTCGAAGGGAAGCCGCGCACTTTCGGCGAACGCCGCGACCATGAACACGAGGAAGCCTAGCGGCTGCAGCGCGATGTTCCAGGTTCCACTCTCGGCCTGCTGGTTAATAATCGTCTCGAGCCGTAGCGATCCGGAATACAGCACAACGCCCAGGATGCCCAATCCCAGCGGCAGCTCGTAGGCGATCAGTTGCGCGCTCGATCGCAGCCCGCCCAAAAAGCTGTACTTGCTGTTGCTGGCCCAACCGCCAAGGATCACGCCGTAGACGGCAACGCTCGACAGGGCGAATACGAAGATCATGCCCACATCAATGTCCGGGGCAATGACCAGATCGATGGTGACGGCATCTTCTCCGCCGATGCTAAATGGCGGCAACATGCTGCCGAACGGCACGACGGCAAACGAGACCAGCGCGGCGATGAGGATCGATACCGGGGCGAGCGTGTAGAGGAACTTGTCGACGTGGGCCGGCGTGTACTCTTCCTTGAAGATGAACTTCAACCCATCGGCCAGCGGCTGACCGAGGCCAAACATCTTGATCTTCGTCAGCGGGATGCCGACGCGATTGGGCCCGCGACGGTCTTGCACCCAGGCGGCAACCCAGCGCTCCAAGAGCACGAGATACGCGGCGGCCGTCATCAAGATTGCCAGCAGCACGACGCACTTGACGATCGTAATGATGAGATCCACGCCCGACATGAGGACTCCGTTGGCATTCCGTACAGCAACGTTTTGTGACTTCCGATTCGCCGGTAACCCACGGGACGTGGCCCGTGGGCTTGGGAAAACTGCGACTACTACTTCTATTGCTTGATGTTCTACTGCTTGACGACAACCGCTTCTGCTAACTGATTGATTCTCAAATCGACTCCGACGGCCGGGATCTCTTCGGCCGCGACGGCAAACGACGGTATCTCGGCGGCGACTTCATCCAGCACGGTTCTCGCGCGGTACAGGCCGTTCATGTTCAGGAGCCGCCAATACAAGGCTCCTTCCACCCAGGCGCCGGTCGGCGGACGCACGGCCCAGCGGACCGATTGCAGCCGGTGGGCGAAATTCACGTACGAGCCTTCGCGCTCGGCGAAGCTCGCGCCGGGCAACTGATAGTCGGCCTGCTCCCACAACGGCGACGCGAACATGTCTTGCACGATCAGCAGGTCCAGCCCGGCGAAGCGCTCGGCCGTGGCTGCGTCATTCCAGGCGGTCTTGTATCCGCCCGAGACCCATGCGGCGCGGATCGTCCCCTTGTCGAGCTCGGCGAGAAAATCGTCGAACGAAAGACAGCCGCCCGTGAAGTGCCAGAGGACGGCCTCGACTCCCAAGCGGTTGGGGCACTTTTCGGCGCGGATCGTAAAGCCGTTCTTGAAACGCTCGTCTTCGCCTTCAATCGGCACGGGGCCCATTGCGAGCACGGCCTCGGGATCGAGCGAGCGGATAAACTTGGCCAGCAGATAGGCTTCTTCGACCGTCAGATGCGGTGACAGCACGGCCGCTAAACGACCCGCGGAGGAAAGCTTGGCGGTCAAATCCGCGGGCAGGCTGGCCCAGTCGACGTTCACACGCACGTCGCCCTCTTTGCGGCGCGGACCGACCTGTCGGGCATCGTCGTGAACGTGGTGAAAGCCATAGCGGCCCTCGTCGCACATCCACCAGCCGTTCACGTGCGGGTTCTCGCGCGGCTTGAGCCGCCACACCCGGTCCTGATTCTCTTCGACCAGAATGGAACAGCCGGTCGAGCAGCCCGTGCAGACGCCCGGATGCTGCTTCATGAACCACACACGCTGCTTGTAGAGAAAATCCTTGTCGCCCAGCGCGCCCACGGGGCAAAGGTCGACCACGTTTCCCGACAGCTTGTTGGCGAGCGGGAAGCCGGGCAGCACGTCGATCTCTTCGTGACTTCCGCGGTTGGTGATCATCAACTCGCCGGTGCCGCTGATCTCGCGGCAGAACCGCACGCAGCGGCTGCACATGACGCAGCGATCGACGAACAGCGTGACCGTGTCGCCCATGTCGCGGCGGCGGCTGGTGAAGGGACGAATGTCGGCCCGTCGTTCCTTCTGGCCGTGCGCGAAATGGTAGTCCTGTAGGTTGCACTCGCCGGCCTTGTCGCAGATGGGGCAATCGATGGGGTGATCGATCAGCAAGGCCTCTTCCACCTGCGCGCGGGCCTGACGCACCTTGTCGCTATTGGTGACGAACACGGTGCCGTCCATGGCGGGCGTCTGGCAGGCCGGGACGAGCTTGGGCAGCATGGCCACGGCGCCAGATTGCGGGTTGCGCGTGCCGGTTTCGACCAGGCACATGCGGCAACTGGCCACGACGGACAGTCCGGCGTGCCAACAGTAGTGTGGAATTTCGACGCCGGCCCGCGCAGCGACTTGAATGCCATTGAGGCGTTCGTGGTCGGCGAGCTCGATCTCGCGTCCGTCGATGTGGACAATTGCCATAAATATCCGTCCAGTTATCCGCGTCCTGACCTGGCCTTTGCAACCTTTAGCAAGTGACGGGCGTCGTTTGCCGAGATGTCATAGATTGTTTTGACTTTGCCGGGCATTAAAGCATCGATACCTGCGATACGGGAGTCTGATTTTTTCGATGGTCGCACTTTTACGCCCTCGCGCTCGACGGGGGCGAGAATGACAGCCAGACATTTCCGACGACGCGTCATCTCCGTCACTCTTGCAACGCCAACGAGTTCATTACGATCACTTTGATGTGCAAGAATCGTATCTCCCACCTTCAATTGATGTAGGGCAGGGACTAAGTCAGTTGTGCCCCACTCTCCTGCGCGGCCCCGTGAGAAGAATCTCTCCCAATCACCGTGGTCGACCTGATGTCGCTGGTTTTTTGAGTTGCATTTATATATCCAGTAGGACATGGTCGTGCTCCTCGCTCTGTCAATTCTGGACTTTAAGCTGGTGATTGGCACCTTGGCCGAGCCGTGCTTCGTTTGCTAATTCGATCGGTGCCTTATGCCATATCTCAGCGAGCTTATTGCGCTGACCTTCGTCTTCGCAATGGGGCCGCCGCAAGACGCGGTCAGGGTCAACCAGCGCGAGGTGCAACTTACAAAGCTCCATCACATCCACGAGATCCCGCATTCTTCCGGCAACGAGTTTTAGCCACATAAGATCGTGCAGGCCGACGACGGAAACTCCTTCGACTACGCCAGCGATTTCCAGTTCGTCGAGTTTCGGGCACAAGTACGATTTCTCCGGGGCAATCGCATGACCAGTTACCAGGAAGTCTACTCGGACACGCGTTGGACGATACACGTACGCGCAACGCAAACTCACCAGGCGCTCCCACAGCGCATCGCCCGTTAAGCGTTGTTCCAATCGATTCAAGTCGGGATCGTCGATCAAGAAAACTCGATCGTCTGTTGTACTCTCATAACCGTGCCAAATGACGGCCGCACCACCTGCGAGCACAAGTCGCGCTCCGACGACATTTGCGACGCGCCCTAATGCCGCTACGGTTTCGTCGTTACCTTCCGCCAGATTTCGTGCTCTGGCAGATAGTACGTTCAACACGTACCCCAACGGTTGGTCTCGCAAGTGCTCTCGTAGTGTTGTCGTCATGGCCACCGCGACTAGTTGGCTTATCATTTAGGTCTTCAATGCGTCCCTGCACCAGCCAAGGCCGGCACAGCTTCGGTCACCAGGTACCCCTGGGGGTTGGTGCGTTTGATGTATTCCTCGAACTCGCCGCGGAACTTGCGGATGGCGTTTTTCATGGGCCAGGCGGCGCCGTCGGCCAGGCCGCAGATGGTTGTGCCCGGGATGATGCCGATCGAGTCGCCGATTTCCAGCAGCAGTTCCAGATCTTTCAGTCGGCCGCGGCCCGCCTTGATGCGCTCCAGCATCGAAAGGGCCCAGGCGGTGCCTTCGCGGCAGGGCGTACACTGGCCGCAACTTTCATGCTGGAAGAAGCGGCAACTATTGTGCAGAAAATCGACCATGCTCACCGTCTCGTCGAGCACCACGACGGCCGCCGTGCCCAAGCCCAGGCAGCCGACCTTGCCGGGGCCGGCGAAATCGAGCGGCGTATCGAATTCGGCCTCGGTGAATAGTCCCATGCTGATGCCGCCGGGAATGGCGGCCTTGGCCTTGCGCCCCTTCCACACGCCGCCGCCATACTCGTCGATCAACTGCCGGCACGTGATGCCCAGCGGCGCTTCGTAGCAACCTGGCTTGTTTACGTGGCCGCTGAGGCAATACAGCTTGGGGCCGTAGCTGCCCGGATCGCGTGGGTTCTTGGGATCGGCCGGGACGCCAATCGACTTGAACCAATCGGCGCCGCGATTGGCGATATGCGTGACGCAGGCCACGGTCTCGATGTTGTTGACGACCGTCGGCTTGCGGAACAGTCCCTCGACCGCGGGAAACGGCGGCTTGATCCGCGGCCAGGCACGTTTGCCTTCCAGGCTTTCGATCAGCCCCGTCTCTTCGCCGCAGATGTACGCCGCCGCGCCGCGGTGCAGGTAGATATCCAAAGAGAACTTGCTGCCGGCGATGCTCTTGCCCAAGTAGCCGGCCTTGTAGCACTCGTCGATGGCGGCCTGCAGTCGGTCGTAGCTATTCGGATATTCGTAGCGCAGATAAATGTACGCCGTCTCGGCCCGCGTGGCGTAGCAACTCAGGATCGTGCCTTCGAGCACTTGGTGCGGGTCTTGCTCCATTAGAATGCGATTGTTGAACGTGCCCGGCTCGCTCTCGTCGGCATTGATGCACATGTAGATGGGGCCGGGATGATCCTTGGGCAGGAACGTCCACTTGAGGCCCGTGGGAAAACCGGCCCCACCACGACCGCGGAGATTGCTGCTCTTGACCAGCTCGATCACATCGGCGGGCGTCTTCTCAGTGAGCAGCTTCTTCAGCGCACGATAGCCCCCGCCGGCCTCGTACACAGCCAAGGTATGGCTGAGCGGCTTGTCGATATTGGCGAGCAGGACTGGTTCAAACTTGGGCATAACCGCTTCGTGCGAGCTTTAGATTTCTTACTGTAGCGAATCTCGTTGTGGCGAATCGCGTTGTGGCGTGGTCTCCTGACCATGCCACGGGGTTCGCTTCACGCACTTCATTTCACGCACTTCATTTCAATGACGCCAAAAACTCATCGGCCCTTTCCGCGGTCAAATCTTTGTACAGCGTCTTGCCCGCCAACATGCAGGGCGCGAAGTCGCAGGCGCCCAGGCATTCGGCGAACTCGAGCGTCAGCTTGCCGTCGGGCGTGGTCTCGCCGGGATGGATGCCGGCCTTGTGGCACAGATGATCGAGCACTTCCTCGCCGCCGCGCAGCGCACAACTGATCGAACGGCAGACCCAGGCCCGCGTCGTTCCGTGCGGCGCGTCTTGCTTGAAGAAGCCGTAAAAGCTGAGCGTGTCCTGCACTTCGGCCGGCGCCAGCTCCAACAACTGCGCGATTTCCACGACGGCCTGCAACGGCACGTACCGCAGCCGATCGTTGACGATGTGCAAGGCCGGCAGCGTCACGGCCTGCCGCGTGGGGTAACGCGGGAAGTAGGCCTTGATGGCGGCGACCATTTCGTCGGTGAGGATTCGCTCTGGGGTGGACATCGCGCTAGTTGATTTAGGCGTTCAATTTGCCGTGACCGCGGAGCGCCCCGCGAGCGGGGCGGCTAACATTCGCAATTAAAATTGATGGGGGCGTTTTGGGTCTGCGTTACCGATCGAGTTCCGCTGCGATAATATTCAAACTTCCCAGCACCGCTACGACGTCCGAAAGTGTGTGCCCGCGGATCAGGTGCGGAAAGACCGCGAAGTGGATGTACGATGGCGGTCTGCATCGCGCGCGATACGCCACGTCGGTCCCGTCGCCCGCGATGTAAAATCCCAACTCACCGTTGGGACTTTCAATCGCGGCGTAGCTCTCTTCCCGCGGCACCTCGAAGCCTCGGTTGCTCATCTCCAGCTCGAAGTGCGAAATCAACCCCTCGATCGTCGAGTACACCTGCCGCTTGGTGGGCAACGCCGTTCGCTGGCCAATGTCGACGTTCACCGGGCCCGTGGGCAGGTTCTCAATGGCCTGCTCGACAATTTTCAGGCTCTCCCACATCTCGGCCATGCGGACCAGGTAGCGGGAATAGCAATCGCCGGCCGTCGCGCAGCAGATCTTGAAGTCGAAGTCCTGGTACGACAGGTACGGCTCGTCCTTGCGCAGGTCGCGCGTCACGCCGCTGGCGCGGGCAATCGGCCCGGTGCAACTACGATTGGTCGCCTCATCCTTGGTCAGTAGGCCCACGCCTTTGGTGCGGTCGACAAAAATGCGATTGCGATTCAACAGCCGTTCCATATCCCGGAGCGTGCTGGGAAACACTTTGCAGAACGCGCGGATCTTTTCGACCGCCAGCGGCGTCATGTCGTGCATCAGCCCGCCGACGCGGGTGTAACTATTCGTGAAGCGGGCGCCGCACATCGTCTCGAAAATGTCGTACAGGTCTTCGCGACGGTTGAAGGCATACAGGAAGAACGTGAACGCGCCGGTATCTAGCCCCACCGCGCCGTTGCACACCAGATGGTCGCTGATGCGGGCCAGCTCGCAAATGATCGTGCGGATGTACTGGCAGCGGGCCGGCAATTCCAGGCCCAAGAGCGTCTCGACCGCATGGTGCCAGGCCACGTTGTTGGCCATCGGCGAGATGTAGTTCATGCGGTCGGTGACTGTCACGTACTGATTGAACGTCAGGCTCTCGCCGATTTTCTCGAAGCCCGAGTGCAAGTAGCCGATGTCGGGCATGGCCTCGATCACGCGCTCGCCGTCGAGCTTCAGCACCAGCCGCAGCGTGGTGTGCGTGGCCGGATGTTGCGGACCGAAGTTCAGCGTCCAGACGTAGTCTTGCGGCTCGTCGTGCGCGATGTCGTGCGTGTGTACGGAGGGCGCCAGCGGCATGTCAGCTCCCACCCCGGGTCAACACGGGAAAATTATGCCGCTCGCCGCGGCCTTGCAGCGGATAGTCTTTGCGCAGCGGATGGGCGTCGAACTCGTCGGGCATCAGGATGCGGCGATGATCGGGATGCCCGGCGAATACGATGCCGAACATGTCCCACACTTCGCGCTCCAGCCAATTGGCCCCTTCCCACAGACCGGTGGCCGTGGGCACGGTCAAGTCGGGCTCATTGAGAAACGACCGCACCGTAATTCGCTCGTTGCTGTCGGTCGAAGCCAGCAGATAGACCAAGCCGAAGCGATCGGTCGCGTCGCGCAGGTTGAGGTAGTCGACGCAGGTGATGTCGACCAGCAGGTCGAAGCCCAGTCGCTCTTTCAGCTGCGTCAACAGCGGCAACAACGATGGCGACGGCACGACAACGCGCGACTGTCCGCGAAACTCGCTGTGCGCGAGCTGCGGAAACGCGGCGGTCAGTTGGGCGAGCGTCTCGGGCCGGAGCATAAATCAGATTCTTCTGGCGAGCGGCCGGCGTAAGCCGGCCGGTTGGTTTGCATCAAGTGTCGTGTCTCAGGGTGCCTGGGGTCGAACGCAGCTCGCCCCCAGACAATTCGCGCCGAACAAACTGGGGGCTCGCTGCGCTCGACCCCAGGCACCCGACAAAGATGGTCATTTACTAGTCCTCAACGCAACGTGCGGATCGTCGTCGGCAATACCGGCAATTCAATCAACGCTCGTTTGGTTTGCTGCCGCGAGGGCAGCAGGAACTCTTCGCCGGTAATCGTGCCTTCGGCCTGAATCTTGTTCTGCAGATCGATGATGGATTGAATCAACTGCTCGGGCCGCGGCGGGCAACCCGGCACATACATGTCGACGGGGATAAAGCGGTCGATGCCTTGCACCACGGCGTAGGTGTCGAACACGCCGCCGGTCGAAGCGCACGCGCCCATCGAGATGCACCACTTGGGCTCGTGCATTTGCTGCCAGATGCGCTGCAGCACGGGCAGCATTTTCATGACGACACGGCCGGCGACGATCATCAGATCGCACTGCCGGGGGCTGAAGCGCATTACTTCAGCGCCGAACCGCGCCAGGTCGTAGCGGCTGGCGCCAGTGGCCATCAGCTCGATGCCGCAACAGGCCGTGGCAAAGGGCATCGGCCACAGGCTGTTCTTGCGGCACCAACTGGCCAACTCGTCGAGCTTGCTTACGACCACGTTTTCGGGCAGTTCTAGCGCCACTGGAACACCCCTTTCCGCCAGGCATAGAGGAAACCAACACCTAGCAGGGCGATGAAGACCATGACCTCGGCAAACACCAGCCCGCGGCTCTGCACCCAACCTGCGGCGACCGCCGCGTCGATACCCCGCAGCGGGCTCCCTTCGGAAGCTGGTCGGCTGGCGACGGCCCAGGGATAGAGAAACAGCAGTTCTACGTCGAAAACGAGAAAGGCGATGGCGACCAGGTGAAATCGCACGTCGAAGCGGCGCCGCGTATCGTGGATGGGGTCCATACCGCTTTCATACGGCATCCGCTTGACGGCCCCGTCGCGCTTGGGGCCGATCAGCCAACTGACGGTCAGCAGGATCACCACGAGCGCGGTGGAAATCAGCATGAAGAGGAACAGCGGGACCACGGCGGCCTGCATAACTTCCTACCAGTCATTGGGTTGCCAAAGCGGGCCTACTTTGTGATTCATTTCACAAGGGTCGGCCAAAAGAAAGCCCGACCGGAGTCGAGCAACGGATCGCATCGTATCGATTCCGCCAGAAAGGGTCAACCAGATGCCAAAGTCCGGCTCGCGGCGCACAGACTTGTACAGGTAGGTCAGTCATGTAGGTCAGGGCTTGCCCCAGCCCTTTCAAGCTGTCATTGAGAGCAATACTGGCGCGCTCACTTGAAACCCTGGAATTTGCGGCAAATCCATATGATTCACGGACCGCTCGAATGTCGTCGACATGACGATTTCT
>Ga0163150_10003567_pt1 | contig 21726 bp, 20 predicted proteins | sample OliLakLV19P2IB_FD_148628 | JGI IMG/M metagenome (GOLD analysis project Ga0163150, IMG submission 148628) | Freshwater microbial mat bacterial communities from Lake Vanda, McMurdo Dry Valleys, Antarctica - Oligotrophic Lake LV.19.P2.IB | ecosystem: Environmental > Aquatic > Freshwater > Lake >...
GGCCGTCTATTGTATATACTTTTAATTATGAATAACTTGATGTGGATTGAGAAACTATTGCGACATGTGTAATTCTGTTATGAAATTTATCGCCTTTTCGAAAAAGAAATATTCATCACTTCTGAAGCAGGCCGTCGTTTTGGCGGTTATTTTTTCTGTCTCTTTAATCACGATTGGTACTTTTTCAAAAGTCGCTCATGCTAGTATCCTTTCTTCAATCATCTCCTCTATTATGAGAAGTGAGTCTGTCTCTGCCAAAGGATTCCCTTTAAGTACGAGTCAGAATTCCCAGACCATAGCTTTATTACAGGCTGCTAACAATTTTGATCCAAATCCTGAAAAAGTAGGCGAAATTATACCAATTGCTGGCAGTGCCTTGATTGCGGATCTTGCTATTGGAAATACTGACTCTTCTGCCGTCGTAGTCTACAATACTGAAATTAGTACATATATTGTCCAAAGTGGTGACACTCTCTCTGGTATCGCTAGCATGTTTGGGGTTTCAGTAAATACTATTTTATGGGCAAACGATATTACCAAGGCTTCTGGTATTCGTCCTGGACAATCACTCATCATTCTTCCTGTGTCTGGTATTACTCATATAGTAAAGTCCGGTGAAACTATCAAAGGTATTGTACTTCGATACAAAGCAAATATTGATGAAGTGTTGGAATACAACGAGCTTACTCTTTCTTCTACTATTTCGATTGGTCAACGTATTATTCTTCCGGATGTTGAAATTAAAACTTCTTTACCTACACGTATTGTGGTTGGCGGATCACTTTCAAGTGTCACTGGTTCCAACTATGTAGGATATTATATTCGTCCAGTCAAGCGGGGTGTTCGTACGCAAGGGATTCATGGATATAATGGTGTTGATATTGCTGCTCCTATCGGTACACCTATTTATGCTTCAGCTAAAGGAACGGTTATTGTAAGTCGAAATGGTGGTGGATATAACGGCGGATACGGTAATTTTGTGATTATTTCTCATCCAAATGGTACTCAAACAGTCTATGCCCATGCTTCTCAGACTTTGGTAAAAGCAGGAGAGTATGTCGAACAGGGTCAAAAGATCGCACTCATGGGTAGTACAGGCAAATCGACAGGTTCACATGTTCACTTCGAGATACGTGGAGCAAGGAATCCTTTTTAAGCTAGTTATCACAATGTTTTTTGTCTATATTGTAGTGCTTCAAGAAGATTTTCTTTTGTAATAAGCTCATTTCCTGCCAAATCTGCGATAGTCTGAGCGACTTTGATTACACGATGAAATCCTCTACCAGATAATTCGAGTCGCTGAGCTGACATAGTAAGAAGCTCACGTACATCTTTTTCGAGAATAATACATTTTTCTATATCTCCTGCACTCATTTCACTATTAAAATATTTTTCAATATCATGTCTCGTAAAACGATCACGTTGCCGTTGGCGAGCTTTGATAATTCGGGCTCGAATGACATTTGATGATTCAGAGTTTGATTGGATTGCGGATAATTTTTCATAATCAACTTTATTGATATTAAGCCATATATCGATCCGATCGATGATCGGTCCAGAAATTTTACGACGGTACTTTTCAACCTGATATGATGGACATATACACCCCATCCCTTGTCCTTTGCCACATGGACATGGATTCATTGAAGCAATCAATATGCATTGAGCAGGAAAGGTAACCGCACCGCGCGCTCGTGATATGGTAATGTGTCGATCTTCCAATGGTTGTCGTAATGCTTCGATCACATCACGACTAAACTCGGTGAATTCATCAAGAAATAATACGCCTCGATGTGCCAAGGTGATTTCTCCTGGCCTAGGTATAGCCCCGCCACCTACGATAGATGGATATGATGCGGTATGGTGTGGCGATCGAAATGGTGGATAGGTAATAATTTCGCTTCGCAATATACGCGCTGCAGAATGTATACAGGTGACTTCGAGAGCATGTTCATAGGAAAGATGCGGTAATAATGAACGGAAACTATGTGCCAACATGGTTTTTCCTGTACCAGGTTGACCGCACATAATCGTATTATGTGCTCCGGCCGCTGCAATTTCCAGACCTCGTTTGGCTGTTTCATTGCCACGGATCGTCTGCATATCTATGTCGGAATACGGCTCTACAACATCGCTCCATTCTTGGGGAGAAATAGGTTTGATAGGATTTTTTCCTGAGAGATGTGAAACGAGTTCGCCGAGAGATGAAACTGCAAATATGGTCAGATTTTGAGCAAGCACTGCCTCATGAATATTTTCATACGGTACAAATGCGGTTGAGAATCCATGGTCAACTGCTTGGCATAATAATGGTAATAGGCCACTAATTTTACGAATCTTTCCTTCGAGAGACAATTCTCCGAGTAATAACACGTTTTCAAGTTGAATAGATAAATCACCTGTTGCACAAAAATAGGCAATTGCCATAGCTACATCAAAAGACGGACCTTCTTTGCGTACATCAGCAGGTGCGAGCGCAATGACCACTTTTTGATTTTTCTGTTTTGGAGAAACGTATCCTGAATTTTTTATTGCAGCAGAAATACGATCTTTAGCTTCCTCAACTGCACGATCACCCAAGCCTACAATAGAAAATGAATGAAGACCATTCGATATGTCGACCTCTACTGATACAGGTTCCATAGATAGTCCGATAAGTTGTGCGCTATAGGTTTTTGCAATACTCACATCTTAACCATATACCTTTAAAATGAAGACATGATGAAGAAAGTCTCAAGAAATACCTAAAAAGTTAATGACCGTGTTTCAATGAGATATGAGCGGAAGGATTTGCTTCGAGACGATCGTGTTCGATTGGTTTGCCACATATTTCGCATGTACCATAGGTTCCTGCATCGATGCGTTCAAGAGCACTTTTGACGTCGGTAAGTTGGGTTTCAAGTTGATTTGCAATACCTGTATTATCATCGAGTTCTTCGAGTTTGTCGGCCAATTCGTTTTCATCAGCAGTTCCTACTTCAATATTGTCAGTTGTTGCTTCCCATCCACCAGGAGAACTCGAATTTTTATGAGCAATACCACTTAGCTCTTGTTCGAGGATTATTTTTTCCTCAATAAGTTTTTTATTAAAAATGTCTAAATCTTTTTTATTCATGGCAATATCTTAGCGCATGAAAGCTCGTTTTTCAAGTCGATTGAGTATTTCTACAAGAGTCTGTTCTTTGGTTGTAAAAACAAGGGTGGAATTGTTGATGAATGAATAGAGGAATAGAATATTTCTATCGGTAGTACGAAATACGCGTACATCTTTATTCATGATAATACGATCTTCAAATTGACCTCGAAGAGTAAAATATTGATCAATTGAGCTACTTGGTGGTTGTGATACAAGGGTTGTCGTACTACTATTGATACCAAAAACTTCCACAGCTGAACTTATGGGAGGATCATTAACGATACCTCGCGCAGAAGAAATGTATGATTTAAGATCATCAGCTATGATATTCTCCCACTGAAGCATTCCTGCAAACGTGTTTTGGAAGAAATTGGTAGTCGCTGCAACAAAAACATCATTCTCCCCCATCTCATCTGTGTATATTCCGAGCATCCATGGATTAGTCAGAGATCTCTTTAGGATATCAGGTGCGTTTATTTGCATGAGAGTTAACATCTCTATTTCGGTTACACGATTCTGGCCATTGGTAAAAATCAATTCATGAATATTTCCCGGACTGTGAGGTTTGTTTACTGCAACAGCGATACGGTCTCGTATGGCAGTAATGTCCATTCCCTGAATGTTAATGACTTCTTCAGTATTGATTGAAACCACACCAGAACTATTCGTAATTGACTCCGGTGCTGTTTTTGGGCTTGGTGCCAAAGGACTCTTGCTGTAAAGGTAATACGCACCGCCAACTCCTCCTCCAATAAAAATGATAATCAATACTATAAGTAACATTTTGAATACAGGATGATTTTTTGGTGCTGACTCTGCCACCTGTGATATTTCAGTATCTTGAATTGGCTGATAAACAGCTTCTTCTTTTTTAATACTCTCCGCGATTGCAATTGAAGCAACAGAAATGTTTTTGTGTGAAAGTGCCTCAGCTACATCACTTTCGTATGTTCGAAGGTTTTTAAGCTCTGGACTTTCTTCTACTTTAATTTTTCCATCGATATATGGAGCCGGTGTAGCACCAAGTGTTTTAGCTGCTGGATTACCTGGCATTGTACGATTATTTGGAGCAAATTGACCACTAATATCTTTGAGAGGAATAGATCCAATGGATTTCACTGGAGAGCTCGGTAGCGGAACTGATTCAACTGCTTTAACTAAAAATGCAGGTGGTTTAGGAATATCAGTGAGTATTGGAGCAGGTGGAACCTTCGGAATTTCCTGTGGTGGAGGTGGAATGGTGGTACTTATTGGCGGCTTGGAAACAGGCGGTGTATATGAAGGAATATAGGGTGCACTTGTTGGCTTTGGAATTTCAGCAGGTTTATTTGCTGAAAGCGGTGTAAATGAATGGGGTTTTTGATCGAGCGTTCCTTTGAATGCAGGAATTTCAGGTAATGAATCAGGAATAACAATCTTTGGACGTACAGTTGCAATACTTTGTGCAGCAAATTCACTTGGTGGAACATAGTTTGGATCCAAAACGTTCTTGGTTGGTTCGGGAGCAGTTGGTGCAGGTGTGGATATCTCTGGTTTTGGAAGAGGTACAACTATAGGCGTTTCAACTTTTGGAGGAGCTGCTACAGGTTGAGGTGGGGGTGGAGCTATCGGTGCGGGAGCAGTTTTTGGAATTTCCGATGATGGCGGAATGATTACGGTTGCTGGTTGCTGTGGAGGCGGTGTTGGCTTTGTAGCGGGAATAGATACCGACTTTCGTATAGGAAAAACCTTCATGGTACCCGATGAAGCTCTCCCCTCTTCTTCTTTGACTGGTGATATAGAATCTTCTGAAATATCAAATACCTGTTCAGAGTGAGATACTTCTTTTTCATCAGATGAAGTTTCTACTTTGGCATCATTATTTTCGCTTAGATTAAATTTAATAGCAGAGTCTTCTTTCATATCACCACATTATACTATTATTTTGAGATAAAAAAGAAGAGGAGAAAGTGGATGAATATATTCAACCTATTATTTCCTTCCACTTCGAAGAATATATTTGCTTGAATTTTGATCAAGATCGGTAAAATGATCTGCGGCCTCGATAAGTTTTGCTGATGTAGATTTACCGAAAGATACAACCTCTACTTGGCACCCTTGATTCATTTGGAGATATTCAACCAATGGTACAAAGTCTCCATCTCCTGTTATCAAAATAATAGTGTCCAATTTTGGAGAAAGTTTTACGGCATCTATTGCAAGACCAACGTCCCAGTCTGCCTTTTTCGCACCAGAACTGAATATTTGTAAGTCTTTGACCTTAGTTTCGATTCCCATTTTGGTAAGAGCGTCGAAGAAACCACTTTCCTCGCCGGATTCTGTAGCGATAACGTAAGCGACTGCGCGAACGAGTTTACGTCCCTCGAGGGCGTCTTTGACGATGATTCCGAAATTTACTTTGGAGTGATAGAGATTTTTCCCGCTGTGATAGAGATTTTGAGCATCGATATATATACCGACGCGCTGTTCCTTATGTTTGATGACTGACATGAATTATATAAAAATTAAGAGCGTGTCCCCGACTGGATATCGTATATTAAAAAATGCAAAACGAATCTTTTGCAGTAAAGGAGTATACCTTCACTTCATACAAGTATAGCAGTTATAAAAACTTATTTCTTGAGACCAAGTTTCTTGATAACCGTTGTATAGCGTTTTGGATAGTTCTTTTTGAGATAGATCAGATGTGTCTGACGATCTGCAACCATACCAAGCAAACCACGACGAGAATGGTTATCTTTCTTGTGTTTCTTGAGATGATCGGTCAATTCGACGATTCTCTTTGTAAGAATCGCAACTTGCACTTCCGGAGAGCCGGTGTCATTTGCATGTATTCCGGTATCCTTGATGATTTTAGTTTTTTGTCTGATGCTAAGCATTAGTACAGTACAATAGCATGAATATCCTATAAATACAAGAAAACTGTTACAATATGACCATGTCGCACAATATCAACTCCTTAAAGCAACAATTTCTGGAATATATCGAAATAGAAAAAGGTCGTGCCGTGAAAACAGTGGAGAATTACGATCATTATCTAACTCGTTTCATAGAACAGTCAAAAATCAAGCAAGCTAGCGATATTTCAGAGATTGTTATACGTGAATTTCGTTTGTGGCTTAATCGACAAGTCACGGGAAACAATCGTGCAACTGGTGATACTCTCAAAAAAAAGACTCAAAATTACTATATGATTGCTATTCGAGCTTTCCTCAAGTATTTGGCAAAATGTAACATTAAAACCCTGAGTTCTGAATATATAGAATTGGCAAAAACTGGTGATCGATCATTGGATATTATTTCTGGAACCGAACTGAGGTTATTGCTCGATTCACCAAAAGGAGATGATTTGAAGTCTTTGAGAGATAAAGCCATTTTAGAGCTTCTTTTTTCTACTGGCTTACGTGTATCAGAACTGTGTTCCCTGAGTCGAGATATCGATATTCAAGCAGATGAATTCTCTATTCGTGGTAAAGGTGACAAGGTACGCATAGTTTTTCTTTCAGAAAGTGCCAAAAAAATTATCAAAAAGTATCTTGATAAGCGCACAGATGCTGAAGATGCTTTATTTATCAAAATGGACGGTAAAGAGAATAAAGGCAAGGACTCAGGGCTTACTCGCCGTTCGATCGAACGTATCGTGAAACAATGTGCAGTGAAAGCAGGAATTTCAAAAAAAGTTACCCCCCATGTTATTCGTCACTGTTTTGCCACTGACCTTCTTTCAAATGGAGCCGATTTACGTTCCGTGCAGATGCTTTTAGGACATGCAAATATCAGTACAACCCAAATCTACACACATATCACCGATAATGAGCTTAAAAGGGTGCATCAGAAGTTTCACGGCAAAAAGAATCAAGGGTAGGTTGAATGTGGTAGTATTTCTACATGAGAATTATTTCTTGGAATGTTAATGGTCTTCGTGCTAATGTGAAAAAAGGTTGTTTTGATTGGTTTCTAAATGAATCACCTGATATGTATTGTATTCAGGAGACCAAATGCGAACCAGAACAACTTGAAGAAGGGGTACGTAATCCTCATGGATATCATTCCTATTTTGATCATTCCAAGGGTCGAAAAGGATACAGTGGTGTAGCCATATTTAGTAAAATTAAGCCTGAAAAAGTTGAATATGGTTTGGGAGTTCCTGAAATTGATAAAGAGGGACGTTTTCTCGCTCTATTTTTTAAGGAATATGTACTCATTAATACCTATTTTCCTAACGGTGGCGGTGGTCCAGAACGATTTGCTTTCAAATTACGCTATTACAATGAATTTTTGAAATATGTGGATACTTTAGTCCAAAAAGGTCATGAAATCATCTTTTGTGGAGATATAAATACGGCACATACAGCGATAGACCTAGCCAGACCAAAAGAAAATGAAGCAAATACAGGTTTTTTACCAATAGAACGTGCATGGTTGGATACTGTAATTTCTCATGCCTATGTTGATGCATTTCGCCATTTTAACCCCGGTATTACCGGTGCATATACGTATTGGGATATGAAAACATTTGCTCGTGAACGCAATGTAGGTTGGCGTATTGATTATTTCTTTGTTACTCCAAAAATCCTTAAGACTATAGAAAAAGTGCGTATTCTCGAACATGTTTTAGGTTCAGATCATTGCCCTATTGAGCTTATTATGAGCTAATTTATAGCTCTCTATAGAAACGTATTAATAAAAATATACGTTAAGCGATTTGTCCAAATAAAAAACCGTATTGTGCATCTCGGAGTTTATAATGAGATACATATACGGTTTTGATTTTGAAGTCTGCGTGAGGTAAAAAGAGCTAAACGCTACCACTGTCCGAACGATTCCTTAGTCTCAGTGCGCATTGCCTTTTAAATTTCAGTTCTCCCGTGGGGAGACCTTTTTGTAGTTCTTAAGACAAAGTGTGCACCAATTTTTTCTAAGCAATTGAAGGATGTAGATTCAATAACACACCCTCCGCAGGACTTCATAAAAAGGAGAGCAGCCTACTCCGCTGCTAATGTTTCTTCAAAGAGCTTTCGGTGTTCTATCAGAGAGATTACTTATCCCTGCGATACCTCGGGAACATCTCGATGTCTGGGAATAGTATATGTCCTTTATAATATAGTGTAAAGGACATTAGTGTGGATAACTTTATTTCTATGAGACATTATATTTCTTTCTGATTTCTTCTATGTCTTTTTTATCTTCCTCGCGCTTTTTGATTTCACCAGCTTCACCTAAAGCCTTTAATTCCTGATCTTTTAATGTAGCAAGCTCTTTTACCCTCTTTTCAAGTTGTTCTGCAGTATTAAGAAGTGGATTTTCGAGTATTTCATTAAACACAGCATGAAGAATAGATCCAATCTTTGGTCCAGCAGAAATAGCACATACTTCCATGATTCTTTTACCATCGATCTTTAACATACCAAGAGAAATTGGGTCACGCATAGCTTCTTCAACCATCGCTTGATATTTTCTAAGTCTATAAGGATTTTCTTTAGGTCTACCTGTTCCTATACGGTCACAAATGCGTAAATTCATAAGATCCCAGATGTTTTCCTGTCCAACATTAACAATCATCCTGCGGACTGCAGAAAGGTTGATTTTCTCAGTATCCGAGAAAAACATATGCCAACGTATCAATTTAGACACTTTTTCGATTGTTGCACGTGAAAACTTCATTCTATCGAGGATTTTACGTGTTTCACGTGAACCAATTACATCGTGACCATAGAATGTATATTGATTTGTTGCACGTGAAAACTCTCTAGTTTGAGGTTTAGCTATATCATGGAAAAGTGCAGCAAGTCGTATATCCAAAGGCCAGTTCTTATCTGCAGCGTGTTGCAAGCTACGTAATAAATGCTCCCAAACGTCATATTTATGGGCTTGAGTCTGTTCAATTCCAATTCCTTTCTCAAGTTCTGGTATAAAGTGCTTTAAAAGATTCAAATCGTGTAGTAAATCTATACCAGCTCGAGGTTTTGATGACATAATAATTTTTGTAAATTCATCACGAATACGCTCGATAGAAACGTCTTTTATTGTAGGGCTAAGTTCCCTTATTGCATTAGCTGTTTCTTTTAAAAATGCTGGAAACTGAAGAAGTTCACACGTTAAACGTACCGCTCGCATCATGCGTAATGCATCCTCAGCGAACCTTTCTGTAGGGTTACCAACTGTCTTTAACGGAATACCAGCCTTAAGATCATCAAAGCCATTGTGTGGATCAACAATGTCCTTTATGGCTCCATCGGACAAATTTACGGCTATAGCATTGATAGTAAAGTCTCGTCTCTTCAGATCATCTTCTAGTTTGTCACTAAACTTTATTTGATCAGGGTGTCTCCTGTCAGAGTAACCAGATTCTAGTCTATACGGTGTTACTTCTATGTTTTTTAGTGTTTTATCTTCTGTTTGTTCGTTTATTACCGCCACGGTTCCATATATATTCTCGTAAACAGTTTTTGGGAAGAGTTTCTGTATTTGTTCTGGATTTGCATTTGTCGTTACATCCCAATCTTTAGGTTTATTTCCCAAAAGGATATCTCGAACACAACCACCAACTAAATAAGCCTGAAACCCAGCCTTTTCTAGTGTTTCAGTTACATTAACAACTTCTGCTGGAATAGAGCTTTTTTCTGCCATTTTCATGTTGTCAGTCTACAATAACTTTGGCTTTTTTCCTATGTGCGCTACTATGTGGATGCACTGTTATTAATAATAGTGTCACGCCCTCGTAGTGAAATGGATATCATACCGGTCTTCGGAACCGTTGTTGGGGGTTCGAATCCCTCCGAGGGCACAAAAGTTACGTCACCACTAGCTTTGCACTTGAGTGCAAAGCGTCCTAGGACTCGAAAAGTCTGAGTATATTTTCGAGTTCCGAGCTTGCGAGGAATAGAAAATACGAAGACTGTACCGAAACTGTAAGTTTCGAATCCCTCCGAAGGCACTGATCCGTAACTTATTTTTGTAAATTCAGATAACATACGTTATACTCGATATGTTCTTATGTTTATATCGATATACAATTGCGGGTATAGTTTAGTGGTAAAATGTATCGTTGCCAACGATAAAATGGGAGTTCGATTCTCCCTACCCGCACCATCATTTAATAGTCCAAGAGTAATGTATTTGAGTTTCCTTTAAGAATGGCTTATTTATTAACAGAGATATCCAAAACTGTGGATAACTAAGGGGATTGGTTTATAAAAGACAGATTATATGGCTTATTATCGTCTTTAAAGGCCTTTAGAATTCATTTCATATGAAACATTTCACGTGAAAGTATTCGATTATTAGCCATATAATAGAGATTATCTACTAATGGACACTCGAGCTAAAGGAAAAATTGGGGAAAACATCGCGTGTCGATTTCTGGAAAATGGTGGTTTTATGATACTTGAACGTAATTATCAGAAAAAGTGGGGTGAAATAGATATTGTTGCAGAAAAGTCCAATAAGCTTCATTTTTTTGAAGTAAAGAGTATTACTGTCGAATCTTTGGCTATACTTGATGAAACCTATAGACCAGAGGAAAATGTACACGGTTTGAAGATTCGAAACATTAGACGTATGGTTGAAACGTATTTAGAAGAAAAAGGGAAGGGTGTAAGTCAGAAATTCAGTTTCCATGTTATCTGTGTTTTTAAGGACATAAAGACTAGACGAGCTCGTATACGTTGGATTCGGGACTTGATTTTATAACAAATACGGTTAAATGAAATAGGGGAGAGATAAAAGCTACCATTATAGGTATATGTTGTGATAGTATAAACAACGTATTTCGGAGCGTGGTGTAACGGCTAACATCCCTGTTTTGGGAACAGGTGACTCCGGGTTCGAATCCCGGCGCTCCGACAAGATATACGTATCAATTGACATTTCACCATGAAGATAAATAAATCGCCTTGGATCCATCAGCTCGATCATGCTCGGAAGGTAATTCCGTTGGGGTATGATTTTGATACAGATATTGCGATTATCGGTGCAGGTATTGCGGGTGTTTCTACTGCTTTTTTTGTTTTGAAGTATACAAACCATCGGGTAACTATATTTGAACAGGGAAAACTGGCCCATGGAGCCACAGGGCACAATGCAGGTCAGGTAATCGCGCGTTTTGAAAGACCATTATATGATTTAGTTGAGGAGTTTGGATTCAAAAAAACAAAAAACGCCATTCACGACCTTCGTTCAACATGGGCTTTGCTTGATGAAATGTACACTGACGCCAGTTTGGACATTCTTTTTTCACGTGTAAGTGGTGTTCGGGGCTTTTGCGATCTTAATCAAGTACTTGAGATATTAAAGGACTTGGAAATTGAACATATCGCAGGTTTGACTTCTAATAAGATTCTTATCAATGAAAATGCTCCATTTCGTGATGCATTACCGAAGGTATATGAAAATTTATATGAATTTGTATCACATGAGGAAATATTGAAAAAATTAGAGACAGGAAGTAAAGATTTTCAGGCTGTGGCTATAGATCAGGCTGCTTGTATGAATTCTGCTCTCTTTTGCCAAGAAGTTGCGAGTTATTTATTGCATAAGTTCCCTGACAGGTTTTTGATATATGAAAATACACATATTATAAAAACAGTTCTAAAGCAAAATCACGTATTACTTGATGCCGGGAAGCATACAGTCAACGCGCATAAGGTGGTTTTATGTACAAATGGTTTCGAGAAGATTGAAATATTCAATGAAAATGGTCTTGAAGTAAATAAAAGATTTCATCATACAGTTGTTGGGAAAGTAGGGTATATGTCGGGTTACCTCGAGAATTTGAATAAAGCTGGGGCCGCAATTGCATATTATACGAAGGATTCCGATCCTGCTCATGATGATCCGTACTATTATCTTACGCGACGTCCACATGAGATGGGAGACGAAAAACACAACTTGGTGTGTGTAGGGGGGCCAGAAGTAGCTATTAATGACAGGGCAGAGTATTTCAATGATTATGATTATCCGGATAAGATTCCGAGTGATATAGATTCATTTATCAAAAAAGTATACGATCCAGATCCTAATCGCAAAATCGATTATCAATTTACGTGGCACGGTTTGATGGGGTATACCCCAAATCGCGTTCGTCTCATTGGTGCCGAACCAAAGAATCCTGTACTTCTGTATAATCTTGGCTGCAACGGTATTGGTATTATTCCATCTATCTTTGGCGGAAGAAAAATTGCGCGTATTATTGCTGGGGAGACGCTCGAGGAATCAATCTTTGATCCAAGGGTTGATGCTAAGCCTCAGTTAAGGTAGCATAATGGAATTGCGGGATTAGTTAAATGGTATAATAACAGTTTTCCAAACTGTGGTTGGGAGTTCGATTCTCCCATCCCGCACCAAACATTAGTGGTCCGAGAACGAAGCGCTTGAGCGCTTCGTGTTGGAGAATTGAAAAAGCTGAGTATAGTTGATGAACGCCTCAAGAACACACATAAGTCCCAGTAGCCCTTTCTTATCGAAAAAATATGTTTTGTGAGGTGTAGTAGTTCAACTTCAATATAATCATCAACATAAAAACCGCTGTAAAGCGGTTTTTGATGTATTGGTTATATATCGAATGAGCGGTCGTCGACTCATGAATTGGAGCAAAGCTCCAATTCATCTCGCGACGTAAATAACCCTGAAAGGGTTATTTAACCGCGTCTTTCAATGCCTTTGCTGCACGAAACTTTGGAACCTTCATAGCGGGAACCTTGATGGCTTCACCTGTTCGGGGGTTACGAGCTTCACGAGCCGCACGCTGTTTAACTGAGAAAATACCAAGACCAGCGATAGAAATCTCATCGCCCTTCTTGAGGGTATCTACAATACTATTAATGACTGTTTCAACTGCTTGTTCAGCTTGAACCTTTGTTCCGCCGAGAACTCCATGGACTGCATCAACGATAGCTGCCTTGTTCATATTGTGTATTGTTAAATTGATAAGTAACGACTCTAATTATATAGTAAGCCATTTTTTGAGCAATAGGGTAATAAACATTGACAAATGATGTTAATTATTGCTTTTTAATACTTATTTTATCTAGCAAACTCAACAGAACGTGTTTCACGAATGATTGTTACTTTGATTTCACCGGGATATTTGAGATCTTTTTCTATTTTCAGAGCGATATCACGTGCAAGATTTTTTGATTCCAAATCACCTATCTCTTCTGGTTTAACAAAAATACGAATTTCACGGCCAGCTTGAAGAGCGTATGATTTTTCAATGCCAGGGAATGAATTAGCTAAAGCCTCCAAATCACCAAGACGTTTGAGATAGTTTTCTACATTGTCACGACGGGCTCCAGGACGAGCGCCTGATATCGCATCGGCAGTCTGTACGATGCGAGATTCGATTGTTTCGTACGGATATTCTTCATGATGTGCCTGCATAGCTTTGATGATTTCTTCGGATGCACCGAATTTCTGTAATATTCGACGTCCGATTTCTACGTGAGTACCACTGACTTCGTGGTCGAGCGCCTTACCAAGATCATGGAGAAGTGCGCCAGCTTTGGCGACTTGTACATTTGCACCAAGTTCCTCGGCAATCATTCCAGCGATATGAGCCATTTGTATTGAGTGTTGTAAGACATTTTGGCCATAACTGGTTCGAAAATGCAGTCTACCTAGAATAAGGAGAATTCGTGGGTCAAGACCGAGAACGCCACATTCATATGCAGCAGCATCACCCTTTTCCTTGATTGTTTTATTGATTTCCTGTTTTGCTTTTTCGATAGTCTGTTCAATTTTGGCTGGCTGAATACGACCATCCTTGATGAGTTCACGAAGAGCAATTGATGCAACGTGACGACGAACGGGATCAAATGAAGAAATAGTAATAGCACCTGGTGTATCATCTACCATGACTTCTACGCCACTCATTCGTTCGAAGGCTTTGATATTCCGACCTTCCTTGCCGATAACCTTACCTTTAACATCATCACTTGGAATTTCAACAATAGTAGACATTACGTCTGAAGCAACTGAAGATGCAAGGCGTTGGATAGATATAGCCAAAATATCTCGAGCTTTACGATCGAGCATCTCTTCGCCTTGAGTTTCGAGCTTATTCATGCGAACAAGTAAATCCTCTTCGCTGTGTTTTTCAACCAGTTTCACCAGTTCTTTCTTTGCATCATCGATTGAAAGACGCGCAGTTCTTTCGAGAACATGAAGGCGTTCGGTTTCAAGTTGTTCTGCATGGTCACGAATCTGTTTAATCTCGTTTATCTTTTGTTTCACGATTTCTACCTCTTTATCTATATCGACTTGACGTCTATCTAAAAAATCATCCTTTTTGATGAGGCGATCTTCGGTTTGACGAACTTTATCTTCTTTTTCTTTGATTTCCTGCTTGGCACCATCTATTGTTTTAGTGGCTTTGGTCTCTGCGTCGGCTGTGATCTTTTTGGCTTCCTCTTTTGCAGCAAGAAGCATTTCTTTGATCTCAATTTCCATAGAACCTTTTTTGCCCAAAGAAATAATCAGTCGCAGATAGTAACCGATGGCAATACTTGCCACTCCAGTAATAGAAAGGAGAAGAGCTACGAGTTTTAAGGACATATACGGATGTGACCCGCCTATTTAGGGACTACGGTGAAATAACACATGAGTTTTTACAGAGTTCAGAATGGTGGTTAAGGAAAAAGAATTTTGAACGGGAAGTGATATTCGGAAGATCTGAAATGAAATCATAGGTTTGGTTACGCAGTTCGTAAAAAGTGGTGTCAAAATTAAAAATTACTAACATTTGTATCATATAACACTATATCTTTTGTGTCTAGGACGTTGTTATGGTATAGTCCCTCAATAACTCAGCCAAGGTCGGACCTTGGATAACACATATTATTATCATGCTTATACCAACAGTTATAGAAAAATCGAGCTTCGGCGAGCGTGCATATGATATCTACTCACGTCTCTTGAAAGACAATATTGTTTTTCTCGGTGGACCAATCGATGATTATGTTGCAAACCTGATCATTGCACAGCTTCTCTTTTTGCAGTCTGAAGATCCAAAGAAAGAGATTTCACTTTATATCAATTCTGGTGGTGGACACGTTCATTCAGGCATGGCTATCATCGACACAATGCAACATGTAAAAAACGACATTTCAACCGTATGTGTCGGTATGGCAGCTTCGATGGCTGCAATGATCTTGTCATCTGGAACAAAAGGTAAGAGATATGCATTACCAAATTCAGAAGTTATGATTCATCAACCACATGGTGGCACAGAAGGTCAGGCTTCTGATATCGAGATTAGTGCAAAACACATTGTGAAGATGCGAGCTACGCTCAATAAAATGTTAGCAAAAAATACAGGTCAATCACTTTCAAAAATTGAGAAAGACGTCGACCGAGATTTCTTTATGGATGCTGAAGAAGCAAGGAAATACGGTATCGTTGATCAGGTTATGAGTGTAAAGAAGTAGGTGTTTCATGTTTCATTCCAAAATCAAAAGATGTTTCACAAAAAAAGATCCTTGTCTAGAGGATCTTTTTTGTTTTTACTTTGTTTTTCCTTCGAGGAATTGAAAGACTTTTTCGTTGGTGAGTACTGTCTCGGCATATATGCCTGCACGTTCACGATCTGAATCTTTGTAATGTTCCACGATGTGATTTATTTCGGTTTCAATTTCTTCTGTACTTGGGGCAATCTTTTCTTTCTTCGAAATCTCGTTGAGAATGAGTTGGAGTTTCGCTTTCTTCTCGGCATATGGTTTCCATTCGGTACGAAGATCTTCGAGGGTCTTCTTTGCATGTTTCAAATAATCCTCAAGAGTCACACCCATACGTTCGATATCATCTTTGAATTGAGCCTCAGTGCGTTTGAGCTCACTTTCGAGCATGAGATTGGGAAGATCAATGGTTGTTTCTGCAACAATAGCATCGGCGATACGGATGCGACGTTTTTCATTTGTGGAATTCTTTTTTTCTTCAAGCACTAATTCGGAGACTTTGGTTTTGAATTCGGTAATATTTTCAAATGCACCAAGAGTTTTCACAAACTCATCAGTAAGGGGAGGGAGGTTGTCCATAATTACTTTATCATGTTCTTCTGGAGTCATCTTGTCATGATCATGATCGTCATGTGAAATGCGAGACTTACGAATACGTAAAATAGCTTCCTCAATTTCTTTTTCGGTTACTTTTTCTTCGTCAGTACCTGATTTCTTCATTTCTACCGCGGCAATTTTTGTATAATCAGGTAAAGTAACCGTAGGGACAATTGCAGTAATAGCAGTGAAATCGAGAGTGTTTCCTATAGCGAGTTTGGTAATACGTATTTCCGGACGTCCGATTGCATCGATATTCTTGTCGGTAATGATATCGATATATGCTTTTGAAACAGCAAGTTCAGCAGCTTCTTCGAGAACTGCCATCTCACCAACTTTGGAGATGAGAATGTTTTCAGGAATCATACCTTTTCGGAAGCCATCGATACTGACCGCTTCGTTAATATTTTTGAGTGCAGTAGGACGATATTTTTCCCATACTTCGGTTGGGATTGATCCGGAAATTTCTACCTGTGATTGTTCCAAATTCTTGGTGGTTACCACATCATACGATTTGTGAGCTGAGGTTATTTTTTCATTTTTTGACATAAAAGCCAGTCTACAGCAAGAGCTCAAACTGGGCAAGGGAGTGTACTAGATGAGTATATCGATAACAGTTTGTTATTATCTATCTCGGGGAGCGGGGAGTTTTTGAATTTTAACCCGACTGCCTACGGCAGAAATAAAAAAACAGGGCTACCGTGTTACGGGTAGCCCTGAGGGGGTTGCGAATCAAGAGTCAAGAATTCAAAAGACTCAAGGATTCAAGGTGCAAGGATCACTGCTGCGAACCGAAGCCGGACACCGCACCGAAGTAGACGTTGGTGAAGTTCGTCCAGACCGCGTCGAACTCGAGCTTGCCGTCGTTCCAGTAGAAGCAGGGCGCGTTCGAGAAGCCACCATCGGCGCCCGGAGCGTATCCATCACCGGAGCAGTCGACACAGAGGTCTTCGTACTTGGTGAAGCGTTCCGGATGCGTCAGGATCATGATCCCGACCGCGAAGGCTCCGAGGCCGAACTCATTGGCCTGGAAGACCTCACGAGCGCGACGAGCGGAACGTCCACGATGACGCAGACCGAACTGCGCGGGAACCACGAGGATGTCGTGATCCGGCTGTTCGGCGGTGAGCTTCTCGAGGAAGCCAACCGAACGCTTGTGCTGCCGGAGGTACTCGCTGCCGAGTTTACCATCGCGGTAGTTGAAGAAGCCATCCTTGCGGGACTTCTTCAGCGCTTCCAGCACCTTCTCGACGGCCTCGTTGTAGGTCGGCGCGATGGTCTGCCACTTCGGGATAGCGAACCATCCTTCGGCGTGCTGCGGGAGTTCTGCTTCAGCAAGCTTCTCGTTGGCGAAGCCGACACCTGGGAAGAGCTGGCGCAGAATGTTGGTCTGCTCCGTGATGCCTTTCACCTTGTGACCTTTGGGGTACACGTAGGTCGACTTCACTTCCTCGTCCTTGTACTTGTCCGTGACGGACAGGTCCTTGAGCGATTCGAGTGCCGCGTTGCGGATTGCTTCGGCGAATTCGTCGCCGTGTTCGATGACACGTTGTGCGCCAGGGTTGTCGAGGCCGAGCTCAACGAGAACTTTCTCGATGGCGTCGGATGAGAACCGGTTGATCTGTTTGATCTGGCCGGCCGTTGCTGCTGTCTGAGTAATCGTTTTCATTACGTTATCTCCTGTTTTTCTGAATTGCCAAAATCGCCTGGCTACGACTTGTCCCTGTATGAGACGAGCTTTTTAGGGCCTAAAATAAGCCTCAAAAAGCTCGTCTCATTGCAGTAATCTTTCAAAGAATTCTAGAGTGTATTATATCAAACTATCCCGTACTTGTCAAACTACAAAAAGTATGTGCATTTGTTAGAATATTCCTGAGTCTAGGTTCAGGAATATTGATATCCGTGGGTACCAGCGAGGTATAGATTTTTTAGGGTATGTTGTATTTCCTCATCACAAGCTGGTGAGACCCAAGACCAAGCGGAGGATTTTCAGCAAACTCAAAAGGAAAGTTAAAGGATTCAAGGCCGGAGAGATCACCGAGAAAACTTTGAATCAGTCTTCGCAGTCTTATTTGGGTTTGCTAGCTAACGCGAATACTCACAAAGTAAAAGAACATTTATTAAGTCATTTTTGGTTTTGGCTTTGGAATGTAAAGAATAAAAAAGGAGTACCATAAGATACTCCTTTTTTATATATACCTCGGATCCTAATTAGAAGTTTTGTGAATCAAGACCGCTGACTGATGTGTCGAGATCAGTTTCGAGACTTGAAACATCGTCCGAAGTATTTGTTACTGGTTGAACTTCTGTGTTTGCAGTTTCTTCTGTTGGGATAACAGGAGCTTGTGAACGAGATGCAAACATATAGAGTGATCCGATAATAATAATAAGGATAACGACAAGGCCAGCGATCATTGCACCCGATTTCTTATTAGTCGTCTCCATTAATGGAGGAGTCATTGTTTGAGTAGTATTTACGTTTGGTTGGTTATTTTGATCCATGGCTTTGTGTTATTAATATATTATTGAGTAGTAGTAGTTGCGCGCTCATTTGCTTTTGTTCTGATAGTGTGAGCGATTGTGATGATTACGTCAACAAGAGACCTGTGAACTTCTCGTACTGCTTTGATAGCATTTTCACCAATTTGACGAGGTTTAACGAGATCAATTTGGGTAGATTCTGTAGTTGTTCCTACTGTAATCACTGTTCCTGCGGGTATATATGATGCCAATGTTGCAATTTCTTGCACAGCAAGAGTGATTTTTGTATCACTTACTGCGATAAGGCGACGAGCTTCACTCATATCTTTGGTTTCAGCTTCTAATTTCTCGATGCGTGAAATAATACGAGCACGAATCTGTGAGAGATTGGTAAGTGCAAGTTCAAGTTGTGCAACAAGACGCTTCTGATGCGCTTGAAATATTTCTATGCGAACGTTTTTGCGGTTTTCCTTACGTTCTATACTTGATGAAGCGCTATTTCGCATAATTTTTCTTTCCCCACGAGCATCTTTGATCTCTTTTTTCTCCATACGGGTAGTTGAAGCCATACCACGAATATCTTTGCGATTTTCTGAACGAGCATCTTTGATCTCTTTTTTCTCCATACGGGTAGTTGAAGCCATACCACGAATATCTTTGCGATTTTCTGGACGAAGTCCCGCATTTTCTCGGATTCGATCCTTGATATCGAGAGGTTTGGAGCGTGTCGGAGCGCTCACTTCTGCTGAAACTGGAGCGTCTGCATCAACGGTGGTTTCTTCTGCATGACTCAATGCTGGTACGGAGAGCACCAAGACACAGGCAATCATGCCGAAGATGTATATTTTTTTCATAGATAAATAGATTAAGAAATTAAAAAACCATAGACACTCTATGGCAGATCTCCAGTATACCACAGGTGAGTTCAACAAAGAAACCGCTCCCTATAAAGGAAAGCGGTTTATTGTTGTGTAACTTTGTTGAGGCTAAGCGAGGAAACCGACGATAAGAAGGGCTACAATGTTCAATATTTTGATCATTGGGTTGATAGCTGGACCTGCAGTGTCTTTGTACGGATCACCGACAGTGTCTCCAGTAACTGCTGCTTTGTGAGCATCAGATCCTTTGCCTCCGAAATTACCTTGTTCAATGTATTTCTTTGCATTATCCCAAGCTCCACCACCGGATGTCATAGAGATGGCAACAAAAAGACCGGTAACGATGGAACCAACGAGGAGTCCTCCAAGAGCTACCGGTCCAAGGACGAAACCGATAATGATTGGAGTAAGAACAGGAATAAGGGCCGGAATGATCATTTCACGAATAGCGGCCGAAGTCACAATATCGACACAGCGAGCATAATCAGGCTTTGCGGTACCTTTCATGATACCTGGAATCTCACGGAATTGACGACGAACTTCATCAACTACCTTTCCTGCAGCTTTACCTACAGCTTCCATAGAGAGGGCTGCAAAGTAGTATGGAAGGAGTCCTCCAATGAAGAGTCCAACGATGACCTTTGGATTACTGAGGTCAAAAGCCAAATTAGGAACCAGATTGGTGTATTCTGCGAACAATACTAATGCAGCAAGACCTGCTGAGCCAATAGCATAGCCTTTAGTCACTGCTTTTGTGGTGTTGCCAACAGCATCAAGAGGATCAGTCACATCACGAACTTCCTTTGGAAGATCAGACATTTCTGCAATACCACCTGCATTGTCAGTAATAGGACCATATGCATCGATGGCGATGATGATTCCTGCCATAGAAAGCATACTCATTGCAGCTATAGCGATACCATAAAGACCTGCAAACTGGTATGAAGCTAAGATACCAGCAACAATCGTGAGAAGTGGCCATGCTGTTGATTTCATCGATATAGCCAAACCTTGAATAACGTTTGTTCCATGTCCGGATAATGAAGCTCTAGCGATAGATTGAACTGGTTTATAAGCAGTAGAAGTGAAGTATTCTGTAATCCAAACCAAAAGTGCAGTTACTGCCAATCCAACCAGAGTACAGAAGAAGAGATTATTGATACTATATACACCATTGCCTGTCATTATCCATTTTGTAATTGGATAAAATGCCAAAGCAGAGATAATACCCGATGCAATAAGGCCTTTATAGAGGGCTCCCATGATATTTTGTGATGTGCCCAAACGAACGAACCAAGTGCCAATGATAGAAGCAAAGATTGCGATACCACCAAGTGCCAATGGATAGACTGCTGCATTTGCGAAGACTTCTTTTACGATACCCGCAGGAGTGTTTAAGATGGTGACGAATGTTGAAACACCAAGCATCATTGTAGCAATTGTGGTGACGGCATAAGTTTCAAATAGGTCAGCAGCCATACCTGCACAATCTCCGACATTATCACCTACGTTGTCGGCAATAACTCCAGGATTTCGTGGATCATCTTCAGGAATACCAGCTTCTACTTTTCCAACGAGGTCAGTACCTACATCAGCAGCTTTGGTGAAAATACCTCCACCGAGACGAGCAAATAATGAGATAAGACTGGAACCGAATGCGAGACCGATTAAAGATGAAACGTCTTGGGTGATAGTGTAAAAAAGTGTCACTCCGAGCAATGCAAGTCCAACTACCAATAATCCAGTTACTGCACCACCTTTGAAAGCCAATGAAAGAGCTGCTCCAAGACCGTGACGAGCCGCTTCGGTGGTACGTACATTGGTTCGTACTGATACATTCATACCAATATAGCCAGCTAAAGCTGATAAGACTGCACCGACAACAAAGCCGATCGCAATAGTCCATTCGAGACTGTAGCCAAGAATAATAAAGAGAATAGTCGCAATAATCGTAATTGTTCGATATTGACGATTCAAATATGCTTTTGCACCAGCTTGAATAGCCGCTGCAATTTCTTGCATGCGTTCATTGCCTGTAGGTTTTTTCATGATCCAAGAGATCAAGAAAAAACCATATGCGATAGCTACGACAGAACTCACCAAAGCAAAAATAACGTACGGATTCATAAATTGATATAGTATTACGTATCAGATATTGATAATAATGTTGACAATAAAGGGG
>Ga0163150_10003568_pt1 | contig 21726 bp, 14 predicted proteins | sample OliLakLV19P2IB_FD_148628 | JGI IMG/M metagenome (GOLD analysis project Ga0163150, IMG submission 148628) | Freshwater microbial mat bacterial communities from Lake Vanda, McMurdo Dry Valleys, Antarctica - Oligotrophic Lake LV.19.P2.IB | ecosystem: Environmental > Aquatic > Freshwater > Lake >...
CTAAAAATGTCGCCTCAAGTATACTTTGAGCGACATCAATTAACTAACTCAATACCCATTAGAAGTTAGGACAGACCTTACAAGAAAATGGGTACCCTCCAGAATCACACTAAGGTGGTTAAGACAAAAGAACGGACTGATGTAGTCACATAAACGGAGTCCTTACTAACGTACACCTGTATAGGTGTACTACGTGCGGACTGGTAGCCTCAAGAATTAAATTGGGCTATGCGACTTCTCTCTGCATTCCTTTGTCCTCACCCGTAGGTGATGATCAACCCCAACCCAAGGCCACTGTTTAGCTCCGTTGGGGGGCTTAGTGAGAAAAGCCGGGAAGCAATTGCTTCCCGGCTCATATTTTTTTACAAAACTTTTAATCTTTAAATCATCCAATCTCTAAATCTGTCCCTTTAGAGCGGTTTATCTATCTTATACTTATTCAGCTGTAAATTCCCCGGGCCGCCAATGGAGATGACTTCTTTTATAGCTTTAACCGGATCTTCCATTTTTATTTCGCTCAAATGCTCTTTTATATATTTATAGGCATCTCGGAACGGCATGCCTTCTTTTACCAAGCGATTAGCTTCATGAACCGCGAAAAATTCCGGCGCTAAGGACTTCATAAGCACATCTTTTTTAGGCGTGACCTTGGACATAACCAAACTCACCACTTCTAGGCTCCTGCGGGCAATCCCTAAACCTTTTATTAAAGGCTCTTTTGTCAGCTGAGTATCGCGGTTATAACCGGAAATAAGCCGGCTGGAAATATCTTTAACTTGGGTCTGCAAAGCGACAATGACATTTACATTCCCGCGGACAATTTCAAAAATATCCGGATTCCTTTTTTGCGGCATTATGGAAGAACCGGTAGTAAATTCCCATGGCAGGTTAAAAAAATCAAATTCCGGAGTTGTAAACCAAATCATTTCAGTGGCGAGCCGCCCTAAGGTCATCATGTTCTTGGTCAGAACAGATAAAATATAACTTTCAGTAGAACCTCTGCTATTTACCGCATAGAGGGAATTTACTTGCAGACGCTGGAATTTAAGCAACTTAGTAGTTAAATTTCTATCTAAAGGCAAATTAACCCCAAAGCCGGCGGCTGCCCCCAAAGGGTTTTGGTCATTGAGCCAGTAAGCGGTTTCTAAAAGCTTATGGTCATTTATTAGTTCTTCCAAATATGCCGCAGCCCAATGGCCTACGCTGGAAGGCATGGCGCGCCTGGTATGGGTATAGCCCGGAAGCGGAACAAATTCGTACTTCTTAGCCATACCAAGAAATACTTTTTGCAGGCCAATAAGTTCACGACTAATTTGTTTTATTTTTTTCCGGGTATACAACCGAGTGGCTACCAGAACCTGGTCATTCCTGCTTCGGCCGGTATGGACTTTTTTGCCCAGATCCCCGAGTTTACTTACCATATAATTTTCTATGGCCGTATGACAATCTTCGTCACTGATATCAATTTTAAACTTTCCGTCAGCATGCAGTTTTAACACCTCGTCGAGAGCTTTAACCACTTTGTTAAATTCTGCCGGGGTTATAATCTTTGCCTTTACTAAGGCTTGGGCGTGGGCCTTGCTTGCTTCTATGTCAAACGGCAGGAGCCTCATATCCAAAATATAGTCACTGCCAACGGTGTACTTTTCTACTAACGGATGTAGTGTGGTGGATTTAGATTGCCAAAGTTTAGCCATAAAATATTAAATAAAATTAATTAAAAATAACTATAATTAAATAAAATTTAAATTTCTTTTTGGTTTTTAATTACTGAATTTCTAGACGCAGTCATTATAGCGACAATTTCTCCTGCTTCCTTTAGCAGATCTCTTGCTAAAGCACTCTTTATAAGATTAGCTTCAACAAGTAACTCCAACCAAAATTGTGTTTCGTCAGCCTCTTCAATTACAATTGCCAGTTTAGAAATAAAATGCTTGGCAGACTACGCTCTACATACCGTGCGATAATTTGAGGCAACCGAAGTTCCAGATCGTAACAATTGCTGATTCGCTATAATCTTACCTAAAGGATCTTTTTGTAAAGACCTAACCAAGTTTATTATTCTAACTGCAAGATCTTTCGTCCTTCTTTGCAAATCCTTTGGGTCCATACATTTTACTTTATCATCGTCAATTCTGGACAATTTTATTTAATTGCAAGTAGTTTATGTCCATTTGTGGTGGCAATATCTACCAGTTTGTCAAAATCATAAAATCTGCATGCTTCCTGCAGAATGCGCATTTCTACCCACAGGTCTGCATCTATAAAAGGCTGATAAAAATCATAAACGTTGTCTACTCCAATACCCACAGTAATCCCCGCTTCTAACATTTCAGGCACATTAGCTATACTGTTATGAACATTGGATTGATACTGGTCTAACTGTCTCATTCCCAGTGCAGCTCCCGGACAGCAAGCTACTGCCATGCCCGCTGCTGCCATTTTCTTAAACAGCTCCGTGCGATACTCTTTAGGTTGAGCAGAGGTAGATATTGCATGCACCGCAACTACCCTGCCTTCATATCCGTGCCTAACAGTTGCATTTACCAACTTTTCGGTGTCGCGCTCATTGGGATTGTTTTCCTGGTCAATGTGAACATGAAGTGGCTTATTCAAGTTTTTGGCAATCCCAAATAACACATCTAGGCTTTGAATGTCTTCTGGACGATCCTTGCTTGGGAGACCTCCGGCAATGTCGGCCTTTGCGGTAATTTCCTCATAAAGAGACCTTGCAGAGGGATCTATAAGTCCTCCCAACGGCTGGGTAATAGTGACCAGCTGAATTTTATCCTTATACTCTTCTTTAACTTTATTTGCCGCGTCTATAGCCTTATGTCCAACAGCTTCGTAAGCATCTATAAAAGAACAGGTTAGTTTGCACCCTTGAGTAACTAGCAAGTCCAATGCGATCCGGATTCTCTGTTCAATCTCTTCCTGTGTGGAAGTGCGTTTTATGCCGTCACTCATATTCCATTTTACTTCCATGTTTACAGTGCTCTTATCCAGTCCTTCTTTGGTAATATAAAAAGCCTTGTCAAAATGGGCGTGACAATTTACCCAGCCGCCTTTAGCGGCAATAGCTTCAAGCATCTGCTGTTTTAAATTCCAAGGTTGCATAGTTTGATATGAATTAATTTTGACTTAGTAAAACATGAGTATAGTTCATATGTTTTATATATTTCCTAGAATTTACCCCGTTAGAAGTCCGAAGCCTAAGGCTTCGGTAAGCACCTTAGGTGCCTGATTCTAAGGGGGTAAAAAAATAACCCCACTCCCTGCAGGAGGGATGGGGTTAACAATATGTTACATAAGCGGCGCAGCAATATATGTTTATCATACTTTGAACACTATAACAAAGCACGCTGGAAGCGTCAAGCAGTAATAATCCACAAGGGGGAGCATTTAGCACTTAGCGTTTAGCGACTAGCCAGACAACCAATACTAAAAGCAACGAATGAAAGCTAATAACAACTAATGCGTTTATTTTATGTTCTCAGATAATAATAAGGCTGTCCATTAAGTTAAGATATAACTACTTCACTAAAACATTATATTATAGCATTAGTTGTCATTAGTTATTTGATTCCAATATTCTAGATTAGTTTGTTTGGTACTTGTTATTTGATCCGCCAGTTGGCGGATTGATTTTTGTCCTATTCCCTATCTGGCTACTCCGCCAGTTGGCGGACTACTCTCCTACTAGCTACTCCCTACCCCCAAGTCATTGCATAATATTTTTAATAGTTTATACTTACAAAAGAGGGTACATGGTAGATTATACTCGATGCGAAGGGGTATAATAACTGACATATTAATATTTTAACATCTTAACATGGGACAACCCCGGCAAATTATGTCGCCCATGATAGTATGTTAATATGATAAAATGTTAGGATAAACCAACCCAGCCGCACTGAGGAACGGGTTTTGTATTTCCGCTTTCAATATTAGCACTTTGCGTATGGCAAAAAAAATGGTGCAAGAAATCCTTAGCACTCCTTCCCACACGTCAGAAAAAAACAAACTTTCCGTTTCCACAACCGAAAAAACACCGGCGCCGCTAGCGGTAAAAACGCGCTTAAAACTGGCTGAAGAATACTGGAATACGCTTGGTCCGGGCTTAACTACAGGGGCCGCGGACGACGACCCTTCCGGCATTGCCACCTACTCTCAGGCTGGAGCCCAATATGGCTTTCAGTTGTTATGGTTGTCTGTTTTTACCTATCCGTTTATGTCCATTATCCAAGAAATGTGCGCCCGGATTGGACTGGTTACAGGACGGGGTCTGGCCGCTAACATTCGACATAATTTTTCCAAAAAAGCCTTATATTTCTGTACAGCATTACTCTTTATTGCCAATACCCTCAACATAGGAGCCGACCTAGGAGCCATGGCCCTAGGCGCGCAACTTATTGCGCCCAAAATAAATTTCGCCTTCCTGGTTATATTTTTCGCCTTAACCAGCCTTATTTTACAAATATTCACTACTTACGCTCAATATTCCAAATACCTAAAATACTTAGCCTTGGCCTTGTTTGCCTACATTTTTTCGGCTTTAAGCGTAAACCTTGACTGGGGGGAAGTTTTGCGCCATGCGGCTATCCCTACTATTGTTTTTTCCAAAGACCAAATATTTTTAATTTGCGCCATATTGGGAACCACTATTTCTCCCTACCTGTTTTTCTGGCAAACGTCACAAGAAGTTGAAGAGCAAATACTAAACGGAGCCAGCACTATTAAACTCCGTCAGCAAAGCACTACTACGCGGGAAGTCCACCACATGCAAACAGATGTCTGGCTGGGAATGTTTTTTTCCAATTTAGTCATGTTTTTTATTATCGCCGCCTGCGCGGCCACGCTCTACGCCAACGGCATAACCCAAATTAACACCGCCGCCGATGCCGCAATTGCGCTCAGACCCTTTGCGGGCGAAGGAGCTTTTTTCCTCTTTGCAGTCGGAATTATAGGCACCGGCATGCTAGGCATTCCCGTACTGGCCGGATCCACTTCATACGCCCTGTCCGAAAGCTTTGGCTGGAAATTTGGACTATACCGAAAACTTAAGGAAGCCTACGCTTTTTACGGGGTTATTATTGTTTCTATGATTATTGGACTTATTATTAACTTTACCCATTTAGACCCCATAAAAGCCTTAATTTACTCAGCCGTAGCAAACGGAATTATTGCCCCGTTTATTATCTTTTTTATTATCAAAATCAGTAGCAACAAAAAAGTTATGGGGGAACGGGCCAACAGCCCGCTTGTAAGCAGCTTGGGCTGGGTAATAATGGGCGTAATGGCGCTAGCAGGCAGCGCAACACTTATATCTTTCTTTTGGAAATAACTAATAACAAAATATCACTACAAATTAATTACTAATAACAACTAATGCCTGCTAAGCTGCGCATTAGTTGTTATTGGCTTTTTCTCCTGTCTGCTATGTAATATTGGTTAATTCCTTCGTTATTGACAAAAACCCCTTATAAAGATATAATAAGCCAAGTAAAGAAGCAAAATAAATTTTATATTCAGTGCTCAAAACTAAGGTTAACCACCAAATTAAAGCCGCTACACTTAGAATAATCAATGACGAAGGCCAGCAAATAGGCGTTATGCCTCTTTCTGAAGCTCTTGCTTTGGCTCTTGAACATGGACTGGATTTGGTGGAGGTTTCTCCAAATGCTAACCCTCCCGTAGCTAAACTCATTGATTTTGCCAAATTCCGCTACCAGCAAAAGAAAATAGAGCAACAACAGAAGAAAAATGCAAAGAAGACCGAAGTAAAGACCATTTGGATTAGTGTCCGGATTTCTGAACATGACATGCAAATTAAAGCCAAAAAGGTTACGGAATTCTTAACGGACGGGGATCTAGTGCGCATTGAACTCCGCATGAGAGGCCGCGAACAGGCATATGGCGAGCTCGGTCACAAACAACTTCAGCATTTCCTGACTTTTATTACCGCTCCGTTTCGGGTGGAAGTGCCGCTTAAAAGAATGGGCGGAACGTTTTCCCTCACCGTTGCGCCAAGTAAATAATTTTTAATTCTTAATTTAAAATTTTTAATGAATTTTTAATTTTAAAATTACTCATTGATCCATTCAATGAAAATTGAAAATTGAAAATTGAAAATTTGCTCCTATGCCTAAAGTCAAAACTCACAAAGGCGCTTCCAAGCGTTTAAGGAAAAGCAAAACCGGAAAACTGATTGTCAGGAGTGCCGGACAGAACCATTTTAATTCCCGCGACACCGGCAAAGTTACCAAAAACAAACGCCGCGACAGAAATTTAGGTTCTACCCACCAGAAGCTCAATTTATTAATACCTTATAAATAGCCCAACATTTAACAATTAACATTTAACAACTGACGGGCTGCACTCAGTCAGAGGTCAATTGTCAAGTGTCAAAGGTTTACTCCAGTGACTAGAATAAAACGCGGCGTTGCCGCCCACAAACGAAGAAAGAATCTTCTTAAGAGAGCAAAAGGTTTTGACAACAGGCGCTCTACCAACTTTGTCGCCGCTCGTGAAGCCCTACTCCATGCCGACAAATACGCCTATCGCGACAGACGCAATAAAAAACGCGACTTTAGAGCTATCTGGCTTATTCGGACCAATGCCGCTCTACGCGAAAACGGAACCACCTGGAGCAAATTTGCCGGAAAACTTAAAAAAGAAGGTGTAACCATAAACCGAAAGATGTTCGCGGAACTTGCGGTCAAGCATCCTGCGATATTCGACAAAATGGTAGTAAGTCTACAGTAAAAATTCAAACTTAAAAATCCATTCCGCTCAATGAGCGGAATGGATTTTTTGTTTTGGTGAGAAAAAATATAAAGGTAATTTATTTCCCCTTTATATTTTTACCTTATTGAGCTGGAGTAGGAGTGGTTGGAGTAGGAGTTCCTGTTGGGTTAACCTTGTAAGCTTCAATAGCCTTAACAACCTGGCTGTCATCTTTCATGTCTTCATAAAAGAGGACTTGGCTCTTTGAAATATGCATTTCATCCACGGGGCCGTGCAATTCGTTTCCAAGTTTAACCAAGGAAATTTGGGGCTGGGCCGCGGCTTGCTGCTGGGCTTGGGCTTGGTCGGCGGCTTGTCCTTGCAAAGGCGGTTGGACTACCTGAAGATAATAAATATCCTTTAGAGTAGCGTAATCCTCGCTAATATTGGACATTTTGCCAAAGTAGACCTGTCCATTAGTTAAAAACACCGCTTGATAGCCGGAAGACTTAGCCACAGAGACTGTTCCGTTAGGTTTCATGCTTCCACCAAACAATTTTTCTCTAAACAACGCACCAACAACCAATAAAATAACGACAACGGCTCCCAAAATAATCCACGGTGTTTTGGAAGAACGGCTTGGGCCGGTCATGTTTGAGTCGGGAGAGGCCATAGGGGTTTGGGAAGCGTCGTAACGCTGACTTTGTGGCTGGGGTCTGTTTACTCTTATTTCGTCTGACATAAAATATATATCCTAACATGCAACATGTTAACGTTCTAACATGGAGACATGAATTTATTTGTTGAAATAGTACCTTAACAATAAGCTAGAACAGACTCTTAGCATCTCATTACCATAAGCTCAAAAATACTGAGTGAATAAGTATACGGCTGAATATGGGAAGAAGACGATTGTTGATGGTCGAGTTTTCTAAACACAACATAGGCTGCCACCCCCAAGAATATAGCAAGTACCGGTAAAACAGGGGTACTAGGTTGCGGTAGCGGAATAGCATATCCCGCTGTATAACTTTGCTTGTGGTATAGAACCGACAATTGCTGCGGGGTACGCTGCAAAGCCTGAACTTTTAAAGATTCCGGATAGATAGCTTGAAAAACCTGTAACGAAAAGCACTCAGCCGGCTGGTTTAAATTTATTGAGCTTGCTTTTTGTACAAAGTTTCCTGAAGATGTATTCGTTGCTGCGCACTTTGCTACGGCAGAAAGACTGCTGGCAACTGCAACCTGAGCGCTTTGAACAACTTCAACCACCGCAACTGCTGAAAAAGGTTTCTGAATTGAAGCTATTTCATGTCCCGGCTGCTGTTCGGCATTTGCAAAACCTAAAAAAAGCCCGGGATGAGCTACAAGCGCTGCTATTACAAGCAGGGGGAAAAATTGTTTAATTGTTGGTTTTAATTTCAAAATATTTTCATTTTTACCCGACTGGACAGGAAAATCTATACAATAAGTATAGCACAAATCTTTTTAAAATAAAGGCCTGTGTATATCCACAGATACAGCGTCTTTTGGTTGTTTTCTTCCCTATGAAAAAAGTACATAAAAACTTTTAATTAAGCTTCTATTTTGTTATACTTCCTCCATATGGCTCGTGTGTATAATACCCAGACACTTAAAATACTAGCTCAAATTGCAGCAAAACCCGACAGCACTTCGGACAGTCTTTTTAGCATGCAAGAAAAAGAGTGTAGCCGTAAAGATTTTAACAACACCTTATTTAGGCTCTGTGAGCAGGATTTAGTTTCCAAACAGGCAGTTGCCGGAAAATTGAGATTTACCATTACCAATGAAGGAAAAAAGATTTTAGGGAGAAATAAACCGGAACGTGACGGAATATGGAAAATAGTTATTTTTGACATTCCGGAAAAACAAAAATACGTGCGGGTTGTACTTCGTGCAAAATTAAAATCTCTTCACTTTAAAAAATGGCAAAACAGCATTTGGGTTTCCCCATTTGCTCTAGACGAAGAGGTTGAAGGCGAACTTAACCAACTAGCAAAAAAATTCTTCGTACGACTTATTAAAACCACAGACATCAACTATACCGAGGACTTGGAAAAACTTTTTAAATAGGACAAATAGGTGTTATAGGACTTATGTGTCCTATTAATGCTATTGTTTTTTAATTCCTATTTAATAATAAAAGCTTACACTTCTGCCATAGCACAAGGCGATAAAATAAAAATAAACTTTTATCCCATATCCCCGGATGTTAACCCATCTGGTAGAATGAACTACCCCGAAGCAAGCTCGTATTTATCAACATTGGTTAAATTGTGTATTACCCCAAGCTCGAGGTATTTAAAAACTAAAAAAATCCTCCCGCTATCAGTGGGAAGATTTTTTATCTTTATTTCTCTTTCTTCCTTCCCCTACTCCACCACCCTCATAATAACATCACTCCCTACTGGGTAAGAACTATCTGCAGTATTAGCAGGAACAACTCTAGAATAGTCGTTGTCTAGTCTCCAGGAGTTGTAAATAGACTGGGAAGGGAAGCCATGGAGCTTGTTGTCTGAACCAATGTAGTAAATAGTCCCTTTAAGGTTAATGTCTAAGCCAGGAGCATGGGCAGCTTGTCCTTTGTCAAGGTTTTCTGCTTTAGGTAAGGCTTGGAGTTCTGGGTTAGTGACTATAAGGACAGAAGAGAACTTAAAGCCTAGGTCTGTAAAGACTTTCTCACTGGTAAAGCCTTTCCTTTGTCCATTGGTGACTAGGTAGACTGTTTGGTCTTCTTTGGACTTAACTAAGGCTCCACTGGCAGGAAGAAGGAGACTTCCTTGAGGAAGGGCTTGATCTTGAGATGAAGCTGGTTTAGCGTCTGTAAAGGTAAAGCCATAGGAGAAGAGCATACCTGGGTTAGTGACTCCTTGTCTTTGGCCACTCTTAATTAGATAGAAGGTTCCTTTGTCGTTAATGAGTCTGAGAGAAGGGGTGGAAGGGGCAGGACTGCCGGGAGTGGTAGGGGTTACTGGAGTGGAACCAGGGATAATTCCTCCTACTACGGGAGGAGTTGAGTTTCCTCCACTACCACCGGTTACTGAACCGGTACCACTGGGAATGGCTGTAGGAGAGGCGGGAGATGGAGTGGGCGCTGGGGTTGGAGATGGAGTTGGGGTTGGTACGACAGGCGCTACATAGATTTCTTGGGAAGAGACTGTAAGAAAAGTTCCCGGTGAGGACTGGTTGTTGTATTGGGTCTTTACCCAGTCGGCGGAACGCGCCACCGAAGAAACGCGAAGTTCGTCATAGCGCGCGTCGCTACAACGCTCAATGCAGTTGAGATAAAAAACATCGTCAACGAGTGATCGGTTAAGGGGCGAAGTAACAGCTTCGGTCCCATTTAAATATATTTTTAAATTCGTATGGTCATACACTGCCGCAACATGGTTCCACTGCCCGGCAGGCACTGCCGATGTATTTGAGGAATATTCCCCTTCCCCGCCCAGGCGGGCTTTAAACGAACCGGTAGAATTAATTTTGAGGGTATTGTAATGGTAAGGATACGAGCCCTGAGGCAAACCAAATAAACCAGTTTCATTAGCATCGGAGTTTAGAAAACTATTTATATTCACCCAGCCTTCTAGCGTAGTATTGGCCGTGCCCATGCCGGAAACCTGCGAGGTTGCGGCATAATACCCGCCATACTGGGTGCCTCCCGTTAAGTTTACGCCCTGCCCAACCTGGCCAGCCATACTGGCCGCTGTGCCGCCCGTTGAAGACAAGGTCATATTCCTTACCGCCGAAGTACTGTCCGCTAACATGCCCCCGGAAACCAAGGAAGTTTCTTTCATATGCCACACTCCCTTGTAACTACTATCCCAAACAGCAGTCTTGTTCTGTTGGTCAGAGGCAGAAGAGTTACCATAGTAAAGATAGATATCTGTATTGGTAGTGATAGAAAGACTAGAAACATTAACCCAAGCAATGAGTTTGCCGGTAGTCTTGTCAAAAGATTCTATCTCATAGTTAAGCTTTTGTTGGCTTCCGTCGGTAAAGACCATGTCTGTTCCGTCAGTCTTGCCTGTTTTGGTAAGATCTGTGCTGGTAATGGAGACTAAGACCGGGAAGTTAGTAAGAGCACCAGTAACTTTCGTCTTGTCTATGGTTATTTTCTTTCTGTAGAGCCAGGAAGAACCATACCATGCAGAAGATGCTCCAGCTGGCGCTGGAGTAGGCACTGGAGTGGGGGTAGGAGTTATTACAGACCCTGCTTGAGTGGTAAAGGTACTGTTAGCTGAAATAGCCAGGTTTCCTGCAGCGTCTCTACTCTTTACTCTATAGTTATAGGTAATACCAGTAGTTAGGTTAATCAGGCTTACTGTATGGCTTAATCCTAAGGTAGTGTTTAGAGTAGAGGAGAAGCCATAGCTAGTGGTAGGACCAAAGTCTACTTGGGTGTCTGAAGATTCTCCGGTAGTCCAGGTTATAGTAGCGGTGGTTTGTCCCAGGGAAGATGAAGTTATGGCGGATATTACAGGAGCTGTGGTGTCTGTTGGAGTAGGGGTTGGAGTGGGAGATGGGGTAGGCGGAAGAACTATTGGATTATATACCACACCGCCGCCACTTATTGTATTTGCGGTTGCGGCCCCCAAAAGCGACATGTTAACTCCGGGGTCACTACCATCTAAATTACCATTTATATCCGCACCCTTGCCTTTAGCCGGGCTTAAAGCGGACAGCGAATAATCCCCCGCGCCTGGATTAGTAAAACCAATAGTGCTTGGATCTTCTACCCATAAGACATCGCTCGGGTAAACGCTTTTAGTATTAAGACCATACTGGTTGGATGGGCCAATGAACACATCGCCTTTGAGCATCCAGGCTGGCTCAGGCACGTGTTGCCATAAAGCATTTAAGGCAGCGGTACCAAACGCCGCACTTTGGTTAGTTATCCCGCCACTGTTAAAATAAGCGATGTTAGAATTCATGACCAAATTGGCCCCAGGATTAATAGTTTTATTGGTTTGATTCTGAAATAAAATGGGACCATTATTTTTTATGGTATTATTGGTGACAATAACGTCTTCCCCGTTGAGAAAAAACCCAAAGGGAGCTCCACCGGCGCCGTATTCCTGGCTCCACAACCCCGGAGAAGCTATAAGCCGCGTATCTATATTTTCAAACAAGTTATTATGTATGCGTATTCGCTGCATGGTTTTTGGCTGGGCCAGGGTCGGGTTTTCCCCTTGACCAGTGAGTCCGATCCCATTGGCGGAGTTGCGTATAATGTTGTTGGTTATGGTGATATCGCCAGTCTGAACATCATTGTTAGACAGCATGGCTACACCGGTCGGGCGGGAAGTGATCGCGATCATGGCGCCTTGCTGGTTAACCGCAAAATTACCGTCAAAGACGTTACCGTCTACAAGCCACCGGCGGCCACGCTTGAGCTCAAAGCTGTGACGGTTGTAATAGTAATGCCCGTCACTACCGGGGTTAAGGGGATTTTTTCTAAACTTAGTAGTATTTTTGTAAAAATAATTATTACGCATTTCTACGTCGGAAGTATTGTCCATACCGATAACTCCGTCGTCCGGGGCAAAAACGCAAATACCAATGCAAGAAATAAAATTGTTAAAAATTTTCACCGGCCCCGGGCCATTTTGCATATTAATGGCAATAGACTGGTCGTCTACGCCCCCGGTATCGTTCCAATAATTTAAACTATCCAAATAAGAATTTATCACGGCTACATTGCTTCCACTCAGTTCTACACCAATCCAAGTACGGCTCGGATAATCATTACCGTGAACATAGTTATGATCCAAAATTAGGTGATGATTACTGGCAAAACGGCTATCTATTATTATTGGGTAGAGAGTAAATGGCTCTCCGGGAAGCGTTGGCGTCACCGTTATTTCCAAGCCCACCAAACGGTAATGGTGAGCACCTTGCGCAAAGTAAAGTGTTGGAATACGCGGAGCCCCTTCAAACTGGCCATTGGTGCCTAATGTAAAATTGGCCCAGGTGTTTGCTTCCACGCACCACCAGCCGCCCATGTAAAAATTACCGTCTATTTTCCCATCTTTTTGGTAATACCAATCCCCTACGTTACAGGTAGGGCGGTTTACCAGCGGCGAACCGTTTTGCGCGGCAACTGGAGTAACTCTTTGCCAGACATTGTTAACACATTTGTGCAAAGGAAAGACCGAAGGATTAGAAAAATATTCATTATAATTAAAATTATATGGGTAATCCCTACTGCCGGTCAGGCTGCAGGTCGAGCCAACCGTACGGTTGACATAGCTCGACATACCAGTACCCATAATAGTAGCCATTAAAGATTTTTGCGCTGGCGTGATTCGAGTATTAGGTCCGGGCAACTGGCTGTCCGGCGTGGAGGTACGTACAATAACCCAGCCGCTCCCAGCAGCTTTCACCGGCATGACGTACGTGCCGCGACACACAGTCCCTGCGGGAATAACCACCTGATGCGTACTATTGCCGCTTGCGGCAGCGGCGGCGTTAATTTGAGTTTGTAAATTGGAACAGTCAGCCGAAACATTAAAAGTCTGGCCGTTAACGGAAGGCATAGAAGTATCTACGGTGCTTCGCGGCAGCTGCGGCATTTCCGCCTGGGAAGGTCCCGGCAAGGAGCGGAGTTTATATATAGTTCCTAAACAAGTGCTAAAGGTAAGATCGTTTATGTCCGGCTGTACACAATAGTAGTAGTCGGTGTCAGGAGCCATACCGGAAATAGTCGCAGCGTGTTCGGTTATCATTTGTCCTGTATGCATATAAGCAAAGGACATAGAACCCAAGACCTGGGTTCTACCATAAAATACGGGACTATCCAAAGAAGTATTTACCCAATTAATCCGGGCCGCGCTTTTGCTAGTCCAGTTCACGGTCGGAGCGGAAGTCAGCGCGCCTAAAACCCGGCCTTGCTCCTGAGTCTTGCTATAAAATTTCAATTCCTCATAACTCAAAGCCTGGACAAATACCAGATTTGGTATAAAAAAGCACAGCAAAATAATAAGGCTATATTTAAAAGAAAATTTGACCATATGTTTCACCATATCGTGTAATTGTGATTATTTAAAAAATTGGTTTTGTTTCGTATTTGGTTTCTTGGTTAGTTTTGACCTTAAAACCAATTTTTTGCAACACTTTATAGATATATTATAGCACGTATTAAAGAAAAAGTAAAGCTTGCTTGAAGTAACTATTCACCTTTTTCCGGCCTGTCCTGTAGTTAGCTGATTTATGAGCTATTATTTCAGTCATTAATGGTCTGCCTACAGAAAGTAAAAATGCTTTGAGACTGTTTAGCGGAACTTTACTCCTCCCCTACTCTTTACGGCTGGAGCCGGCGCACCGCTGCTGCTTTGCCGGGTTTGTGCCTGAAGAGCGCCATAGGCATAAAAAGTGGACGGAGATATCGCAAAATAATTAGAAGTTATCTTAAAAATAATTTGTAGGCGAACCGCCTAAGGCGGATTGATCGGATTGGACCCAAACAAATTTTGATGTTTAACTATAGTTAAGCGGAGAAGTTTTTGGGACAAGCCGACAAAATTATGGGATTGCAGCCCGAAGGATTTTTAAGATAGCTTCTACTTTAAACTCTACAATAGGCTAAAATCTACCAATCTATTTTTGACCGTTTCTTTGTCCACTTGAAAGCCCGGCAAAAATTCAACTTCTTCGGCATAGTTCATGTCGTCAAAATAAGCCAATTGGTTCCTAAAAATTTTCCCGTTGAATTCATTGCCGAAAACCTGCTTGCCTTTTTCTGAAATTTCATTTACGGAATAGTGGTCCTTAATAATAAAATACAAATCTACATAGTCCTTCCATTTGTTCCTTTGCCCAAGGGCAAAAGCTTTCATGGCGGCCAGAGTGAGCAGGTCGGGAAAGACAAGATAATTTTCAAATTTTTCGGCATATTTAAGCTTGTAAGGAAAATTGAAAAAAGTAAATTGTACACCGTTGATAAAAAAAGCAAACTGGTCCTTTTCATCTTTAAATACTTTTTCAATGTTATGTGAGACTTTAATTCTGTTGCGTATTACAGCATTGCCAAATGGCTTATTGGCAAACATATCAAAGTCTATTGACCTTCTGTGGCCAAGATGTAAAGCAATCGCCGTACCGCCGACTAAACCAAAATCCCTAGAAAATTTTCCAAGTAAGGGGAGAAGTTTAACTTGTTCTTCTGTAAGAATTTCCTTATGCATTTTGAGTATGTTTATTGAAATATAACTGAAAATAATTTTTAACCTGGGGGTCATAGTTCTGCCTGCCAAACTTGTCCGGTGTGGATTTTTTGCGGAATATTTCTGCGGTTTTTTCCATACCTAAAATCCCTATCATTCCCTGCACGTCGTCCCAGTCGCCATAATTCAAAACATGCTCAACAATGGAAGCCTCGTCCAGCTTGTCCATGTCCTTAACATACCAGACCAAGTAGGGTCTTTTTTTAATGAATTCATGAATGTCCATAGGGGTATTATAGCATTTTTGGGTTTTTTTAGACAGGCCTAATGTTCTAGCTATTTCATATTTGAAAGCCGGTTTCCGTTCAATAAAACCAGCTTATTTTTGTTAATTGGATGAAGCAGTTGGTGCTGGTGGTGGAGTTATTTCAGTCATTAATGGTCTGCCTACAGAAAGTAACAATGCTTTGAGACTGTTTAGCGGAACTTTACTCCTCCCCTACTCTTTACGGCTGGAGCCGGCGCACCGCTGCTGCTTTGCCGGGTTTGTGCCTGAAGAGCGCCATAGGCATAAAAAGTGGAAGGGCTGGATTGGTTGTTGTATTCCGTGAGAATCCAATCGGCGGAGCGGACGGAGTTGGAAACTCTAAACTCATCACCAACACCTTTTAAAAAATATACCCCTGAGAGTGTTTGATTACCACCAATAGAAAGATTGTTGCCAGAAGTTTGTAATGCCCCAGCTCCCCCGACAGTGCCAGTAACATTCAGACTTCCGTTAATATATATTTTTGGAGCAACACCGTCCGTCCAGGTAGCAACAAAATGATACCAAGTGTTTTCTGTAAGCGTTTGCGACCATGTCGCGTTTGGCCCACCATAGGGATGGCCATTACCGATTATGAAATCCCCACCATTTATTGGGTTGTTACCGTTCATGTTGAAATAGAAACCCGTCCCGCTGTCTCCTGAGTTACCGTTACCAAATATAAAGCCTGCTGTAGCCGAAGAAAAATAGTTAGGCTTGACCCAAGCTTCCAGGGTTAGAGATGAATAGTTAGGCGCAATGGCTGATTCCACACGGTCATTGGTATCGGCATAGGCACCACCACCGTCAACCTTGCTTGAAGTTGCTGTTACTCCAGTGTTTGTTCCATTATTTACACCGGTAGAATCAAGTACTGTTAAATTCGTACCGTCTGGCAAATGCCATACACCCTTATAATTAAAATCCCATACTCCGGTAGCATTTTGCTGATTGCTGGCTCCGCTGTTGCCAAAATAAATATACAGCGTATGGTCACTGCTTGCGGCAAGCGTTGGTATGCGTATCCAGGCTATAGTCTCACCCGTTGAAGAAGAATATTTTTCCAGCTCATGGTCAAGCTTCGTGGTGCCGTCAGAGGCAGTAAATAAAATATCACCGCCCGTAGAAGAAGCTACCTTTCCCCCGCTACCGGTGTATTTTAAGTCAGTGTCCGTGACAGAAAATAAAAGCGGGAAGCTGGAAAAAGTAGAAGTGGCTGTTGTGGAAAGCTTGGTCCGGTCTATAGTAATTTGTTTGCGGTAAGTCCAGGAAGTGTTATACCAACTGGTGCCCGTGCCGCGGCTGGCAATATCTACCCCCGCACCGCCAGTTGGATTCTGCACACTCGAACCGCCAAGCACATAAAAGGTGGAAGGAGATGATTGGTTGTTGTATTCCGTGGCAATCCAATCGGCAGAGCGGGCAATATTAGAAACTCGTGCTTCGTCAATCTGCCCGTCCCAGTAACGGGGAGTCGTGAATGAGTCATGAGAAATATAAGTAGTTGCATTATTATAGGCAAGTCCACCATTGGCAGCGACGCTCGCATCCACCGAAGCGTTTACATAACTTTTAAGCCCAGCTGAAGAATCATAAGTCGCCGTAATGTAATACCATGTCCCGGTAGAAAGAGTATTGGAACCAGAGCCATCATAGTTTACCCCTGCTGTAGCGTACATATACACGGCTAACTTGCCGTCGCTTTTTACAAACAACTGGCTATAAGAATTAGCACTCAATACTTTTTGAATGATAGAGTTATAACCGTTAGCAAACGACGTAGCTTTCACCCAGGCTGAATATGTAATTGCTGTCGTGTTAAAAGCACCGTTATCTGACAAATTAATATATTGTGAACTTGCCGAAACAAAAGAACCCGCTCCGTCCATTTGACCGGTTCCCGCTGTCGGAGTATTGGTTAATGTCCCATTAATAGCATTGGCAGTAGAATCAAGTGCAGTTAAGGTAGTCCCATTAGGTAAATGATACACCGCTACAAAATTGCTGTCCCAGACTCCGGCGGCGTTTTGTTGGTCGGCGGCAGCTGCGTTGCCGTAGTATATATAGATGACATAGTTACTGCTACTAGTAAGTGTAGGAATCCGTACCCAGACAATCGTTTCCCCCGTGGTAGAGGCGTACTTTTCTATTTCGTGGTCGAGTTTGGTTGTTCCATCAGAATCTGTAAATAAAATATCCGCCCCGGTAGAAGAAGCTACCTTGCCACCGTTACTTATAGTTTTCAAATCTGAATCTGTAACGCTAAACAGAAGGGGAAAACTGGAAAAAGTAGAAGTGGCGGTAATGGAGAGTTTATTTTTGTCTATTGTAATGGATTTTCTGTAACTCCAGGAAGCGTTATACCATGCGCCTTCCGCTACTTTAGATTTTTGGCTGGTATAGTAGACAGCAAAAGTAGTAACTAAAACCACTACCGACAAGAACATCGGGAGATAGCGAGAGAGGAGTTTTGATCGGGAGATGCGAAGCATGGGGGAGAATGTGTAAAGTATTAGGTATATAGTATAAGGTATTTTGTATAAAGCATGGGAGCAATGTAACAACTTTTACGAATGCTTGTCAGAAACAGTTTTCATAAGACCGTGAATTAATTTATTCACTCGAACTGTCTGATTCGCGACTAAATGAAATTCTTCACTGCTTATATAATGTAAATCTCGGGCTATTAGTAACTGATTTTTAACCTCTGTAAGAGAACCTAAGCTTATTGCATAAAATTGAGATTTTTCTCTGGAAGAATTTCTGCTAAAACCTTCAGCAATATTTGAAGTTATAGAAACCACCGCTCGGCATATTTGGCTTACCAACCTAAACATTTCTTCACGAGGAAATTTTTTGGTAAGCTGGTAAACCATTAAAACAACTTTATGGCCTTCTTTCCAAGCATGCAAATCAGTAAACGATTGAATTTTTGAATTTGTATTCATATACATAATACATTATACCTTATACTCCATACATTCTCTAAGGATTTGCCTGGCTCAAAGGTTCGGGAGTCGGGACAGGAGCGGCGGCAGGCGCCGGAGACGGGGCTGGCGGCGGGGTGGAGTTATTTTCTGCGGAAGGTTCGGGTGTGGAAACTGAAGGTCCAACTACGGTTCCTACCGGAATATCATTTTTAGGAATCACTCCCCCGCTTAAGTCTGTAGGAGGAAGAGTATAGGTATTGGAATCGGGAGTGGACGTCCCCGCGACTTCCCCTTCCGGCGAAGGCAACACCGGTCCATTTACGCCGCCAACAGGAGGGATTGAGACTGTATACGGACTGGATACCACCTGCATGTTATAACTGGACTGCGAAGCTGTCTCTTCCGGCTGAGCCAAGGCTACCCAGTCAAAAGTAGTTTCTTGAGACATTGGCAAACTGGCAGTTATGGTAAAGCCGGTCTGGTCTTTTTGGGAAATACCGTAGAAGAAGTTTGGTACGCCATTGACTGTAACCACAATTTTCGGAGTATAAGGGAAAGCGGTGGTAAAGGTCACCCGAGTCTGGTTGTTACCGGCGGTAATGCGGGCGGTACCGGCAGTGTCTTTGCCGACTGTGAGTTTTCCTTTGAACATAACATCACCGACAGAGTTTATGCTAAAGACGGTGGAGGAGCCATTGGTTACGGTCAGGAGGGGTTTGGTTTCACTAACGTTGGCCAATATTTGCAGCGCACCCTCGTTGTTGACTAAGAACTTGTCTGTGCCGTTGCGCTGCAGCTGGAGCAAATTGCCGCTGCCCTTTTGGTTAATGAGGAACCCTGTGGTGGAAGTCATAGCCTGGGACGGAGAGCCGGTAGAACCGGTCAATTGGTTGTTTTCATCTTCGCCAAGCACGAACATGTTGTTAATAACCTGGTAGCCTGGTTTGATAAAGGTCAGCACGCTGCCGCCCGTCGGAGACGAAGTCGCAGATCCCGAGCTTGTCGAGGTGGAAGGATTAAATTCTTCCAGCGCAATACCAACAACATAACCGCTGCGACTTGCTTTCATGGCGTAGCCTGGGAACTGGGCGGAAGAAGTTAAGAAGTCACCAAGGCGTACGGGACCGTTTTCATTAGTGACCTTAAGCGGCACGCGTCCGACTAAACCAATGGCTTTCTTAAATTTGTTGGAGTCGTTTCTGCCGCCCGGATTGTTACCAATAAACGCAGCCTGGTTGGAAACAATACCTAAAATCTTCTGGTCATAGGCCCTATTAGACTTCATGACTGCGCTAACCAAAGTGGAAGTTGCGCTTAGGGAATTTACATTCTCTGGAACAGATCTGGAAAGCGGGTTGTTTACTGTTAGGCCCGAAATAATAGTAGACGTTGAGGAGCTGGACAGGCCAGCGTCGGTCAGCGCGGCGCGGAGCAGGCGTTCGTCAGTGGAAGTGGCCATAACCAAGTCTCCGGCTTCCAGGGAGGTGTCGAAGGTGTCAAAGTATTCCGCGTAGTCAGCACCGCTGGCGTTAAAGGCCGCTTCACCGTAGACGTTACCGTCGCCGCGAACTCGGAATACGGCGTTAGTGGCACCTCGAGTGCTACCGCTAAAAGCAGTAATTAAGTTGTACCAGGAAGTGTTGCTAGATGTAGAAGACTCAATGGTTAAGATACCCGGGCTTCCAGCAGCGACGGCGCTGCTGCATCCTGCGGCCTGACCAACACAAGGAATAGGAGAAGAATTTTTTACGAGCACCGAAACAGCGTCGGCATCTGACGTTATGACACGGAGGCCGCTGGCGGTACTGCTACCCTGAGACGGGTTGTTTACTTCTGTTATGGAAATGTCAGAAATTATGTCGAGTGCTGACATGCCGGTACTAGTACCTATGCCGATTTTTTTGTTTAAGGTATCAACATTAAAGACATCAATTCCGCTGCCGTTTTGCAGGCGCATGGCTGTGGTAGAAGAAATGTTTTGAACAAATCCGCCTGTGTAGCTAAAGCCTGCCAAAATCGTACCGCCGGAACTATAGAAGTTCAAGAGGTTACCGGTCTGGGAGCCGCCAGCGGTTATGTCTAGGCCTGCGTTGCTAGAATTCTGCGTGGTGTCTATACCAAAGACTTCGTTTCCACTACCGTCCTGTATGCTGACAGCGGTAGTGGAAGAAATGTTTTGTACTAGACCGCCGAAAGCAGTGACCCTGAGCACAGAAGCGCCGGTAGAAGACGACAAGCGGAGCAAGTCAGTTGAAACAGAAGACCCTTGTAAGCTTAAGAGGCCGGCAGGAGTGGTGGTGCCTATGCCGACTTTGCCGCTACTTATTACTGTTAACAAAGAACTGCCAGTGGAGGAAGTGACTTGGAATGGATTTACTCCACTTGAACCTTGTATATTAAATGTAAAGGTAGAAGATGTAGCATTAACTCCAGCTACGGTACCGTTGTCTATTAACAAACCCGTGGAAAGAGCAGTAGCAGAAGTAAACCTCGCGACCAACCCCGGGGTACCGCCGCTGACACCGCTGCCGCCAGTTATGCCTAAGGTGGATGTTGCTACCCACTGCTGGCCTGTGCCGGTGGACTGGAGAAGCATGCCTAAAGTTCCGGAAGCATTGTTTGAGTCAAACAAAGCCCCGGTGAGTCTCATGTTTCCGGCAACAGACAGGAGCTGGGCAGGAGTGCTGGTTCCAATTCCTACGTTCCTGCCGCTGGTTATTCTCATAGCCTCGGTATCATTGGTTCCTATTATAATAGGAGATGAGTTGGCAGTCAAAAGCATTAAGCCATTGCTGGCGGCGCCCGCGCTGTATAGTCCGGTATAGTTGGCTACAGTTGTTCCCATGAAGGCTCCGCCTTGACCTGATCCCCAGGTTCTAAAATTGCCAGTAGCTGTAGTGTTTGCCTGGGTTTCAACAGAACCATATCCAGTTGAGGAATTGTCATAGCTTCGTATCCTTGCGTTACCGGCAGTGGTGGTGTAGACATCAAGAGCGGTTTGGGGAGTCGTGGTTCCAATGCCTACATTGCCGCTTCCAGTAACGACAAGCCCTGTGCTTGTAGCGGAGAAGCTTGTGCCTTGCAACTCAGTTCTCGTTCGAGGGGCAATTTGGAAGATTCCACTATTATCGAAGTCAAAGGCTACGTCACCAGCACCTGCGCGAAGAGTTCCGATTTTTCCATCGGTACGGTTAACTCTTACCAAAGCAGCACCACTAGTATTGTCGGAGTTTATTCCGCCAATAACTACCAAAGGAGCTTCAGTAGGAGTCGTGGTTCCAATCCCAACATTTCCCGTTGGCAAAACCGTAAGCAATGAATTCCCGGTAGAAGAGTTGACCTGGAAAGAAATGTTGGCACCAGTCCCTTGGACTAAGAAATTGACTGTAGAAGAAGTAGCATTTACTCCGGCAACAGTGCCGTTGTCTAGAAGTACTCCAGTGGACAAAGCAGAAGAGGAAGTAAATCTTGCAACTAAGCCTGGAGTACCTCCAGAGACACCGTTAGAAACTATTCCAAGAGTTGAGGTAGCAACCCACTGAGTAGCTGAACCATTGGTTTGCAGAACCATACCAGCAGT
>Ga0163150_10003569_pt1 | contig 21722 bp, 18 predicted proteins | sample OliLakLV19P2IB_FD_148628 | JGI IMG/M metagenome (GOLD analysis project Ga0163150, IMG submission 148628) | Freshwater microbial mat bacterial communities from Lake Vanda, McMurdo Dry Valleys, Antarctica - Oligotrophic Lake LV.19.P2.IB | ecosystem: Environmental > Aquatic > Freshwater > Lake >...
GATGCTGATCACTCCCTTCTTTCTCCGGCCGCCAAAGCAAGACGTGCTCAACCACCTGCGCCGGGTTCGAGAACGAGTGGGCCTGCCGATCATGGTCTACAACGTGCCCCTGCTGACGGGAACCGAAATCACCCCTCAGGAAATCAAGATGCTTTCGGACGAGGATGTGGTCCATTCGGTCAAGTGGTCGCACTTGGAGGTATCCCGAATTCACGACACACGCTTGCTCTGCGGCCCGAAGTTCCCAATCTTTGCTGGCATTGATGTCATCGCCTTCGAAGCCATGGCCGTTGGGGCGGACGGATGGATTAGCGGCTTGCCAATGATGGTGCCGGCCCTTGCGCGCCGGTTGCACCGGTTACTGACAGTCGAGAAAAATCTCGATGATGCTCGCGCGCTTTGGTATCGTGTGTTGCCGCTCATTAATCTGGAATACCGGGCGCTCGGCACCGCCGATGGCAATCCTCACTGGCTGGCTGTCTGTCGGGAAGCAGCCGTGCTGCGTGGTATCCCCGTAGGCGTCTCACGTGGGCCGCTGGCTCCGGTTGACTCAGGGGTCCGCGCTGAGCTCAAGTCCCTTCTCGAAGGTCTGGAACAACTATGAAAGTAGTGAAGATTGAGGTTTTTCTGACCGCGGCTGTCTGGCGAAACTTCCTGTTTGTCAAGCTGACGACGGACGAAGGTATCGTTGGCTGGGGTGATGGCACGCTGGAATGGAAGGAGAGCACGGTTCGAGACTTGATTCTCGACTTGGGACGCCGCTACGTCATCGGTCACAACCCATTCGACATCGAGTCCCTCTGGTTCCAGCTTTATCAGGTCGAACATAACACAGGCCCGATCATGTATGCCGCCATGGCCGGCATCGAAACGGCGCTTTGGGACATCGTGGGGAAAGCAACAGGCCAGCCCGTATACAACCTGGTCGGGGGCCGCGTCCGGAGCAAGCTGAAGGTCTATGCGAATGGATGGTATGCCTACGACGGAGATTTGGGGCGGCTGTCTGCACGCGCGCAGGAAGCCGTGAGCCGCGGGTATCGCGCCCTCAAATTCGACCCCTTTGGCCCGGGCGGACGCGAGATGTCGCGAGATGACTTCAAACAGTCTTGCCTGGTGGTTGAAACCGTCCGCACAGCAGTCGGTGACGACATCGAACTGTTGCTGGAGTTTCACGGAAGATTCAGTCCGATTACAGCTCTGGAGTCGATTCGAGCCATGGTGCCGTATCGCCCGGGCTGGTGCGAAGAGCCCATTCCTGCTCATAACCATGAATCCATGGCTCAGGTCGTCGCAGCTTCTCCGCTGCGCATCGCGACCGGTGAGCACACTTACAGCCGGTTCGGGTTTCTGGACCTGCTGGCCCGCAAGGCTGCCCATGTGATTCAGCCGGATATTGTTTATAGCGGCGGCTTCATGGAGACAAAGAAGATTGCCGCGATCGCCGAAACCCACTACATCAGTGTTGCTCCCCATAACTGTCGGGGTCCCCTCGGCACCGTCATTGCCATGCACCTCTGCGCCAACATTCCAAACTTTCAAATCCTGGAGACATTCGAAGACTACGACGTTCCCTGGCGATGCGATTTGACGCCGGGCACTCCGCGCGTCAAGGATGGATTCTACGAACTGCCAACCGGCCCAGGTTGGGGAGTTGACGTCGACGAAAAGCTCATTGCTGCCCATCCTGAGAACCCAGACGCCAAGCTAAACATGTTCAAAAGCGGTTGGGAACAACAGATGTGCAAGTAGCAAGAGCGGCTCTTCACCCATTCGGAAGAAATTCATCCCCCGCAACGAACCGTATTGCCTGAAGCCACTTCAAGCGCATGGCCAAGGATTGCCGCCACTGCGGCCAGGGATTCCTGGACTCCTCTGACACTACCGGGCAGGTTGATGATGAGAGTCTTGTGACGAAGGCCCGCAACGGCTCTGGAAAGCGCCGCGCGCGGATTCGATTTCAAACCTTCCATTCGCATGAGTTCAGGCAAACCCGGAATGGGCTTTTCAAGGACGGCCAAGGTCGCTTCCGGGGTGACATCCCGAGGAGCGAGGCCGGTGCCACCCGTCGTGACGATGAGATCGATGGCATCCGACTCGGAGTGTTCATAAAGCTTTTGCTGGATCGCCTCCACGTCATCCGGGACAATCATGACGGCGACAACCTCGCAGCCTAGCGCTTCCAGCTCTTGGCGAGCTGCCGGACCAGACAGGTCGCTACGCTCCCCTCGCGACGCTGAATCACTGATGGTCAGAACGATGACTTGAGGTTTACGCATCCGGAGAAAACTCCAGTTTCGCGGCTAGAACTTCTCGAGGTCCCCCAAAGCGGACAGGCCGTGTTTCTTGAGATACGGAATGATGCCGCCTTCCTGATAGAGCCGCAGCATCATGCTGGGAATCTGGACTTTGACCTCAGTGCGCTGGGTCCTGTTTCGCAGCGTCTGGGAATCGATGTCCAGTTCCAACTCATCCTGCTCGTCAATCGAACTCGTGTCGGCGATGACGCACAACAGCCCAAGGTTAATCGCGTTGCGAAAGAAGATGCGCGCGTAGGACTTGGCGATCACGGCCCGCAGCTTGGAATACTTGAGCGATACCGGCGCAGTCTCGCGTGAGCTGCCGCATCCAAAATTCTCGCCGGCAATCACGAAATCTCCCGCCTTCACCTGCTTCGAAAACTCGGGACGATACTCAATGAAACACGCTCTTGCCAGCTCGCGCGGATCCGTCGTGATGTTGTAACGTCCGGGTGTGATGAGGTCGGTGTTGATGTTGGCGCCAAATTTCCAATTCATAGAACTCCTGATTCACATGGTGAAACAAACCGCCAAGACGCCAAGGAAGTTGTTCATGCCGCTGCGCGGCTCCACGTTCGATGAGAGTCTTTCGTTCTCGTCGTCGTTCTCGGCATTCTTCGAGGACGACGACGAGGACGATCTAAACTCCATCAACATGTCGCAGGCAAAAACTTTCATGACAGATCAGCGTGCCACCACATTTCTAGCAAGTGCACTTTGCGTTCCTGGCGTCTTGGTGATTCGGTTTTCTGAGGTTCACGCAACAAACTCCCTTGGATCCGTAATGTATCCCGTTAACGCCGAAGCCGCCGCGGTCGCGGGGCTGGCCAAATAAATCTTCGCTTTGGGGCTGCCCATGCGGCCTTCAAAATTGCGATTGCTCGTCGAGACGCAAACCTCGTTGTCGTATAACACGCCGCCAGCCCGGCCTAAGCATGGCCCGCAACCCGGGCTGGAAACGATAGCCCCCATCTTGACAAACTCTTCAATGTAGCCCCGCTGCAATGCCTGCAGATAGACCTTGCGTGAAGCGGGTGTCACAATGGTGCGCAGCCCCTCTTTGAGCTGACGGCCCTTCCACATTCGATAAACAACTTCCAAATCGTCAATCCGGCAGTTAGTACAGGACCCGATGAATACCTGATCCACCCTCACCCTCTCGGCCTGTATATCTTCCACGGGCACGTCGTTGTCAATGTCGGGCGGGCAAGCGATCATGGGCTTGAGGCTTGAGACTTCGAAGTTCAACACCCGTTCGAAGTGCGCGCCGGTGTCGCTGCGCAACGCCTCGAATTCAATCAACCGGTCATTCTCTCGCAAGTAAGCGGCTGTCTGTTCGTCTGGCGCCACAATCGCAGCCTTGGCGCCCATCTCGGCGCTCATGTTCGTGAGCGTCAACCGCGCCGGCACGTTGAACCCTTCAACGGTTTCGCCCCCGTATTCGATGACGCGATAGTTCGCACCATCGGCGCCCATCTCGCGAGCCACAGAGAGGACCACATCCTTTGAGTAACTTCCCCGCGGCAGTTTGCCTGTGATGTTGATCCGAATGGTTTGCGGCACGCGAAACCACGCTTTGCCGGTTGCCATGGCGATCGCAGCATCCGTCGAGCCCACCCCAATGGTAAGCGCACCAACACCGCCTCCCGTCGGGCTGTGGGAGTCGGCCCCCAAAATCAGATTTCCGGGGTTGATGAGGCGTTCTGACATGACCTGATGGCAAACACCCTCGAAGCTGATGGGAATGCCCTGTTCTTCGGCAAACTTTCGAATCTCCGCCTGGAGTTTCGACATTGCCACACTCGGACTTGGAAAGGCGTGGTCGAACGGAATGAAGATCTTCTTCGGATCGAAAACCGTTTTGGCAATCTGGTAGAACGGTTCGAGCGCCCACGCGCAGGTTGTGTCATGCGCCATCACCAGATCGAGGTCGGCCAGGATAAAGTCACCGGCGTGAACTGTTTTTCCGCAATGCTTTGAGAAGATCTTTTCGGCGAGTGTCTGTGCCATTGAATTCCTATGAGAAATGTCAGATTAACGATGTGTGCCTGATGTCGACGGCTGGCAGGTGCCGGCTTTCGGTACAGATCCGCGCGGACTGCGAGATCCCAGCATTCGTCAAATCCCGGCAAGCATGATAGTGAACGCTCAAAGTTGCGCGCAACTTTTGGATAGCGATGCGTGAGGCACCGTCACGCACAGCGCTTTTCACTTTCGCCGCGGCACGAACAGTTAAAATCCCTCGTGCTCCGTTCAGAAATTCGAGCTCAGATCCTTCGCACCGATCAAGGCACGTAGTTGACCGCTGGAATGAAGGTTCCATCATTCGACGTGTTATTGACAACGACAGCATAACAGTAAGCGGCACTGACCGGCCTCCAGCGGATGTAGCCTCCCGAAACCGAGTTGGGGAGGGAGACCTGAGTCCAACTACCGCCTCCCAGGGTCAAACCGACTGTTGTGACCAGCCGATTGCCTGAGTCGTAGACTTCGGCACTGATCACGTTCGTACTAAAGGAGGTATTGAAGCATCCAAGATTGGTCCGGTTATTGCCGTCTACAGTGATTCCAATGCTGTAGGCATTACCTGTTGGTGGAATCGGGTCCAATGGCGCTCCAGTGGAAACCACCGTCTTGAATCGTCCATTGTCACTGTCCATGTAAACCTCGGCACTGACCAGAAATTTCAAGTTCGAGTTTCCGCCGGACAGGGAGAGACTGTCGAAGTTCACGGTTCCAGCACCGGTGTACGAGAACACCTCAGCCAGGAAATTTTCATAGTTCCGAACTTGCCCAGCAGCCAGGTTTATAGTGGTCTTGCTCACGAATCCATTGGTCCCGTAAAGGGATACCTCAACCGGAAACGAGAATATTGTTGGGTTAAAGACAACCGCCTTCGTCTTGAAGACGCCGCCGAGTCCGCCGGGAGCGTTCGTCATCACCGGGATCGTAATCACCGGCGAGGCGCTGGCAACCTGGCTCTGAGGCGGTATGAGCTCAGCGCCAGACGAAATCATTACCGGGAGCAAGAGGAAGAGCATTCCGATGACAGTAGTCTTTTTCATGATGGGCTTGTCCTTTCGGGAACAGTGAGCAATCACTCTGGCGGCAAGAAGTATAAACCACAACGGGTTCCAAAAAGAGAAAGGGTTTGATCTTTTTCAACACCCGGTTTGAGTTGGCATTTCCGACAAAGGATTACTGGGAGATCTTGTTTCGGTCAATTCACCTTGACCCTCCCAGGTGCCGCCATTAAGATACGGCTGCCATGAAGAGCCCCTCCAGCCCGCTTGTCGGCGTCATTATGGGCAGCAAATCTGATTGGGAAACCTTGCGGCATGCCGATGAGCTGCTGACACAGCTTGAGGTGCCGCACGAATGCCGGATCGTCTCCGCTCACCGCACGCCGCTCTGGCTTGCGGAGTATGCGGCCCAAGCTGAAGCCCGGGGACTGGAAGTGATCATCGCCGGTGCAGGCGGCGCCGCGCATCTTCCGGGAATGGCCGCAGCTCAGACTGTAGTGCCGGTCCTTGGAGTTCCGGTGGAGAGTCAAGTGCTGAAAGGAGTGGATTCGTTGCTCTCGATTGTTCAGATGCCGGCGGGAGTGCCTGTAGGCACGCTTGCGATCGGCAAAGCCGGAGCCACCAATGCCGCCCTGCTGGCGGTGGCCATTCTCTCAAACTCACGTCCGCAGTTGCGCGAAAGACTGAAGCAGTATCGCCAGAGCCAAACCGACCGAGTCATGACCGAGCAGTTGCCTTGAGTCCACAATTCCGAAAAATTCTTCCAGGTTCAGCCATCGGAGTTTTGGGCAGCGGCCAGTTGGGCCGGATGTTCGCCATAGCGGCGCGCCGCATGGGCTATCGGGTCCATACCCTCTCTCCTGAAAGCGGCACCCCCACCGGCCAGGTCGCCGACGTTGAGATCACCACCTCGTATCAAGACTTGGATGCCGTGCGCAGGTTTGCGCGAGGTGTCAGTGCCGTGACGTTTGAATTCGAGAACGTTCCTGCCATCACGGCCCAAGCGGCTGCCGAGTTCGCTCCAGTGCGACCTGACGGGATGGTTTTGCATACCACGCAGAACCGGCTGCGGGAGAAATCGTTCCTGGCATCGCATGGACTTCCGGTCACTCCCTTTACAAGAATTCGGAATCTGCAGGATCTGGAGGCTGGCTTGAAGGAGCTGGGATGTCCAGCTGTGCTCAAGACCGCAGGTTATGGTTACGACGGCAAGGGACAAATCAAGATCACCTCTCCAGACCAAGCTGCTCCGGCGTTGGCTTCCGTGCCGGAACAGGAGCTGGTTCTGGAGGCTTTTGTCGACTTTCAGTGTGAAGTTTCGGTTATCGGGGCGCGGGGGTTGGACGGCAGTTTCGCCAACTGGGGCGTGATTGAGAACAGCCATCGAAATCACATCCTCGATGTCTCAGTCGCACCGGCAGCCGTTGATGAAAGGGTGGCAAGACAGGCTGTTGAAATCACGCGCACCGTCCTCGAAGAGCTGGACGTGATTGGTCTGCTCTGCGTCGAGTTCTTCCTTACGCGAACCGGCGGCCTGCTGATCAACGAACTGGCGCCGCGGCCGCATAACTCCGGGCACCTGACCTTCGACGCCTGTGTCACCAGCCAGTTCGAACAACAGCTACGGGCAGTCTGCGGTTTGCCGCTCGGTTCGACCGAAATGCTCCGCCCGGCAGCCATGGCAAATCTTTTGGGATCCCTGTGGCAGGACGGAGAGCCCAACTGGGGCGCCGCCTGCGCCTTTCCCGACGTTAAGCTGCACCTTTACGGCAAGCTTGCTCCCAAGCCTGGACGCAAAATGGGCCACCTTACTGCTTTAGCCGGCAGTGCGGAGAAGGCATCTCAGCAAGTGCGGCAGGCCCGTGCGGCTTTGGTGCACGCACCTTAGGACTTTGTCTCGAGGAGTTGCTCGCTACCTCGATATCTTGAGCCGGCTGTGGGATGGCCCGCAGCCTTTGGCTGGAACCACCGAAAATGATTGAACTCGGCAAACGAGCCTACATGCTGTTCGACGGCGATTGCGGAATCTGCACTTGGTCTGCAGACCTCGTTATGCGGATGGATGTCCAGCGGCACTTTTATGTCGAGCCCTACCAGCGGGTGCCGGAGCCCGAGATCCTGCGCTTCGGCATCAGCCACGCAGACTGCGCACGGAGACTGAAAGTGATTACGCGGCGTGGAACCGTGCACAGTGGCGCTTTCGCAGTGAACTATCTTTTCGTTCACTACTTTCCCTGGAAGCTGCTGGTGGTGCTTCTTTATGTCGTGCCACCGCTTTTGCTGTTGGAAATAATCACCTACGAGCTGGTGGCCAGGAACCGCACGCGCCTGTCTCGTTGGCTGGGAATGAAGGCTTGCCTCGTACAGAAGAATATCTCAGGCTGACGATCAGAAGATCAACCCACCCGTCCGAAGTTTTGCTGGCGCGGTGAGGGATTCGTCAATTCCGGCGGAAGTTGGTCATGGACCCCGGCTTGAAAGCCGCTGGGGGTGACGGGTATCAGAGTGCTCTGGACGAGGTGCGTCAGACTGGGGACTCGCGTTTCGCCCTGCCGAATAAGCGGCCGGAAGCCTCTTGTGGCATCGGCAGGCATCGATGAGGCATCCAGAATACCCCCTCGTTCTGACACGACAGCGGCATCTTTTTCAGCGTTCTCAGCGTCTCATAACCGTGGCCTATGAAAGATCTCGAATAACCATGCCACAAAGAATCTTCACCGTTTGGCCGCAAAGTATATAGAATTCGATTGGAAGCATCAGATCACCCGTGAAAGGAAGTCTCACTTATGAACAGCTTTACGGATGGCAAACCCTTGGACCAGACGACGGCGTCGAGCAATCCGATCGTCATCAGCCGCGGTAAGACGAGCCCCCGCTACAGTTTGTTCGGCTTTCTGATCCTGCTCGGCATACTCGGCTACACTTTGTACGACCTCCAGTCCACCAAGAAGGACCTGAAACTCTCACAGCAAGCTCAGTTGGCCGCATTGGAGGACAAGCTGGCTGCACGGGTGAGCGCCAACGAGAAATCAATCGTTTCGCTGGACTCCGACGTCAAGGTGGTTGGAGACAAGTTGGGCGTCACCAAAAAAGAGCTCGACAATGCTAGGTCCTATGCCCAGCGCCTGAAGGCTGAGCAGGAACAGTCGGTAGTGCGTTTGAACGCCCAAATCTCTCAAAAGGCCGACTCACAGCAGTTGACCGCTTTGAAGGAAGAGTCCACGACCAAGTTTGGCGCTGTGAACAACGACGTCACCGCAGTGCGGACCGATGTGGCAACCACCCGCAAAGAACTGGAAGGAACCCGTCGGGATCTGGTCGATGTGAAAGACACCCTCAGTCAGCAGATCGCCCGCAACCATGACGAACTGCAGCAGTTGAGGCTGAAGGGTGAGCGGAATTTCTACGAGTTCGAGTTGGACAAGAAGAAGAAAGTCGCCTTAGTGGGTGATGTACGCATTTTGTTGCTCGACGTCAACGCCAAGAAGAAAAGTTATGGAGTTCGGATTGTGGTCGACGACAATCAACTCGAAAAGAAAAATCGCACCGTGAACGAACCCGTGCAGTTTCTGGTGGGGCGGACCAAACTTCGTTATGAGCTCGTGGTGAACGATGTCCAGAAAGACAAGATTGCTGGCTACCTGAGTACGCCCAAAGACAAAGGACTATCCGCCGAAAGACTGTAATGCTCACGACGACTGCCGATTGCCGTTCTTCGATCGGCAATCGGCAGCTGACACGCTCAGGGACGATCCGCTTCCAGAACCTTATCCCTCCGATGAGCTGCAATCATCACTACCACCCGCCGCAACCGAACACCTAAGCCTCTGGAATACCTTGCACGTTGCCCTCGATTGCGGCACGAAAGGCTAACCTCTCTGGCAGAATGAAGTATTGAAACAACTCGGTTACTGATGCTAATTTCTCCCTTCTGGGCGTCAGCCTTCAGTCTCGGACCGCAGTCCTTCAGCCCTAAGCGAACAATCTCCAAACACTGTTGCCATTTGACAATCCAAATCACCTGAGGCGCAAACCATGAAAGCTCCCGATGAAATTCTGATGGATCTCGGTTACCCGCTGGAGAAGACCACACCCGAGGGCAAGCTCGTCGACTCGCTGGTGGTCGAAGGCCAAACACTCTATGCATCCGGCCAGGTCGCCTTTGACGGCGACCAACTGGTAAGCAAAGGCAAGGTTCCTTCTCAGGTCAGCCTGGAAGCAGCCACCCAGGCTGCAGCGCTCTGCGCAGCCAACGTACTGCGGGCTGTACGCAAACGGCTTGGATCGTTGGATCGAGTTGAACGTGTTCTGCGCATCACCGGTTACGTGAACGCCGATCCGGACTTTACCGACGAGCACCTGGTTATCAACGGGGCCTCGCAACTGGTGCGCGATGTTTTTGGCGAAGCAGGCCGCCACGCCCGAACGGCCCTTGGACTGGCCCAATTACCGCTGGGATCTTCGGTTGAAGTGGAGATGATCTTGAAGATCAAGCAGGGTTGAAGTTGCCTTCATTTGGCCTGTCGAGCTGCTCCAACCAGTTGAGGAAGAATTGTCGGACCAAACGCAACGTTGTGTTCAGAATCAAGCAAAAGCTGGTCGCCGTTGAACCGGAAAATCATGGTGGTGTAGAACGGCGTTTCAGACAGACACAGTTTCAGGGTGAACGTGTCGTCTCGGGTCCAAGCGCCGCTGGCGGCGATGGGCTGCTCGGATGACGAAACCATTGAGCCGCCTGCGCCACTGACAAACGCCGTGCGTCCCTTTCTCCATACGCCGGGCCCGCACACAATCCGGCTCTCTCCGCGTGGCGTCCAGACTACGAGTGTCGCTCCATCCTCTCGAAATTCAAGCGCCGCAGCCTCGATCTGGCGGTAGTTGCTCGCAAAGACGTAGCGCTTTCCCGAGACGGTGGCTGCGAGTGGCGAGGTCGCCGGTCCCAGCACTGGGCGCACAGCGAGGCCTGCCAGTTTCTTGTTGAGCTTTTCGACGGCCGGGCCATCAGCCGGCAACGGCGCTGCCTTCAGAGCAGGAAGCAATTTCTCCCACACCAGATTCATTACTGCTTGCATGTCGCGGCCCCCGCTCGTGATTGCGACCACGGCATCTTGTTCAGGCAGCACAATGCAAAACTGGCCGAAAGCGCCGTCGCCGCGGTACAAGCCGTGCCTGCAGCGCCAGAACTGATAACCATACCCTTGCTCCCAATCGCTCTTCGGATTGCTACCGCTGGACGTTTGTCGCGCGGTCGCCGTCTCGATCCAGGTGGAAGGTATCAAGCGCTTGCCCAGCCAGACGCCTTTTTGGAGATAGAGCTGCCCAAAACGGGCAAGGTCTTCGGTGCTCACACTCAACCCATATCCCCCCAGCGAAATGCCTTGTGGGCTTGTCCCCCATGTCGGGTTCTCAATTCCCAAGGGATCAAACAACCTGGGGCGCAGATAGTCAAGCACGGTGATTCCAGTCACTTTCTGGACAATGGCCGACAGCATGTAGGTTGCCGGCGTGTTATACAGGAAGTGGGTGCCCGGCTTATGTGTCACGGGATGGCCAAGAAACGCTTTCGTCCACGTCTCTTTCGTATCGGCCAGCGACACTTCGGCTTGATGCCCGGCGGACATGCACAGCAAGTCGCGAACCCTCATTGCCTTCAGGTTGGCACTGGGTTCAGCAGGTGTGTCTTCAGGAAAGAACTTCATTACTTCGTCATCGAGAGTAAGTTTCCCATCCGCCATCGCCAGCCCGACCGCAGTCGATGTGAAGCTCTTGCTTAGAGAGAACAGCATGTGAGGGCTTTTTGCATCGTAAGGTGACCACCACCCCGCGGAGACGACATGGCCGTGACGCACCAGCATGAAGCTGTTCATGGTGTCGATCTTTTCATCGGCAGCTTCGATGAACGCGAGAACTGCGGACGAAGAGATGCCCTGCTTCTCGGGACTGCTGCGCGGCAGCTTCCTGGATGAGATGTCAGCGGCAGGGGAAAGAGATCCGGCACACAAAAACAATAACAGCGAAAGGGCTATTTTCATGATTTTCATCCAATGAGGTGGAGCAGACAGGCGGTCAGTGCGCGCAACGAGTCGATCCCGGCCAGCCGACGATCTCACCGCCGTGCTTCATTGCCTGATCCGGTGCTCGACCACAGTGCTAGACAACGTGCGTGCCCCAACCTGAAGGTAAAGCTGGCGCTCAGTGACTGAAAGAGCCAAGTCAGTGCGCCTCTCAATGAGGCCTGCGACTTCGTCAATGAACCGAGGATCGAATGCATGAATCGGGATCTCAGCCGCCCTGTGGATCTTCTTGCCGGCAAATTGGCGCAAGAGCTGTGCGGGATCCCGATGGGTATAAACCGCCGCCCGACCGGCGAGTTTGCTGCCCCGGTGCAGCCTTTCCGCATCCGGCATGCCGACTTCGATCCAGGCCGTGAGGCGGCCCGTAAGGTCGCGCACACAAACCGCAGGTTCGTCCCCGGCCGCGACACCCTCTGTGAAACAGATGCCCTCGCCGTACTCCAGGCAGTAGGCCAGTATCCGCGTCAGCATGAATTCCGTCGTCTCGGAAGGCTGGCGCGCGACCCGCAGGTCGAGTGTCTCATATACGCCACGGTCGATGTCGGCGAGATCGATCGTCAGGCTGTGGATTGTCGCGCTCAGAGCCACGCAGTTCTCAAAGCATTGAAGAAAATGAAGTGGGTAGTTGGGGCCCCGGTCGGCCACGAAGCCCTGGCGGACGGAACCTTTGCTGGAAAGCGAGTCGGCCAAGCCTGCAGCCGGAGCCAGGACGTCGCCTATCGGAATATATACCTGCGCCCGATATCATTTCCCTCGCTTTCTGTGCTCCTGAGTCGCTGCCCGCATCTCTTGAACATCGAGGGATGCCCTTTACGGCTCCCTGAACTCTGTGCCGCAAGGTCGTTGGTTTAGATTCACCGGACAGTTTGCTACAAGGGTCGGATTGCGGCAAGGAAATGAAAACTTTCAGAAAAGTTGCTCGGTCGGTTTCGGCAGGGCCATCGTGCCTACCTCAAAGTCCCTGCTATTCCCCTTGGACGGGAGGGCAAATCGAACCAGACGGTTCAAATCTGTCTCGAACCGAGCAAGGTCTTTTCCTCCGAGCAATGTAGCGGCTCAGAACCGGAACGTCAGTCCTGCTTGCAGCAAGCGTGGACTGCTGGGTAGGATGCCCCGAGTCCGATCCACGACATAGAGTCTGTCTGTCAGGTTCTTCACGGTGAAGAAGAAGTTGGTCCGCAAAGACTCCACGTGATAGTTCACGGTGGCATTCCAAACCGTAAAACCGGCAATCAGTCCGCGCTGTCCATCTGGCGAGGGTTGCACCGTGTTCAGATCATCTCCGAACTGACGGCCTACAGAAACGGACTCCAGCATCGCGTTGAGACCTCGCGGATGCGAATATCCCAAGGTCGCGTTCAGGAGGCGTTCTGGCGCATAAGGCAGGCGGTTGCCGGTAACACTGACCCCAGTAAAATTCGGAACGTTGCTGAATCGAGTGCCCTGGAACTCGGCAGTCGGGATGTAGGTGTAGGCGACACGGAAGTAGACATTGTGAGGCGACTGGAGCAGGGTTCCCGTGTCGACTCGGCTGGTCATTTCGATTCCTTCGTGTAGCGTCTCACCTCCATTAGTCAACGTGGCACCCAACCCACCTGCGAGCGAAGCAGGAACAATCTGGTTCTCGTAATCCATCCGAAAGTACGTGGTTTCCAAACGAACTCCAGTGTGGACCAGGCTCCGCATCCCTACCTCATAGTTCCAGCTGAGTTCCGGATCGAGCTCAACCACACCTCCGGTCGTGTTGTTGATGATGTCTTCCGTGCGGGGCGGAGCGAATCCCCGGTGAACCCCGGCAAAGGCAGTGGTCTTTGAGCCGAAGTTGTAGGCCACGCCCATTCCCGGTACCAGCTGTGTTAAGTCAGTCCTTCCCGTAACGCCCAAGCCGCCGTTGGCGAGGCGATTGGACCGCTCGTAGCTCACTCTCTCAACGCGAACGCCGGGAGTGAGTGTGAGATTACCAAAGAAGAACCGATTCTGAACAAACGTCGAATAGGCCTCGTTCTTTCGTTCATTATTTTCCACTAAGACCCCGGAGCGGGCCATCGGAGTACCTCCATTCTGCTGCTGGCGATCCTGGTTCTCGAAGTGCGCCCGGAAACCAATGTCCGTTTCGCTTCTGACCCTAAACCAGCGCTGGCTAAAGCGAAGCCGCGGTTCCACTCCCCAGTGCGTGTACTGACGCAGTCGACCTTCGTTGCCACAGGTCGTATTCAGATTTGCCATGCCTCCACAGTTGGGATCGGCGCTGTCGTTCGGGCGCTGGTTGGAATTGCTGGACTGTCTCCACCAGTGTCGTTTGAAGCTGGAGCTGTAGAGCGTGGTGTTGAGAATGGCGTCATTTCGGAACAGGTAAGAGTGCGCCAAAGACGTTCCATAACGGTCACCGTAGAAGAAATCATTGCGAAATGGGTTCTGCCGGGGACTAGCTCGATACTCGTCTTCCCGCAAACCCGAGTAAGTTACGTTCGAGTCCTCGCCGTAATAGTTCCCCTTGAAGGTTAGGGTCTGCTTCGGAGTTAAGACCTGCACGACCTTTAGATTAACGTCGTTCAATCCTGATCGGATGTTGTCTCTGGAGCCCTCTCCTTGCTTGCGTGTGTAGTTGAGCAACGCTCCGGTGCCGCGCCAGGTTCCACCGTAGGCGATGTTGCCATCAAAATAGTCACGATTCCCCCCGAGCAGCGTCACAGAGCCCCCGGGCTTTGCAGGTGGGGCTGGCGTGATGTAGTTAACAACTCCCCCCACAGTCGAAGGCCCATAAAGGACCTGTCCCGACCCCTTAAGAACTTCAATACTCTCGAAGCGCTCAATAGGTGGATGATAATAAGAAGCGTTGTCGCCATACGGAGCGTAGGTGAAGGGAATGCCATCCTCCAGCAAGAGTACTTTGGAGGAGCGAGTTGGACTGAGCCCGCGAATACCTATGTTCGGGCGCAGGCCAAAACCCTCTTCATCGCGCACATTGATGCCTCCCACCTTCCTCAGCGCTTCGGAAAAGTTGAAGACCCGGCTGGCTTGGAGTGTCTCCTTATCAATGATGTCCACTGAGCCCGGAATTCTTTTCACCGTCTCGGGACCACCAGCAATGTGAGCCGTCACTGTTACCACTTCGGTGAAGGGACCAACCTGTAGGGTTATCACCTCGGTTGCGCGCTCACCCGCAATCAACGTGACTTGGCGGTGACTGGACGAGAATCCGTCGGCACTAATTGTCAACGAATATTGGCCCGGCATCAGATTCTCAAATGCAAAGCTCCCGTTTGCATCGGTCTTAGTGGAGCTTTCGAAACCAACCGTCATGCGACGCAAACTTGTAGAAGCATTTGGGACAGCGGCCCCGCTTGAGTCGAGAACCCGTCCGGAGATTGCCGAGTTCTTCACCTGGGCAGACAAACTCAGCGCGCTGCAGCCAAGCAAGAGAAAGAAAAGGGTTGTGATGATGATGCTGAACGTATGGCGCTTTGGAAATTCTCGAGCCAGTGCGATGAGCCGTGCCGAAGTATTGGAGGGTTTTTCTGGCCGACACGAAGTCGACAGGAGAGAGACAAGCGGGTTCGCGGTGGAACAGGACATCGGTGCCTCCTTGGCAGGCTTTCACCAGAGCTGGCGAAGCCGTTGTCGCGGAAGCGTGCTAGGATGTCCCCGCACGCCACTCGCGAGGTTGACAGAACTGACCGGGTTGGTGACTGCACGGGCCTTGGGTGTGTCCGCACCCGAGGCCCTTTTCATTCGAAGCTCCACCGTCAAACAGATTGGAGTATTGGCAGCGGATCCTGCATCAAGCGACGTGATTCTCGCAGCGGAGTCTCGCAAGGAGAAAAGGAGCATTTAAGCCACTGTCCCGTTACGCCGTTTTGGGGTTCGGACTCTACTGGATTCCAACTCATCAAATAGTTCCAATCGCGAAAGCGAGGACACTTGTCGCATGCCTTGCCTTCCTTGTAGCTCTTACAGCATTTCTTGCTCACTGGATCGCGCTCTCCTTGTAACTCGATGGGTTCAGGTCAATGATGCTTAAGGGGCCCAAAGCAAGCCGTTTCACCATCGGTTGTAGGGATAAGTCTTTAGTCTTTATGCAAGGTTTGATCTTCTTGAAAATGAATTTCAATTTCAAGAAGTCGAATCCTATGCATCCCTGAGAAAAACGTCAAGAGAAAATCTTACTTAAGCATAAGTTTTTTTGAAGTTGATGACTTTTAGGAGCGCCATCGATCTTGGCAAACTCGCCAAGTCTCTGTGCCCAAATGACTCAGTTCGCCTGATCCTTAATCATGCGCCTTCCTGAATCCTGCCAATTGTTTCGTTCGCTGCTGAGTTTGTTCGCCCCTTCGGTTGCTCTGCTGGGCCTTTTCGCCACGCTTGTCTCGGCCGGCGACGATGGAGCCTGGCGAGAGCTGTTCGACGGCAAGACTCTCGAAGGCTGGACCGCGACGAATTTTGGAGGAGAAGGCAAAGTCGAAATCGACGCGGGAAGGATTGTGCTCGGGTTCGGCAGCGACTTGACCGGCATTACCTGGAAGGGCCCACTGCCTCGCGTCGACTACGAAGTGAAGCTCGAAGCCCGGCGCGAGGAGGGCAGCGATTTCTTCTGCGGGCTAACCTTTCCGGTCAACGATTCGTTTTGCTCACTCATTCTGGGTGGATGGGGTGGAACCGTGGTGGGCCTTTCAAGCATCGACGGCCTGGACGCTTCTGAAAACGAAACGTCCCGGCTGATGAACTTCGATCTCAACAAATGGTACGCCGTCAGCCTCAAAGTAACGCGGCAAAAGATTGAAGCGTGGATTGATGGCAGCAAAATGATTGATCAGGAGCTGACTGGCCGCAAGATCAGCATTCGGCCCGAAGTGGAACTCGCGCGCCCATTTGGCCTCGCTTCATGGCGCACTCGCGCAGCGTTTCGACGGATTGCATTGCGAAAAATCGACACGAGATGAGGGTGAGGTGTATGGAAGGCACTGCAACTCGGCATGTTGGATTCCCCGCCCGGCAACTCGCCCACTAAGTCACAAGTGCCTTCACCGGGCTGGCGGACTCGACGCCAGTCAAGCGTTGGTCGAGACCCTGGTATTTGTAGGTGAACTTCTCGTGGTTGATGCCAAATAAGTGAAGCAGGGTCGCCTGAAAATCCCGGACATGAACCGGGTCGCGAATAATGTTGTACGAGAAATCGTCAGTTTCGCCGTAGACGGTTCCACCTTTCACTCCCCCACCAGCCATCCAAAGACTGAAGCAGCGCGGATGATGATCGCGGCCATGGTCGGTTGGGGTAAGCTTTCCTTGCGAGTACACCGTCCGACCGAATTCCCCGCCCCAGATGACCAAGGTACTGTCAAGGAGTCCGCGTGACTTGAGATCCTGTACTAGCGCCCAGCAAGCCTGATCGACATCCCGGCACTGGCTGGGGAGAACCTCGGGCAGATTGCCGTGAACGTCCCAGCCTCGGTGATAAATCTGCACAAAACGGACGTCGCGTTCAACCAGTCGCCGCGCCATCAGACAGCTATGAGCAAACGTGCCGCCTTTGCGGGCATCCTCGCCATATAACTTATAGGTGCTCTCGGGTTCCTTGGATAAATCAGTAAGTTCAGGAACCGACGACTGCATGCGAAAAGCCATTTCAAACTGCGCGATGCGCACCAAAGTGTCAGGGTCACGAACTTTCTCGTGCTCGATTCGATTCAACTCACCCAGCGCATCCAGCATGCGGCGGCGAACCTGCGAGGGCACTCCCTCGGGGTTGTTGATGTAAAGAACCGGATCGCCGCCCGAGCGCAAGGCCACTCCCGAGTATTGAGCCGATAGGAATCCGGCACTCCATAAGCGTGCTGAGATTGCCTGAACATTGGCTTTAGGATGCGTGTGGCTGGCATTAAGAACCACGAACGTTGGCAGATCCTGATTCATGCTGCCCAAGCCATACGCAATCCAGGCGCCCATGCAGGGCTTCCCTGCAATCATGTTGCCTGTTTGTATGAAGGTGATGGCAGGCTCGTGGTTAATGGCTTCTGTGTGAACGGAACGGATGATCGCGAGATCGTCTACCATTTTCGCCGTGTGTGGCAGCAGTTCCGAAACCCAAGCGCCACTTTGCCCGTGCTGTTGAAACTTGAATACGGAAGGAGCGATGGGAAAGCGCGTCTGGCCGGAAGTCATGGTAGTCAGTCGCTGGCCACGACGGATGGAGTCTGGAAGATCCTTGTCAAACCAATCCTTCAATCCCGGCTTGTAGTCGAACAGATCCATCTGGGGCGGTGCGCCCACCATGTGCAGATAGATGGCCCGCTTCGCTTTCGGAGCAAAGTGCGGCAGACCCGAAAGAGAGGCTCCTGAAGGCGCCTTGAGGACTTCTCCCAGGAGCTGCCCCTTGTCGAGCAAGCCCGCGAGCGCCGCCAGCCCGAGTCCTCGCGCCGCGTTTCCAAAGAACTGCCGTCTCGATTCCGTTACGATGGCTTCATCAAAAGGATGCATTAGGTTCTCCGTGAAATCCCCCTAAGCAAACGGGGAAAAAAAGGCGAGCGACAGCGGTCGCTTCGCGCCGCCCCCTTTGTTAAGGGGGAATCCGTCCGGCCGTCGTAATTCTGCCTCACGTCCTCTCAAAACAAGGCTTCTCACTCCCAAGGAGGGCTGCAACCTTCATCCGTCGTAGCAACCCCGACACGCGTTTGGTCTCGCCAAAGGTTCATTTATTCAGCACTTCATCCAAATTCATGATCTGGTTCGCCACCATCGTCAAAGCAGCCGAATCGACTGTTGCCAACCCTTCCTCAGGCTTCGATTCACCCACCGACAACAGCTTCTTGGCATCCTCCGGATGAGACGCATAGTAGTCCAGATAATCCTGGTAAGCGCGCATCGCAATGGCACGCTCGGCCGGCTGAAAGGTTCGGGACATCAAGCGTAAAGTCATGTAGTCGAGCTGCCGGTCAAAATGGCCGCGCCCTTCCTGAAAGGCGCGCTGGGCGAGATGGCGGGCGGCTTCGACAAACTGCGGATCGTTCAGCGTCACCAGAGCCTGCAACGGCGTATTGGTGCGTTCACGCCGCACTGTGCAGCTCTCGCGGGTGGGGGCGTTGAAAATATCCATCGATGCCGGAGGGGCGCTGCGTTTCCAGAATGTGTAAAGGCTGCGGCGGTAAAGCTTGTCGCCCGCATCGCGCTTATAGAACCGCGTGTTGCTCCCCTCCATGGCCACTACTTCCCAGATGCCATCCGGCTGGTACGGTTTAACGCTGGGGCCGCCAATCTTAGGAGTCAACAAGCCGCTTGCCCAAAGCGCGTAGTCGCGCACCATTTCACCTTCCATGCGGAAGCGGGGACCACGGGAGAGCAGCCGGTTGTCCGGATCCACTTTCAGTTTCTCCTCGCTCGCTAACGCCGACTGCTGATAGGCGGCAGAAGTGACCATGAGCCTAAACAACCGCTTCACATCCCACCCCGAGTCGCGGAACTCCGCCGCTAACCAGTCGAGTAGTTCCGGGTGTGTGGGAGGCTGTCCTTGCGAACCGAAGTCTTCACTGGTCTTAACGATGCCGGTACCGAAAATCTCCTGCCAGAAGCGGTTCACGGTAACACGGGCCATCAGGGGATTCGACGGTTCCACCAGCCAGCGCGCCAATCCCAGCCTGTTTCTCGGATACGAAGCGGGCAAGGGTGGCAAGGCCGCCGGAACGTTGGGATCCACCTGCTCGCGCGGTTGGTCGTACTGGCCGCGGTAAAGAACGTTGGCCATAGGCTTCGAACCTGCGCGCTCCTCCATGACGTGCGTCACAGAGCCGCGCTGGCGAATCTGACGGCGCTCGCCCGCAAAGCGATGAAGTTTGGCAGCCAGGTCGCGATAGCGCGAATCCCGGTGATTCAAGAAGTAGGCATGAAATGCCTCGCGTTCCGAAATCGTGAGTTCCTCCACCTGCTTCTGAAAGCCGCCTGAGAGGGTCGCCCAAACGGATACCAGCCGTGCTTCCTCTTCCGTCAACACGCGGTTAAACGCCCGGAAATCAAACATCGCGCCGCCTTGAAAAAACCGGGTTCCCTCGTTGCCAAACCGCAATGGAGCAACCGTTCGAGTCTCACCCTTCAGCGGCTCCGCCTGGTCGCCAATCTGCACCGTGCCCTTCTTTCCATTAAGATAGAGCAGAAGTCCCGCAGGCTGGCGGCTGCCATCGTACGTCACAAGCAGGTGGTTCCAGGTCCCGACCTTGAATTGCTCAACGAAGCCCGCGCTAACGCGCAAGCCCTTGCCCTCGTCACCGACCAACTTGAAAGAGGGCTGGCGGGAGTTCACTTCCAGTGCCCAGCCGCGGCCTTTGTCTTGCGGATCAAACTGGCTGACAATGGTGATGTTGTCTTCGCGCTTCGGCTGGTACATCCACACCGCCAACGAAAACGGCTTGTCCGAAGCAACGTAGTCGACGCTTGCCAGTTCCAACCTGGCATTCACGCCAAAGTGCAACGCCTTCGTTGCGGATGTCGAGCCCTCACCCAGGGTGATTCCTTCCGGCAACGGCACGCTCGCAGTCTGACCCGCTTGTCTGACCTTCACTTCAGTGGCAAATTCAAGCGCCATCAGTTCTGATGCAGCATCGAGCGGAGTGTTAAGAGATTGCCTTGCATCCGACTTGAGCCACTTCCTAAATGCCCCGCTCTCCTCACGGCGCGCGCGCTCCATGCGACTGCGAGTCTCTTCCGTTTCCCGATTCAACCTCTCCCATCGGGAGCGGTCCTCAAGCCGGGGTACAACCAGGATGGGCGGCGTATCCGAAATGTTTCCGTCCATGGTGGGTTGAGTGGTATTGCGGAAGAACGCAGCCAGTGAGTAGAAATCCTTCGAAGAGATCGGGTCGAACTTGTGGTCGTGGCAAGTGGCGCAACCGACGGTCAAGCCCAACCAGACCGTGCCGGTCGTGTCCACTCGATCTTTGGCATAGATGGCATCAACCTCTTCAGGAATGACTCCACCTTCATTCGTGGTCACATTGCACCGGTGAAAGCCCGAAGCAATTTGCTGGTCGAAAGTTCGATTGGGAAGCAGATCGCCGGCCAGTTGCTCAACGGTGAAACGGTCAAATGAAAGATTGCGATTGAAGGCGTCGATCACCCAGTCGCGATACGGCCACATTTCGCGATAGTTGTCGACGTGGACGCCATGCGTGTCGGCATAGCGCGCGGCATCCAGCCAGTAACGGGCGCGATGCTCTCCCCAACGCTTGGAAGCCAACAGGCGGTCCGCAAGCTTATCGTAGGCATTCTTTGAATCGTCTTTGACAAACGCCTCAACTTCCTCGGGCTCTGGTGGGAGCCCTGTGAGGTCCAATGAAACGCGTCGAATCAGAGTGCGCTTGCCGGCCTCGGCTGCAGGCTGAAGGTCCGATGATTCCAGCTTGGCCAGAATGAATGCATCGATTGGATTCTTCACCCAGCTCTGGCCTTTGACCGCCGGCAACGATGGCCTGGTTACGGGAACAAACGACCAGTGCTGTTTCCACGCGGCCCCCTGCTCGATCCACTCCTTCAAGATCCTCTTTTGATCGTCAGTCAGCACTTTGTGCGAAGACTCAGGCGGCATGCGCTGGGCCGCATCCTTGGCCATGACCCGCTGATACAGCAAACTCCCATTCGGATTGGCTGGGACAATCACTGCGCCGCTTTCGCGTTTTTCAAAAGCGCCTTCCTGAGTGTCAAGCCGCAGGCCAACCATGCGAGTTGCCTCATCTGGCCCGTGGCAATGAAAACAGTTGTCCGAAAGAATCGGGCGAACCTGGCGCTGAAAGTCGACATTGACGGTCGGTGCCGTTCTGGCTTGCTGCGCGGACATTACGCGGTTCCACCCAAGGGCCAAGAGAACCAGTACTACAGCGCTAGCCACAAAGTAGTTTTTTGATTTCATAGAGAACCAAGCAAACGATTGGGCGTCGCATTGACGAAATCGCCAGCGACCTTATCCCTTCAACTGTACAAAATGAAGGCGGGTGTTGCAAGCGGCTCGCACCGCTCGAAAGGGCCGTCACGTCCCCCTTAACAAAGGGGGACAGCGGTTTCGGAGAAACCGCGCGGGGGTTGTCGTGCCTCCAGAGTACGAACCTGCCACGACAACCCCCAAGGCCTGCGGCCTTCTCCCCCTTTGTTAGGCGGGACTTGTACGCCCGTCGCCGCCTTGGTTATCCGCGCTGGTTTGGGCAAGCCGAATCACTTCTTTTGGAGCTGCATCGGAGATCAACAAGCAGCACAGGTTCTTCTCCTGCCAGAACACAGCCGTTGTGTCCTGCCACAGGTAAATGTGAAAGCTAAGCGCGCGATCCCTGAGAATCTCCTCTGCTGCAAGCAAT
>Ga0163150_10003570_pt1 | contig 21722 bp, 19 predicted proteins | sample OliLakLV19P2IB_FD_148628 | JGI IMG/M metagenome (GOLD analysis project Ga0163150, IMG submission 148628) | Freshwater microbial mat bacterial communities from Lake Vanda, McMurdo Dry Valleys, Antarctica - Oligotrophic Lake LV.19.P2.IB | ecosystem: Environmental > Aquatic > Freshwater > Lake >...
CCTGTACTCTGTACAGCGCGCCACGCGTTCCGAACTCCCGCCTGGAAGATAAATCCGCCGGGAAGGATGAAAACTAGCGCGCCGAGAATTACGCCGATCTGAACGGTGCGCATATTGTTCACCGCGAGGTTACGGCTTCCACTCCACCGTCTCCGACACTGAGACACGGCCCGTTGGAAAAACTTCGAGACGAAACTTCACTTCATTGGATAATTTCCTATAAATCAGGCTGCCGTTCTGAAGGTAAGTGAAGTCAAGATCCACTTTCCTGCTATAGGTTCCATCCTGGATCTGCAGGACACCTCGCTGGGCCGCGCGAATCACCGCTGCCTGCCGTTCCCACTTGACGTTCAGGTTGTCGTCCTTGCGCGAAACCGAAAGGTGTAGCGAATACGGATCGTCACCTGAAACCCCGCCCCCGCGCTGCTGCGGATAAATCGTGAGCGCGGCCTGGAAGCCGAGCAGCACTCCCAGCAGCAGGAAGATGAACGACATCGGAATCCAGATCCAGCCCTTCCGGCGCATCCGCGAGTCTGGCGTCACCGCATAGGCGCGCTCGGGCTCCCGCGGCGCCGGTTGACCGAACAATGGAGCCTCGTACCGAAGCTCAGGCAAGGCCTCGCTCCGCGGCGGCGCTATCGGCGTGGGGGCCTGGCCGCGCGCCACCGCCCGCTCGCCCAGCGGCCTGCGCGCGGGAGCCGGCCCGCCCTCAATCTCCAAGCGCCGAAATGGAAACTCGAGGGCGCTTTCATCTTCCAATCGGCCGCCTTCATATGTCACGAAGCCGGCGGTACTCACCTTGCTCGCATACGGCTTGATGAACAGCATCACGTTTGTCGGCCGCGGAAAATATTTGGCGCAAAGCTCCCGATCGTCGTCAGTGACGGTTGCTTGATCCCGCGTGTTGCTGCGATAAAAACCCACCGCGTACTGGTCCTTGCCGGGCCCCGGCTTCCACTTCTCGAAAGCGTCGTCGAACGCGGCGGAGTCGCTCTCGCTGAGCAAAAACGAAGGACCACGCTTGTAGGAACACGGAACCGCTTCAAAGTCGTCAACGCGTACTACCGGCCCCGTGACACAACCGACCAGAACCCCGCCAACTTCCGCACCCCTGCGTGGTATCGCTCCAAAGCCCGTAAGGACAGCGCTTGAGAGCCGGTCTATGGTGTCCAGGTTCATCTGCACGGACATGGCCTTGCCCGGCACTTCCCAGACGTGGTACCCCGGAATGGATTGAGACATTGCTGAATCGACTATCCTAACAAGTTGGCGACCCTCTACATCGTCGCAACCCCGATCGGCAATCTCGAGGACATCACGCTGCGGGCCCTGCGCGTGCTGAAGGAGGTGGATCTCATCGCCTGCGAAGATACTCGCCAGACCCAGAAACTGCTCGATCATTACGACATTCGCAAGCCGCTCATCAGCTATCACGAACACAACGAGCAGCAGCGCGCGGCCGACCTGGTGAAGCGCGTGCAAATGGGAGCGAGCATCGCCCTGGTTACCGACGCCGGCACGCCGCTGGTGTCGGACCCTGGGTACCGTCTGGTGCGCGCCGCCGCTCAGGCCGGCATCGCCATCACGCCCATCCCCGGAGCTTCAGCGGTTCTGCTCGCTCTCAGCGCCTCCGGACTCCCCACCGATCAGTTCCGCTTCTGCGGCTTCCTGCCGCCGAAATCCGGCCAGCGGCGCCACGAACTCGAGGTCCTGCGCGACGAGCCTCTGACACTCGTGTTCTTCGAAGCGCCCCACCGCATCGTCGAGACGCTCGAGGATATCGACAGCATCATGGGCTCCCGTGAGACGGTGATCGGCCGCGAACTGACCAAGATCCACGAGGAGTTCCTCCGCGGCACTCCCGCCGAACTCTTGACCATCCTGCGAGCCCGCGCCTCCATCAAGGGCGAGATCACACTGCTCGTCGCGAAGCAGACCGGCCCGCGCGTCGCCACCGAATCCATCGAGGAGGCAGTCGCGCGGCTCGAAGCGGCCGGCCTACCGAGGATGGACGCGATCAAACAGACCGCCCGCGATCGTGGACTTTCAAAGCGCGAAGTCTATGCCGTGTTCCAACAGCACTAACGCGAGTCTATGCGGGTGGGCGCCATCGCCCGTGCGCGGTCCCGCCGCCCCCCCGCGCAACACCTCGTCGCACTCTGATCCACTGATTAGTATCATTAGACATGACCATTGATGAACGCCTGGACAGGCTTACCGAACGCCATGAAGCATTGGCTCAAACGGTGGAGATGATTGTCGCCATGCACAGGGAAAACGAAGTCAGCATGAAGGAACTCCAGGAGACTGTGAAGGGATTATCCGGCACAGTGACCAGTTTATCCGTCACCATGGCCACTCTATCCGTCACCATGGCCACTCTATCCGGCAGCATGACCACGCTATCCGGCAGCATGACCACTCTATCCGGCACCATGACCACTCTATCCGGCACCATGACCACTCTATCCGGCAGCATGACCAAACTATCCGTCACCACGGACCGCTTGGCTAACATCGTCATCCGCCACGAAGAACGGCTGGACGCAATCGACGGCGGCGACGCGCCATGAACAGCCTCACCCGTTAAAGGTTGCCCCTCAAATCCTGCTCTCGCTCAATCGCCTCAAACAATGCCTTAAAGTTACCTTTGCCGAAGCTCTTGCTGCCCTTCCGCTGAATGATCTCGTAGAACAGCGTTGGACGGTCCTCCACCGGCTTCGTGAAGATCTGTAGCATGTAGCCTTCGTCGTCGCGATCCACCAGAATTCCCAGTTCGGCCAACCGCTCCACCGGCTCGTCAATCGGCCCGATCCTCCCACTCAAATCCGCATAGTACGTGTTCGGCACACGCAAAAAATCGACGCCCTGATCGCGCAGTTTCGTCACCGTCGCGATAATGTCGTCCGTCGCCATCGCGACATGCTGGCAGCCGGGTCCATGGTAGAAATCGAGGTACTCCTCGATCTGCGATTTGCGCCGTCCCTCAGCGGGCTCATTGATGGGAAACTTCACGCGCCCGTTCCCATTGGCCATCACCTTCGACATCAGCGCCGAGTACTCCGTCGAAATGTCCGCGTCGTCAAAGTGCTTCCACACGTTGAATCCCATCACCCTGCCGTAGAACTCAACCCAGCGGTTCATCTCGCCCCAACCGACGTTGCCCACCATGTGGTCGATATACTTCAGTCCCACCGGCCGCGAAACGAGGTCTTCCGTTTCCACCGCGACAAACCCTGGTAGAAATGGACCGCTGTACCCGCTCCGCTCAACAAACGAGTGAATCGTGTCCCCGTACGCCGCGATGGACGCGATCTTCGCTTCCCCCGACGAATCGCGCATCGTGAACGGATCGCGAACGCCCGTAGCCCCTCGCTTCACCGTCTCGCGGAACGCCGCCTCCGCATCGTCCACCCATAGCGCGATGTCATGAATGCCGTCGCCGTGCAGCGTCGCCGCCCGCGCGATGGGGTGCTCGGAATCGAGTGCCGTCGTCAGCACGAAGCGAATCTTGCCCTGCTCCACCACGTACGACGCATGCGTACGAACGCCCGTCTCCGGCCCCGCATACGCCGTCAGCCGGAAGCCGAAAGCAGCCCGATAGAAGTACGCCGCCTGCTTCGCGTTCCCGACATAGAACTCCACGTGATCGGTGCCGTTCAACGGCAAGAAATCCGACTCCGCCGCGTGCGCTCGCTCTGCTACCTCTTGCATAGTTCCTCCCTGTCGCGGATCCTCTTCATCGCATCGATGAAGATCGCGTTCTCCTCATCCGTCCCCGTCGAAATTCGAATGCAATCCGGCAGTCCGAACCCCTTCAGTGGACGCACAACGATGCCCTGTTTCAGCAGTTCTTCGTTGCACCGCGTCACCTCGGCCTCACTGCCCAGCGGCGCCATCACAAAGTTCGCCCACGACGGCGCCACCGTCAGGCCCAGCCCCGTCAGCGAGTCCGTCAAAAATCGCACGCCTCGCGCGTTCAACTCGAGCGATCGATGCAGAAACTCGCGATCCGCGAGCGCGCCGATGCCCGCCGCCTGCGCGAGTGAACTCGGCTCAAACGGCAGCTTCACCTTCAGCAGATTCCCGATCAGTTCCTCGTGCGCGAATCCGTACCCAATGCGAATCCCAGCCAGCCCATAGATCTTCGAGAACGTCCGCAGCGTGATCACGTTGTCGTAGCGGTAGTGCATCGAATCGGGATACCGCGGGGCGTCCTTGGCGTACTCGAAATACGCTTCGTCCAGGATGATCAGCACGCGCTCGGGGACGTGCTTGTAGAACTCGTCGAACTCGAGCCGGGTGAAGATAGTGCCCGTCGGATTGTTCGGGTTCGCCAGGTAAATGATCTTCGTGCGTTCGTTGATGGCGCCCGCCAGCGCCGGCAGATCGTAGTGCCAGTCGCGCAGCGGCACCGTGCGATAGGTCACCCCCCGACCCTTGGCCAGCACCTGGAATCCGATGAACGCCGCTTCCGTCGTGAGCACCTCATCCTCATCCATGAGAAACGTCCGGATGATGTTCGACATGATGCCTTCAGACCCGCTGCCGGCGATCACGTTCTCCAACTTCAGGTCGAACTCCTCCGCCAGCACGCGCCGCAGATCGAGTCCGCCATTTGGATAAAGATTGAGCGTCGCCACCGACGTCTGCATCGCCCGCAGCGCCATCGGCGATGCACCGAGCGGATTCTCGTTCGACGCGAGCTTCACCACCCGCGTCACGCCGTATTGCCGCTGAACATCGGCGATGCTGCGCCCCGGTTCGTAGGGTTTCAGCGACGCAATGTAGGGCGGCACCAGAGGCATCTAGAGATATTCTAGAGCATCACTGCCCCACTGCAAAGTGGTGTTTGGTCGGCCCTCTTTGAACCTGCGGTTGACCACAACTTCTCCAGCACGGCGTTCGGTACATTACCTCCAGCTACGATCCGCGAAAGCTGCAACTGGCGTTGAAGGTGCAATTCTCACGAAGAAAGCATGAACAGACAGATCTTGCCCTACCCTCCTTGCGCCATCCCCAGTCCGCTAAACTGAGCCCAGCGTGTCAGCAAGTAGCAAGCTTGGTCTGGGCATGCCTTCGCCGCGTCTGGCACCATGGCCCAGACCGCCCGCAAAAAAGCTCGGCGAACCACCTCCAAACCTTTCTCGATCTTTTCACTTCTCCTGCGGCCGCGCCAGCCCAGCTAATCAATTACCTGCAAATCATTTGGTAGCTGCGCTTCAGCTTATCGTATCCGCAGTGCCGGATCTTAGGGCCGAACGTGGCGTGGTGTTTCGGTTGATCGCTCCCACACCCGAACGTCTGCCGACTGCTTTGTTCAGCCGACATGCTCTCTCCTGGCCACAGCCGCACGCGTCGTTGATAGACTGAAATAACTCATTCCACTCAATGCTCGTGCCGCCACCAGTCGTCTTGCTGATACCCGCATACAAACCGTCGGTCGCGCTGATTGATGTAGTTCAAGGCGTGCAACAAATAGATACCAACGCTACAATCGGTGAAGTAGTCGTGATAGACGACGGCAGCGGGCCGGAGTATCAATCGATTTTCAGCGCCGTGCAGTTAATGGACGGCGTAGTGGTCATCCGGCACGCGGTCAATTTGGGGAAGGGTGCGGCGCTTAAGACAGGTTTCAACTTCGCCCTCGTCAACATGCCGGCCGCGCCCGGTATCGTTACGGCCGACGCGGATGGCCAACACAGCCCGTCGGACATTATTGCCGTCGCGGAGGCTTTACGGGCTGCGCCGGACACGCTAGTTCTCGGCTGCCGGCAGTTCGATGGAACTGTTCCCCTGCGCAGCCGTTTGGGCAACTCGCTTACCAGGCGCGTTCTGAGAGTTTTTACCGGAATGAAAGTAGCCGACACTCAAACCGGGTTGCGCGGGTGGCCACGCAACATTTGCGCCCAGTCGCTGCAAATACCCCTCAATGGCTATGATTTCGAACTTGAATGCCTGGTTGGTGGGGGGCGAAGCGTGACGCAGGTACCCATTGCGACGATCTACATAGATCAGAACCGTTCCTCCCATTTCAACCCGTTGCTGGACTCAATGAAAATCTACTTCATCTTTGTGCGCTATTGTGGATCCGCAATGGTCGCCGCGCTGGTGGACTCCGCCGTGTTTTACGGAATTTATGCGAGTTCCGGAAGTGTCGGATGGAGTCAGTTTTTCGGGCGATGCTCGGCGGTGGCGTTCGCTTTCGTTATCACCCGCACGTTCGTATTCCAAAGCAATGTGCGGTTTACCGTCGCGTTGGCAAAGTACCTCACGCTGGTCATGGTCATGGGGTTCGTCTCCTACGGCCTGCTCCAGGTGATCCACGCGCGCCTGGGAATTCCAATCTTTGTATCCAAGATGTTAGCTGAAGGTCTCCTCTTTCTCGGCAATTTCGCCATACAGCGGGAGTTTATTTTTGTGCGAAAATCGCCATGAATAAAACGTTAGAGCACGCATCCGCCGCTGAGGCGCGCGGGGTGGTCGCGCAGTGGCTTGCTTGGGCAGTGAGTGGAGGTTCGACAATCGTTGTCGTCTACGGACTCTACTCCACGGGCGTCCTGCGGCAGCCTGTATGGAGTGCGCCCGGGTTGCGGTGGTTTCTAGCGCTGGTTGTGGGTTACTCGGCAGCCGCGTTCGCCGCCTTCTTTGTCGGCCGGCGGTGGTTCGCATGCGCCGTTGCGGCTGCGAGTGCCTTCGTCTCGGTTATATCCGTCGGTATCGCGCCTGTAGTTTCGGTCGGGGTATTTCTGCTCGCTTGCCAAATCGTAGGTGAGTTGCCGTTCGGGACCTCTCAACAAGACCGCGGGCTCATCACTGGAGCTCTACGGATGACGGCCGGGATGGCGATTTACTTTTGTCTGGCAGGACTATTAGTCCATTTCCCCGTGAATTATCCCATCTGTTATTGGGGCTTGATCGCGCTTCCTCTCGCCGCTCGTTGGCAAGCCATCCCCAGAGTCTTGTCCGGGTGGTCGCAGTTGCTCAAAGGCGCGTCGGATCCGCCGGCATATGCCGCTCAAGCACTGCTGGCGTTCTGCCTGCTCATGCATTCTCTTGTCGCCTTGAAGCCTGAGGCTGGCTACGATGCTCTGGCTATGCATCTCTACGTCCCGTCGTTCGTGGCCGGACAACACTCCTGGACTTTTGACACGGATCACGCGATCTGGGCGTTGATGCCCATGGCGGGCGATTGGGGTTACACGATTCTCTATATTCTCGCCGGCGAGTTCGGGGCTCGGCTCCTCAATTTCGCGGCGCTATTGCTGCTCATCGTGATTCTCGTGGAGGCGATACGCGAGCGATTACCGTTCGCGCTCTCTCTTTTATTAGGGGCCTGCCTTGCGTCAAGCCCAGTGGTTCAACTGGTGACTGGGTCGCTGTTTGTCGATAACTTTCTAGCGCTCTGGACTCTTGCCGGCGTAGTGGCCGCGATCAGTTTCGCAACGGAGAGGCGCTGGACCGACTTCTTTCTGTGCGCGGTTTTGCTTGGTTGTTCGCTGCATACTAAACTGGGTGCGCTTCCGGGCGCGATCGTGCTGGGCGGCCTGTGCCTTGGAATCGCGATCGCTACTCTCTGGCGCACCCCTGTGAAACTGGCTGCCACTTGTGGCGCGTGGATTGTTGTTTTTAGCGCGACGGCGTTGCCGCCGTATATAACCGCGTACCTACAGAAGCATAATCCCGTGTATCCGTTTATGGCGCAGACCCTGGGAGGATCGCATTCTCCAGTCGGAGACGTGGTAAATACACTGTTTCGGGAACCGCTTCGCTGGACCACGCTGTTCGATCTCACGTTCCATTCCGGTCGCTTCCTGGAATCTCAGAATGGAAGTTTTGGACTGCACTACCTTATTCTGATTCCGCTCGCCGCCGCCGGATTGGTTTTCGCGCGTTCCAAGGGATTCATGATTGCGTTCGCCACCGCCACGGTGATCTTCATCACTGTCTATTTGTCGCAGGCCTACATTCGGTATCTGTATCCCGCGTTGCCCTTATTCGTCTATGCCGCGTCCGCTCCACTGGCGTGGTTGCGGCGGAATACGCGGAAACTGGCGGCGCTCCTCTCGGTGGCATTCACTGGTCTTGTGGCCGTAAACCTCTACCTCCTCCCTTCCAGCGGATGGCTCCACAAGCAACCGTTACTGCTCGATCTGGCGGATCAGTTTGATAGGAATGCGTATCTGAAAGCATTTGCGCCAACTCGTCGGCTGACCGAATACCTGAATCTCACTGCCGCGGGCGAACCGGTGATGTACCTGGGGACCCATCAGATCGGGGGCCTTCACGCAAAGGCTTACACGCTGGGTTGGCACCATGCACGGTTTTCACAAGAAATCGCGAAGAGCGCCAATGCCAACGGGGTGGCAAGCGTCATCAGGAAATACAGAATTCAGCACGCCGTAGCTCCGAAGAACCTTTCGGTTCTGCCGTCAAACATGCAGGATTTTCTACGGCAGTATACGCTTCCTGTGTTTGCGTCGGAAGATTGGGAAATACGGGAGTTGAGGACGGACGTTCAGTTAAAGAAGGAAGTTCTTCGGAATGGCGACTTCGAACAGGGGGCGGCGGAGTGGTCAATCGCCGGACATGTGAAATCGACGGCCGGTACCGTTGAGGTGACGAATCGGGATACCTTGTCGCAGTCATTTTCCACTCAGCCCGGAGAGCGCTTCCAATTCCTGCTGACGGCGGCCTGCCCCGCACCCGGAACCGTTCTCCGCTTACAAGTAAACTGGGTAAGCAGCGCAGGCCAGATGGCGGACGTGTTTCTCGAACCCAAGCCGTGCGGGTCCGGACAGATGAGCTATGATCGCCAGATAGAGGCGCCGGCAAATGCAGCGGCAGGGGTGGTCATCCTTTCCGCCCACAACAATCATAGTGTGATCATAGACCGCGTTTCGCTTCGGCATTAACCTCCCATGAGTACTATTCTCCGAAATCTGATCACCGACAAGCGGCTGCGTGGTCTTGAAATGGGCTCTCACCCGTGGTTCGAGGCGCAGCGGCGGATGATCCAGGCGAAGCCGCTGATCCGCCGGTGTTACGACCTCTGGTATCAGCGGCTGCTGGCCGACGCCGCGACAGTCCCGAGTTCAGCGGGATTGGCTATCGTCGAACTCGGTAGCGGATCCAGCTATATAAAAGAACTGCGCCCCTCCGTCATTACGTCGGATATTACGCCGGGGGTTGCGGATATGGTGATCGATGGCCGCGAACTCCCCTTTGCCGAGGGTTCAGTGGGCGCGCTCCTGCTCACGCATGTGTTTCACCACATTCCCGACGTGAGCCGTTTTTTCCAGGAAGCTCTTAGGGTTCTCGCTCCTGGAGGGGTGATTTCAATGGTGGAATGCTCGCACACACCGTTTGCCCGGTTCTTCTTCGGACGGATTCATCCGGAGCCTTACAATGATCGAGCCGCGGAGTGGAGCTTCCCATCCGCGGGCAGAATGCTCGATTCTAACCAGGCATTGTCGTGGCTGGTGTTTCAACGAGACCGCGAGAGGTTCGCGCTTCTGTTTCCGGGCCTGAAGTTCGAACAGGCTTCGTTTCTGCCGTGGTTCAGCTATCTTCTCTCCGGCGGCGTGAATCTCAGAACCCTGGTTCCGCCGTTTCTGAACGGTGCAATGCCGCTGATGGATGCCTTGCTTAAGCCGCTCGATCCGAGCTTCGCCATCCATTGGCATCTCACAATTCGCAAGGTGAGTTGACGTGAGCGAACTTGTGATTGCTCCAGAGCTAAAAGCGCAGCTCAGGGTCGAAGCCGCCTATCTCCATCGGGCCCTGTTTGGGTTTGAGCCGGCGGTGGAGATCGCCGAGCGCTACGCCTCGGCGAATGTCCACTGCTTGGGACATCTCGCCCACGAACAATCTCGGGTTGATCGCATCATCGAAGGGAAACTGGACGTGGAGGCCGTGGAGTGCGCGATGCGTCATCTGCGGCCCGATAATCTGTTAACGCGAAAACTGCACGTGTTGCTCTACCTGGTGGAAGTAAGGCGTAGCTATTATCACCTGTTTTTCAATGAAACGTCCGCACGCTTAAAAGGCAATATCCGGATCTGCGTGCATATACTGCGTAGCGTGTACAAAGCCGTGAAGGGCCGCCTCCTGATCTGGAGATACGGGCTTGGTTGATTATCTGATCGCCGGCTCCGGACCGGCCGGCGTCGCCGCGGCGTATGCCTTGCGCGGTACGGACTGCCTCATCCTAGATCCCGGTAGTCAGCGATCCGGCTCCATCGATCTGTCAGGCAACCTGTTCGATCTTCGGCAGCGCTCGGAAGATTTGTTTGACGAGCTGATCGGCGAAAACTTCGAAAGCCTTCACAACCTGCACCAGCGCCCCATCAGCCTCAAACTCAAGGCTCCAGGCATGCGCCATATCGTGGCGGAGCAGGATGTCTTGTGCCCCATTATCTCCGATACTTTCGAGACGAGCCTCAGCTTTGCTACCGGTGGTCTCGCCAACGCCTGGGGCGCGGGTGTCTACAAGTTCAGCGACGCCGATCTCAGGAGTTTTCCGATTCGTGCGTCCGATCTCGACCCCTACTACGATGAATTGACGGAACTCATCGGTATCGCGGGTGAGAACGATGATCTCGCTCCGTTTCTGCGTCCCTCGCAAGGCCTTCTCCCGCCCTTGCGCCTATCGTCATTTTTCTCGGAGATGATCGATCGGTACGTCCGCCTGCGGCCGAACTTAAATCACCGCGGTATCTTTCTGGGTAGATCGCGTCTGGCTGTTCTTACAAAGCCGCACCGCAATCGTCCAGCCTATGGATACGAGAATCTCGAATTTTTCCAGCCGCTGAACCCAGGAATCTACAATCCGGCGTTCACGCTGCGTGAACTAACAGATGCCGGGCAGGCTCGATACGAACGGGGTTATTTGGTAACCTCCTACGTGCAGCGCGAGGGATTCGTTGAAGTGTTCGCCCGCCGCTTGGATACCGGAACCAGTGAGAGCTTTCAAGCGAGGCGGTTACTGATCGCGGCCGGAACGGTGAATACTGCCAGGCTGGTGTTGGCATCCACGGGCGCTCATCATGTCCGCGTTCCGATTCTGGATAACGCGATGTCCTGCATTCCCCTGGTCCGCCTGTCGCGGATTGGATCGGCGCGGGACCCCAACGACAGTTCTCTCGCCCAGTTGAACATGGTGTACGACGGCCCTCTCTTTCCGGAAGTGCTCCAGGCGGCCCTGTACGGTACGGCCGGGCCCCTCCGTTCAGATGTTGCTCTGCATTTTCCGCTGACGATTCGAGGCAATCTGGAGTGCGCGCGCTATCTGTCGCCCGCCATCGGACTCCTGATGCTATTCTATCCGGACGATCCGCGGCCATCGAACTTCATGCAGTTGCGGGAAGATGGGAGGCTCGAGATCCACTACCAGGAAACGCCCCGCCGCGGCGTAGAGCGTGGATTGATATCAGCGTTTCGGCGAATGGGGTACTTGAGTTCGATCCGCCTCTGTCAATTCCCGCGGATTGGTTCCGGATTGCATTACGCCGGTTCCTTGCCGATGAAGGCCTCACCGGGACCGTTTGAACTTTACCCCGACGGCCGCCTATACGGGACTGAGCAGGTTTACGTTGTGGATGGCGCGGCTTTTTCCCGCTTGCCCGCCAAAAACCTGACCTTCACAATTATGGCGAATGCGATGCGGATCGCAAGCCTGATACGGTCCGCGTGAAGATTTTCATTATTGCAATTAGTAGCTTTCTGGGATCACGGCTGGCGGCGCATCTCCAGAAGCGGGGGCATTTCGTCACCGGAACATCCAGAGGTCCTGCCCGGGAGGCGGCATATTCGAGTGTTCGATACAGCCTCGGTGAGCCGTTCGATGCCTCAATGGTGGCGGGCTACGATGCGGTCATACACGCTGCGCATGACTTCAGCAGCCCGCGGAGAACAATCGACGGCGCCGCTATCTTGTTCCGCGACATAGTCGAGTTACCCTCGCCCGCCGTGAGACAAATCTTTCTCAGCTCTTATTCGGCCCGTGCGGATGCGGTGTCGCCCTATGGCGCCTCGAAATATGAGATCGAAAGGATGTTCCTCCATCGAGGGGAGACCATCGTTCGTCCGGGGCTCGTGATCGGCAATGGAGGGATGTTCGGGCGGAATCTCCAGAGCATCCTTGCCTCGCCGGTAATCCCGCTTCTGGATGGTGGCCACGACGCCGTCCCTGTCATCGGTATCGGTGATTTCGAGGTTGCCATGGAAAGGCTGATCACCGAGCGCTTAAGCGGAGCTTCGAACCTCTTTAATCCCGTATTGCCGAGCATGCGGGAACTGGTTGTGTCGATTCTCCAACACGCCGGACACAGGGCGATTCTGCTGCCGGTTCCCGCAACGCTGGCGCTATCAGCGATCCGGGCGGCCAATGCATTAGGCTTCCGCCTTCCGTTTGACCAGGACAACATTCGCTCACTGAAATCGAATCAGCGGCAGATACATGAATCGGACCTTCTACGGCTTTGCTCTCCGACTTCTCTCAGTGAAACAATCCGCCAAGCGCTCTCGGAACGTGAGAATTTTCTGCCGCCGTAGCCACTACTGTACATATGATCTTCAAAGGATCTGCACTTATTCTGTGCATGTCGCCGCTATGGTCCCTATGGGCAAGGGAGCCTATCGTAGTGAGCCGGCAGGGGAACGGACGATTTGTAAGACAGTCTTCTACTGATCCTGGCGCAGCGTTAATTCGCGGCCGCGGGTTTGTGTATCCCGTTGCCCTATACCGCGGCGCCAAGGCTGTGTACACCATCGCCACACGGACGTCCAGCCACGCGGTTTCCATCACTTTCGCTGGAGGGCGGGCAGAAGCGGAGGCTGAAGACGGCGGATCGCGGCCATACTTCGAAACGGAATATTTCGGGACCTCGCTGCATCGAACCGAGGGCTCGACGGGCTTCTCCTACCGGAATATTTACCCTGGAATCGATGTCCGCTGTAAGGCCGAGAAGCGAAATCTGGAATATGAATTCCACGTGCATCCCGGCGGTAATCCCGAGCATATCCGGATGGTGGTTGCGGGTGCATCGGAACTGCTGGTCAACGGCGACCGACAGCTCATAATCGGTACTGGCGATGACCGCCTCACGCTTGAGGCGCCGATCGCCTGGCAGGAAACGCCATCCGGCCGGAAGGGCGTCGATGTTCAGTATCGGATTGACCGTGGCGTGATTGGGATAACACTGGGCGCCTACGACCCCGCGCACGAACTCATTATCGATCCGGTTGTTACCTATTCGGCGGCACTCGGCGGCTCCGGTCTGGACACAGCTTACGCCACCGCAGTGGATGGCTCAGGCAACATCTTCATCGCTGGCGAAACGATGTCTTCCGACTTTCCGCTGTCCGGGGTCGCAGCCAGGGGACGCGACGTTTTCGTCATGAAACTGGACAGCTCTGGAACAACCGTCCTGTACAGCACGGTTGTTGGCGGGACCGGCGAAGACGTGGCCTACGGACTTGCCGTGGATCTTGCCGGAAACGCCTATGTCACGGGCAAGACAACCAGTACCAACTTTCCAGTCACCGGGCGTGCTATCCGCACAACCGCCGGTGGCCAGGAAGACGCCTTCGTCGCCAAACTCAACCCTTCCGGGCAATTGATCTATTCCACTTACCTGGGTGGGTCCGGCTCCGATACCGGCTATGGGATCGCCGTGGATCTGAACACCTTCGTGTACGTCACCGGAAGTACTTCATCGGCTTTATTTCCGACGACCTCTTTAGCACCGCAGAAGGTGTTTCGAGGCGGATTCTCCGATGCCTTCCTCACCAAGATCGACGTGAGTGCCGGACAAATTCTACACTCCACTTTCCTGGGTGGCTCCGGGGTCGAGGGAGCCAATGCGATTGGGCTGGAGCCGGGCGGCGGCGCCTGCATCGCCGGCTTTACCGGTTCGAGCGACTTGCCCACTGTCACTCCTGTTCAGGCCGCTCTTGCCGGATCCACGGATGGCTTCCTGGCCTGTCTCAATGCGGCTGGCTCCCAATGGTCCTTTCTGTCTTACTTCGGTGGAAATGGTCCGGACGAAGTTACCGCAGTCTCGATAGATCCTACGGGAAACCGCTTTCTGTGTGGGACAACGTCTTCCTACAACCTGCCAATTTCCAATGGAGCCTTCCAGACATATTGGAGTGGCCAATACGATGCCTTCGCCGCGGAGATTTCCGCTGCGGGGACAATTGTTTTCTCGACGTACTACGGAGGCTCCGGCAATGAGGTAGCGCGCAGTCTTATACGGGACGCGAGCGGCGGACTGTGGATCAGTGGGTGGACGAACTCCTCGGACTTACCGCTGAAGCGAGCCAACAATACATACGCCGGCGCGAGGGATGTGTTTGCCGCCCGCTTTTCCCTCGATGGATCACAGCTTTCCGAAGCCACTTACTATGGTGGAGGCGGAGACGATGCAGCTTATGGAATGGTGTTGTCGCCGAGCGGTGAAATCATCATAACCGGGCAGGCGTCGCAGGGGTTTCCACTGTTGTCGGCATCGTTGGCGGCCAACGGCCAAAATGCTTTCTTGCTACGCATGTCAGCTTCCGCCTCCAATAGCCCACCTATGATCTCTGGCTGGTCTCCTACTGGCGGATCCCGCGCCGCCGCATCTTTCACACTTTCGCTAACCGATGCGGACGGGGGCGCGGACATCCGGAATACATACATTCTTATCGGCGATGCTCTCGATGCTCGAAATACATGCTTTATCACCTACCCCGGCGATTCTATGCGGCTCGCCCTGATGAACGACGGAGGCTCAGCCTGGTTAGGCTACTTGACACCCGGCTCGGCGGGGGTGCTTTCCAATTCCCAATGCACCCTCATAGGAATAGCTTCGAGTGTCAATGTGTCTGGCTCGAACGTGACGATCACCCTCAGCCTGACCTTCTCCGCATCATTCGCGGGTACGCACTACGTTTATTCGTTCACGGAGGATGCAGCCGGTAGCGCGGCGGGATATAGGGTGGTCGGTTCGTGGACGGTTCCGAGTCTGGCTCCCCCTCAGCCGCCCACGCCACAATCGGTGACGCCCAGCAGCCAGTCCGCCACTTCCGCTTCGTTCACACTGAAGGTAAACGACGCAAACGGGTATGCGGATATCGAAGTAGTATATTTCCTTTTGAATCGCACACTTACTGAAAAAGGTGGATGCTTTGTGTCTTATGTTAGACGAACCAACCAGTTATTCTTGTTCAGCGACTCGGGCGGATGGTTGGCGCCCATAACTCCCGGAGGTTCCGGCGCTACGGTCAGCAACAACCAATGCACATTAAGCGCCTCGGGCTCCACGGTTTCAGCTTCAGGCACGAGCCTCACTATTGTAGTCGCGTTGACCTTTAGACCCACATTTACCGGGCTGGAGACCATGTTCTTGTATGCCGCCGACTCGGCATGGAGCAATGCCGGATACCAAACGATGGGCACCTGGCTTTTGGCGGGTGGTTCGCCGCCCGCCGTCCTTTCGGCCACGCCCTCGAGCGGATCGGGCACGAGTCAGATCTTCAGCGTCCGGGCTTTCGATTCCAACGGATACGGGGCAATGCAGATGATTTATCTGTTATTTGACTCGAGGGTCAACGGCATCAACGCGTGTTTCATTGAATACAACCCCGTTGTGAGAACGTTCCGCCTGATGAATAATGCCGCCACGGCATGGTCTAACACGGTGATCGCGGGAGGTTCAGGCTCCATCGGCAACTCACAATGTTCCTTGACGGCTTCCGGATCCGGATCCTCGGGTGGAGGCAATTTCCTGGATGTATCCGTAGCCCTGACCTTCAGTGCTGGATTCACCGGGCAGCGAAATCTGTACGGAAACGTCGTCATGAGTCTAAGTGGTCTCACTTCCGGATACACGCAAGTTGGTACCTGGACAGTTCCCGCCGTAGCTACGCCACACACGCCAACGCCGAGTTCGCTATCACCCATTTCGAGCCAGGGACCGGAGCAAACCTTCACCGTTGTAGTCGATGACCCGATCGGCGCCGAGACGATAGCCTTTGTCTATTTCCTGATTGACCGAACGGTGAACGGAAATTCAGCATGCATGGTTACATACACAGTCGGCAATCAACTCACCCTTCTCAATGACAATGCGAGCGCGTGGCTAGGGCCCATCGCGCCGGGTTCGGGCGCCTCGGCTGCAAACAGTCAGTGCACTTTGCATGCGGTTGGCTCATCCGCGACCCTCTCGGGTTCCCGCCTGACGCTCACACTGCACTTCAGCTTCAGCAACGGGTTTTCCGGCGGCCGGAACATTTACGTCTACGCGGGAGACACCGCCGGCAACACCAGCGGCTATCGGATTATGGGTTCCTGGACACGCTGAGGTTCGGCTCAAACATTGGGCTCTGAGCAGGAATCGAGAAAGTGCCCAATCGGCCGGGGGGTTGGAGTTTTGGGTCTCCGGATGAGTCGGGGTATTGCCCACTGGCCTGCCGGCGGCGATCCGTGGTTCAGGTTTATCGATGCGGAAGGCTTTCGCAACGCTGACGGCGCCTTCGGGGATCTGCGCGGGCACCTACCCTCATTTTGAAAACCTATCATTCTATGAGAGTTGAATGATTCCTCGCGATCAATGAGTCCCTTCAGGGGAACCTGACTCCTGGTCAGGTGGGAACCTCGGGGGCTACTGTTGCGTGGCACAACCCGAGCCGGGCACGGCACTTCGACGCCCCGCGGGGGCCGGTCGCCACTGTTAGCGCTAGTCTCTTCTGAGCGGATCGGAAGCTCTATGAAACGACTGTCATCATTGGCTTCAGAGCAGCTTCGACCGCAATCAACCGACCACGAAACCGGAAGCCCGCCTTTAATCAAACCCAGTTAAAGCAGGGTTTTTCGAATTCTTGCGCGGAGCCAAAGATTGTACCCATACTTTGACACACTTTGACACATACCCCAGTTATGTGGTCTGATCCCCTTCATGCCCGGCCCCCTCTCAGGACTTCGAGTCATCGACTGCGCCACCTACATCGCCGCGCCCGCCGCCGCCACGATCCTCTCCGACTATGGCGCCGACGTCATCAAGATTGAACGTCCGCCGTACGGCGATCCCTACCGCTATCTGTCGCTCGTCCCCGGCTCCCCAGTCTCCGACCTTTATTACTTCTGGCTGCTCGACGGCCGCAACAAGCGCAGCGTCGCGCTGAATCTCACTGAAGAACCCGCCCGCGAAGCATTGCTGAAGCTGGTCGCCTCCGCCGACATCTTCATCACCAACTATCAGCCGCCGCTGGTGAAGAAATTCGGTCTCACCTATGAGGACCTGGCGCCGCTGAATCAACGCTTGATCTACGCCCACCTCACCGGCTACGGCGAGACTGGTCCTGAAGTCGACAAGCCCGGCTACGACATGACCGCTTACTACGCGCGCAGCGGCCTCATGTCGTTCATCCACCTCGCCGACGCCGAGCCCGCATTCTCACCGGCGGGCTTTGGCGACCATCCAACTTCAGTGGCGCTGTTCAGCGCAATCATGCTCGCCCTCTATCAGCGCGAGAAGACCGGCAAGGGCATGAAGGTGGGCACCTCACTGATGGCCAACGGAGCCTGGTCGCACTCCTGTATGATCCAGGCCGCACTGGTGGGCGCCGAGTTCGCTCCCAAGTACCGCCGCACTGAAGCCGTCAATCCTCTGGTGAACCACTACAAGACGCGCGACGGCAAACGCGTGCTCTTCTGCCTGCTCGATCCCGTCAAGGATTGGGCCAACCTCTGCTCCGCTCTCGGCCGCACTGATTTGCGCGACGACGAGCGCTACCGCACCCCCGCCTCCCGCCGCCACAACGCCGGGTTCGTCGCCATCGTCGACGAGATCATCGGTCAGCGCGATTATGACGAGTGGGTCCGCATCTTCGCCGAGCACGATGTGATCTGGGGACCCGTGCCAAGCGCCAACGATGCCGCCCACGATCCGCAGATGCAGGCCAACGGCGTGTTCGCGGAGTTCGATCATCCTACCCATGGACGCCTCAAGACCGTGACGAATCCCATCCGCCTCGAAGGCATTCCTCAGGAGCCGCCGCGCTGCGCACCCGACATCGGCGAACACACCTCCGAGATCCTTCGCGAACTCGGCTATGACGAAGCCGGCATCGAGCGAATTACCGGCAAATCCAACCCTGCCTGACCGCCGTATATAATCAGTCGCCATGACCGGACTGATGATGAACTACCAACTCACGCTCACGCACATGCTGGAGCGCGCGGCGAAGCTGTTTCCCCGCAAGGAAATCGCCAGCCGTATGCCGGACGGTTCCATGCATCGCTACACCTATGCCGACTATCACGGGCGCGTCCATCGCCTCGCCCACCTGCTCGAACGCCTCGGCATAGGCCAGGGCGACCGTGTCGGCACGCTCTGCTGGAACAGCTTCCGTCACCTCGAACTCTACTTCGCCGTACCCTGCTTCGGCGCCGTGCTCGTCAAAGCAACCCGGCCACGGCGTCCTGCCGGGTTCGTTAGTTTTCTCAAGCTCCCGCGTGAAATGCACTTCCATTTTTGGAAACGTCTGAAGGAAGAAATCATTGTTTAGAGACGATTTTCGAGAAGCGTCGCCACATCGCGGCGGCCGTGGAGGATGGACACTACCTGTAAGGGCTTAGTCTCGGGTCGGTAAACGATCAGGTACGAATAGATCGCGAAAAATCTTACTGGCTCATCCGTCAAATCCTTGCGCCAATGACCGCCACCGGGACTGCCCGCAAGATGAACGATCTTCTCGCGGATAGCGGACTCAACCCGGTCGGCCAACTCCAAACTGCCACTATTTTTGGTGTGCCTCCAAATTTGAACGAGATCGAGCGCGGCCTCCGGCGCAAGGACGTAGCGATGCCTCATTCAGGCTGAGCTTTCAGATTGGCAAGATACGCGTCCAGTTGATCTTCGGGAATGCCTTCGCCACGGTCAAGCTGATCGATACCGCGCCGGATCTTTGCGTTGGTAGCGACCTTGTTTTCCAACAACCAGCGATCCTGCTCTTCCTGCGTTTCGAGAAGACGAAGCAACGCCTCTTCCACGCTCGCGGCACCGGTCGCTTGGATCTGTTTTTGAATGCGAGCTTCCAAAGCTGAATCGCTGATTACGATGTTCATTGGCGTTCCTTTTGCTACTTCGTGCTATCTCGTTCCAGCCTAACGGATATACGACCGCCTGTCACGATCTAAGCTGTCCCAGGGAGCCATCCAACCAGATCGACACCCCCGGCGCGCCGTCGTTCATGGACGGATGGTTCCGCACTGGCGACGTCGCCACGGTCGATGAGCACGGCTACATCAAGATCATGGACCGCACCAAGGACCTCGTAAAAAAGCGGCGGCGAGTGGATCTCGAGCGTCGATCTCGAGAACGCGATCATGGGCCATCCCAAGGTTGCCGAAGCCGCCGTGATCGCCATCGCCCACCCTAAGTGGCAGGAGCGTCCACTCGCCGCCGTTGTACCGCACGAGCAGTTCCGCGACTCCATCACCAAGCAGGAAATCCTCGACTTCCTCGCCGGCAAGGTGGCAAAGTGGTGGCTCCCCGATGACATCGTGTTCATCGACGCAGTCCCCAAAACCAGTGTTGGCAAGTTCAATAAACGCGCCCTCCGCCAGCGCTTTCGCGATTACGAAATTGCCGGTGCGTAAGCTGGGGTGAACCGGGTGGCACAGCCATCGCGGCTTCCGCTACTCTACCCTCATGAGATCTTTCGTCATCAGCACCACTCTCTTACTCGCAGCCACGGCGCTGGTCCAGGGCCAAGCGAGCCCGGCCGCCGACACATCCCTCGAAATCAACGGCAAGAAGATCGCAATCAAATATTCGGCCCCATCGTTGAAAGGTCGGAAGATGCTCGGTCCGGATGGCCGGATCGGCAAGGACGGAACGTATCCTGTCTGGCGTTTCGGCGCCAACAACGCCACCGCCCTCCATACCGACGCCACCCTCGACTTCGGCGGTTTAAAGGTCCCGCCCGGAGACTACACCCTGTACGCCAAGATCGATGGCGACCCCTGGACGCTGATCGTCAGCAAGCAAACCGGTCAGTGGGGCACGGTGTACAAAGCGGATCAGGACCTCGGCCGCGTCGCCATGAAAATGAGTAAACCATCGGCGCCGGTTGAAACCATGAAGCTGACGCTATCGAGCGAAGGCGGCAACAAAGGAAAACTGCAAATGGAGTTTGACAACACCATCGCCTCCATCCCCTTCACCGCTCAGTAATGGGCCGCCGATAAAGATCCAGTAACTCTTGAGCCCCGGCCACCACGCGGTCGCGCAGTCCCCGGGGCTCGAGAATTTTTACTTCCACCACCGTACCCCAACCCCATTTGTAGAGCCGCTGAGGCGGCATCGAACCGCACCGGCACTACGCAGCCGTCCCCATCCGCCGCGCTGCTGGCCCGAATGGTCACGAAGTGGCGCGGCAGCATTCCCCAACCTCCGTCGCCTGGTACTCCCAATACTGAGCCAGGTCAAAAACCCGCCGGTTCGCTCCAGCGCTTCATCCAGCAACTGTGGATTTTCGACACGCGGTCCTCGCGCGTCATCGGGCGCAGCTTGCGCTTTGGGTTCTTCGGGACGGAGTCGGGAGTCTGGAGTCAGGTCCTTTCGCATTCCGTCTCCTGTCTCCTGACTACTGACTTCCCGCTTCACAGCTTTAAGCTCCGGTTCGGATCGCTCTTTGAGCAATGGTGCGCTCAGATACTTCGAGCCGCCGTGAGACAAAACCGTTAAGCCGTTCGAGCCGCAACCACCGTCGCGGATTCCGACGCATGCTGAACGATCGGCTCCGCGATGTCCCTCAGCCGCGTCCAATGCAGGCCGCTGCCAAGTTCGCTGTCCGACCCCGCCGCCAAATTGGAACCGCCCCAGATCTTCGAGTCCTGCTCCGCCTCGGCCTCCTGGAATGCCGCGATCAGCTTGTTCACTTCAAACAGATCCTCATCGTAGGCTGACCCGCGAATCACGCTATACGTGTACCGCCCGCACGGCCGCCGGCAAATCAGGCTGATGATGTTGCGATGCCCCTCGGCCGCCAGAACCAGTCGCGCGTTCGGATCGCCCTTCTCGTCCACAATCACATACCCATACGGCGATTCGTACAGAATCTCCGGCACCACCGTGATCGGCGTGATACCGGCCCTGCCTTCGAGCAGCGCCAGCAGCCGGTCGCACACTCGGCGAATCGTCGCCCGCACCAAGCCTTCGTCGTCGAATGATTTGCCGCGCATCCGCTGTTCGCGATACGGCTCAAATACCCACGTGAAATGGTTGTTCACCAGTTCATCGAGATTCACCGGGTACAGCCCGCCGCAAATATCGATCTTGTTGTTGTACTGCACGATCCACCGCAGCATCGGCATGCCCTCGGCCCGCTCCAGCAGGGCGTGATACTCGAGCACAAAAGTAGTGAGGCAAACGTCCTGGTCGGCGTTCCACACATACACCGGAATCGGCCGCTTCCGCGCAAGCCACCTCTCCATCAGGCGCCCCTGCCGAACCGCGATGTACGCCTGCATGGCCGCACTCATCGTCGCTTCGCGGATCACCCCGGCGTGATGATCGAAATGGACGTAGTGACCCCGGTTGCCTGGAGTGTCGTCCATCACTTCTATGCCGATCGAATACTCGGGAACCTCCCGAGTGAACTGCTCCCAACTGGTGAAACGTTTGGGGGCGACGCGGAGGTCGATGTTGCGAAAATCGTGTTCCATATGG
>Ga0163150_10003574_pt1 | contig 21696 bp, 30 predicted proteins | sample OliLakLV19P2IB_FD_148628 | JGI IMG/M metagenome (GOLD analysis project Ga0163150, IMG submission 148628) | Freshwater microbial mat bacterial communities from Lake Vanda, McMurdo Dry Valleys, Antarctica - Oligotrophic Lake LV.19.P2.IB | ecosystem: Environmental > Aquatic > Freshwater > Lake >...
GTTGCGAGTTCGCTGGAGGCGATAGCCCCTGCTGCAATCTGAGTAGCGGTGATTGTGTCGGCAGCAATTTGCGAGGCCGTGATTGTGCTGGCCGCAATTTGCGAGGCCGTGATCGTACCGGCTTGAATGTTCCCGGCAGTGATCGTGGAGGCGGCGATCTTCGCGCCGGTAACGGCCGCCGCGGCGATGGCGGCAGTGTCCACCGCCAACGCTGCGAGCTTCGCAGCGATCACCGCGCCGGTGCCGAGTTCGTTCGATGTTACAGCACCCGTCGCCAATTTCGACGTGGTGATGGCAGCCGCGGCGACGTCGGCCGCAGCGATAGACAAGGCGCCATACTTGCCCGCGACCACGGCGTTAGCCCCGATTTTGGCAGAGGTGATTGCGCCATCCGTGATCTGAGCGGCGCCGACCGCGCTAAGCGTTGCCAACGCGCCTTGCGATGCGATGGCCGCCGCCGTTCCAAGACTGGTGACCGCAAGCGCGTCCGTGAGCGAGGTAGATCCATCGTTGCGCGTGATGTTAGTCCCAAGGCGTACGGCCGTCGGCGAAAGCGCTGTGTGGATAATCACGCCGGAGCCAACCAACGCACTGCTATCAATCGTCGCTTTGGCAGCCAGCGCGGCGAAGCCGGTCAGCAGAGCCGAGCCATACGCCGCGCTATTGAGCGTGGCGAACGCGCCTTGCCCCACGATGGCGTCAGCGATGCCAGCCGATCCGGTCGAGTACGTCGCGCCCGTGGTGACGCCGTCCGGGGCCGACCATGGCGATTGCAGGCCCGGCGTCAGGAACTTGGCCTGGACCGTGTAGGCAACCGCGTCCGCGATGCCATTCTGGACGATGACCACTTCGTCAGCGTCAGGGATCGACACAGGCAGCGTTGCGACCTTCAGGCCGTCACTGTCGCGAACCACCTCAATGAACAGCGTATGCACGCGCGGGTCAGTCGGGTTCGCGAAGGCGACCTTGATAGCGGGCGTGTTGGACGCCGCGCCCACGATGGGGTTGCTCGTGACCGTCAGCGACGGCGCCGCGACTGCCGAAATCTCATCGGTCGAGGCGATGGGCGCGGGCGGGCCATCCTGCGCCGTGCTTTTATCCCATGCGCTATCGGACGCATCCACTTCCTGCGCCACGATGGACACGGTGAAGTTTTCCGCGTTCACGATGCGCTCGACCACTTCAAACGTCTTCCCGCCCGCGCCCCATTTCGCGCCTGTGCGAACGAACCAGTCGCCGCGCTCAAGCTCAACGGTCCAGAGCGGATAGGTTCCGCGCAGCAGGGCCTGACGGCGTTCCGCCCGGGCGCGCAACAGGGCGATGCGCTGGGCGCGCTCCACGTTGGTTTCAAATTCAAGGTCGAGCGTCAGAACCTTCGTCTCGCCGCCGTCCTCGGCCTCCCATGTCGCATCCGTGACGCGCGGGAAGTCGACCGGCTGGTAAAGCTGCGCGGGGTCCTGATAGCGCCCCTCGACAGCGCCAACCAGATCGGACCATGACCGCTTCGGGGTGTAGCTTTCGAGCGTTCCCGCGATCAGGTCCCCGTCATCGATCGTCAGGACGGGCGTGCGGCTCTCGATGCCGATAACGCCAAACCTGCCGCCGAAGTCGGCCGCGCGTGCCGCCATGACATCGCAGAGCTTGCCGATGGTGGCCGAGTAATCATCGTTCGCGAATATGAAACCGTTGGCGCGGTATCGCTTCTGCGTGCCGCCGCCATTAAGGTCCACGTCCTCATCGCAGATGTTGGCCTGCGCCGCGAAGTAGTCATAAGGGGCTTCATCGGACGACAGGCCAATGCCGAACGTGCGGCGCCCATCCCAGTAGCGGCCAAGCAGGAAGTGGTCCAGGGTCACCATGGGGTTGTCGGTCCATGCCCACGTCGCGGGGTTGTCGGCGCGGTGCGAACCCGATCCGCCTGCCGTGGTGTCTAATCTGCGATCATAAAGCTTCGCGCCTTCCATCTCGAAAGTGAGCTGCGGCGGCTGGCGCAGGTTGTCGCTGTCCCACTGGCATTCGATCAGCACCCAGGCGCATCCCGTCATGGTGTTGGCGCTGGTCCAGCCCTGGCTCAGGGCCACAAGCACCGCGTCGGCTGTCTGCCCCACGCGGCCGTCATAGTAGGTCAGCCAGAGGCGGTCGCCGCCCGAGCGGAAGTCGGGAATGGTTGTGCGGACGCCATGCGCAAGCGGCGTTGACCAGACTTCGCGACCGCCCGCGAAAACCCGCGTGATCTGCCCGCAGGGGCCTTCGGACAGGTAGACGGGCAGATAGAGCTTCGTATTGTTGTTGCCGGCCAGATACCAGTCGACCAGCACGCCGCCCGTCATGCGCTTGCCCACGATCAGACGGCGCGGGGCCGCGCTGTCCAGCGACAGCTCAATCAGCCCGCCCTGCTCGCGGGGTTTCGAGTTGTTGGCCACCACAGCGTTGACCGCCGCGGCGATGGCGACGTTGACGGCAACCGTGGTCGCAGCGCTCACAACGGAAGCGGCCGTCGATCCTGCCGTCAGGTTCAGCGCCGTCAGGACTGTCGCCACGATCGCTTCAGCCATTAGCCAACCCTCCAGCCACGACGGGCAGACGTGACAGGCGCATGCTCCAGACCGCGCCGGGATGGCCCCACAGCGGTCCTGCCGTCGACGATGGCGAGGAACGGGCCATACTTGCCCTCGATCATCACCACGTCGCCCCTGCGGGCCTCTGGGGGCGAAATCTCGGGCAGGTAGCGGGCGGCAAGGTCGCCCACGTCAGCGCAGCCCAGCGCCGCCAGCGTGCGGCGGGCGCCGTCTTCATCGTCATAGGTCCCCCGGAACTCTGCGGCCAGATCCTCGCCCGTCATGGCCTGCACGCAATCGGCCGCGAACAGGGCGCAGTCGTGCGAGCCCCATGCGTGGCGCCTGGCCATGGCTGCGCGCGTCGCCGCGGGCAGCGCCTGTTCCCAGCCCTTGATGCGCTTCATCGGTTGAACAAGCTGGGCTGCACATAAGGCGCGCTGGACCCGGAGCCCCCGCGCGAGCCGGGAACGTTCGACCAGCTCGTGCCGAACGGAATGTCTTGAAACGGCTTCACGGCCATGTTGCGAAAGCAGGCGTCGTCAGCGTCGCGCAGCCGCTGGTCGCGATCCGTCACGGTTGTCATGTTGCGGGCGCGGGCGCGGAAGGTTCCGCTTTCGCATGAGAGCACAACGCGCGAAGGCCCGCCGTCGCCCTCGGGCGCCCCTATCGTGTCCATGAAGCCGCGCCAGTCGAGCCCGACGCCGATGGTGGTTGCAAAGTTGGAGGTCGGCACAAGCAGAAGCTGGCGCAACCTAATCTTGCGCTGATGCCAGCGGCGGTCCAGCAGCCGGCCGACAAAGCTGGCGTCGTCAAGCTGGACCGCCCCGTCGAACCAGAAGGTCAGCGGCTCGGCCACGAGGTCAGCCCCGGCCCTGATCTCGCCTGAGATGCCCCACGCATCGCCCAGCGCGGAGAAGTCAGACCCGCCATAGGTGATCGTCTCGGTCTGGTTCCATGCGCGCAGGGTGGCAGGCGAGCCGCCCGCGCTCTCGCAGAACAGCTCAAGCAGCCATGCGCTCGCGATCTCGCGCGCCGCAAGGGCGTTGCGGGTGTCGGTGTCGAGGGGGAGCGGCATCAGACCCGGATGACCTGGCGCGCATTGAATGACAGCGAGCGCGTGCGCGATGACGTCTCGGACACGGAAGGATCGCCGACCATCTGGAACTCGCCCAGCGCCTTCAGCAAGCGCATGTTCTCGGTCCCATGTTCGGTCTGCGGCGGCGGCCAAACGTTCACGGTTGCGGCGCCTGCGGTCGGGACTGCGGTAGCGGTCGACATGCCAACCCAATAGCCTCCTGCGAGTGTTGAATATCCCAGCATGTCTCCGGGGCTGATGACGTTGGTTGACAGCCCGGTCAGGCTGATGGTCGCGCCTGCGATGCTGATCCCTGAAATCGCAAGGCCTGAATCCGTGATGGACGGGGCCAGCACAGGCGCCGGCCGATCCGGGCGCCATGCGGTGAAGGACACGCGCGCGCGCTTGCGCCGCGCGATCCACGCGGTCAGCAGCCGGAAAGCCGTGTCGTCGAGGTGCTCATACTGCGCGGTCATGGCCCAATAGGGGCGCCCAAGGGCGACGATCGATCCGCCGTTCTCGCGCGTCTCGGCCTCGCTCTGGCGCTCCACAAGCGTCCACGTGCATTCTTTCAGGCAGTCGGTTAAAAAAACTTCGCCAGCGCTCATCAGTAGGCCCCACGCTTAAGGCGATCGGTCACCCGCGCATCGATCGCGGCAGGAAGGCCGCGCGACCACGCCGTCAGGCGCTCATCCATCATGCGTACTGTCTGCGCATCGGCATTGCCCTGGATCACGATCGATGCGCCGCCCACGCTGACCGGCACGCTGGCCTGCAGCGATTTCTGAAACCCGGCATGCGGAACGATGTGCCCATTGCTGCTCGGGACGAACCACTCGGAGCCCATCTCGCCGACGCGGACATGTCGCCCGCGTTGACCGGGCCGCCGCCGGCGCGGCTCTTGAACGAGCCGCCGATGGCAGCGCCGGCCATGTTGAGGAAACCTCCCCAGCCTTTGCTCTTGCCGTCCCACTCGATGGCCGCAAGCGCTTCCCACAACACGTCTATAGCGTTGGATAGCGCCTCACGCGTGACGTCGGTCAGGATCTGCCCGAAGGCGTCGCCCCATTCGCCCGTTTCAATCGCGGTCATCAGGCCGTACTTAGTGGCCTCGGCAACTCGCTGTTCGAAACTGGCCCAGGCCTGCTCGCCCGCGAACGTGTAGGTTGGCAGATCGTTGGATGACGGAGCGGCCAGCCCGCGCGCCGTTTCCGCAACGCTGGCAAAAATCGACGCATCCACAAACTTATCAATTAGCGCCGCATCTCCGGCCGACAGGATGCCGCCTGAGAGATCCTTCATACGCTGCAGAACCGTGAGCACGTCGCCGGTTGCTTCCAGATAGTCGAGCATGGCTTGCACGGCCGCGCGGCTCGCGCCGGTTGCGCCTTTGGCTTCCGCATCCCTGATGTCGGCCAAGCTGCGCTCAAGCTTCTCCAGATCGCTATAGTAGCCGGTCAGCTCGGCAATTGCTTTTTTCTTTTCTTCTTTCTTTGGTTTGGCGGCAACGTCACCAAAGCCGAGCGGTATGCTGGCAAGAGCATTCGCCTGCGCCAGCAGGGCGTCGACCATACCCTTTTGGCGGGCGATGCGATCTTCCATCGCCTTGATCTGCTGTGCATTGCCGACCGTCTGGTCGCTCTGCCGCCCCCCAAGCTCATCCGAGACCCACTTCGGGGATTTCAGAAAATCCAGCTCTCGCTGCATGGGGATGGCGTCCATGGACGCCACGCGGGCCTGCAGCGTGAGGGTGTCTACCTTCATCTGTTTTTCGTTGCGCAGCAGAGATGTGTTAAGCGCGTCGACATCTACAGCCGCCGCCTTGGCGGCATCGCCCAGCCCTTTCAGCTCGTCAGCGGCCTGCGCCACCTCCCACTGCTTGATGATGTTTTCGTTGGCCTTCAGCGAAGCCTCGAATTCACGCAGCCTGTCGTCGGCCTTTTCCGCCTCGCTGCGAATGTCGATAAACGAAAACGCAATGCTCCCAAGCGCCGCAGCCGCAGCCCCAAGCACGATCCCCCACGGCCCGCCGAGCCAGGCCATCGCAAGGCCGAACGCCTTGGCCGCGCCGCCCGCCACCGTCAGGGCCTTCGCCAAGGCCATCATCGAATTCACGAGGCCGAACAGGACGCCATACCCCAAGGCCACCGCGACGGACGCGCCTGCCACTAGAATAGCCGTGGCGAGGATTTCAAAATTATCCGCAAGGATACCGACCCACTCGGCTAGTTTTTTGCTGCCCTCAAACTGCTGGTCCTGCAGGCCGACGAAACGAACCATGGCCGTCTGTAGATTGGTCAGCGCCTGGCCAACCGTCATGGACATACTGTTGAACTCGTCACCGATATCGCCGGCGTCTTCCGTCATGGCCTTCACGAGTTCGTCAAACCCTACCTTGCCATCGTTCACCATGGCGCGAAGCTCGCCCATGCCGACGCCAAGCGACGACGCGAACAGCTGGACGGCCCGAATGTTGTTCTCAGTGATGGAGTTAAATTCCTCGGCGCGCAGGACGCCGCCCGCCATGGCCTGCGATAGCTGTATGGTGGCCGCCGCCGCCCCGCCCGCATTTGCGCCGGTAATAACCAGCGTCTTGTTCCATGTGTCGACGATCTTCAACGCCTGCGCGTCCGTCAGGTCGGAGCGCGCGGAGCGCAGGCGAGAATAGAGCGCAACCGTTGGCTCCAAGGCGGCGCGGTTCTTGATCGCCAGCTGATATAGCTTCTCTTCGACGTCAAGGAGGTTTTCGCCCTCCTTGACGACAAGGCCCAGGCGCCCGCGCATCTGCGTGAAGCTGTCGGCGATGCGCACCAGCTGCCCAGCCGCGGCAAAGCCACCGATTGCCGCCATGGCCTGCGTGAGCATGCCTACGCTGCCGGTCATGCCCCTTATCTTGGAGTCGGTCTTGTCGATCTCGGAACGCACGCCCGCCGTGGCGCGCTTCGCCTGCGCCTCCATGTCGGCCATGCCCTGGCGAAACTTGTCCGTTTGCGCGGTGATGGCGATGTAGGCCGCGCCGACCTTAGTGCCTTGCGCTATCATCGGCGGGCTCCGCTGCTTTCAACCACGCGAATATCGAGCGGCCGACTTCGTCGTCTGTCTGCTGCTTTGACGCCGTCGGCTTGCGCCCCAGCGCCTTCTCAAGATCGCGCGGCCCCAGCTTGTCGAAGCGGGAGAAGTACGCGCCATGGAATGCGCCGGTGGTGACGCGCTCATAGACGGCACGCTCGGCCTCTGCCCACGCCTCAAGGATTAAGCGGGTGGCGTAGGGGGAGCTTTCCCAAAATTCGGCCCAGCCCATGCCTGCGCGGAGCGCCATACGGCAAATGCTCTCGATAGTATCGACTGGGCCTTCAGAGGGTTTTCCGTATCATCGACATCGCCGCTCGCCGCTGGCTTTTCCTTCTGGCCCAGCTTCGTCATGGCGTAGGCGTCCCACAGCGCCTGCGCGGTTATGGCGGTGGGTGGCATCCAGTCCCGAACCTCGTCAACGTTCATGCCGGTGGTGAGCGCCAGAACCTCCGCCATGTCGCCAATATGTTCGTCCTGCAAAGCCTCCGCGAACCGCGCGGCCCACTCCTTCCGCCCCCAGTCGCGCTGCAGCACTTCCAGCGCGCGCCAGGTGAAACAAACAGTCGCCGTCCTGCCCGCATGCGTGAGCGGGACGGCGTCAAGGTGCGGGTTCATCAGGATGCGTTCGCCCAGGTAACAGCGCCGGTCAGCTTGATCGTCACGGTCGCCTCGGCCACTTCGCCGACCTGCAGCGGCTCATCGAACGCCAGCACGAGCGCAGTGAACGTCGCCTGCTTGTCGTCGTAGAGTGCCTTCATGGCGATGGCCGCGCCGCCCTGCGCCGTGCGCAGATATTCCTGCGTGGTCTCGCCCGGGTCGAAGTTAAGGACGATGCTGCCCGGCGATGCCGACTTGAGGCCGTTGACGAACTCGCGCCAGCCGGCCGGGCTGTCGAAGTCGGTCACATCCTTTTCTTCGGCCGCGATCGAGCCCTTGTTGAAGGACTTCACGCCGGCAATCTTGGTATAAACGAGCGGCGAACCGGAACCATAGTAAAGGCCCGCGGTGCCGTTCCTGGCGACAAACTCGCCCATGGTCAGGACTCCTTGATCAGTAGGTTGATTGAGACGATCCGACCATCGAGCGATGGGTCGTCAGTAGGCGCCGGGAACGGTCCCGACACTTCGGCATGGATGACCGTGCCGCCCGTCACGGCGGCTGATCCCCAATTCTTGAACAGGGCGCGCACGCGCTCGGCCGCCTGATGGATCGGCGTGCTTGAGCCCTGCGGCTTGTGATAAAGGCGGATGCTGATCTGTTCATCGCGCAACGCGGCGTCGAGCGTGTCAGGGTTCCCGCTGTTGCTGGGCGGCGTCACCACAGCGAGGGGTTTAGTGCCGTGCTCGAATTCGACAGGAACCTTACCGTCCTCGAACACGGCGGGCGCTGTTGCGTAGGTCGCAAGCAACGCCGTCAGGGTCGCGTCACCCGTGAGGCGCGCGAATACAACCGCCTGAAGGTCCATGAGTTAGGACAGGACCCAGAAGACGATAGCGATAATGGCGAGCCCGCCCAGGACGATGACGCCGAGGGTTCCAGCCAGTTTTCCAATGTCCATCTTGTCCATCAGATCCTCGCGAAGCGTTGGAAGGTCGCCATCAGTCTAGCGCCGAATTCGCCAGGGATGCGCGACAGGTAGGGGCGCGCAGCCCTGCGCTCGGTCCCAAGCTCAAGAGCGGCTGCGTATTCGGTGTTCACAGTGACGTAGCCGACAACCTCTTGCTGGCCGCGAATAACTTCCGTCTGCACGCTCGCGCGCAGCCGGCCCGTATCGGGCGCGGGCGGCTTGCCGGGAGCCGAGGCGCGATGCTCAACAGTCTTGCCGCGCTGATACATGCGGCCCGAGCCGGGCTGGCTAAGCATCACGCGGGTGATACCCTGCGCATCGAGCGTCACGGCCCTGACGCCCGCCTCTGCGGCGTCCAGCGCTAGCCTGTTGGCCAGCACCATGTTGAATTCTACCTTGGCGACGCTCATTTCGAGCGGCACTCATAGGTCGCGTTGGCCGGGTCGCTGGTCACGTCGACGACTGACCACGCCTTGCCCTGAATGGTGACGCGGTCGCCCGGCTTCGGCGCGGCCGTCAGCGTCGCGGCCAGCAAGAGGATTTTCCGCTCGCTCGCCGGGATGCCCAGCGCCTGCCGCTGCCAGGCCGTATATTCGGTCACCAGACCCTTGCAGGCGTCTGTCGTGGTTGTCTCGGTATACCCGCCCCGCCCGTCGCTCGCGCCGGGGCCAACGCGCGTCAGCGTGGCGTCGCGGAACATGTCCGACAGGGCGCTGCTTATGATGCCGGGGAGGCTGTCAAGGATCGACATTAGCGCCAGTGCTCCCTGATCCACGGTGTCATCTGATATTCCTGGTGCGGCTTTTCCTCGCCGTGAAAATAGCAGAGCCGGGTGTCGCCCAGCTTCCGGCCCTTCACGTGGACCTTGAATGACTGGACCTGCCCCGGGAACAAATCATCCAGCGCAGCCGGCCGGTGCGCCCGGATCCAGTCCATGTCGTTGACCCTGCCGTCGTGGTCGAGGGCGACGCGCTCATGCCCGGCCGGAACCAGCGCCACGCCATTGCAGACGACTGACGGTTGATAGGGGTCGCGCGGCACGGCCAGCCGCTGCGCCTCTAGGCAGTAGGCGGCCAGATGGTCGCAGCTGCCCGTCACGATCGTATCGAGCCCCACGAGTATCATCGGATCGCCCAGCCGATAGGGCTGGATGCAGGAGGCATAGCCGGGCTTGCCGTGGATGGGCTCTTGCTGGATGGGCTCGCAGAAGTCGCGCGGGCGATCGGTAAAGCACACAAACCGGAAGGGCATGGTCAGGTTGCGGGCAAAGCCCCGGTAGAGCTTCTCCACCCAGGTTTCATCGTAGCAGCGCGAGAAGCTGAAGCTGGCTTCGTTGGGCTCCCACAGCAATGTGGCGACGGTGATCACTGAAAACTCTCAACGTCCGCATTCGCAAACCGCATCCGGGTCCGCTCGCGCTCGATCATTCCGACAAGCTCGCGACCCCTCCACAGTCCGCTCGCCGGCACGTCCTTGGTGACGACAGAGCCAGCGGCGATCATGGCGTTCCATCCGATGCGCACGCCGGGCAGGATCACGCTGTTAGCGCCGATGCTCGCCCGGCTCTCTATGATGATGGCGTAAGTGACCGGGTTGAACCGGCTAACGTCAAAGCCTTCCTTCAGGGCGCGCGGCCAGGCGTCATTGCAGAGCGTCACCTGCGGCCCGATGAACACATCATCAAACACCCGGAACCCCGGCCCCATGGCGACGTTGTGTCCGAGGATGCAGCGGTCGCCGATCTGTGAGCCATCGAGGCAAGCCCCGGTCGCAATGTTGCAATCCTCGCCCACCACGGCCCCACGGATCACGCTGGCGAATTGCCAGACGCGGGAGCGTGCGCCGACGCTGGCGCCATCGACGCGCGCCTTGGGATGGACGTAGGCGTCGGGATGGATCACAGCGCGGCGCGCCGGGCTTTGCGGCGGCGTTTGTAGCCCGACCACCAGATGCGCATTATATACCCCTCAGCCCGAATGCAGCCGTCAGCAACGCCAGAGCGAGGCCGAGACAAGCGCAGCCAGCGAGCGACACGAAAAAGCCCCGCGGGGTCATGCTTTGATCAGCCTCACATTGACGCCGCCGGCGCGGCCCGAATGCAGCCCGGTCAACAGGCGATCCACCCACGTGAAACGCTCGGCCTCGCGCACGCGGTTGCCTGCGACATAGGACACGGCCACGCTGCCCGCCTGCACGCCGGCAATCTCGGCCTCGGTGCGGCTGGTGACCAGCGCTGCGGTGATCTTCATGACGGCCAGCTCGCAGCATGCGTCTATGACGCGCTGCGGCAGGCCCGTGACTTCGCGCCCCTCGCGATCCGTGACGCCTGCGCGCGGCCATGCCAGCGCCTGCGTCACAAGTTTGATTGCGCCGTTCCACGAATAGGTAGTGTCGAGATAGACGGTCGCCTCGCGGATGGCGGCTTCCTTGACGCTGTCGGCCCCCGTCCACGCCGTCAGGGCGCGGGCCGTGGCGTAGGCGTCAACCGTCGCGATGGCCGCATAGGCGTCAGCGCCCGCCAGCCCCGTGCCATCTTCAGGGACCAGCGCCACTAGACGTCATCCCCTTCAATGTTTTCGCTGTCTGCCAGGTCGATGTATTCAGGTTCAGGAAGCGACTGCGCGGCCTGCGCATTCTCGGCCTGCTTGGCCCTGACGCGATCCTCAATGGTGGCGCGCTTGGCCTTGGCGGCGGCGGCGCGGCCATCGTAAAGCTGCTTGTAGAGCGCCATCAGATCGGCGTCGGACAACTGCGCGACAAAATCTTCGCCCGGTGCGGGTGCGGTGGTCTGCACCTCGGGGTTGAAGTCGGTTTCTTCTGGCGTGAGCGTAGCGCGGGCGGCGCGGATGGCGGCACGGTCGTCTGTATCAATGCTGCGGCCCCGGCGACGGCCGTTGGAGCGGCGCGCCTTCCAGCCGCTGCGGGCGTCGTCTTTATTTCGAGCCATCATGTCTCCGAAAGGTTGAGCCGGGGCGCTAAGGCCCCGGCCTCACTTGATCAGGCGATCTTGTGGATAAAGCGCACAATGCGGACCTGCTTGGTTTCCCAAACCTTAGTCCACTTGTTCGCCGTCTCAAGGTCCGTATTGGTCGGCGTGGGCGCCGAGCCAGGCGAACCGGACCACCGCACGCCGCGCGGGTGAAGCACGAATTTACGGCGGTTGACGAGGATATCAGTACCGCCGCCGATCAGCGCCTCACGCTGCGTCTCGGTCGGAACCTTGGGCGAGCCTTCAGCGTAGCCGATGGCGCCGGGTCCGAAGATGTAGGTGGTATAATTGCCCGATGAGACCGGCAGGCCATCGTCCACCACGACACGCTTGCCCAGATAGGTCGGAATATCAGCCGATCCATCCGAAGGCTTAACGAAGTCGATCAGGTCGTCTTTAAGCATCAGGTTGAGCGTTGCCGAGTGGCAGGCCACGCCCGCAAGGGACTGCTGCGCATCGCCGAGCACCTGGCAGGCGTCGAGGAAGGCCTCAGCATCGAACACGCGCGCCGTCGCGGGCGAGAGTGCAATGATGCTCTTCGTGTTGGTCGCCATGGTCGGCGAGTTGGTCGATGCCATCGCGCCCTTGAGCGTCGAGATGAGCGTGGCCTGCATGCGGCGAGCCCAGTAACCGGCGACAAGGTCGCCAATTGCCATCATGGGATCGGACCCGGCGAGCATGGCCGCAAGGTCGGTTGCGCCCCACGCCTTGCCGCGGATAAGCACCGCAGCCTCGTCCTGCTTGGCGTCAACCTTGCCGATGGCAAGGTCGGTGGTGTCGTCGATGACTTCATCGGCCCCCGTCAGGTCAACCCAGAATGGCATATTGACGGTCTTGCCGCCGCCCATCAGGGCCGTGACATCGGGGAGTTCGCCAACAATGCCGGACTGCCAAAAGGCGGACAGTTCGGCGGTGCGGCTGATGACGTACTGGTTGAAAACCTCGGGGACGATAACGTCCGAAAGCAGCGTGGCTGCCATGTTAGTTTCTCCGTTGGGTTGAAGGGCTTAGGCCCGGTCGACGAGCCACTGGGCGTCAGGGGCGCCCAGCAAATCCCGCGTCCAGCCGCTCATTGAGCGTGCGCAGTCGCGGATGACCGGGAGGGCGGCTTCCAACCCTCGCCGGAAAACGTCAGCGTCAGACCAAGGCGCGCCGTTGAAGAAGTGCGCACGTTCCGCATCTAGCGGAACGCCACACAGCACAACGCCGCGCGCGCCGAGTTTCTGCAGCGCTATCTGCGCGGCAAAGAGCCCGGATGATCCCGACCAACGTTCTCGCACTACTTCAGCCGTGAGCCCCGACAGGGGCGCATGGACGAAGGCGCGGTAGTCCTGGTTGCCCGTCCTGCGTCGCCGCCATTCAGAGAACCGCTCATGATGCAGCGTCGCCCATGCGTCGAGGTGGCCGGGATAGATCACGCCGGCGTCATTCGTGCCGACGATCAGATCGGGCCTGCGCCCGATCAGTGTTTCAAGCTCTGCAAGCTCAGCCCATACCCCGCGCGCGCCGCCGAGGACGGCCGCGATCATGGCCTAGAGCTTGACGCCGTGCTGCGCCGCCATCTGGCGGGCCTTGGTCAAGTCTGCGCGCACGAGACGGCCCTGCTCCGTCAGGTTGCGCGATTTCGGGTCCCACGGGTTCGCGGTGTCGCTACCGCCCGAGCCGTTGCCCGAGCCGTTGGAGCCGCCGCCAGATGAACCGTTCGCGATGAAGGCTTTCCCGATGTCCGACTTGGCGAACTCGCCAACGAAGTCGGACAGAGCCTTGCCGTCGATGGTGGCGTTGCCCTTCTCGTCCAGCTGCACGTCGTGCCTGGCCTTGAGCATCGCAGCCGCAGCTTCGCGCAACGCCGGATTGACCTTGGCGGCCTCCAGCTCCTTCGCCAGCCCGCCGTCGATCACAAGGCTTTCATAGCGGGTCTTCCATAGCGAGACGTCGCCCTCGGCCCTGGAGTGCTTGTCCTTCCAGCCGGCTTCGAGCTTCTCGATGTCCTTAGACTTGCGGGCGGCTTCTTCCTCGATTTCAACCAGCTTGGCCGCACGATCAGCTTCAGCGGCCTCCAGTTCGCGGGCGCGGTCCTTGGCCTTCTTCGCCTCGGTCAGCAGCTCCGCGTTCTTTTTCGTCAGCGCCGCGAGCGCCTTCGATGCGTCGTCATTCCCCTCATCGGGGTTAGGTTCGTCTTTCATGTCGTCTATTCCCTATCGGCCCGTCACAGACGGGCGCCATGATCGCTACTCCGCAGGAGCAGCGACAACGCGCGGGACGCGCGAAGCTCTATGAGTTCAGCCAGTCGCGCAGCTCGTCAGCGGTCATCAGGCGGGTGTCGTCATCCGCCTCAAGCTTCGCTTCATCGAGTGCGTCGAGATACTCTTGCGCGCCGTCAACGATATCGCCGGCCGGACGCTGGCCGTTGAATTCGAGTATGACGGTTGGTCGCTTCATCGTGTAGCAGAGGCCATCTTTTCAAAAAACGCCAGAGCATCGGCGTCGGTCAGGTCAAGATAGCCCTCCCAGTACGATCCTAGCAAGGCTTCCTTACCGATTTGCTTGCCCTCGGCGTTCACAAGTTTGGCGACTGCGGCAGGCAGCTTGCGCGTGTTGCCGCCAGCGTTAAGCGTGCCGCTGATTAACGCACGGTCAGCCGCCGACAGGATGCCGCTGCTAACCTTCGCGTCAGCCACCTGCAGCACTGACGCGCGGAAGCCGTCGAGCGATTTTGCCGCATAGCCCATCTTGGCCCAGTGATAGCCGCCTACGTCCATGTTCGCCGTGACGTTCATCCGCGAGACGCCAAGGCGCTTATACTCCGCAACCTGCGCCCGCAGGATGCTGGTGCCGTACCCTTTGCCCTGGAGGCTCGGGTGCAGGCTAAGCAGCTTGTTGTCCACAACAAGCTTGCCACCCTGCCGGCGGAACTCGCGTTCCATCAGGAACCCGTCGCCGACCACAGAAAACGATGCCCGACTGGCGCTACCATCCATGCGGAGGGACAGCAGCGCGCCCGACTGGCGGCCTTCCTCCTTCAGAAGTATCCCGGCGTCGCCTAGTAGCGATTGAGCGATGCCCGCCGTTTCCTGCGGCGTCTTCTTGAAAAACTGTGCCGCCTTGGCAGCGCCTGGCGTGCGCATCTGCGCAACGAAGTTGCGGAACAGCGGATCACTGGACACATAGCCCAGCTCCTGAAGGGTCAATGTCTTGCCCTTCATGTCAACAAACCGATCAACCGACATGGCGCCATCGCGGAACAGCTGGCCGCGCGTCGGGCCTAGAATATCATCCTGAACCGGCTTCGGCTGACGCTTCAGCCATTCCGGGTATGTCTCGCGAGCCGGCGACTCCTGGCCAATCAGCACCGCGATAGTCGTTGACCTGCAGCCGATGTGCGCAGGCGGCCTTGGCCCCTCGCCAACGGGCCATTTCTTCCCATCGCGCGCGCGGCAGACGTCAGTTGTCCTGCTGTCAAGAACCGAAAGCCATTCAACACCCTCGATGATGTCGGCGTTGGCTTGGTAAGTCGCTTCATCCACCGATGACGCGATGTGCGCGTTGCTCGTGCGGATCAGAGCCTGCATGCCGCGCTCGTTCATCTTCGCGACTGTGCGCAGGCGGTTGACTGCCGTTTCAAGGCTCTCGCCCTCGGCAAAGCTGATGCGCAGCGCCTGCTCGACACGGCGGCGGTGCTGCGGCTCCAGATCGGAAAGCCAGTCCTTCAGCAGCGCGCCCTGCATGGGCCTCGATGCTGCAATCTCGAATGCGGCCGTTGCGGTCAACTGGTTCGTCGTGAAGGTCAGCCCGGCCGACTTGGCCGCCGATGAAAGCGTTGCAACCGCCCGGCCGGCCTCAACGCCGGCCAGGTTCTCCATGCCAGCGCGGATGCGCTCGCCAAGCTGCCCGTAGGCGTCTGCATAGACTGACCGAATGGACTCCAGCAGGCGCTCCTGCGAGGCCAGCCTGATCCGGCCCGTCACGGTTGTCGCCTCAGTGCGAAGCTGTATCAGCCGCGTGATCAGGTCGCGCTCAACCCGCTTGAGGAATTTCAGCGACGCGCGGATCTGTTCATTGGAATAGCGCTCAATCGCAATGCGCCGGCGCACCACGTCATCAAAGTGGCTGCGGCCGTCTGCCACCTACCTGCCCCGCGCGCCGGTCATGCGGCCTGTTCATCGGGGTCCGCGACATCGTCAACCGCTGGCGGAACCACTGGCCCGCCCGGCGTGCCAGGCGGCAACTCAAGCACCCGCGCGCCATCCTCGTCCAGCTCGTCCTGATGTTCGTCGAACGACTTGTCGGATCTGATCTCGCCGCGCTTCTGAAGCCATGCGAACAGGTCGCGCGATGAAAGCTGACCGGACTGAACAGCCGCGATGCGCTCGCTCAGTTCGCCCGCCGTGACCCCCTGCGGGATGAAGTCAGTATTGAGCGTCACGCCAATGTCGCCCGTGGCCCGCGCCCACATGGCGAGGTAGCCGATAACGCGCTTCCAGCCCGCCGCAACCGTGGTCGCGATGTTGGCCAGCACTGAGTGCTCGCCCGCGCGCTGGATTATCGCGGTGTCACGCGCGATCTGGCTGGACGTCTCGTCAGACAGCAGCCGCGCGCCAACGGCGGCCATGTGCTTTTCCTTGCGGTCCATCTGCGTAGAGATCGCGCCTACACCATCGGCCGGCAGGAACAGCATTTCCGCCCCGCCCTCCGCATCAACTACGATGCCCTGAGACGAGCCGAGCTTGATGCTCTCGCCCTCGGCCAGCCTGATCCCGCGGAACACAGGGGTCGGGTTGCCGACCCACAGCAGGGTCCATTCCATCAGCGCCGAATTCTGCAGGTGCGCCTCGGAGATTTCGACCATCTCCAGGACGGGCGGGCATTCGATAAGCGACGCCTCAAGACTGTCCGGCCCAAACACCACGGCCGGGATTTCCTCAAGCGTCTTGCCGTCCGCCAGCGGGAAGATGTCCCCGCCAACCTGCGCCCAGATCGTCTCGGTCTGCTTTGTGCGCTCGTCCGTGACGTTGTTCTTGCGGTAAACGCGCTGGCGATACTTCAGCAGCCCGCCCTCGCCCGGCACAAGGTCAAGCACCCGGACCTGTTCAACTTCCAGCACCGCCCATTCGTTCGTGGGGCTAACCGCGTCGAAGTTCTCGCGGAGTTTCAGGAATGAAAGAACACGCTCGGCCCCGCGCGTGGTCATGCGCCAATCAATGACGTCTTCGGCCGTGTAGAAGCGCGCATAAGCCCGGAGCCCCAGCCGCTCGGCGTCGGCAATGGATAGCTGATCAGCGCCAGGCGCTTGCGGATAGTCCACCACTACCGCACAGCGCCCGATTTCGACAACCTCGCGAACCGTGCGGCCGATCATCCGTGAGGCGGGCTCGCCATCGTAGGACACGTCGTCGAGATACTCGGTGAGCGCTTCCGGGGCCTGGATGACCGGCTCCGGGTTCATGATCATTCCGGTAAAGGCGTCGATGCTACGTGCGATGGCGGGCAGGTAATAGGCGCGTTGGCGGAATGCGCTTGCGGTGTCTGCGTCATGGCCCGGCAGCGTCTGGACGTAGGGCCGTACTGCCTCGCCGCCGGCCACAAAGGCGCGCACCTTGGACCACGCCGCGACCTGCGCGGTATAGTGCTTGTGCTTTGCGTCGATACTGCTCAACCGGCCAGCCTCACATTGACTGTGCGCGCATCAGAGCCCGCCAGCATCAAATCAGTTATTGCCCAGACGAGGGCGTCGACGCGGTCGGGCGAGCCCATGCCCACGAACCCGTCGCCCGTCATGTTGACCATCTGGTCTTCAAGTTCGGGCATCGGCTTCATGTGGCTGACCTTGCCCTGCTCATAGAGCGCAGCGACAGGCTCGGCCCTGACCACCTTGCCGCGCGATGCGGTCACAAGCTTCACCGGCAGGTTGCGCCGCTGCGATTGAATGACCTTGCGGACCATCTCGCCGCCGAAGTTGCGTTCCGCGATGATCGCGTCAGCTTCATGCTCATCAAACAGACGCGCGACCCGCTTGGCCCATTCGTCCGGGCTGCCCCGCATGGTGCCGTCCTCAAGCACGTAGCCGTGCCCGGATCGATCGACGCCGGCGGCAATGATCCCCTGGCTGTCGCCCGTCTCGCCATCGGACCCTGAGGGATCGACGCCAATCACGATGCGGCTCATCAAGGGCGGCGGCCGGGCTGGATCCCATCGCGACTTCTCGATTGCGCCGCGCGTCCATAGGGCGCCGGGAACATCGTCAAGCAGTTCGGCGTAAAGCTCTTGCCGCCCGAGCCGCGTGCCATCGTATTTTGCCCTGAGCGTCTCAAGGGCGGAGGCCGCAAGGTTCGCCGCGTTGTCGAAGGTCGAGCCCCGCGTGATGAAGGTACGCGGGTCGGTGATGATCCTGCGCGTAAGCGGGTTAGGCTTCGGCGTGGTCGTGATGATGACCTGCGGATGATGGCCAAGGCGAAGGCCGAATAGAAGCTGGTCCCATGCATCGGCATAGCGCCAGCTGGATAATTCTTCCGCCCAGCCTAAGTGATGCTGTGGCCCCCTAAGCCGGTCAGGCTCTTCGGCCGCGAACAGCTTGGCGCGTGATCCGTTCTTGAGGACCAGTTCGCCTAGCGAGCGTTTCCAGTCATCGATGTTCTCATGGACCAGACAGCGCAGTAGCCCGCTCTCGCCCTCAATGCATGTGTCGCGCGCGTCCGCATAGGTCGGCGCCACAACCGCAACCCGTATGCCGGGCTGATCTTCCATCCGCCAGGCGACCTCTTCGGCGCCGGCTCGTGTCTTGCCAAACCCTCGGCCGGCCTGGAGCAGCCAGTAGGACCAGTTACCCGCCGGCGGTATCTGGTTGGGACGCGCCGCCTCCAGCCACTGCATGCGGCGCAGCAGATGCGGCCTTGAGACGAGCGAACTCGTTAAGGAATGCTTTTGCGGCTTCATCGGCTTTCAGCTCTTGCTGGATGGCGCCGCCATCCTTGCCGGTGAGTTCGGTGGTGTTGGTTTCCTTCCACCCCATCCGGCGCACGGCCCAAAGGGTGCAGGCCCATTGTTCGCCGCGCTTTGCGGCTTCAAAGATCTTCCCGCCGACAACGAAGTTTGCAGCGTCAGAGCCAAGCTCCAGCTCGTCAGAATAGTGCTTGTGCATCGTCTCCTTGCTCATCTTGAGCAAGCGGCCGATGCGTTCCTGCTGAACGCCGATGGCGACAAGAAGCTGAATGTCTCGCGCTATCTCGGGGCGCGGATGCTCCTTGCCCTTCTTAGGCCTGGCCATCCTTGCCCTTCCGCGTCAGTCCGCGCAGCCAACGGAAGGCGGAGGCGATCGGGCCAAGGTAGAACACCACCAGCACGAGCGTTGCCAGGATGGACCACAGATGGAATTCGATGTCGAGGTTGATCATGGATCTGGTCCCCTACTTGACCGGACGCAACGCCCGGTCTGGCTTGAAATGCAGGTTGAAAGAAAGCTGTCCTTCTACAGCTTCGCGAAAGCCCCAGTCGGTCAGGATGAGCAGCCGGGGCTGCTTGCTGTCGCGATTGCGGGCGACGAATTCGACGGATACGGACCCGGGCAGCGTGCGCAGCGATACGCACATCTGCGCCTCAAGTTCTTCGCACATGTCCTCGGCGGTGTTCCAGTCGCGCTTGCCGCAGTAGGCGATTGCAGCCCTGATCGCAGCGATGAAGCCGTCGAGCGAATGGTCGGGCCTGGAGCCCTTCAGCCTGTCGATCTGGCGCTTGAAGAACGCACTGAAGCCGCCCGGTTCACCGGGCGACACAGGGTTGGGCGCGGGCTTTTCAGCCGCTGCCGGTTTGGTTGTCACGGGATGGCCCCCCAGCCAACGGAAAAGCCCCAGCGCGGGGCCGGGGCTTGTCGGGGCGCACGTCCCCACCTTGATTTCGAATAGGGCTGAATTTGGCAACTATGGCAAGTGGCCGAAGGAGCTATTTTGTCGCATGCGCGTTCGCGCGAGGGTTTTGGCTAACACCACCCCGGTTTCTTCGTCGTCGCCCGCTGGCCGCGAAACACCCACGGCCGCAGGTGGCCGGCGTCGACGCCAAGCGCGCCTACGTCCTTGCCACTGGCCGACAACGTGATGACGGAGCGGCCATAGTCGTCCTTAGTGCGGAGCGTGGTGATGGACAGAGCCTTGCCGCGGGTGGCGTCGATGATGAACTCGCGCGCCTCGCGGCCCAGCTCGCGCTCTGCCTCGCACTTCGCCCCGCCGCGTGAGCCGACGCCGCCCGTCTCGGGGGCGTCCACATCGGCCAGGCGGAACGGCGTGCCGTTGATAGTCCCGCTGTCGCCATCATGCCAGGCGATCGACGCGACGGGCTGGGCGGACGCGAGGGCGGCTGTGGTGAGCATGGCGGCGATTGTCAGTGTACGGATCATGCGTCCTGTTAGCCCTTCAGCCCAGCTTCCATCGGCGGGGCTTGGCACAGATGGGCGCAGTTCAGCCGCCGCATTGGGAACGCGCAATCGGGCGGCGTCAACCCGATTAGGAATCCATCCGATCGGGTTGCCCTCGTAGGTCGCAACAACCCATGCTTCGCTGTCCCACTTAAAAACGCGGACCGCAAAAGAGTCCTCTGTTGTGCCGGCGACCGCCACCGCGAGAGGTGAATAGCCCGCATCAATGCAAGCGCGGCCATACACATCGGTGACTTCCCGCACCGCCTTGTCCAAATCGCCAATCGACGCTTTCGCCTCGATAACAAGCAGCGGCTGAAGGGAGTGGCGGTCCACAATGACGGCTTCGGGCAAGCCGTCGCCGATCATCGTTACCTTGCTTCGCTTGCGGAACACGTCGCGAAGGTGGGAATGGTCCTTGTATTCCTGCTGGCGCAGCATTTCGCCATTCGGCGGGCGCCGACAACCCCACCCTTGCGAACCCAGCAGTTCGGTAATCAGATGCTCCGCTCGGACTTCTGAAACGCGGACTTTTGCCATTACGAACCCGCCTTAGGACGATACATAAGGCGCTTCCCCTCAATGCGGCGGATGCCATTGGACGTGCGCTGGCCATCCGTCTCTTTGCGTGTGTTGTATTTGAAATCGAGTTCGGCGGTGTAGACCATCACGCCAGCCCATCCGCTCGCGCCCGCACGCAGGCGAAGTCGATCAGCCGCCCATGTTCGATCCTGCACCATTCACGCGACCATGAGCGCACGCCGGGCTTGATCTCAAGCGAGCTGGCGATGTGTCGCCAGCCGCCGCGCCACTGGAACGTAGCCTGCCAGGCGCGCAACTCAAGGATCATCCATTGCGACCGGCTAGGCCCTGCCTTGGCCGACATCGGGTTCTGGAACCCGCTGAAGCAGTCGAGGAACACCCAGTCCATCGCGTCTATGTGGCGGGCCGATGGGCGCCATAGCGGCACGAGGTCGCGGAGCTCTTCGATCGCTGGCCGGTCGCCGTAGTCATCGCGCTCGTAGACGTAGTCAGGCCAGCATGATCGCCCTGGCGGCGGGCGGTCGCGATCGGTCGCCATGCGCATAGTCAGCATGGCCTCGTGGACCGTGCTCTCGATGCGCCGTCGCTGGCCGGGGTCTATCTCGGCCACGCGCTCGGCGATGGTTGCGGTTGCCCCCTGCATGACCGATCAGCCTATGCCCATTTCGCCAGGCTCTGGCGTCAGGGCCGTGACGCTGCCGTTTGTCATCGGGTTGGCGGTGACGTCGATGTCGGCCGGCGTGGGCGCCTCGGCCCTGACGCCCTGCAGCGCGTCGTCAGCGGTCATCAGGCGGCCGTACGCGCGAACATGCCAGTCGCTCGCGGTGGCGTGCGCATGGTTGGCGAGGATCTGCTTTTCGCGGGTTTCGCTGCTAGCTGCTAATGCGCGCCGCAAATCGGCGTTCGCTTCGCGGAACTCGTCCAGCGTTATCTCGTATGTGGTCTTCATGGTCCAGGCCTCTGGTGTTGAGGCCCGCGTTCCGGGATGCGGCGTCGGCTACGTGGCCTCAACTCGCCGGTCTGGTTTGGCGCTGTTCGCCCCCAATGTCAACCGACGCTCGCGCGCGTGCGCGTAGTGCTATCCGGGTGGGGGGGGGGCCGAACGCCGCCAGGTCCGCGAGCATCGATCCTCAGCCACGTCGCGCGGCTTGCGGGCGCCATCCGGTGCGCTGACCCCCATCGACCGGAAGTAATCGACGCCGCGCTGCACGCAGCTGTCGCGCGCCTCGCGGGTTTCCCTGACGCCCTGCGAACACATGACCCCGTTGACTGCCTTGCCCATGATCGCCCTCCGCTCCGTCCTGGATGGCCGGGTCTGGCCTGTTGGTCAACGGCTCGCGCGCGTTGAGGGTTCGGTTGGGGAAAGGTGCGAATTCAGGGGCGTAACGGCGTAACAGCGCGTAACGGCGCTCGGGGTTACAGGTTTTTCCTTTTATATTCGTGGGCTTACCTAGTGCTGTAACTCTGTAACTATACTTTTCTATATAT
>Ga0163150_10003576_pt1 | contig 21686 bp, 17 predicted proteins | sample OliLakLV19P2IB_FD_148628 | JGI IMG/M metagenome (GOLD analysis project Ga0163150, IMG submission 148628) | Freshwater microbial mat bacterial communities from Lake Vanda, McMurdo Dry Valleys, Antarctica - Oligotrophic Lake LV.19.P2.IB | ecosystem: Environmental > Aquatic > Freshwater > Lake >...
GCCGTGCAACCCCAAAATTCACACCCCACCACCCCAACCGCCAGAACTGCCTCCCTCACCGGGAATTGCTGGCTTGCGTGGCATGACGCACGGGTGAAACTGCTGATGACGATGCCCGGCGTGAGCGTTGTGGTGGCGCAGGCACTGGTCGCTGCCTTTGGAGACATCACGCGTTTCAAGACTGCCGACAAGGCCGCCGCGTATCTGGGCCTGGTCCCCTCGACGCGCCAGTCCGCCAACACGACTCACCACGGTCCAATCACCAAACGTGGCAACTCCAACGCCCGCTGGATGCTGGTTCAGGCCGCGCAGCACATGGCCCGGCAAAGTGGTCCGCTGGGTCATTTTTTCAATCGCCTGAAACGACGCAAGAACCACAACGTGGCGGTCGTCGCAACGGCCCGCAAGATGGCGATGATCGCCTGGCACATGCTTGGCGCGAACGAACCGTATCGCTACGCGCCACCCAAAAGTGTACGTCGTGGTCTGACCAGAGAGAGGGCCAGTTGCAGTCTTCAACCTGCCCAACTCGTCAAACGTGTACGAATCAAGCAAACTTGATCCATACGTCGGATTGGAGACGCTGGTAACCTGGCTGGTGCCGTTGTACGTGTAATCGACAACTGGCGAAGACAAAGTCGTCGTGGCTCCGTCCGGATCAGGATAAGTAATCTTGGTCAGCCGGTCCCGGGCGTCATACAAATAAGAAGTCTTGTTGTCTTCCGGGTCGATTGAGAACTCAAGATTCCGTCCCGATGTCGTCGTAGTTCCATATTTGTATTTCCATTTGGGAGTAACCCCGCCAACTGCCGGAAGCGAAACCAGCACAATCCGGTCCATTTCGTCCCAGGTGTACGTCGTTGTTCGTCCGATCTCATCCGTATCCAACTGCCACCAAATTCCAAACGTGCGCAAAGCCATCGAATCGATTCATGGTGTTGAACCCTGCTAAACGTTAACAGGCGTGTCGTTGAAATCCGATAGCGGAAACCAGTTTTGTCGGATACAAACATCTTTGGAACAGTTTGACTATCCGACAGGTTTTTGGAAATCATGGGCAACATTCGTACTTTTGTCGCCGTAGAAATTTCTCCGGAAGTGCTGTCCGCAGCCAAAAAGCAGATCGCGGCGTTCCAGACGCTGGGCGTTGAGGGCTACAAATGGGTCGAGCAGGACGAGATGCATTTGACGCTGAAATTCCTCGGCAATATCCGGGACAATGAATCTCCCGACGTCTGCAGGCTGGTTCAGCGGGCCGTGCAGGATTGCGAACCGGTTGTCCTGGAAGTGGCGGGGCTGGGGGCTTTTCCGTCCATCGACCGACCCCGGACGTTGTGGATGGGAATTACCCAGGGAATGGATGAAATCCGTGATCTGCAACGACGGGTCGATGAGGCCCTGAAGGAAATGGGTTTTCCGCCCGAAAGAACTGAGTTTACGCCTCATGTCACGCTGGGCCGGCTGACCCGCGGCAACCGAAGCCATCCCGCGGTTGCCGCCTACATTGCCAATCATCCGGAAACGCCGTTTGGAAGAATCGAAATCGACCAGGTGATCGTCTATTCAAGTTTCGGTGACCGGTCGGGGCGAACCTATACTCCGATGGCAACGATCGATTTGGACGGGTAATCGGACTTCCTGCCCCTCCTGTTGGGACGATTTCTGGCCGTTTTTCCGGCGTTTTTGAGCGGATTGACCTAACGTGTCCACCGGGCCGCGAATATTGTTACAGAAGGCACTTGTGAACAGTGTTTTTCGGCCTTAAGGTGTACGGATGAACAGCGGTATTTTCCGGCTGGATCGATCCTGGATCCCGGCGGGTCTTATCCAGTCTCGTGTGGTTATGCACAGGAAACCGCTTTCATGGTTGCCCATTCAACTGTCCCAGAACTCTCCGGAGGAAACATGGCTCGCAAAACAAAAACAACCAAAAACGGAAAGGCCAGCAAGGCCGAGTCGACTGTCGAAGTCATGATGAAGGACAATGAGAATCTGAAGAATGCGGTTCAGCAAATTGAGAAGCAGTTTGGGACCGGCTCGATCATGACCCTCGGAGGCGATGCCATTTCCAAGATCCGCGGGATTTCGACCGGCAGTTTGTCGCTCGATATCGCGCTCGGTGGCCAGGGGTTGCCCTGTGGCAGGATCATTGAAATCTATGGTCCTGAGTCCAGCGGCAAAACCACCATTGCCTTGCACGTAATCGCCCAGGCACAGAAAAAGGGTGGTGTAGCTGCGTTTGTCGATGCCGAACACGCTTTCGACCCAACATGGGCCAAGAAGCTGGGCGTCGATCTCGACATGCTTCTGGTCAGCCAGCCCAGCAGTGGCGAGGAAGCGATGCAGATTACGGAAATGCTGATCAAGTCGAATGCCGTTGATGTGATCGTCATTGACTCGGTGGCAGCATTGATTCCACGCCAGGAGCTGGAAGGGGAAATCGGCGATACGCACGTCGGTTTGCAGGCCCGCCTAATGAGCCAGTCGATGCGGAAACTGACGGGTTCCATTTCCCGCAGCAAGACCTGCACTGTCTTCATCAACCAGATTCGCGAAAAAATCGGTGTCATGTTCGGCAGCCCCGAAACGACTCCCGGCGGCCGGGCCCTCAAGTTTTATGCTTCCTGCCGGATCGACGTTCGCAAGATCGGTTCGCTGAAAGAAGGGGACGACCAGATTGGCCAGCGGGTCAAATGCAAGATCGTCAAAAACAAGGTGGCTCCTCCATTCCGGATCGCCGAGTTCGACATGATGCACTCCAACGGCATCAGCTACGAAGGGGACCTGCTGGACCTGGGAGTGACCCACAAGGTTATCGATCGCAGCGGCTCCTGGTTCAAATACGGCAATACCCACTTGGGACAGGGGAAGGAAAAGGCCCGCAATTTTCTGGTCGAAAATCCGGCCCTTTGCGATGAGATTCGGGACAAAATCATGACCGATGGTGGCTATGTTGCCGACGCGGTGAGCTCGCCCGATGCGGAAGACGTTGCCAGCGAAGAGCTGGAAGCAGTTGCTGACGATTAGTCGTTATCAGCCAGATTTTGAAAACTGAACCGCAGGTGTCCATTCGGGATGCCTGCGGTTTTTTGCTTGGCATAGCGGGCTGGTTGTTCCGCACCCCCTGATCCGGAATTGCCGGTCGCTGTCCGGAATTTCCCTGGGCCCGTATATTGAAACGTTTGCCAGACACAAATCCTGTTTCAAATGCCATGAAGACCGACGAGATTCGCGAAAAGTACCTGGAGTTTTTCCAGAGCAAGGGGCACCGCTTGTGCGAGAGTGACGTGCTGGTCCCGAAGTGGGACAAGTCGGTCCTGTTCACCCCTGCCGGAATGAACCCGTTCAAGGACCATTTTCTGGGCAAAGTGAAACTGGAGTTTACCCGCGCGACGAGCAGCCAGAAATGCCTGAGAACCGGCGATATTGATAACGTCGGGCGGACCGCCTATCACCACACCTTTTTCGAAATGCTGGGCAACTTCAGTTTTGGGGACTATTTCAAGCGTGAAGCGATCCTGTGGGCCTGGGAATTCCTGACCGATAAAAAGTGGCTGGGCCTCGATCCCGACCGTTTGACCGTCACGGTCTATCTGGACGACGACGAAGCGGCCGGAATCTGGCAGTCTGATATCGGACTACCATTGTCACGCGTCCAGCGGATGGACGAGAACGACAATTTCTGGCCAGCCGGGGCTCCCACCAACGGACCCGACGGAGTTTGCGGTCCCTGCAGCGAGATTTTTTATCACCCGCCCGACGGCAGCAAGGAAGTCGAAATCTGGAATCTGGTTTTTACGCAGTTCAATCGGGAAGGTGACCCGCCCAACAATCTGAGACCGCTCCCCAGCAAAAACATCGATACGGGCATGGGTCTGGAGCGGATTGCGTCCACGATGCAAGGCGTTACTACCAACTACCACATCGACACCATTTTGCCGATCGTCCAGGCGGCAGCAGAGATCTGCGGACAGAAATACGTTCCCGAATCGGACAATGGCCGGCGCTTTCGGCGGATGGCCGACCACGTTCGGGCCTGCACATTCGCGATTCACGAAAATGTTTATCCTGGATCGGCCAAAGAAGAGTATGTTATCCGGCGCCTCTTGCGCCGCGCTGTTCTGGATGGACACCAGATTGACCAGCGGGAACCATTCCTGTTCCGGCTGGTGCCCAAGGTTGCCCAGATGATGGCCCGGCCCTACCCCGAATTGCAGGGAACCGTTGACCGGGTCGCCGATGTGATCCGTCGCGAAGAGGGTTCGTTCCTCTCGACCATCGATGATGGCCTTTCCAGGATCGACCGCATCTTTTCGACGATGGATTCAGCAGGTTCCAGGACGGTCGATGGTCACGATGCTGCGGAGCTGTATCAAACGCATGGTGTTCCACCGGAAATGTTTGAGCAGATTGCCAGGGAGCGGGATTACGGATTCGATTGGGCTGGTTACCGCGCTGCGATGAAGTTGCACAGCCAGGCGTCCGGGAAATTCGCCGATTCGGTCATGGGAAATTTTGGACCCATCGATGAAATCAAGGCCGAGTTGAAATCTTCGGAATTCGCAGGTTACGAATCGGACTCGGTACAGGCCGTAGTCAAAGCGTTGGTTGCCGGTGACAGACGTGTTGGGCAGGTGTCCAGCGGTGAAAGCGAATCGTTGATTGTTGTCCTGGATCGCACTCCGTTTTATGCCGAGTCGGGTGGCCAGGTTGGAGATTCGGGAGAAATATCCGGGCCCAACGGCACGCTGGATGTTACGGACACACAAAAGAACGGAGACGTCTGGTTGCATTCCGCCAAATGCATTCGCGGCTCCGTCGCTGTGGGTGATGCAGTAACCGCGACCGTAAACTCCGGTCGCCGCGATGCGATCCGGCGGGCCCATACGGCGACTCATATTCTGCATTACGCCCTGCAAAAACAGTTGGGTGGCCATGCCCAACAGCGTGGTTCGCGGGTAACCGACGACGTTTTCCGTTTCGACTTTTCCAACCCGGCCCCGGTCGACACCGCGTCGCTGGAGATGATTGAAGCAGAATCGAACAGGCGAATTGGATCCGCAGTACCCGTAACGGCCGAAGTGTTGCCGCTGGCCGAAGCTCGAACTCGTGGTGCGATGATGCTGTTTGGTGAAAAATACCCGGATCCAGTACGCATGATTTCCGTTGGCGAGTTCAGCCGCGAGTTGTGTGGCGGTACCCACGTTGCCAATTCGGGCGATATTGGTGTGCTGGAAGTTGTATCGGAAGAGGGAATCTCGGCTGGAACACGCCGCATCGAGGCCTATACCGGTGCACGTGGAAAACAGTTTCGCGAAGAGTTGCAGCAGGTTTACGTGTTGGCGTCCAAACTCCTGGGCCCAACGCCAGGCTATCTCCCGGCAGCCGTGGAGAAACTGGTTCGTTCGGTCAAGGAAATCCGAAAGCAGATCGAATCGGGAAAGAGTCCGGGTGACGACGCAAGTCAGACTGCGGCCGTTGCGAAATCCGGCAATGCCCCGCTACCGGACTATTTGGAAATGCGAAAGGAAGTTCGCGACGTGATGCGCGGTTTGAATGTTCCGCTGGGGCAGGTGATGGAACGCATCGAAGGGATGATCGCTGAACGGGAAAGGCTGATCGAACAGGCCGGCCAGATTTCGGCAGTTGAATTGCCCGATGCCGACGAGTTGATTCGCAGTGGCCAAAAACAGGGGGACATTCTGGTGATCACGCGCGAGCTGCCCGCCTGCAATCCCATCCTGATGCGACAACTGGTCGATCAGGTCCGGCAGAAGACAAAACCGGTGGCAATTTTTCTCGCTTCTGCGTCAGCTCCCGACAAGGTTTTGCTCGTCGCCGGGCTAAGCCGCGATCTGGTCGAGAAAGGGCTGAGTGCCGGGAATTGGGTCCGTGAAACAGCACCCATCGTCGGAGGTGGTGGAGGGGGAAAACCGGATTTGGCCCAGGCTGGAGGCCGACAACCTGAAAACATCAAGCCTTGTTTGAAACGGGCCAGCGAATACCTGGCCGAATGTTTGCAAACCTGAGCCGGCCCTGGTGCCGGTTGTCAACAGAATCGTGCACAACGCGCGTATCAAGGTTGTGTTGGCTGCAGGAATCCGTTGCTACTCAACACAAACCGGTTGCACCATCAATTGATTGTCGATGGAAGTAACTCCGGCGACTCCCCGCAAGGCTTCCTGGGCCAACTGCTTTTCAAACCAGCTGTTGACTTCGCCTTCCAGAACGACATGCCCTCGAACGGGGTTGCGGAAATGGACTTTCCGCTGGTGGAGATGGGGGTGATGGACCATGATCGCCTGGATCTGGTGCCCCAGGTCATCGAAAATGATTTCGGGATTTTGCATGATTTCGACCCGCTGCGCGAACGGTAAAACGACATTCTTGACACGCAGCGGAAACATGCCCCAGGCTTGGAACAATATCGGTTCAGTCTCCGGGTTTTGGCCAGGTTTTTGCAAATCCTGGCGGATTGGAACGGTCGTTCCGGCTGGTCTGGAGCGAACCGGATCACATTCCTGGAAGGTTCAGCCCCGACCCAAACGGGGGCAGGCAAACCTGGCGGACGAAGCCGATATGTTTGTGCCCCAGGATCTGGTCGATCGCTTCGGCAGGTGCGGGGGTGTCCAGATTCAAAACGCCAATCGCATCTCCACCGGGCGAACTGGCCGCTCGCCCCACCGCCATTTGCGCAATGTTGACCTGGAACTGGGCTAGCACCTGACCGACAAAACCGACGATGCCCGGTACATCCTGATGGCTGAAAATCAACAGGTTGCCATCCAGAAAAGTCTCCATCTGGAATTTGTACAGTCGTACCAGACGCGGCATGCTCTTGCCAAACAGCGTCCCTGCAGCAGAGCGTTCGGTGCCGCCACCGCGCGTTGTTACGGAAACCATACTGCTGAAGGTGCCCTGTTCATCGCGGGACTGGCGGGAAAGGGTGATGCCCCGTTCACGGCAAAGGGCTTCCGCGTTAATCAAGTTGACACCGTCCAGAACATTTTGCAGCAGGCCGGTGCAAAAGGCACTCGACAACAGGCGGGTATCCTCGCCAGCAAGTTCACCAGCAAACTCCAATTCGCATTCGCTGACCGGTCCTCCATGCCATTGGGACATCAGGATCCCCAGCCGGTAACAGAGATTCATCTGCCCTCCCAATCGTCGAAGCGTGGCAACGTCGACCGGCGCAGCGTTGACCGCGTGGCGAATCTCGCCAGTTGTGAGAAAGTTCGTCAACAGTTCCACGGCCTCGGTTGCAACCTGGGTTTGCGCCTCTTCGGTGCTGGCACCCAGATGCGGCGTGGCGACAACGCCAGGCAACTGGAAAAGTGGACTGTCGGTACAGGGTTCGGTCGCATAGACATCCAGTGCCACGCCGGCAATCTGGCCAGACTCCAACCCCGCCTCCAGGACCGATTCGTCATAGATTCCACCGCGAGCACAGTTGATCAGTCGGACGCCGGGTTTGACCAACGATAGACGCTGGGCATTGATCAAGCCGCTGGTTTCGGGCGTCAGGGGGGTGTGAACCGTCAGGTAGTCGACTTGCGGAAGCAATTGTTCAATATCGTCGACCACCGGAATCCCCAATGACTCGGCCCGGTCCCGGGGGAGAAACGGATCGTAGCCAATGATTTTCATTTCGAAAGCGGCACAACGTTTCGCCACGGCCTGGCCGATGCGGCCGAGTCCGACAATTCCGATCGTTTTGCCGCGTACCTCAGTTCCCGAAAAACTCTTGCGGTCCCATTTGCCAGCCTTCAGGGATGCATGCGCGGGAGCAATATTGCGTGAGAGGGCCAGAATCATTGCCATCGTATGTTCGGCTGTGCTGACCGTGTTTCCGGCCGGCGTATTCATCACAATGATGCCTTGCCGTGTCGCTGCTTCCTTGTCGATGTTGTCGGTTCCCACACCGGCACGAACGATCGCCTTAAGACGCGTGTTTCCCTGGAGCGATTCTGCAGTGATTTGTACGCCGCTTCGGCAGATGGCTCCGTCAGCCTGATTCAGCGCCGTCCGGAGTGAATCTCCTTTCAATCCGGTCTGGACGTCAAAAGTGATTCCGTCGGCTTTTCCCAGCAAATCGAGTCCGTCAGAGCTAAGATCGTCGAGAACAATAATATGGGGCATGTTATTAGGGTGCTGGCTGGTTCTATGAAGGAATAACGGGATACAGATGGTCTTGGCGACCGCCTGTCATTTCCAGGGACGTTCCCTGTCGCCAACTGAATGCTCGACCGTAACAGGGCACGGCTTGTTCCCTGTTATCGTTGGCCCAAACTGGCGTGTAACCAAATGTAAATCAGTCCCGGTTTGGGCAAAAGGGTCCCGTGTCGATCTGACCCGCTGGCTTGAAAATGAGGATTCGACGATGTATTGCGACCAGCGACTCTGATGAGAAAAGAACGGGATGACGCCAGGAATAGTGGAGTCTAACATTCCTCGTCCGGGAGACTTCAAAACCAGGCTTCAGGAGCCCCGAACTGTACAGGACGGCAAACTGCCAACGCGGTCAAACGCATCGGCAAGGAGGGTCCAATGGGTGGACCATTGAATTGATCCGGAAGCAGGTATTACCGGTAGCTCGCCGGTGGAATCAGAGGTCCTGTGTTGGGCAACTGGCCTGGCACCTGATTTCCTGCCAGTCGCGCCTGAAGTTCGTTGATCCGGGACGCGACGTCCAGTTGCCGGTTATCCAGCTGGTAGGATCGGGAATAGTTGTCGAGCGCCATCGCCAGCTGGCCTTGCCGTTCCCGGACGTGCCCCATGGCTTTGAGCACCCTCGGGTTGTTGGTATCAATCCGGATCGCATCTGCCAGGTAATCCGAGGCCCGGTTCACATCGCCAAACTCCTGGTGCAAGCGGGCCAGTTCGACCAGGGGGTCGGACAGTTCCGGTCGCCGTCGTTGCCAGGTATGCAACAGATCAAACGCAAAGCGCTCCCGCCCGGTTTCGACCAGCAACGCAGCCAGTGCGCGATGGGCGTCGGCGTGTTTGTCATCGATGGAAATCGCCTGCCGAAACAGAGTCTCCGATTGATCAATCCAGGCACGGTTGTTGGACTGTTTACCAAGTGCGTAGTAGGTTGCGCCCAGGTTGTACCAGGCGTCCGCATTGCGGTTATCCCGCTGCAACGCTGTCTGGAATTCGTTAATTGCCCGTGAAGCCTGGCCGGATTCGAACAGGCCTGTTCCCGTGACATTGTGTTTGCGGGCGACCAGCGAACAGCCGGAGACAAGTGATACCCCAAGCACGACCAAAGTCAGGCAAACAACAAAGTGTTTTTTGTCCATCGGCAGAAGACTCCGTCCTTCTGGCTGGGAAACGACCGGCCGGAAAACTGAAATTAATGGCAATAATTTGCTAAAGAATCTGCGGAACCGTACCGAAACGGCAGGACCGCTGCAAGCTCGAAAACGGAAGCCAGCATGGGGAACTGGCAGCAGGTTGCTTGCAGGACGCTGTTGTCACCATCCCAACCGGGTAATCGAACGGAGTGACCGGTCTGGGGACCGATTCGCGTCGGTTCATGTGTAAACTTGCGGGCAACAAAAAAAGCCTGGAGCGTTTCCAGGCTTGTGGTTTCAATGATTCGAGTCTTCGGCCGGGAATTCCGGGTCAGAATTCTACTTGTGAAGCGCTTCCCAAAACGGCAGAGCAGTCCAGCGTTGGCATTCCCGCTCCGGCAAATTCGCTTGACGCCGCGATTTTCCGGTAACCCATCGTTGTCAGGACTTCCAGGATTTCGCTGCAGGTTGGAAACATGCGGCCACTCTTCTGCTTGTACTCGTCCATGGCCTGCATGAACTCGATTTCCTGCTCGGTGTAGTCGCGTTCGCAAGTCGTTGGGTCGATTTGGCGGCGACGGTTGGTTTTGCGGCTCTCTCTGGGGGCTGCGCCCGCAGTTTTTCGCCGATCGTCACCTGTTCGTGTTCCCGTTTCATCCAGCTGGGCCAAAACAGGTTTTGAAGGCGGCTTTTTCGCAGGCATAGAATTGTCCAGGTTGCAGAATGGAATGTGCACATGCCCAGGTCCGGTCAGGGGGCGTGGAAAGATAAGCCAATCAGGGAATTTGGCGGGAATATTCCGGCCCGATTCTCCCCGAATTGAACAGACTGATCGGGCTGGGCCGGCGGTAACGACTAGGTCGATTAGTCGTTCCCTTGCCGAACAGGCACGGCTCATCTGCGGAACAAGACACAAGCCTGGCTGGCCGGGAAGGCAGAATACCGAATGCAGGTGAGGTCAGGAGCTTATGGGACTACGCTAAATCCAAAATATCGAAGGCGTGCTTTCAAAATATCCAAACCCTGGAATAAATTCGGGCAAGGCAGGAATTCGGGGAAGCTCCGGTAACGAATTCCAAAACCAGTTGACCGTATGGGTCAGGGACCAGCGAAGAGGAGGAACACCGGGCATCTGGTCTGCAATTCGAATACACGAAGCAAACGATTGAACCGGTTGATCAATTTCCCGCGAAGCGACTGCGGTTCGAATGTTGATGGGGGGCCAGCGAGGGAGATTTTCAACGGCGGAATCCGACTCGTCATACGGTACCGGATCTTCGGCAGCAATCACAACCAGGTTGGAATTCCGGGGATTCGACTGGCCGGACGTTGTTGCGAGAAATGAACCGGGATCCCGGCCTGTCGATCCAAAACCTGGTGAGAACAGAAACGCACATAGCAGTGCGGTGCAAGCGGCAAACGCGAAAGTCTCGGGGAATCGGCGAAAAGAACGGGAAAGCCACTTGCGGTTCGAGGGAACAAAACCGGGTTCGAATGTCCTGGCTGCCGAATCCGAAGTCCCTTGCCATCCGGATTCATGACTCGATGCGAGTTCAAAACGGGCCTTACAAAACGACTGCAGGCTTTGATGCAACAGGCAGAATTCTTCAAGCAAAGTCTTGCAGGAATCACACGTTTCCAGATGCTCATGGCCTCCGCACGACTCGAGGGGCGAAAGCCGATGATCCATAGCGTCCTGCAAACTGATTTCGAATTCCTGACATGCATGGTTTTCAGGCACTGATGGTCCCCCTTTCGCGAAGTTTTTGAATCAGTTCTTTTCGGGCACGATGTACCCAGGTTTTTATGGTCCCCAGCGGGACGTGAAGCTGGCCGGCAATCTCGGCATAGGGCTGGTTGTCCCTGTAAAACATCTCAAACGCAGTCCTGCATTCACTCCGGATTCCAACCAGTGCCAATTCGACTTCTTCCGCTAGATGACCGGCGTCCCTTTCAAGATGCGAATTGTCCGCGACAGGTTCGTTCAGGCTCAGCATCGGCCGCCGACGGGAGCGAACGGCCAGTCGGGTTCGGCAACGGTTTCCTGCAATTGTCATCAACCATGGCTCAAACGACCGTTTGCAATCCCAGCGGTGAAGGTTGTTGACGACCCGCACAAAGGTCTCTTGGGTAGCGTCCTCGGCTTCCTGACGATGTTGCAGCATTTTCATGCAGAGGCCAAATACCAGCCCCTGATAACGGCGCAGCAGTTCCGAAAACGCAAATTGTTGGCCAGCGAGACACTGGTTCACCAGTGACGAAAGCGGCAATTCAGTCACGGACACGATAACAATCCCTCCCATCTCACCCAGGTCATCATACCCAATTGCCGCCCCTTTGTTTCGCTTGCAACAGAAAAACTGTGCATTCCCCGATGAGTGAGGTCGCGAGAATCCGGAAATCAGACCTCCCAAAAGGCCCGTTCCAGAACGGCCGATCCGGTCGTAATCCGACATGCATGCAACATCGGGCAACCAGGATCCTGACGGCAAAACCGCCAGTTGTTCGTTGAATCCGGTCTGTTCTTTTGAGCCAAATGGGGATTTGGAAGAAATTGCCCCAGTTTGAACATTCGCCGAAGGAAATAAATTTGCTGTGTAGCGGCGAAATTGGCCCCGGAACCAACAAACCCGGAATAAATGAACAGAGAGTGCCAGGAAACCCCTGAGGTTTTGAAACGACGTCTGTCAGTCAGAATGAAATGCCGAATTGTGCCAACCCGCCATAACGCATCCGGCGCTAGTTTCAGGTCAAGAACAACTTCCGCTTTTGTTTGCCATTCGGGAGGTCGAGGCTCCTGCCGAGACATACTCTCGAGCGAACCTGTTTCGGCGGGAGCCTCAACCTCCCAGGATCCAGGAAGTTATTTTTGAGCAATTCCTAAAGCCGTTGAATGCCCACTACTGTGACGGATCGTCGATCCCCCGGTCAGAGCTGCAGAATTAACGGCGTTTGAAGAACTTTCTCAATACGTCGTCGGCAGCCCCTTTGGACGATTCGTGCTGTTGAATTTTTGATATGGGAAGTTTTCGGGGCTCTTTGCTGTCCGATGTCAGGTCGTCGAGTGCCGAGTCGCTATCGCTCCGGCTCTGACGGTTCAATTCCTTGTCTCGCGCTTTTCGCTCGGCTTCTGCCAAAATCGCTTTCGTGTCTTCCAGACTCAATTGGGTGGTGTCCTGCATTGCACGGCCAGCGTCGCTGTCGTCACTCAGCCAGTCGGAAATACTGTCTTCGATGCTCGAATCTGAACCAGCCGGCTTTTTTGAGGCGGTTCGGGCGACAGCATCGGCAACACCCGAAACAACCGGGCGTTTGTCGCTGGGTTGGGCTACGTCCAGAACAATTTCGAATTGCAATCGTCCAACGCGAAGAACATCGCCAGCAACAGCAATATGAGGTTCGTTGATTTGATTGCCGTTGATAAAAGTTCCATTTCGGCTGCCATCGTCGGAAACAACCAGCTTGTTGTTTTCCAGCTTCAACGTGCAATGACGGCGACTGACGAGTTCACTGCTCGGCTTCAGATGAGCTTCATCACCACGCCCGATCACAAACTCCGAGCCGGTGATTCTGATTTCCCTGCCGTCGTTTTTTCCACCAACAACTTTTAATCTGACTTGCATGTGGCCCACTCCTGGTTCTCTGCCACCACGATCAATAACCTGACAAAATAGTCAAGTCAACAACTGGCCAATAACGGTTTGGATTGTCGCATTGGGCTCGAACCATTGTATTCCGGATTTTAGCCTGAAATCAACGCCTTGGTGATGAATTCGACCAGGAATTCCTGAATGGCTATCTGCTGCCGTTACCGTTTACCTGTCCAGCCATCATTGCCAAATCTCGACAGCTGCCAATTCCGGGTGGTTTTGCATTCCCAATCCGTCTGGTCTGGAATCTCCGGTTCTACATCAAGTTTAGCTGATAATTCCTTAATGATTCCGGAAATCAGCGATTTGTCATCCGGACTCCTGATTGAGAGGTCGCAAATGCCGGGTAATTCCGGTGCATAGCCGGATTTGCCCAGCAAAATGCTTCCATGTTGCAGCAAGGCTGTGGCACTCCTGCGTTGGGCGCTACCTCCGACCTTGTACCCTTTCAGCACAATGTCTCCTTGGGTACGCCGCAGAAAGCACAGGAAGTCCCGATCACTGGCGGGATCCCGCCAATCCGAACCCCGCACGTATTGCCCAGCGACAATGCCATATTGATCAAGCACCGCAATAATCGCCTGGTGCACCAGATCGTACAAAAGTCGATGCGCTGCTGCCCAGCGATCCGCCAGGGGAAGAGTCAGGCTGTAGGTCAGCTCCCGGTCATGGACAATTGCTCCTCCACCCGTTGTTCGCCGCACCACATCCAGGCCACTGCTGGCCAAATGGGAATTTCTCGATTCCAGTGTCTGGAAATATCCGAGAGAAAGTGTCGCGGGTTTCCAGCGGTAAAACCGCAAAGTCGGCAGGGCGTCCGGGCTTGCTCCAGCCTGATCCAGCAGCATCTGGTCGACCGCCATATTGACGTCTCCAGGCAGCGCCGGATCGTCAAATACTCGTAACGGTTGCATGGAATGTTCATCCGGATCAGCGTCCGGAAGGGTCAGTCGACGAGAGAATCAGCCTGCAATCTGTTTGGCATACGCCGTGTGATTCATCAGTTTTGCCAGCGCGTCTTCATCGGTAACCCTGACCCGCATGATCCAGGCGGAACCATAAGGATCGGAATTCAGTCGCTCCAGATTGTCCGGCAAATCAGAATTGACTTCGACGACTTCGCCTGTCACCGGACTGTACAAATTGCTCGTCGCCTTGACCGATTCGACTTCGCCAAACGATGTGCCGCTCGAGACCGATGATCCGGGTTGGGGCAATTCCATATAAACCAGGTCGGTCAACTGTTCGACCGCATGCGCCGTAATTCCAACGGTCGCGATTTTCTGGCCCCCTTTGTCCTCCAAATGCACCCACTCGTGGGTCTCGGCATATAGCAATTGCTCGGGATTCAAATTTCTGCTCCAAAACTGTTTCTGTTTGCCGTCGTGTTTGCTGGTACCTTAAAATTCAGGCCGGGTCTATTTGCGGGAATAAAAAGGCAAATCAACCACTTCTGCTGCCACTTTCGAGCCGCGAATATCGACCTCGACTGAAGTGCCGCTGACGGCACCGTCGGGAGTCAGATATGCCATAGAAATCGACTGGTTCAGTGTCGGCGAAAAAGTGCCACTTGTCACTACCCCGATCCTGTTCCCATTTGAAAACACTTCGCAGTTTTCCCGGGCCGCCCGGCGTCCCTCCAGCTTCAAACCAACGCGAACCGGCAAGCCTTTGTCATCCATTGCCCGGCGAACCGCAGCTGATCCGATGAACTCGCGGTTCTTCAGGTTGATCGCAAACTTCAATCCGGTCTGGGCTGCATTGGTCGACTCGGTTAATTCATGCCCATACAACGGCATCGCCGCCTCCAGCCTCAGCGTGTCCCGCGCGCCCAAACCGGCAGGCATTCCGCCATCGCCACGAACCCGACCCAGAATCTCATCGGCGACTTGCTCCGCGAATTCACTTTCCAAAATCAGTTCGCATCCATCCTCGCCGGTATAACCGGTTCGGGAAATTATCGCCGGATGGCCGCAAACCGTTCCGCTCCGACCGGTGTAGTAGGCCAGCTGGGCCGGGTCGGAATCGGCCAGACTGGCCACTGCCTGGCAGGCCAAAGGACCCTGAACCGCAATCATCGTTGTATCCGGTGTCCGGTCTTCAACCCGAATTCCCTTGCCCGCCATTTGACTGGTGATCCAGTCAAAAATCTTCTTCCGGTTGCCCGCGTTGACCACCATCATGAACGGCTGGTTCGGTCGGTAACCAGCCAGGTTGTAAAACAGCACATCGTCCAGGATACACCCGTCATCACGGCACATCAGCGAGTACCGGATCTTTCCCGGTTCCAGTCCGGCAACCCGCCGGGTCAGTAACCCATCGATCACCGAATCGACGTTGTCACCGCTGAACCAGAATCGCCCCATATGCGAAACGTCAAAAATACCAACCGCGTTTCGTGTCGCCTGATGCTCGGCAATAATCGACGTGTACTGCACCGGCATCGACCATCCGCCAAACTCGACCATCCGCCCACCCTGCTTCACGTGCCAGGCATGCAAAGGCGTTTTCAACAACGAATCACTCATGGTTCTCTATTTCGTTTGTTCATGGAGCCCTGGTTCTGCTTAACCGTTGCCGTCATAAGTTTACCGTTTCCAGTGCGTTTGCAAACAGGTGCAAAACCAGCGCAGTCGTCATTCCAAAAATACTTAACGCAAACAGGCCACAGTCGAAATGACTGCGGCCTGTTGCCTGCTTCAGCCTGTAATCAGCATTCGCCGATCCTATCCGCCACCACTATTCAGAAACCGTTTGACCCGTTTAGGTGCAGAACCGGAGCCTTGCTGCGAGGTGGAGGGAGGTGTATTGCTGATTCCGCTTGGCGCTCCCCCGGGCAAAGTACCCGAAATCACCATTTTATTGTTGGCCTCGCTGGATTCACTGACGCGTCCGTTGGGTGACATCGATGTGTCGGCAGCTGCGATCGGTGCGTCAGCGTGGGCGGTCAATTTGAAAGTTCGCCCAGCCATGACTTTGCCAGCGTCCTTGATCTTGATGGTTCCCTTGGCCGACTTCGTCGTTCCGTTGGGAGCCAGCGATTCCATAAAGCCCGACCAGCGGTACTCGGTTCCGTCGCCGACGAGAATACCATTGACGAAGTTGTTGTTGACTGCACCCTTGCCCTGATTCCTGACGTCAAACTGAAACGGGATTTCCCAGTTTCCGTTTTTGTAGGACGGCATGCCAGTTTTTTTGAAATTCTCGACGACCAGGTCTGCTTTCTTGTTGGTTGCGGCTGCAGAATTCAGCACGATCGTTCGCAGCGACTTGCCCAGCGTCGAGGCTCCACCGCTTTCCTGCCGGTTCGTCAAAACAACCATCACCATACGTTTTTCCGGGATGCACCAGATGTACGTGCTTGCCCCCGGTTGTCCGCCATCTTTGGCAAAAACCTTCACTCCGTTTTCGATCGCCACGTTGCAACCCAGTGCGTAGCTCGCATCTGTCTGGGGCGGCGTCATCAGCTTTTTCAGGCTGTCTGCCGAGATGATTTTCGAGTCGGACAACTTGATGCCGAATTTGAGCAAGTCCATGCCCGAACACTCCAGCCCGCCACCGAGAACTTTCCAGCTGAGATTGTCCCGGCTGATCTTTTTGTTGCCGCTAGCGACATTGTCTTCATCGTTGAGTTGATACAGGGTAACTCTCATGGGCTTGTTTTCCGACGGATCCTCGGCGTCCAGTGTGGCAAGTCCGTACGGTGTCGCCAGCGTTCCTATTACAGTCTGACCGATCGATTTCCCCGTCGCAGCTTCCAGGGCAGCACCGGCAATTGAATAGCCGAAACTGCTGTAGTGGTAATCGCCGACGGGTCCAACAAGTGGGTCATGCCAGAATTGTTTGGACGCTTCGAGTGCCGTGCCGTATTCCTTGCCGGCCCATTTTTCGGGACTCTTGGGAGATGTCGGCTCACCATAATGGCGGACTCCGCTGCGGCAGGACAGCAGGTCGATTACCCGATACGTGTGATGGGACGGGGTTTGTGGCAAACATGTTTTGATCTTGTCATTCAGATTGATGTGCCCCAATTCCTGTTCCCGCAGGCTGATGGTGGCAGCCAACAATTTTGACACCGACGCGAGCCGGAAAATGTGGTTCTCGGTGACCTTGGTTTGCGACTGAATATCGGCAAAACCAAGGGTTTTTTTGTAAACCAGCATTCCGTCCCGGGCATAAAGTACAACAAGTCCGGGGAGGTTCTTCTCCTGGAAATGCTTGGTGATGGCTGAGTCCAGAGCCATGTCGAAGGACGGGGCGGCAAGATTGCCAGGACCGGCAGGGAAACCCTGTTGTCCAAATCCAATGTTGACCAATACAAAGGCCAACAACAGGGCGAGCGTTACTGTCAGGTTCGTTTTCATTTTGATTCTCCAGAATGGGATTGATTGTTCGCGGCCGATATTGGCCACAAACAATACTCGCCAAAACCTTTTTGACGCGACATGGAAGTTGCAAACCGCCTGAAAAAACCCATTCGTCACCTGGGTCACCTGAACAGAATCTCGCCCACAGCACCCGCAATCCAACGGATCATTCGATGCACAGACCAAAAAATGCTAGACTTTCATGCTGGCCGATGGCTTCAACTATGACTGCTCTTCCCAATCGGGTCAGACCACAAATAGGGACAGGCTCTGGAATAATCCCGCGCCAGGGCGACCGGCCTGAAACTGGTATCATCCGGACCGTTCTTGTATGACTACTGACCCGACCAATCCAGAATCATCGTTGTTGAACTGGTATGGCGGGTTGCGCGATGGTGGAAGCCAGGCAACCGAAAAACTTTGGCGGTTGTATTTTCAACGGATGGTTCAGTTGGCACGCCGCAAACTGGACGGTTCAAAGCGCACGACCCGGGACGAAGAAGACATCGCCCTGAGCGCGTTCAAGAGTTTTTGCGAGGGTTTTCGGCAAGGGCGCTTTAGCGGGTCGAAGGGCGACACCAATCTGTGGCCGCTACTGGTGACGATGACGGTGAACAAAGCCATCGATCACATGCGAAGTGAGAAACGCGCCAAACGGGGGGGCAAAAACAGGGTCTTTTCCCAATCCGATGGACCGGACTGCGATCGGGTCTGGAATGAACTTGTCTCAGCCGAACCGCCACCGGAACTGGAAGTGGCCGCCAACGAGTCGTTTGAACTGTTGCTGGACTCTCTGGACCGGACCGGTGACCGGTCGTTGAGGGTCATTGCGATTGGTTCGATGGAAGGGAACTCTGTGGCCGAACTGGCCGTCGAACTCCACTGCACTCCACGCACGATCCAGCGCAAACTCAAAACGATTCGTGCCGTTTGGGAGTCTGAAAACCCATGAGCGAACCGGTCGGGGACAGTAATGATCGGACCCGTTTCGACGGCCTCGGCTCCCACGCCATGATTCGAATCAACCAGTATTGCGACCAGTTCGAAACGGCCTGGCAACAAACGGGACAGGCGTCGCTGGCGGAGTTTATTGCAACGGTGGACCAGGCTGACCAGGCCATCGCTCTGCCGGAACTTCTTTTGATCGATCTTGCCTTCCGGCAAAAACTGAACCTGCCGATGTCCGCTGAAATGTATCTGGACAACTGGAAGGATCTGGACCGGGAATGGCTCGACAAGCAGTTGAAACTTCATCGGAGTACCGAAACAGGTCCGGATTCCGTTACGGGCGAGTTGACTCAATTGGGCGACTATCGAATCGAAGGCAAGCTCGGCTCCGGCGGGATGGGTCAGGTGTACCGTGCAACCCACAAGTTGATGGGGCGCGTGGTGGCAATCAAGGTCCTGAAAGAAAGCCGCCTGACCGATCTTGCCGCCCAGCGGCGATTTGAACGCGAAGTGCGAACGATCGCAAAACTCTCTCACCCGAACATTGTTTCAGCGTTCGACGCACGCGAAGACGGCGGAATGCTGTTCCTGGTGACGGAATACGTTGAAGGCGAAGATTTTTCGAAACTGGTGGCCAGGAAGGGCGCGTTGAAACCGGCCGACGCGATGTATTTCGTATGGCAGGCGGCCAAAGGTCTGAAGTATGCCCATGGCCAGGGAATTGTGCATCGCGATATCAAGCCCGGGAATTTGTTGCTGGAGAAGAAGCGTACGGTCAAGGTTCTCGACCTCGGTTTGGCCCGTTTGCTGGATCGTGGCAATCCCGAGGACACGTTTGCCGAAGGTCTGACCAAATCCGAACATATCGTCGGGACAGCTTCCTACATGTCGCCTGAACAGGCCCGCTCGCCGCTGAAGGCCGACGAACGATCTGATATCTACTCGTTGGGATGCACGCTGTTCTTTTTGCTTGTCGGCCAGGCACCTTATCGTGGTGATACGTACGTGGACACGATTCTGGCACATATGGAGTCGCCGACGCCGGAATTGCCCGAATCGGTCAAAGGGCGGTACATGGATCCGGAACTGCGAACGTTGACGGCACGAATGATTGCAAAACGTGCCGAAGACCGGCCCCAGAGCATGGACGAGGTGGTCGATTGCCTGGCAGAAATTCTGAAAAAAATCAGGAACGAACAAACTTCAATTACCGATTTGCCACGAAGCCTACTGGCGAATCAAATTCCGGCCGCGAGCAAAAAAGGCTACGCTCGTACCAAATTGATATTGCCGGTTGCTCTTGTTTCGCTGGTACTTCTGGCAGTTGCGTCCCCATTTGTCTGGCGGTCCTGGTTTGCAAATTCAGCTTCAGGGGGAAACACGACCGGTCAGGAAAATCAAAACCCGCCACTGGTTCCGGCCACCAACGACATTCCGGGACTGGGATTTGACGGCGAGCGAAGTTACGTTCAGGTCACCGGGTTCGAAGGCCCACCCGCCGGTCCGCTGCGAATCGAAGTTGCGGCGATAGCCAACCGCCAGATGCGACCGTCAAATCTTGTGAGCTGGACCGGTTACCGGACTCTGGCGTTGTTCAATAATGGCCGGCAGTGGGGGATCGCGTATTTTGATGGCACCCAGTCGCGACTGGTTGTCAGCCGTCAGCCGGCACAATTCAACCGGCTTGCATTGATCTGCGGTGAATGGGATGGCAACCAGTTGCGATTGTACATCGACGGTGAAGAAATACTCTCAGAACCGACTGCCTACGGGCTGGATTCTACCAACCCGGCACTCTTTATTGGCGGTGTTCCAGAGGGTTTCCTTCAACCAGGTGAAGTTCGCTTTTTCGACGGTTCAATCTATGGCGTCAGAATTTCTGCCGGGAACTTGCCGGCACCGGCAAAGAGCCTGGACGCGCTGGTTCAGTTGAATACGGGAACCGATGCTGTTTTTCCCTTCTCCGAGCGAACCGGAAATGAAACTTTTGACAGTTCTTCCCGACGATGGATCGGTATCTTGCATCATACAACGTGGGCCATCCCCATCAGTCGCTAGAGCTGGGGCCAAACGGAGCAACGCGACGTGACCAGGCAGGATACGTGGAACCATCGCTGAACCGGAATGGTACCGTGCAGGAATCGGAAAAAAACCAACCGCGTTGCGGATCGCCTGATGCCAGGCAGCGGTCCACGTTCACATTGCCGGTGCCGCGAACTCCCGGAATTCGAAAATGGTCAAACGACTGAATAGCCACCATCCACCACCAGGCACTGGCCGGTAATGTAGCTGTTCAGCCGGCTTGACAAGAACAGGACCGCGCGGGAAATGTCGACAGGCTCTGCCGCGCGGCCCAGCGGAACCCGGTCAACAACCGCCTGAAGCTGTGCGGCCGAATAGTTTTTCCGGACCATGTCAGTCAGCGTAAAACCAGGTGAAACGGCGTTGACGAGAATGCCGGAAGGAGCCAGATCGACCGCCGAACTCAACGTCAGGCCGCGAAGCCCAAATTTGGCGGCCGTATAGGCCGATCGCCCGGCCATCGTTACATGACCCCAGATCGAAGAGATATTCACAATTCGGCCATAACCGTTCCGCTTCATGACACTGGCCACAGTTTTGGAAACCAGAAAGGGCGCTTTCAGGTTGACCTCGCTGGTGATGTCCCAGTCCTCTTCCGTCGTTCCCTCAATCGTCTGATGACGGGATGTTCCCGCGTTGTTTACACAAACGTCGATCCGGTCCATTTGAACGAGGGCTTCCAGAAAACGTGCAGTCGATGCCGGGTCGCGAAAATCCACAGCAAAAAACCTCGCCGAATCGCCGTACCGGTCCAGCAGTGCCCGTTCGTTCCCCGCATCAGTTGCCGTAACAATCAACGAAGCTCCGCATGCCGCAAAATCATCCGCGATCTGCGCGCCTATACCGCGCGATGCACCGGTCACCAGAACCGTTTGCCCCGAAAATTCAATTTCCATCCTGCCAATCCTCCTGCCACTAACGCGAATCGTTGCCCAATTCTAACTGCTCGCAGCCAAACCTGCAGTTGCAAGGAATGATGCCTTGTTTCATGGTGGAAAGGGGGAGTTACTTTGGTCCCAAATGGTTGCCGTGAAACGGGCTGGCTGCGGAATGATTTATGCGGCGATGTTCGACGAGGTCGACGAAGGAACAGCGATCTTCAAATGCAGCAACGACGTGCCAGTGGGCGAAGGCGTTACATTCCTGGATCTGGACGAACTTCCCTCCGACCATTACCTGCGCCTGACCGGAGCCGGAGCCCGGATGCTTCGTGGCGAAATTCCTGCAAACAAAAAAATGCCCAAACCGGGCGGGCATCCCGGGAAACTGCAGTGGCTGGCACTGCAGCAAACAACTCTGCGGAATGATCAATCCTCTCCTGCAGGCAATACATCAGGTTGGCC
>Ga0163150_10003578_pt1 | contig 21677 bp, 29 predicted proteins | sample OliLakLV19P2IB_FD_148628 | JGI IMG/M metagenome (GOLD analysis project Ga0163150, IMG submission 148628) | Freshwater microbial mat bacterial communities from Lake Vanda, McMurdo Dry Valleys, Antarctica - Oligotrophic Lake LV.19.P2.IB | ecosystem: Environmental > Aquatic > Freshwater > Lake >...
CATAATAGACCGTTCCAACAGTGAGCCCGGTCGGCAGCGCCCCGGAGGTCGAGAGCACAATAGGGTCGCTCGCCACCATCCCGTGTGCGGTGCGGGTGAACACGGCCGGCGATGCGTTGGATATGGACGTGAGCGCCGCAACCTTGGACACAGTGGCCCAGATCAGCGTTGAATTGTCGAGCACGAAGATATTGGTCGAGGTCGCGGCAAACACCGCAATGGAGCCGTCATTCTTGCGGGCATAGAAGAAGCCGCGACAGGCGCCCTGCAGCGCCCCGGTATAGGCGAGCAGCGCTGCCACAGGACCGTAGCCATCGCCGCGCGGGAACGCGTTGGTTATCGTGCGCGAGTGCTGCCCCTGATAGTCCGATACGTCGGGCTTCCATTCGGCAAAGGGCAGGATCGGCATTATGGAGTCGCCCCCATGACCTTGATCGCCGCCGGGCCGTGGCTCTTGTTGCTGAGCCGGATAATCTCCTCGAACAGCTCGTCACGGCGCGTCTTCCACACGCCTGCAATGTCAAAGAATCCGGCCAGCGCCTGCGCCTCCGCCAGCGTGCCAAACAGGTACAGGTCGGGATGTGCGGTCAGCAGCCAGTTCGTCGTCGCCGCGTCCGACAGCGCCGGGACCTTCTGGAAATAGTAGAATTCCAACCCGGTATCGTCGACAGGGCGAACCTTGAGCGTGGTGCCTTCGATGATGAAATGCCGCGGAGTATCGGACGGCGTAGTCGGATAAGCGGCCTGCAAATAGGTAGGATGGACGTATTCCAGGCTGACGCGGGTGGAGCCCGTCCATGTCACGCTCCGCCACATCAGGTAATCGGTTGGCAGCGTTGCCGAACCCGAGGACGGGGTGAGCGTGGTGCTGGTCTCCATCTGCCGCACGCGAAGCCGGCGATTGGCGCATGCCTCGAACAGCGTAATGAGGTCGGGGATCGTGGCCGTCAGGTCGGTACGCGCCAGCCATGTCTCAACCGCTGTCTGCAAGGTTGCGTAGGTCGAGATGGTCATTACTTATCAATCCGCAGAAAGCGCCATTCGGGATCGTTCAGCTTCTTGCGTACGATCTTGTTGAACTCTTCGGAAAACAACCGAATGCCGACATTGCCGCGCCGGTATTCCTCGGCGAGCCATTGTTCCAGGAAGATGTTGGGTATCTCCGCGATGGCGCGGCCCCAATCGCTGTGCTGGTCAAGCCCGGCAATGGCCTTGTTGTGTTCGATGATGGGCTCGACATCCTGGACGCGTTCGAACGTGATGCGCCGCTCACCTGGATCGCTGTGAACGCGAGTCTCGATGACCGACATCAGGTAAGCTCAGTGACGTTCAGCGAGCCGGCTGTTGCCGTAATCAGGCCAGCGCTAGAGGCCTGAATAGCGCCGATCTTCTGGCCCGGCGTGACGATGATGTACTCAACCCAGTTTGCCGGCAGGAATGGATCCGTCGTGGCGGCGGTCTGTGTGCCGTCCCCGACTTTGATATGGCAGGCGGAGTTGGCGACGACGCGGATCATATACGTCGTCACACCGAAGGCATTGCTGCTGGCCGAGGTGCCGGTATAGGCAACCTGCTGACAGGTCGAAAAGCGGGATGCGTCCTGCATGTCAGCTCACCAGAATGTCGGCGTAATAGGTGACCGGCACAGTGCTCGATCCCGCGCCGTCCGAGATGAACTCGATGTTCTGGCCGGCGGTGACGAGATTGGCTGCGGTCGGGATGACCTCGACGACATTGCCTGCGGTGCCGCCGGTCCCGGCCGTGGCCGTGGCTGTCCATGTCGGATGCGTGATCGCGGTTCCGGCGATCTTCGAGGTCAGCACGTTGGGCGCCGTGGTAACGGCCACATGCACGACGCAGCCGATAAGGACGATCTTGCCGCGCACCGGAGCGACGGCGAAGGAAGAACCTTCCGTGCTCTGGTCGATGTTGTGGGCATAGACGCGCTCGATATTGAGCGGTCGATTGATGGGAAGCGCCATTTCTATTTCTCCTTTGGGACCAGCATGTCCGCGAAATTTGCCGTGAATTTTTTCGAGCCGACGTGGCCGAGGGTGATCGAAGGATCGAGCATGACCGGATAGCCAAGCGCGCGAACGTCCGCGAAGAACGCGATGTCCTCGCCGCGCGCCTCGCCATTCGGTTCATCAAACCGGAAGATTTTGGGAACGCGCTCGCCGGGCAACGCATCGAAGGTGATCTTCGGAGCCTGATCCGCGAGCTTCTGGACTACCTCACGCGACACAATGGTGAAGCCAAGCCCGGCCCCATCTATCGGGATGCAGCCATACTCGTTGGCTTGCAGCCCCTCCCCGAGGTCGACGCTGACAAAGAATGTCGGCGGATCGCGCCGCGCTGTGTAGGTGGCGCAAACGCAATCCATTTTCGCGGAGAGGGCGACGAATTTCAGGAAGTCCTCGCCCTTCCACACCATGTCGGAGTCGATCATGAACAGCCGGTTGCATGGGCTCTTGAGGAACCGATGCGCGGCCTTCGATCGTGAGTGAAAGACCGTGCTGCCGACGTTCATCTCGATATCCACGACAATCCCCCGCTGATGACAAACCGCCTGCGTTTCAAGCAGCGAGCGGGCCGTCTCAGGGGGGATGTCATGGAAAACCGGCATCGCGATCAGCACCGAAATGCCCGCGATGTCGACTGAGGACATATACTAGACGGTGGCCGAATACGGGGTTGTGGTCATGGCCGCAGTGTCGTGGCCGCGGACCTGCCAGAACCCCGACTTGGCGTCGGTGAACTCGTACAGAGACGAGATGCCGCCGCCGGTCGTGCCGCCGTTCAGCGTGAGCGTGTCGCTCGATGCCGTGTTGGTGAAGCCGATCACGACGCCGGCCGTGGTATTCAGGGACACGATGAGCCCCTGCATCACATCCACGGTGTTGGCGACCTTGATGGTGGACGCCGTGGTGGTCGCCGCCGCCTGCAGGATCAGCCGATAGACGGCCCCCGAGCCGGACGATGCCGGCAGGGTGACGGCTATCGGGGCGGTATTGCTCAGCGTCACGGTACGATTGCCGTGCAGCGCCCGCGTTACCGCAAGCACAGTCGCGCCGGCCGTGACATTGACCACGCCCGACAGGCCAGAGAGCACATATTCTCCAGTCGCGTAGCCAGCCCGTGAGGTGGACGCGTCCTTGATCGGAATCTGGTCCGCCAGGCCGAAGTCGGTTGCGTCGGGTGAGTCGAAGTTGTCAGTCGTTCCCATAAGGAATCTCCATTGAAAAAGGCCGCCCCAAAGAGCGGCCCGATGAGTTGCGCTATGGGTTCAATTAACTGGTCGTGTTATCGAAAACCCCACCCGATGCTTTCTCGTTGCGAGATTCGAGGCTATATTCCGACAACATCTGCCGGCGCTCCGAGTCGCCGGTCTTGGCGAGCGGGATCGAGACCATCTTGCGGCCCTTCATGTAGGCGACGGCCCACATGTCCATCTGCAGCACCAGCACGTCGCGGGAGCGAGTGAAGCGGTTGGCAACGATCTTCAGCTCGCCGAAGTCGGAATCGTAGGCCGTGACCGACGCAACGATCTTCTTCGACTTGGTATCCTCCATGGCCGTGGCGCGGCCCTGGAAGGTCGAAAACACCTGCTTGTTGAAGCCGCCGGTCATGATCATCCCCGGCTTGCCACCCGAGGTCCAGATCGACTGGAGCACGGTCTTCAGCCGAGCCTCGGTGAACGCGATCTGCGTTCCGTCGGTGCGAGTGCCGGTGCCGTCCGCTGCGGACGGATCGGCAGCGCCGCCGGCCGTACCCTTGGAGGTGTTGGTCTTGATCCAGGACAGCACCGAGGCGGTCTTGCGCGCGGTCGCCGCGGCGCCCGTGTTCTTGGCCTGGTTAGTGCCGCACAGGATCGCTTCCATGTCGCGCTTGAGTTCCAGGCCCTTGAGCATTTCCTGGTACGCGAGTTCATCATCGCGGCCGGCATGGTCGACCGCCTGCTGCGTGCCGGTGACGCGGGCCACCTTGTCGGAAATCTGGCAGATGTTGCCGAGACGGACGGTCGGGGTCGCCGCGTCCGTGGTAGCGTCGTCACCTTCGAGCACCGCATTGGTGGTGTCGACGGAGGCCAGCGCCTGGGTCTGCCATTCGTGGTTGACCGCTTTCGCCGTGGTGCGCTCGATGCCGCTCATGAACGGCGTGTCGGTCGGATCAATGCGAAAGATTTCATCGGACAGGTCTTCGCGGTTGCCGATGGCCTCATAGGTCGCAAAAGTGTTGGTCGGGAGAGCCATTGTCGTTGGTCCTTATCGAGATGCAGCCCGTCGAGCGGCCCGGAGCGCTGCTGCGTCCTTCAGGCTGCCGCTTTGATCGAGCTTCTGTTGCAGGGCTTGGATTTGTGCGTCATTGCCCGCGCCTCGCGGCTGGGCGACGCCTGGACGCTGAGCGACCGGCGGCAACGGCTTGGCGGATGCGGCCTGCTTGGCCCGCTCCTGGGCCTCGCGGAATTTCACGCCATCGAGGATGAGTAGCTGCATGCGATAGTCGCGCAGGCTGATCGAAGCCTGCCCGTTCCAAAGCTGCCCTAGTTCCTGATCGGTGAAGCCGTGATCCCGGAGTGCACCGATGGCGGACTCCTGGAGCTTTGCGGCCTTGGTCTTGTCTGCAAGATCAGGGACACGCTCAGCGAGCAATTCGTCCTGACGCTTGGCGAATTCGTGCCATTTCTGGCCGTATTCCTGCGTCTGGCGCTGCTGTGCGGCCTCAGCCTCCTGGCGAACAGCACCGATTTTCTTCTGCTGTGCGTCCCAGAGGGCGTAACGCGGCCAGTCCTCGCGGGCGAGGCGTTCAACGTCCGCCATCGTCCTGATGTCGGCAAACTCGCCCGACTGCTGATCGTACAAGGTTTGCAGCAAGGCCGGTAACGCGGCCTCGTATTTCTGCCGTGCCTGTGCCACCGCTTCGCGTTCGGCCGTAAGGGCCTTCTGCGAGTCGGCGGCGTCGTTTTGACTTCGGCGGATTTCCCGCTCCCGCTCCTGTTCGCGAGCCGCAACATATTCCTGCGTATCGCGAGGCAAGGAGTTGAAACGTTCCTTCGCTTCCTTTGTCCAAGACCTGGGCGGCTCGATGGCCGGCTGTGCAGCCGGTTCGGCTTCCCTCGTCTCGCCGGGGGCCTCAAGTTGAGGGTCGGCGCTGGCCTCTTGCGAGGCCAATTCCTGCGGCAGATCCAGAGCCGCGGCCTCGGGGGCGCGCTCCTGTCCTGCCGGTTGATCCTGGCGCTGCTTGCGCAGTTCGCTGCGTCGCGATGCGAGCGCGCGTCCCGCCTCACTGGGGGAAAGCGGGGTATTCTCTACCGCCGGGGTGGCAACGGGCTGGGCAACAGGAGCCGCAACCTCGCCGCCAGGGGCGTGGCCAATATCAGACATCATTTTCCTTTGGGTTTAGCGGCGTAAAATGGAGATGACCCCGGCCCACAACCGCGCAAAACATGCAGACTGCGATCAGCGCCCAAAGCCACTTAGGCGCCGAGCTATGCGAAAAGAACACGATAACAGGCATGGGCGCTAACGCGATCACTGGCGCTTCTCGCGCTCGATCAACTGGTCAAGCTCGGCCCGCGCAATCGCGCCGCCGCTCGCCACCTTCGCCAGGTGGTCGCGCACCTTGCTGACCACGTGCACCGCCTGCCACAGCCGCTCCCGCGCATCCGTGTCGCGGGCATGCGTGAACCGCCACGCCTCGATGTAACTCGCCTCCAGCGCGGACAGGCTTTCCTTCAGAAGCTCGTCGTTGAGCAGGGATTTCGCCCTGTCTCCCCGGACAATCGCCTCGTGAATCTTGTCGGTCATGCACTCTCCAGCAGATGCGCTACCGCATCCTCGTCGTCCTGCATTGCCTGCCGGTACGCGTTGTGCTGCGCCATGCGCGAGCGCGCCGCGATGATGTCCGGTCCCGACTGCTGCAGCGTGCCCATCACCCGATCGGCGCCGGCCATGGCCTGCATCGCGGCCTGCGCCTGCATCTGACGCACAAGGTCGGCGAAGGCCGCGTCCTGGGCCTCACGCCGGGCCAAGGCTTCGGCCTTGGCTTCCTCGCGGGCCAGGCGCTTCGCGTCCCGTTCGGCCTTCTCAGCGGCTTCCCTGGCCTTGTGCGCGGCCTTGCGCTTGCGGTCGCGTTCCTCGACGAGGTTGTGCCAGCGCCCGCGGGAGAAGTTCCCGCCGGACATGCTCGACCCGACCGAGCCGAGGTTGAAATCAATGCTGTACGAGGCGTCGATGCCCGTGACGGTGTAGGAGCCCGCCGAGGCAATGAGGCCGTAGCGGGCGGCTGCATCCTGCCCAGTCAGGGCGTAGGAGCCTGCCGAGGCCGTGAGCGTGGTCGTGAACGCCGCCGCCTGGCCGGTGAGCGTATAGGTGCCGACGCTGGCGGTGAGCGTGGTGGTGAACGCGGCGTCGATGCCGGTGAGCGTATAGCTGCCCGCCGAGGCGGCCAGGGTGGTGCGGAACGTCGCCGCCTGGCCGGTGACGGTGAACGAACCGGCTTCGGCCGTGAGGGTAGTGACGGTAACGCCAGTGCCGACTGCTACGCCAAGCGGCTCCTTGGCAAGTGCGTCAAAGCCGAGCATGTCACATCTTCGCTTTGATGATCGCCTTCAACTGCACACCAGTCTTATTGCCGCCGACCACCAGCGTACCGTCGTTGATGGCGAGCACGACTGCCTTCAGCGCGCGCTCGTATTGGATGGCGCGGTCATACATCGCGTCCAGTTGCGCCGCGGTCGGCCCGGCCGCCGGGGTGGCCGAGTTATGCGCCGCGACTATGTTGTTAAGGGTCGTCTGATCTGCGCCGCTCAGGTTCGGCGCGTAGATATCCGCGTTCGTGCCGCCGATGACAAAGCTGCCGACCTTGTTCGCCAGCCCTGCGCCGTGCAGTTCGTCGGGGAAGCTCGGCCCGATGGTCTTGGCCATGGCTTAGCCCCTGATCCCGACATAGACCGCCGTCTGGAAAGCGGCGTAATTGCTGGCTAGACCTAGAAACGTCGCCGTCCCCGCGTTAGTGCTACCAAACAGGGTAGCGTAGTTATAGCCTTCCGACAGACCGGTTTTGACGCCACTGCAGCCAAACGGGATATTGCTGCTAGCCATCGAAGTGATAATCGATGCCTCGCCCTTGATGTGCTCGGTCGTCGCACCGTTGAAAGAAACACCGGCGGCAATATCGCCTGCTACCGAATTGAAAACCGTTGTGTTGAGGCTTGCGAAAACATCTTCCGTGCTCCACGTCACGAACTCACAGCGGATTTCAGAATTGATCTCGGTCAGCGAAGACGAGGTGGCGCTGCGCTGGGCGGTCAGCGTATTCACCCCGCTAAGCAAGCGACGGTTAAACCACGAGATCACGAGCCGTTTAGCAGCAACGTTCGACCATGCTGTGACGGTGCTAGCATTAATATCAAATGCCATTCCAACCAAGGATCGCGTATCGTCTCCACTTTTGATTTCCGTCCCGACATTACCGGCCGTGGTGCTGGTGGCGCGAGTTGTAGTTGATGTTTCCAACGTTAGCGTGCCGGCGTTGTTGTAGGCGTAAATCAACCGTCGAGTGCCGATCTTGTGAGTGCCGGATTGCGATCCGCTGGTGTTGACCGCAGACCCGCCGATGGCTGCGGAGAACTGAAAGGTGTCGGCCGCGAGCCCGGTAGCAATAACGTAGTAGATCGTTCCCGCTGTGACGCCGGTAGGCAACGCGCTGGATGTTGCAAAGTTTATCGCAGAACCGGAGACGAGCCCGTGAGCGGTCCACGTCGCTACAGCCGGAGACGCGATGGTCATGGTCACGGTCTGCGACGGCACCGTAATCGTCACACCAGCGGAAGGTATTTGGTAGATCGTCCCGTTGATCTTGATCTGGTCGCCGTTGTGCGGAGAAAACGTCAACGTCGTTGTATTCGTATATGTCAGCCGCCCGCATTGCGGGATGGTAACGATATCCTCGGCAAGCCCGGCAATGAACACCTCAGCCGTGCCGTTCAGGCTGATCAGCGAGCCGGTCGACGACTGCAACAGCCCCCGCGTCAGCGTCGTGCCAGCCGACGTATAGGTGCCCCGCCCCGTCTCCCACGCCGTGCCGTCCTCGATTGCGTAGCTGACCACATCCGCGTTGGGAACGCCCGCCGAGGCAAAGGTCTGATACTTGCTGACCGCAGAGCCGAGCGTGATGGTGCCCGTGCCCGTCGTCGCCGTCGTCATCCGGGCACGGTTGAACAACTTGGCCATAGGCTAGACGACCGTCACGATGCCGGCAGAGGCGTCAAAGTCGACCGTGAACGAATTGCCGTTGGTGATCGTCACCGTCGAGCCATAGTCCCAGAACGCAATCAGCGCCAACGTCGTGGCGTTGTAGAGCACCGCATAGCGGAAGTTATTGATCGAGCCGCCCGACGCCGTGAACGTCACGTCCGTTCCGGTGATCTTCGCCGTGCCGCTCGACGTGCTGGTCGTGATCGTGGTTGCCGCGCCACCCGCGCTGTAGCCGTTGGCCGCCGTGATCTCCGTCAGGTTGGAAGTCACCGAGTTGGTGTTGACCGGAGCCGTCAGGGTCAGCAACACCTTGAAGGTGTTGGCGTCAAAGTCATGCTCGCCGTCCACCAGGCCCTTGGTGAACTGAAGGAATTTGGTATAGGTCGCCATCTATTCAGTCCGCCATCGGTTCGACGTGGGAAACGCGGCCGTCCGCGCCGCGCACAACCCGCTTCGGTGCGTTCAGCTTGCGCAGATGCCCGGCAATCTCGCTCAGCAGCAGAAGATGATCGCCCGACTGGTTCGGGATAGGCTTGCCCTCCCCGTCCAGTTGAGCCGGCGCGGTCATGGCCTTGTGCGTCATCTCGGCCATCTTCCATTCGTGCTCGCGCTGCTTCATGGCCATTTCCATGCTCAACGCCTTTTCCTCGATCTGCGCCTTGCGTTCCGCCAACGCCATCTCGGCCTGCGTCTTCGTCTGCTGCGTCGCAATGTCGGCCTGCGCCTGCGTCTTCTCGATTTCATTCTTGGCCTGCAACTCGATCAGCTTCGGATCAGGCTGAGGCTGCAACGGCGGCTGCGTTGATGGGTCGGTGAAGTATTCCTCGACGTTCTTGCGGCCAGCGAGCTTCACCATTTCTTTCGCGGAGTTGTAGAGGTTCACATCGCTGACGAGGTTAGTCTTGCCGGCCATCAGGGCTTCCTTCTGGAACGACACCAGCCCCATGAGCTTGGCCACTTCTTCTTGCTTGCTCCCAGTGCCGAGCCCGACATTGACCGTCATGTCATTGCGCTCTTTCCAGTCGCGCGGGTCGACATCAACCCATTGGTTGCGCAGCCGCACCATGGCGGGCTTGCTGTTGTGCTTGCGGATCGTGGCATGCAGCAGCGAGAACATGTCGCGAATGCCGGTCTCCGCAAAGATGCGCGCGATCAGGATCATCTTGCCGCGCGACGCCGCCTCCATCTGGTTGGCAATGGTGGCGACCTGGTTCTGCAACGAATTCGGATCGACGCCCTGGCCCTGCCGGGAGACGCCGGTGCGCCATTCCCGCGTTGCGTCCATGTATTGCATCGCCGGATAGATCGAGCCGGTGATATTAGGCACCACCTGCCAGGCGAGGCCGCCCGGCTGCTTGGTGCGCACGATGCCGCCCGGCCTGGACACCAGCAGATCGTCCAGCGTCGTCTCGCTGGCGAACGCCTCGGCAACCTCAACGCGCGGGTTATTGTGCAGGTACAGGTTGTCGAGCAACCCCCGCAGCAGCACCGTCTTGATGCGCTGGATATCCATCACCAGATCGGCCACGGAACGACCAAAGAAGCGATGAGTGATGATGATCGGCGTCATCGCCGCGAACGGGATGAAATCTATCGGCTCGATATCGTCCTTGCCGTCGCGCTTGAGGACAACGCCGTCCTCGCCGCCCGTGGTCACCCGATACAGGCCGGGCTTGCCATCGCCCTCATAGTCCATGCGGACATAATGCTCGGTGATGCGGATTTGCCGATTGGCACTGTTCTTGCCTTCGTCACCGTTGCCGCGCTGCCATTCGTCGACCGTGCTTCGCGCCTGGCCTTCGATGCCGCCGAGCCCGGTCTGCGGCGAGGTATAGGACGGCAGCGCCTTGACCTGCTTTTCGTCAAAGCCCTGGTCGATCAGTACGCTTTCCGAGCGCGTCACCTCATGGAAGCAGTAATCCGTATCCTTGATGGCGCGTGCGTTGCGCGCAATGCCGAATTCCTCGGGCGGCACGCCCTCAACACGGTCGCACTCGTAATCCTTCTTGATGCGCAGCGTAATGTCGTGAATCTTGGGCGCCTGCTCGCGTGCGTTGCCGAATTCCTCATAGTTTGGGTCGGGCTTTTCAGTGTGCTCGACGATCTCGACGTTCGGGTTGCTGGCCAGGATGGCGAAGGCATCGTCCGGCTGGTCAAAATAGGTCTCGCGCTGAGAGATTTCCTTCTTCTCATGCCAGATTTTGACCACGCCAACCTTGGACAGCAGCGCATCCTTGATGAACGAATACAGCACCAAAAAGCCGGGGTTTTTCTGCATGAAGACGTGATTGACAAAATCCGTCTCCTGCTCCGCGGCCTTCTCATCCTCCTGGCCAACGGGGTCGAAGCGCACCACCTCGTCGCCGCCGGCAAATACCTCCATCAGCGGAGGCATCAGCCCTTCGATAGTGTCGGCCACGTCGAAGGAAACGGCCTTCGACCGGCCGTTCGCGGCGGGGATGTCCTTGGACACGTCGCCAAGATAATAGCTCATGGCACTAGCGCGCTCGGTTGACAGCTTGTCGGCGGTCATTGCGGACAGCGCGTCGCTTTTCTCGGCTGCAAGCATTACCTTGAGCTGAGCGGCCGAGAGCTTGGACATATGGTATTATTGGCTCAATTCAGGCGCGCGTCAGACCACGCCGGTTTTAGGATAGTTGATGGTGCGGCCGAACGCCTTGGCCCGCGACGGGTCCTCGTAAGAAATAGCCATCAGGCCGAACGCATCCGAGCAATGCGAGGACCAATCGTGGTCCGGCCCCAGCCCGACATTCCGCGCATCGTCCTTGCGTTCGTGGTAGTAGCCCAAAGCATCGCGCCCCGGCTCGGTGGTGGCCTCGTTAAACCAGCACTTGGCGAAGATGCGGCGCACTGCCTCAACCCGCATGAGCGCAGCGCCGCGGCCCTGGTTCTTGATGACCGTCACGTCAAACCCGGCATCACGCAGATGATCTGCGTACCGCTTGCCGGTGATGTTATTATCGTTCACCCCATCGTGGGGCAGGTAGCACAGCGCGGCCTCGTAGCCCTTGCGGCGCAGTTCGTTGACGTAATAGGCCAGCACCTGGCCAACGCCCTCGATATAGTCGAGGACACGAACCTCCTGCCCGATGAACTGGACAATCCAGATCGCCATGGCGTCGGCCGTTGCACCGCTGCCGCCAATGTCGAAATAGGCCCGGGTTGGCAATAGCGGATCAGCGCTGACGCGCCCGATGCGGCCTTCCGTTTTGGCCGCGGCCATGACAGCCGCAAAGTAGGCGCCTTCGAACGCCCTGGCGTAATCGCCCTCCCAGATATGTTCATACCGATCTGAGTAGAGCGACAGGTCAAGCCGTCGCTCGTCTTCGAGCACGGACGGGAACCAGGGATTATCCCGCCAGTTGGCATTGACGACGACGGAGCCGGTCGGCTTTTTCTGCCGCAAGAATTCGTCAACCGCGTCCGACTTGCGACGCGGATTCCATGATGCCCATAACTCGGAGTTGTCCGCCCGGATCGTGGGCCGCAACAGCGACAGGCTGCGATGACTAAGCGTCTGGGCTTCCTCGATCCACGCGACCCTGAAACCTTCGAGCGACTTGATTGATTCCGCCGTGTGATCCTGCATGCCCTGGAAGATCAGGATGCCGTCGCCAGGGGTTTTGATCTTGTCCTCGTAGACCTTGAACTCTCGGCCGACGCCGAGGTCGTTTATCTTCGTCTCGACCAAGCGCTTGCTCGATTGCGCTAGGGTCTTCTGCACCTCGCGGATGCACACGCCGAGCATGCCGCGCTCTTGCAGGCACCTTTCGACCAGCATCTCACCGAAAAAATGGCTTTTGCCTGAGCCGCGTCCGCCATGCGCTCCCTTGTATCGCGCAGGCTCAAGAAGCGGGCGGAATACCCTAGCCGTTTGGATTTGCAGGGTCGACAATGATCCGCTCAATTCGTTCCAGCCTGATCGGATCGGCCTCGTTGTCGCCCCCGATAGGTTGTGTCACCTTGCCGTCGAGGCGATCACCAACCTCTTTGGCCGCCGCGGTTTCATCGCCGGCACGATTGAGAAGCTGGCGCGCAATCCAGCGCAGCGAGCCCTTGTATGCAGGGGTATCTTCGCCTTCGTCGGCCAGGACTGCCTCCATGCGGAGCGCGTCTCGATAGGGCTTGTCCTTGTTCAGCGAGCCCGCTGGTCGGCCGGCCATATTAAATTCCCTAAGTTATTACGTGGTTTATGCGTTGCTGGGGCTGGTGTGGCCGTAGCGGGGAGGCTGGTCGGCCGACGGGCGAGCGCCGGAACTTGAGCCGGTAGTCAACGTATAGGTCGGGGCCGCCAGGGTGCCCTCCATAACGAACTTGTAAAGTCCCCGCGCAATGGCCAGATGGCCACCCTCGTTTCCCCCCGTGGGAAAACAGCCCGTTGCCAACCGCAGGCACTCCAAACGGATTTCTTGATCCGACATGCTTTTGCCTTTCCACGAAAATTAAAGCGGGGCCTCCGCCGACCGACAAAGCCGATCCATTCCTGCCCCGCCCATTGTCACCTTCCGGTGAGCGGCTGCCGCAGGGCGCAAGCGCCCCACAACCCTGGGTCCTATAGACCCAGTCGACCGTCAAACGAACGGTCTCCCTTCGACCGCGGAAGCCGAAGCCGAATTACGTGTAATGTACCCTTTGCGCCCCGTATCTTCAACCCGTATTGTTCCCGGCCGCTCTATCGTGCGCGGCGGCCATGGCGTGGAGCCCTGGCGGGCCGGGATGGCCTGCAATGGGAGGGGAACGCATCCGAGCAATGCGAGGACCAATCGTGGTCCGGCCCCAGCCCGACATTCCGCGCATCGTCCTTGAAGGGCTCGGCCGGGCGCAAAATGTCGGGAAGCAGGGCACGAAACGCCACCCTAGAATTAACGTGTATTTCAACTACCGGGCCCCGTCAACACCTTTTTTCCACAGTTTCCTCGCCCTCACCAGCACCCTTGCCAGCACGTTCAGCCCCAGGCGCAAATTGCCGAAATCATCAAATCCCAGCCCTTGAGCCGGAACGTCGTCGATACATACCGCGTAGCAAATGCGGACTACTCGATCCCCGGACGCCTGTAACTCCATGCGGCAATCGTTCCAGCGCCGGCATACATCGGCAATCACGTCCTGGTCAGGCTCTGGCGCACAGCTCATGCCGCTGGCCACCAGCACAAAGCCCGGCGACTTCGGGCGCCCGAGCGGATAGCCGACGATCTCCGCATGGCGGCGCACCAGACGAACCCAAGCCTCGCCAGCGTCGTATTGCTCCTGCGTGATGCCGGACGGGTCTTCCGGGAAGTTCCGGTGCCGGAGGTGCAGTTGGCCTAGCGTGAAGCCAGCCAGGGGGTCCAGCGCGTGCCTTTCGGACAGCCCGACCTTGGCCAGCTCGCGGACGCGGACCTGCTGCGTCTCCGGGTGCACCCCTTCGGTCTTGTCCAGTTTAGGCCGTCCAGATCGTGCCAAGGTTAGCCCGCTCGCGCTAGATTCCGACGCTGAACGCTCTCGATTATCTTCTGCCACAGTCTATAATGGACTTGGCCGTTGCTTTTCCGTAGCCGCGCCCAGGCATAGATTTCAAGCCGATAGAACCGGCTATGGTCTGCAAAACGACACCTGCGGATGTCACGCAACAATTCCGAATTAGCTGGCCAAATTTGGTAAAAACACATCTCCCCTACCCCTTTGCATCCGGTATCAGCGCCAGAAGGGCGTCGGTCATCGACGCAACGCTCGAAAGCCACGCGGCCGCCTAACCTTGTACGCGCTCATCCATTCATCCGCCGCTTTGATCGCGTCCGCGTAGCCTTGCAGCAGGTCCTCGACGATCAGCTTGCGCCGGGCAATCTCCGCGTCGCTTGCCAGCGGGTTGGCCAACACTCGCGGCGGAGCCCGCAACGATACCTCATAGCTCAGCCGAGCCGCCCGTTCCGACATACCGCCGTACAGCGGATCAGTGAGCCAGGGCTTGCTCATATCGATACCCCGCCAGGCTGCGGACTGAACACGCCCGTCGCGGGATCAACGAAAAAATGGCACTCGCCGCGCCGGCCAGCACCGTGCTCACGCACCTTCGCGCTGATAACCTTACAGGTCGAGCTGATCGGCGGGCGAACAACGATCAGCCCGTTGTCGCATTTATTGTACCAGTTCATCGAGCCCTCGATGTCGGCCAGCGTAGGCGTCTTGCCCTGCTCGACACCGGCCTTTGTCGGATGAGCCACCAGGATCACGGTCACGTCCAGCGAGCGGCAAAATTGCTTGAGGTACATCAGGCATTGGCCGATATAATCGCTCAGCAGCATTTCCTTGGGCTTGGAGCGCTCCAATTCGTTCCAGGGGTCGATCAGTAGCAGATCCACGCCATCGCGCTCCACGGCCACCACAGCGCGATCCAGCACCCATTGCAGCGTCTTCGGCACGCTGTCATAGGCAACCGGAGTCGCCGATTGGACGAAGCAATAATCATCCGCGAAGGCATCCCATCCCCGCCGCCCCCCCCATATCAAGCGCAACTTTTCCTGGATGTGCCTCTCGTTTTCCGGGACGTAGAGGAAGCTTTTCATCTGGTGTGCACGGGCAACATTGGCCACGACGTTAAGCAGTAGCGTCGATTTTCCGTGCCCGGCAACCCCGGTGACGATTGTGAATTGGCCGGGATAAAGCTTCCAAATCTCGTCGAGTTCCGGCCATCCGGTACCGACCGCGATGTCGGAAATGTTTCCCCCTTGCGGCAGATTGGCCAGCGAGTGATAGCCCGGCTGGCCATGGCGATCACCTGAAACGACGGTCAAATGCGGTGCGTTCATCAGATAATCCCATCGGGGTAAGGCTGGCCATCAGGCGTCAGAACCGCAGCCGGGCCGTTAATCACGCGGCCGAGCCATTCGGCCGGCGAAACTTTCGTTGACGCCTCTTCGAGGCGAGAACGGGCTTTCGCGATGGTATTCGGATCGTCCTCTTTACCTATTGAATGCAATAGTTTAGCCGTCAAGCTGCCGCCAGATTTAGGGCCTAAAATCTCGCGACCTCGACGGAACAGTTGGGTTTTTTGGTCGATTGGAGGCGGCGCTTCAGCGCCCGAACCTTCTTCAGGTTCGGAACCTTCTTTCTTCTCTACTTCTGTATCTGACTCTGTCTCTGGGGGCGTTTCTGAAACGGCGGATGAAACCGTTTCATCCCGTTTCACTTTGCGTTCCTGGAACCGTTTCACTCTATCGGTTGAAACGTCGGACTTGAGTTCCCGGAACCGTTTCACTCGATTGGTTGAAACGTCGGACTTATGTTGCCTGTTACACCAGTTGTGCGGAGTGAGGCGGCCGTCGTAATCGTCTAACAAGGACCGTTGCAGCAACTCGTCGATTAGATCAACAATCTTCTTTTCGGGCATCCGTAGCACATAGGCGATGGCATCCGTCGCCGGCAGCCAACCGTTATTTTTAGACGCAACACAAAGCAGGTTAACCCAGGCCTTGAACAGGTCGCTTGGAAGCATTTGTACCTTCGGGTCATTCACTGCGTCGTCGTAGAAGCGGAACCATCGGTTCATGCTCCATCCCTCGCTTTCCCCGGCTCGACCGGATCGCCGTCATGCGGCCAGTGCATCAGTCCGCCCCACTCACCGTGCGTAGGCCCTAGATCGGCAGCCCAGTTCCATCCCGCCTCGTAATAGGATTGGACCTGGCTATGCGGGATATAGCGGTAGAGCCTTGTGCGGAGATGGTCGGGGTCGATGGTCATTCGGCATCCACCATGGAGATCTGCGCTTTGGGCAGTAAAAAACCTTGACGATCTTCGGCGTCGAGATAGCGGCAGGATTGTCGCCAGTAGCTTTCCTTAAGTTCGATGCCCAAAAACTTGCGACCGAGTTTGAGGGAAACAACGCCCTCGCTGCCAATCCCCATGAATGGGGAAAACACAACGTTGCCGACGTTGCTCCACATGATGACGGCGCGCTCGATCACGTCGAGTTGCAAAGGACACAGATGCCGCTCGTCGCCGGTCTCACGCGCAGCTTGCACGTTGAGCACGTTGGATTGATTGACGCTCGTCCAAACAGGGGATGCCCATTCCTGCCACTGCTTGAGCGGGAAATCAGATGGCGTGTGACTGATCGGCTCGGCATTATCGCCGGGCTTTATGAATGTCAGCAGATAGTCAGGCATACCGCCGCGGGACTTGCTGCTGTCCTTTTGCAATTGTTTGTAGAGCAAACCAACGTGCTTCGTCCTGGTCATCTCAACTACCGGGCATTTCCAGATCGTGCGACGTCCGTGCAATATCCAGCCGGCCTCTTCGTGGATACGAATGAGCTGGCCAGAGAAGTCCTTGATGCCGACCGCGCCCTCGCGCCATTTTGTCATCGGCAGGTCTGAACAATGTACCGCCGTGAGCCGGCCCGGCTTTGTCATCCTGTAAAGCTCGCGGACCAGCCACGAATAATGCGTAGCAAACTCGCTATCGGTCGAATTGCCCATGTCCGCCGCGCTCTCCGAATAAACGAACAGAGAACCAAACGGAGGCGAATAGACCGAGTGGTCTACGCAATCGTCCGGCATCTGCATGGCCACGTCCACGCAATCACCGTTGATGGCCTGGTATCTATAACCGCTTGCGGAATTCAGGCAACGCATATCCATGGCTCCAAATGTGCGGTATGTTTCGGGACATACGAGGATTTGACAGTCGCGACCTGACCTATCGCGCGTTTCATGGATGCACGCATGGCCATTTTCATCTCGACATGATCACCAGCCTTCCGGTCGATCACGTTGCCAGTGGCAATCTCGCCATCGGCGACGGCAAGGTGAACCTTGAGCGCGCGTTTTTGTCCATAGCGCCAGCATCGTCGGATGGCTTGATACCAGGTTTCATAGGAATAGCTGCGACCGACGAATGCCATTCTCGCGCAGTGCGCCCAATCGAGGCCAAAGCACATTGACGGCTTAACAATCAGGTGCCGTGCCGCCCCGGTCGAAAACGCGAGCAGCTTTTCTTCTTTTTCCTCGATCGACTGCGAACCACGAACCTCGATCGCGGAGGGAATGGTTGCTCGAAGCGCATCGGCCTCATAGTTCGTATCGCAATAGATCAGCCACGTCTCGTTAGGTTCGGCAGCAACCGTAGCGCCAACCGCTTCGGCCCGCGCTGCGCCGGTCTGTCGTTTCACATCGTGAATGTCGGTAGCAGAGAGCGATGGCGAGCCGAACAGGTCATCGCTATTACGGTTGATGATTGTGGATTTAACGACATGGCGAATAATCTCAAACGACGGAAGATCGAATCCGATATCATCTCCACCTAGATCGGACGGCCTCTCAGCCATCCTGGTCCAAGACGACATCCAATCCCAAAACGCGGTCACCGCGTGGCACTTCAATCGCCATTTTTGCGAGGCAGTCGATGTATCGTTGATGAAAAACCGCGACAACATCTCGTTGGCAGCCATCGAATCGCAGAACTCGGCATAGTTGCCAAATTCCATGTGATCGTTCGGGGCTGGCGTTGCGGAGGCTACCAATTTGAACCGAGCCGATTTATGCGCCGCGATCAGCATGCGCGTAGTTACTCCGGTGAAGCTCTTGAGGATCGATGCCTCATCGCACGACACAATGCCGAAATAGGGCAGGTCAAGTTTGTCGCGGCGGTCATAATTGCAGATATTGATGATGCCGGCACGCGCCTCAGATTGGTCGCGAATGATTGCTGCCTCATATCCCCATCGCTCGGCTCGCCGTTTGGTTTGAGCCGCCACGGCAAGCGGCGTCCAGATTAGGACCGGGAGGTTTGTTGCCTCCATAGCGCGCTGGCAGAACTCTAACTGAATTTCTGTCTTGCCCATCCCAGTGTCAAGAAAGCATCCCGCAGCCCCGATCCGCAGATGGTGATCGACGCAATTCCGCTGATCGGCTCGCAGATGCACGGCAAGATCAGGCACTCTGGCAAGGCCTCGATGCTTTGCCTTGACGGCCTTACTCGCTAGAAATTGAGCGTAGCTCTGGCTCACGCCGCCCTCCCCATCATCTCTACCGCGCGGATCGCGCCCCACTTGATCAGAATGGCGGTAACATCCTCTGGCGATCGCGCCAGGGCGTACAGCGCCCCGGCATCCAGCGCGTCCAACTCGAATTGCTTCTGCCAGAGGGATTGCTTGCCTTTCTTGGTCTTCAATTCGAGAAATCCGGCGCGGCCGTTCATGACGATAAGAAAATCCGCCGCACCGCGTCGGGCTCCCATGGCTATTTGCCACCGGCCGGCTTTGCGACCGTTTGCGCTCTGGATGCCGAGCGGAATATGCGTGTACAGCACATTGCGCCGGCTGCTTTTCCGCAGCAGGTCCAACGTAAAGTCGTGCAGATTGCGTTCGGTTAGATCGGTCACGCCATCCGCTCGCTTTCCGAGCTGCGCGGCATATTCGAGCACGTCGTCCTTGCAGGTAAATTCGGGTTCAAACATTATCTCGCCATCTCCATCAAGTTGGGTGCCTTGCGAACAGGCGACATCGGCTCGGCAACATAGTTATACGCCACCGCCATATGGCCAGGGCAATACGCACGGTCCTGCGACAGCTTTGCGGTCGGCGCGCCGCAGAAGAAAAACCCCGGCTCTTTCGGATCACCAACCGGCCAGCGGCAGCTCGTATCGGTCAATTGCAGAAAGGTCTTTCGCTGCTCGATCGGCATGTCGATGACCGGGCGGAGTTTGAATTGCTGACAATCGAGGCGGGGATCCTTGGCAACATTGCGGCGATGATCGTTGCGCCGGAAATTGGGGCTATCGACCTTGGACGCCGTTGGTTTCCATTGCGTGCGCTTGGCTTTCCGAGCAGCTTCGGCAGCAGCGTTCCGCACCCCATGTGCATTAGGTAATGCCAGGCCAATCCTCTGGCACTTGCCTATAATGGCGTTGCGCGAAACGCCGAGCGTGTCGGCAATGTCACGAGCGGAAAGCCCCTTGTTCTGGACTAGAGCTAGAAGTTGTTCAATGCGGGCTGGTGTCCAAGGCGATCCAGCTGGAATGGCGGCCTCACTCCGTCCACCTATACCCGTCTCGGCGGGTGTAAGGTGCGAAAGGTCAGCGGCATCCTTTGCGGCATCCTTTGGAGCCACGGGAATAGATGACATCTCGCGATTGGGCAGCCTCGACATAGAGTTTCTCCATGACATAGAGTTTCTCCATTAATGCGGCCTTGTCCACGCTACGCTCCCTTGGGGGCGGAGACGCAAGGTTGGGGATTCTGTAAAGCGCCCGATAAACCGCGACGTGGGATGCGTTCTTTTTGCGCCAGCGCTTTGCGCGAACCGCGTTTTTAGACCGCCACGCCGGATTGTCTTTGCGGTTTTGTTTATACCAAGTAACTATTCTAATAGCTTTCTTGGCGACACGGCACGCCAGAGTGCAATATGCAGGAGCTGTCCCTCTCGGCCGCCAATTTTTAAATCCTACGCCGCACACGCGGCAGGTAAGGTCAGTGCCCGTCATCCTTCCCCTCCCCCAGTTCCGGAGCCAGCCATACGGCTAAGTGCGCGAGCCGCGTGCCCCGTTACGGCGAGGAAAGGCGGAGGCTGGCTTGTGTATTGCGTGGCCAGCCTCCGCAGTTGCCTCACCCTGCCATGCCAGGAGTGAGGGGGAGCGGGTATCTCGCGGGCCGGGCTCGATACCGGCTGTAGCCACGTCTTTCGACGCGACACTTGCAGCATTCGTCAGGAATCCCGCTCCCGATTGGTTACGGGTTATGCTTCGGACACCAATGAGTCCGCACCACTTAGTGTCCACCCTTGGGAACAGCCCGGACCAGCTGCGCTGCTTTGTCCTCTCAGCGTGTCCTTCCACGCGGCCGCGAGAACTAAATCGGGTGCCGAGCATGGTGTGCACCATCTCGGAGGTGGGCTTCATGCGGAAGCCCGTTCGGGCTCTGGCATCCCCCATAACGACGGGGAGGCCTCAAGGCCGTGGCGCTCGATCTCAGGCGCCAGCAGCAGATACGTCCGGGCCGGGAACTTCCCGGCGTATTTCCAGCTTGCTACGGCGCTATATCGCGAGCCCGTCAGATTAGCCACGGCGGCGATGCCGCCGAGCTTGTCGATGATCGGAGTCGTAGGGCTATCCTTGGGGTCGCGTCGGGCCATGCGCCCAATTTATTCGACAGAATTTGGAAATGCAAGGGCGAAATGATTTTGCTACTAATTTTGCGGCCTGTCGAAATCGAAATTATTTTGATCGACAGGCTTGCATTTCGCAATTATTTCGATTAGTCTCCTCCACATCGAAACGGGAAAGCGGCCATGCCAATCAGCTTCGCCATCACCAACCGATATACCGGCGCGGTTCAGTTCACCGCAGAGATCGAATGCGACGACGCCGCGCCGACCCGAGTGAAGGTTGGCTTGGCGGTGAAGTGGGCCTTCAAGGATCGCGCGTACCTCAGTGGCGCGGACCTCAGTGGCGCGTACCTCAGTGGCGCGAACCTCAATTGCGCGAACCTCAGTGGCGCGTACCTCAGTGGCGCGGACCTCAGTGGCGCGTACCTCAGTGGCGCGAACCTCAGTTGCGCGAACCTCAGTTGCGCGAACCTCAGTGGCGCGTACCTCAGTTGCGCGAACCTCAGTGGCGCGTACCTCAGTGGCGCGAACCTCAGTTGCGCGAACCTCAGTGGCTATAATCTCGCCAAAGGGCAATCGCTGGCGCTGCTCGGCACGCCCGACGATTGGAACGCCTTCACCTATTTCACCGACCAGGGTGAGCAGCGCATCCACGTCGGCTGCCGCGACTTCAACCTCGCCGAGGCCCGCGCCCATTGGGCCGGGAAGCCGGCTCGCCGCGAGGTGCTGGCCGCCCTCGACTACGCCGAGGCCATCGGCCGTGCGCGGGATTGGGGCAGCGCAGCCGCGCAGGTTGCCGCCTAACACCACCACCACACCAACGGGAGCGGCCATGGCCCTCCCCGAGCAAGCGGGAGAGACGGATGAACATCGACGCGGGGGTTGCTCGGAAAGTTCTAGAGGTCGTGGACGCCGGCCTGGTGAGCGGCCTCGGCCAGCCCGAGCCCGGCCAGATGTGCGTCGAGGCCGCCGTGTGCTTCGCGCTTGGCCTCCCGCACGGCGACAATCCGTCCTGCGTTTCTCCACCCCTGCGCTCGATCAAGATTAGGCTTAATGACCGCAATTGGTCCTCGAATGAGGCGCGAGCCAAGGGGCTCCGCCGGCTCGCCGTCGCTCAACTCGGCAGCGCGGGCGTGTTAGATGAAAAGGAGTTCATTCGGCGGCTGGTCGATTATGCAATCCGCAAGTCGGTCCCGCTCGCGCTTCGCGCCGCTGCGTCCATCCACAAAGATCACAAGCACAAGGCCGCTCTGCTCGACGCGGCGTCCCGATGCGAAAAAGAAGGAACGCGCGAAGCGGCCTTGCAAGCGAAGACCGCCAC
>Ga0163150_10003579_pt1 | contig 21671 bp, 22 predicted proteins | sample OliLakLV19P2IB_FD_148628 | JGI IMG/M metagenome (GOLD analysis project Ga0163150, IMG submission 148628) | Freshwater microbial mat bacterial communities from Lake Vanda, McMurdo Dry Valleys, Antarctica - Oligotrophic Lake LV.19.P2.IB | ecosystem: Environmental > Aquatic > Freshwater > Lake >...
CTCTAGGGGGGAGGAGCCCCCGAGCGGGGCGGGGGGGCGTGTCGCGATTTTCACGGGATACGGGAAACGCCACGAACGGCCAGGAGAGCCCGAGAAATGGCCCTCCGACGTACGTACCTGAGGGGAGGCGGCCGTGACCCGCGTCGCCCTGAAGGCCGCCCAGCGGGACTTGCTGGACCTGGTCCGGGCCGTCGAGCAGGACGGGGAGCGGATCGTCCTGACCCGCCGTGGGCGCGCCGTGGCCGCCCTGGTCCCCCCGGGGGCGCTGGCCGCGCTCGACCTGCTGGGCCGCATGCTCCCCAACGTGGCCGATGTCGCGGCGGCCCTCCCCGACCCGGACCCCGAGGCACCGGGCCTGGGCCCTGCTCCGGGGCCCAAGGGGGTGGCGCCGTGACGGCCCCTGCCCCCCGCACCGTCCCCGTCCGGCGACTCCGGGCGACGCTCAAGGCCGTTGTCTGCGCCGTGGAGGCGGGCGGGGAGCCCGTCGTCGTGACCCGGCACGGGCGCCCCGTGGCCGCCCTGGTCCCGGTTGGGGCCCTGGACGCCCTACCCGCCGGGGTGCTGGCGACGAAACCTCCCGCCGGAGCCCGAGAAATGGCCCTGGAGGTTTCGGTTCCGTCGCCACACGCGGAGGCCGACATGACAACCCGACCGTCCCGTCTGTCCCGACTGTCCTCTCCCCCCGGAGAGCGGCCGTGATCCCGCGCGACCCCGACCGCAACGCCTGGGCCTGCCACCCCGCGGCCAGCCCCTGTTCGAAGCTGCTCTCGCGGTGCTGGACCCGGGACCCCATCGACGGGGGCCCCCTCGCCCTGTTCCTCGACCGCCTGGACATCCGCCGTGGCTTCGCGGCCGTGCGCTCTCAGCTCTTGGCCTGGCTCTCAGAGCCCGTGCTCTCCGGAGGTCCCCATGGTTGCGAAGCCTGATCAGAGCGGCCTGGGCCGCGTGCGCCTGGAGAACCGCCGCGTCGCGGACCTCATGCCGGCGGCCTACAACCCGCGATCGATCTCGCCCGACGCACTCGCCGGCCTGGGCGAGTCCATCGGCCGCTTCGGGCTGGTGCAGCCGATCATCGTGAACGCGCGCACCGGTCGCGTCGTCGGCGGCCACCAGCGGCTCAAGGTGCTGGAGGCCAAGAGCGTCGAGGCCACGGATGTCGTCGTGATCGACGTCGAGGAGGCCGAGGAGAAGGCGCTCAACCTGGCGCTGAACTCGCCGCGGATCTCGGGCGAGTGGACGGTCGAGGCGCTGGGGCTGCTCGAGGAGGTCGTGGGCGCGCTGCCCGACCTGGGCGAGTCGCTCCGGCTGCTCGACCTGCGTGGCGACCTGGAGAAGCTCTTCCCGGACGCTGCCGGTGACTTCGTGGAGGACGAGGTCCCGGAGCCCCCCGACGACCCGATCACGAAGCCCGGCGACCTCTGGGTGCTGGGCGAGCACCGCGTCCTCTGCGGCGACTCGGGGAGCGTGGAGGACCTCGACCGGCTCCTCGACGGGGCCCCGGTCCACCTGCTGAACACCGATCCGCCCTACAACGTGAAGGTCGAGCCGCGCTCGAACAACGCGATCCGCGCCGGGCTCTCCTCGTTCGCCGCGCCCGAGAAGCGCCACCACCAGGCGATGGACCTCGCGCGCCACCCGGGGAAGAGCAAGCCCACGCACAGGAAGATGCGCGCGAAGGACCGCCCGCTCGCCAACGACTTCCTCACCGACGAGGAGTTCGAGAAGCGTCTACGCGCGTGGTTCGGCAACGCCTCGCGCGTCATGCTCCCCGGGCGCGCGGCCTACATCTGGGGTGGCTACGCCAACGTGGCCAACTACCCGCCGGCGTTGAAGGAGGCGGGCCTCTACTTCAGCCAGACCATCATCTGGGACAAGCAGCACCCCGTGCTCACGCGCAAGGACTTCATGGGTGCGCACGAGTGGTGTTTCTACTCGTGGAAGATCGGCGCCGCGCACGTGTTCTACGGCCCGGCGAACGTGCCGGACCTGTGGCAGGTGAAGAAGGTGACGCCGCAGAAGATGATCCATCTCACAGAGAAGCCCGTCGAGCTCGCGGCGCGCGCGCTCAAGTACTCGTCGAAGTCCGGCGAGAACGTGCTCGACCTCTTCGGCGGCTCGGGCAGCACGCTCATGGCCTGCGAGCACCTCGGGCGACGCGCGTTCCTCATGGAGCTAGACCCCGCGTACACCGACGTGATCGTCGAGCGGTGGGAGAAGGCGACGGGCCAGAAGGCCGTGCGCAAGGGGCGCAGCTGAGATGGGCGCTCGCGGACCCTCCCCGACCCCGTCGCGTCAGCTGGGCCTGCGCGGCAGCTGGCGCGCGGGAACGCGCCCGGGCGAGCCCATGCCCGAGCCCCAGGCGCCTCCGCGCCCCGCGGCCTTGAGCCCCGGCGCCGCCGTCGTGTGGGACGAGGTCGTCCCGCGGCTCGACGCGGCCGGGATGATCGCCCTCGTGGACGGGCGCACGTTCGCCCGCTACTGCGAGCTCTTCCAGGTGTGGGACGAGCTGCTGGCGTTCCTCAGGAAGTCCGGCCACGCGCACCCGATCAAGAACACCCGCGGAGAGGTCGTGGGCGTCAGGCCTTACCCGCAGCTGCGCCTCGCGCTCCAGGTCTCCGAGCACCTGCTGCGCATGGAGACGCACTTCGGCATGACGCCCGCGGCGCGCGCGCGCCTGATCGCCCAGCCGCCGGCGATGACTGACCCCGCCTTCGACTACTTCCACCCGACGAGGTTCACGGGATGAGCGCGCCCGAGCCCCCGATCCCGCTCGCGCATTGGGGCGACGCGGCCCTCGAGCAGGTCTGCCGGACGGAGATCCCCGGCTACGACCCGTGGGCCACGGCGCTCCCGGGGCAGCGCTTCGAGGTGGCGCTCGCACGGCGCGCGATCTCGTTCTTCCACGACATGCTGGTGTTCGTCGAGGGCGAGCGCGCCGGGGAGCCCTTCGACCTGGAGCCCTGGCAGGCCGCGATCGTGGGGAACCTCTTCGGCTGGGTGGACGGGACGACGGGCCATCGGCGGTACCGCGAGGGCTTCGTGTTCGTCGCTCGCAAGAACGGGAAGACCGCGATCTGCGCGGGGATCGCCCTCTACCTCCTGCTCTGCGACGGGGAGCCCGGAGCCCAAGTGTACTCGGCGGCAGCCGAGCAGGCCCAGGCCGCGCTGATCTTCCGCTGCGCCATGCAGATGATCGCGCGCCAGCAGGAACTCCTCGCGCGCACGCGTGTCTACCGCGCCTTCAAGTCGATCGAGGTCCCCGAGACGGGCTCGATCTTCCGGGCGCTCACGGCCGACGCGCAGACCAAGCACGGGCTCTCCGTGCACGGCGCCGTGATCGACGAGCTGCACGCCCACCCCACGCGCGACCTCGTGGACGTCCTCCAGACCGCTACGGGCGCCCGGCGCCAGCCGCTCACGGTCCACATCACGACGTCTGACTACGAGCGCGTCTCGATCTGCAACGAGAAGTACGAGTACGCGAAGAAGGTGCGCGAGCGCGCGATCGCCGACCCCTCGTTCCTCCCGGTGGTCTACGAGGCGCTGCCGACCGACGACTGGGCCGATCCCGCCGTGTGGCGGAAGGCGAATCCGAACCTCGGCGTCTCGGTGAAGCAGGAGTACCTGGAGCGGGAGTGCGCGCGTGCGAAGGAGTCGCCCGCCTACCTCAACACGTTCCTCCGGCTCCACCTCAACATCCGCACGAATGCCGATGTCGCGGCCTTCGACATGCGCCAGTGGGAGGCGTGCCGGGGCGACCGCAGCTACCACGAGCTCGCGGCCCAGCTCGAAGGCCACGAGTGCTACGCGGGCCTGGACCTGGCGAGTACCGAGGACCTGACGGCGCTCGTGCTCGTGTTCCCCGACGACGGGAACGCCGTGCTGCCCTTCTTCTGGTGCCCGAAGGAGGGGGCGGTCGCCCGCGAGAAGCGCCACCGCGTGCCGTACATGGGCTGGGCGCGCGACGGGTTCCTCCAGCTCACGGACGGCAACGCCACCGACTTCGACCACGTCGAGAAGAAGGCCGTCGAGCTCGCCAAGCGCTACCGGATCCGGTCGCTGGGCTTCGACCGCTTCGGCGCCGCCCAGGTCGTGAACCACCTCCAGGACGCGGGGATCGACGTCGTGCTCTTCGGCCAGGGGTTCGTGTCCATGAACGGGCCCAGCAAGTACCTCGACATCCTCGTGCGCTCGGGCGACCTGAGGCACGGGGGGCACCCCGTCCTCTCGTGGATGGCCTCCAACCTTATGTGGGAGAAGGACGCGGCGGACAACTGGAAGCCGTCGAAGAAGAAGAGCCGCGAGAAGATCGACGGCATCACGGCGCTGATCATGGCACTTGGCATGGGCATGGCGCTCTCGGGCGGGCAGGGCCCCAGCATCGAGGATGCGCTGCTCTCCGGCGACGGGGTGCTCGCATGATCGGCATCCTGCGTCGGCTCTTCGGCGGCGGGGCGCGCGCGAGCGCGAGCTTCGGGGAGACCACGGACCTCCAGAACCCCGCGCACTGGCTCACGGGCTGGGCGCTCGGGCGCCAGACGGCGAGCGGCGAGCGCGTGACGGCCGAGTCTGCGCTCGGGCTCTCCGTCTACTACGCCTGCCTTCGGAACGGCGCCGAGGACGTCGCCAAGCTGCCCCGGCAGCTCCGGCGCTCGCGGGGCGAGCAGCGCGGGAGCGATCTCGTCCAGGACCACCCGCTCGCCCACGTCTTGAAGCGCCCGAACCCCGTCATGTCCTGGGGCGTGTTCGCCCAGGTGATGCAGCACCGGCGCATGGCCTGGGGGAACGCCTACGCCGAGATCGTGCGCGACGGGACCGGCGCGCCGGTCGAACTCTGGCCCGTGCATCCGGGGCGCGTGAGGCCCGAGCTCAAGCGCGACGGCCGCACGCTCGTCTACCACGTCCGGGGCGAGGGGACTCGCGAGGTGCCCATCGCGCCGCGGGATGTGTTCCACCTGCGCGGGCTGGGCTCGGGCGTCGAGGGCTACTCGGTCGTGCGCTTCGCGTCGGAGACCTTGGGCCTGGGGCTCGCGGCGCAGCGCCACGCGGCGGCGTTCTTTGGAGAGGGGCTCGCGAAGCGCCTCGTGGCCTTCACGAAGCAGACCTTGAACGCCGACGCGCGCGAGGCGCTCAGGAAGCGCATCGAGGGCGACCGCGAGAAGAACGTCGTCGGCGCCCGGCGCATGCCGATCATCGACGTCGAGGTCGACGTGAAGGATCTCGGGATCCCGCCCGAGGAGGCGCAGTTCCTTGAGCAGCGGGAGTTCGGTGTCGAGGAGGTCGCGCGCTGGTTCCGCATGCAGCTCGCGAAGGTGCAGTACTTCAAGCGCGCCCAGGGGTGGTCGTCGCTCGACGCGCTCAACACCGACTACGTCGTGGACTTCCTGACTCCCCAGGTCCAGACCTGGGAAGAGGAGATCGCCGTCAAGCTCCTGACCGACGAAGACCGCGCCGAGGGACTCTTCGTGCGGTTCGTGCTCCAGGGGCTGCTCCGCGGCGACGTCTCGACGCGCATCGCCTACTACTCGGCGGGCTACCGGGACGGGTGGCTCTCGCAGAACGACATCCGCGACCTGGAGGACATGAACCCGATCGAGGACCCGGCCGCGGACGAGTACCGCGTGCAGGCCCAGATGACGAAGCTCGAGGACGCGGGCGCGAAGCCCAAGGCTCTGCCGCCGGGGCAGCCGAAGCCCCCGCCCCCCGAGGACGACGAGGAGGACGAGGACGCGGAGGCTGCGTGGCGAGGCGTCCGAGCCGAGGCCGAGGCGCTCCGGCCCATGCTGATCCACACGGCCACGGTCCTCGCGCGCAAGGAGGCCCACGAAGTCGATGCGGCCCTGAAGAAGAACGGTCAGAACCCCGCGGCGCTCGACCAGTGGGCACGGGGCTTCAACGCCCGGCTCCGCGAGCTGGTCGTGGAGGCCTTCGGGCCCGCCGGCCTCGCGATCGACGCGATCACCGGCCGCCACCCCGCCGCGCGCGTCCGGCCCGCGGACCTGGACGCCGTGGCGCGGGCGTGGACCACGATCGACCTCCGCGCCCCGCGGGCGCCCGAGGCCGATCGCGCCCAGGCCCTCGCCGACGCCGTCCTCGCCGCGCTCCTTCTCCCCGTCGCCCCGGAGGCCTCCCGTGCTGCCTGAGCCCACCGCCGACTGCTTCCGCTCGCACCTGGGAGTCTGGGCGATCCTGCCCTCCTTCCTGCAGGAGTCGCTCGCGGCGATCCGATCGGGCCTCTGGCGGCCGCGGGCGCAGGGGGCCCCGGCGCTCCCGGGCGTGCCGACGCCGACCGACGTCCGGGTCGAGGGGACTCCGCCGCCCCCGCTCTCCTACTTCGTGACGCCGGAGGGGGTGGGGATCCTCCCGCTCCACGGCCTCTCGATGAAGGCACGCTCCAAGTACGGCGGCTACAGCAGCGTGGACGCGCGTCGCCAGTTGCGGGCGATGGCCGCCGACGAGCGGGTGGGCGCCATCCTGCTCCACATCGACTCCCCCGGCGGGCACGTGGCCGGCACGAAGGAGTTGGCCGACGACGTCGCCGCCGTGGGCGAGGCGAAGCCCGTCCACGCCTACCTCGAGGACGCTGGTGCCTCGGCGGCCTACTGGGTCGCGAGCCAGGCGCGCACGGTCGCGGCCAACGAGATGGCCATGGTCGGGAGCCTGGGCACGTTCACCGTGCTCTACGACCTCTCGAAGTCCGCCGAGATGGAGGGCGTCCAGGTCCACGTCGTCTCGACGGGCGAGCGGAAGGGCGCCGCGGCCCCCGGCACTCCCGTCACCGCCGAGGACCTCGCCGAGGCCCAGCGCTTGGTGGACGGCTTCGACTCGTTCTTCCGTGCGGGGGTGCGCGACGGCCGGGAACTCGGCGCGAAGGAATCCTCAGCCATCTGGACCGGGGCGGTGTGGCTCGCCGGCGAGGCGAAGGGGCTCGGGCTCCTGGACCGCGTCGAGTCGCTCGACGCGACGGTGGAACGCGTGACGGCCCCGCTGCGCGCGAGGGCAGCGAAGGCGCGACTCGCTCGGTAGGGAGCGGAGAGTTGCGTACACATCGGCTCACCGATCGAGAGGCAGATTCCCGTTGCCATGTCCCCGAGTCATGATTGACTCTCTCGTGTAACCCGTAGCGACCTCCCATGGGCTGTGCCCCGGGATGCGATCGCCTGCGAGGCCTCGGCGGCTGTGCCCCGAGCGCGCATCGCGGAGTAGCTGAGCGCCGTACCGAGGCCGTGCCCGGTGCTGTGACGCGTGGCTGCGCCTTCACCCCGTCCACCGCGGGGGGCGCCACGCCTTGCAGTGCCCCTCCCCGCCGAGGAGGCACGCCGTGTCCAAGTTCGCCCTCGTCGCAGAGGAAGCCACCAAGAAGGCCGCCGCCAAGCGCGCCGAGGCCAACGCGCTCGCCGAGAAGGATGGCGGCCTCTCCAAGGAGGAGGCCGCTCGATTCGACGGCCTGCTCGCCGAGGCCGACGCCTTCGACGTCGAGGCCACCGCGAACCGCACCCGCGCCGACCGGCTCCAGGCCAACGGCTCCGCGCTCGCGAGCTACAGCCAGCCCCGCCCGCGGCAGGCTGCCAGCCCCGAAGGCGAGCCCCTCGTGGCGCGGGAGGCCTGGCGCGACGACCCCAAGTGTGGCTTCAAGGGCCCGCGGGACTTCCTCCTCACGGTCCTGGAGGCCCCGACCTCGCGGCGCCTGGACGACCGCCTGCGGTTCCTCTCGGCCGCGGGCTCCGACGAGCACGGCGAGTACAGCGACCCGCACGGGAACTTCCTGCTCCCGACCGGCTTCTCGCCCACGCTCATGACCACCCCGACCGAGGCCGACCCGGTCGCGGGCCGCACCACGGCGCTCCCCATGACCTCGCCGGTGGTCGAGTGGCCCGCGCGCGTGGACAAGGACCACACGACCTCGGTCAGCGGCGGGCTCACCGTCACGCGCAAGGCCGAGACGGTCGCGGCCGCCTCCAGCCGCATGAAGTTCGAGAAGATCCGCCTCTCGGTGGACGACCTCTTCGGCGTCGCGATCGCCACGGAGCGCATCCTCACCGACTCGCCCATCTCGTTCGCAGCGCTGCTCGACGCCGGCTTCAACGACGAGTTCGCCGCGCGCATCCTCTTCGAGCGCCTCTACGGCTCGGGCATCGGCGAGTACCTGGGCGTGCTCAACTCGCCCTGCCTCGTCGCGATCGCGCGCAACACGGCGGCCTCGATCAAGGGGGCCGACATCCTGACGGCCCGCCGGCGCTGCTGGCGCTACAGCGAGGCCATCTGGCTCGCCAACCACGACACCTACGAGGACCTCGCCAAGGCGCACATCTCGGGCACCAACGGCGACGTGTTCCTCTTCAACCCCGCGCGCGGCGAGGACGTGCCCGACATGCTGCTCGGCCGCCCCGTGTTCTTCACGGAGTTCGCCGAGACCAAGGGCACGAAGGGCGACCTGCTGCTGGGCGCCTGGTCCCAGTACCTGGAGGGGACCTACCAGACGACCGAGCGCGCCGAGTCGATCCACGTCCGCTTCCTCGAGCACGAGCGCGTCTTCAAGTTCTGGCTCCGCAACGCCGGCGCCCCGTGGTGGAACGCCGCCCTCACGCCCAAGAAGGGCGCCGCCACCCTCAGCCCCTTCGTGACCATCGCGACGTAGCGCGCGAGGCACCCCCGCAACCCCCGCAGGAGATCTCCCCATGGGCGTCAGCGTCCTCGGTACGAACCGCTTCCTCGCCAACCACGCGGTGCGGCAGTACGACTTCGACCCCGACGGCGTCAACCCGGTCGACGTGGCCTGGGTGCCGTTCCGCGACTTCTTCGGCCTGGTGGTCACCTTCTTCCGGACCATCGGCACCGGGGCGGTGGACACCTTCCGCATCCTGGCCAACACCAAGGAGGACGGCTCGGGCACGGACGTGGTCGTGAAGGCGCACGCGCTCGCCGCGCAGCCCGACGCCGTCGGGGACCAGGTCCACCTGGAGGTGCTGGCCGAGGAGGTGCGCCAGGCGTGCACGGACGCCGGCGTAGTCCCGGCTGCGGTGAGCGCGCAGGTTGAGTTCGCCACGGCGACCGACGAGGGCGTGGTCACCTACGTGCGCTGGGGCCCGCGCTTCGCCAAGGACGGCCTGACGGCGGACATCGTGGCCTGATGCTCCCGCGGAAGGTCATCTCCGGGCCCGCCAAAGAGCCGCTCACGCTGGCCGAGGCGAAGCTCTGGTGCCGCATCACGACCGCGGCCGAGGACGACATCGTCCGGGCGCTCGTGGGGGCGGCCCGGAAGCGTGTGGAGCGCGGCACCGAGCTCGCGCTCCTCACGCAGACGGTGGAGGTCAAGGTCGACGGCTTCTGGGGCAGTTGCGCGATCGAGCTCCCGATGCCCCCGCTCCAGTCCGTGGAGTCGATCAAGTACCTGGACCCCGCGGGCGCCGAGCAGACGCTGGACCCCGCGACCTACGTCGTGAGCAACCACCGGCGCCCGGGGCGCGTGTGGCTCGCCCACGGGAAGTCCTGGCCGGCGAGCAGCCCCGAGCGCGAGGCCGTGACCGTCACGTTCAAGGCGGGCTTCGGCGACGAGCCCGCGGACTTGCTCGCGAAGGCCCCGAACCTCGTCCACGCCGTGCGGCTGCTCGTCGCGCACTACGACCGCCACCGCGAGGCCGTGCTCGCGGGCCTCGCCCCCGTCCTCGTGCCCGAGGGCATCGATGTGCTGCTGGCCGGCGAGCGCATCCCGGAGGCCGCGTGAGGCCGAACCCGTACAGAGCAAGGCGTGAAGCGACTCGTGGGGAGCCCCCGCTGGAGACGTCGGCGGTGTTCGCCGGCGAGGGGACCACCCCGCGGGCACGCGCACGCCTGCTCCCTTCTTCCCCCGTGGAGTGACCCATGGCTGACCTCGTTCTCACCGCTTCCCAGGTCAAGGCTGGCGCCGGCGCCGTCGAAGGCACGGGCGTCGCCGGGGCCACGGTCACGGCGGGTCAGTCCGTCTACGAGGACGCCACCGACGGGCGCATCAAGCTCGCCGACAGCAACCTCTCGCTCGCGGCCGCCAAGGCCAAGGGGGTCGCGCTCCACGGGGCGCTGGCGAACCAGCCCGTCCGCTACCAGAAGGGTGGCAAGGCGATCGTGGGCGCCGCTGCTGCGCCGGCCAAGGGGACGATCTACGTCGTCTCGGGAACGGGGGGCGGGATCGCCCCCGCGGCCGACCTCGCCTCGGGCATGCACGCGACGATCCTCGGCGTGGGCGACGGCGACGGCGGCATCGACCTCGTCCCCGGAGGCCCGTTCGCCAGCGGGCACGCGGTGCCGTGATGCGCCTGGGCGAGCTGCGCCACTTGCTGGTCCACGAGGTCGCGGTCGAGGACCGCGAGGCCGACGGCGGCGTCGTGACCCAGTGGGCGCCGCAGGGCGTGGCCTGGGGGAAGGTTGAGCCGCTCTCGGGGCGCAAGCTCGAGCTGGCCCAGCGCCAGGAGCCCCGCGTGACCCACCGAGTGACGCTGCGCTACCACCCGACGCTCCAGGCGCGCGACCGGCTCGTGTTCGAGGAGGGCCGCGCGCTCCACGTCCACTCCGTTCTCAACACGGACGAGGGGAGGGACGAGACGATCGTGCTCGCCGAGGAGGTCGCCACGTGATCGACGAGGCCCTCCAGGACCACTGCCTCTCGGACGCGACGCTCCGGCGCCTCGTCGGGGACCGGATCTACCCCGAGTTCGCGCCGGCCTCGGCCCAGGTGCCCTACGTGCTGCGCTCGCGCCTGAGCAACCCGCCGCACGACCACCTGGCGGGCGAGGCCGCCATCGGGAGCCCGACCTACCAGTTCACCGTCGTGGCCTCCTCGAACCGGGAACGGAACGAGATCGCTGGCGCGCTGCGCGCGTGCCTCTCGCGCTACTCGGGGCCGATGGGCACCGAGGACGTCGAGATCTCCTCGCCCGAGGAGGCCGACGACGTCGAGACGGCCAGCGACGGCAGCGAGCGGCGGCTCTTCGTGCGCCGGATGGACTTCGAGGTGTGGCACGCCCGCGAGCCCGTGAGGTGACCCCGTGAGCAACAAGTTCGTCAGCGTCTCCAACGGCCTCAAGATCGCCTTCGGGAAGAGCGGCTTCCAGGCCGACATCCTCACGGTCTCGCACTCGGGCATCGCCCGCGCGCTGATCGAGACGAGCCACATGGGCACGCCCGAGCCCAGCCAGGACGAGATCGGGGGGAAGACGTTCATCGTCGACCCGCTCGAGGACCCGGGGCAGCTCCAGCTCCAGGTGCACTACGACCCGAGCAACCCGCCCAAGCGCACCGACCCCGACGACCCCGAGGAGATCGAGGTCACGTACCGGCGCCCGAAGGGCGCGGCCACCGCGGCGCGCCTCGTGGGCCAGGGGTGGCTCCAGGAGTGGGGCGCAGAGATGAACCTGGGGGCCAAGATGACCGCCACGCTGACGGTCAAGTTCACCGGCCTCCTCAACGTCGTGAAGGCGGCCTGACCATGAGCAACCTGCGTGACCAGATCCTCGCGTCCAAGGGCCTCGCGCCCGTTCTCGTCCCCTGCCCCGAGTGGGGCGAGGGGATCGTTGTCCACGTCCACCCGCTCACCGCCGACCAGCGCGACGCCCTGGAGGAGGAGAGCACCGAGCTCGCCTCCCAGGCCGAGTTCGCCCCCGGCGCCGGGAGGAAGCGGCTCCACGCCCGGGCCGTCGTGCGCACGGCGCGCGACACCGAGGGGAAGCCGATCTTCCGCCTGGAGGACGTCGAGGCCCTCGCGTCGAAGGACGCGCGCGTCCTCGACCGCCTCTACCGCGTCGTGGACCGGCTCTCGGCCGTGAGCGAGGAGGAGGTGGTGGGCCTCCTGGGAAAATCCGTCGCGCCCCCTGGAGGCGCTTCCTCTTCCGACTCTGCCGCGAGCTCCACGTAGCGAGCCCGCGCCTGCTCCTTGAGCAGCTGAGCTCCCGGGAGGTCTCCGAGTGGGATGCGTACTTCCGGTGGCTGGACGAGGGCGGGAGGCGGGCGAAGCCGCGTCCCCGCGCCGCGCCTCCGGGGGACGATCCGGCCCTCTCCTGGCAGCGGCTGCTCTCCTTCGCCGACCGCGTGAACACGAACCGGGGCTGACATGAGCACCACACGGTCCATGGTCGTGCGCTTCGAAGGCGCGAAGGAGCTGGAGGAGGCCTTCAACGCGCTCGCGCTGGGCGCGCAGAAGAAGGTCTTCCGGCCGGCGCTGCGCGCCGGGGGGAAGGTGATCCTCGCCGCCATCCGGTCGCGCGTGCCCAAGAAGACCGGCAACCTCGCCAAGGCGATCAAGCTGCGCGCGAGCCGCCGCTCCCGGAAGGGCATCGGCGTCGCCGTGTTCGTGGACAAGGCGGTCCTGGCGCCCCGCAGGCAGCCCAAGAACGCGAAGCCCGGCACCACCGAGGGCTGGCACCCGGCCCACGTCGAGCTCGGCTACGTGAGGAAGACCAAGAACGGCACCTTCCACATCCCGCCGCGCTCGTTCATCCGGGCGGGGTTCGACGCCGTGAAGGAGCAGGCCCTGGCCGCCATCGAGGCCGAGGTCGGCCGGCGCATGGAGCTGATCTACGCGAAGCCCAAGGCGGCCGCGTCCCTCGACGAGGGAGGCGACTGAGCCGTGGCCGGCACCCTTCGCAATCTCCGCGCGACCGCCTCGGCCGAGGTCAGCAACCTCGAGCAGGGGATGAAGCGCGCCGCCCAGGCCACGCGCCAGGTCGGGCAGGCCGCCGACGAGACGAGCCGCCGGGGCTCCCGGGCCATGGACGAGCTCGGCCGGCGCGGCAACGTCAGCATGGGCGTGCTGGCCACGGGCGGGCGCAACGCCGTGAGCGGGCTGCTCCAGCTCGGCGACGTCGCCGGCGCCACCTCCAGCCGCGTGGGGAGCCTCGTCTCCACGATGGTCACGGGCTTCGCGGGCGGGGGTGCGATCGGGCTCGGGATCGCCGCGGTCACGAGCGCGCTCTCGTTCCTCGGCGCCGAGTCGCAGAAGGCCCGGGAGGAGCAGGAGCGGCTCCGGAAGGAGCAGGAGAAGGCCGCCGAGGAGGCCAAGCGCGCCGCAGAGCAGGCGCAGGAGCGCGCCAAGCAGAAGGCCGAGGAGCTCCTGCAGCTGCGCGACGAGATCGAGCTCCTGAACGCCCGCACGGATGCCCAGCGGCGCGGCGTCGAGGGCCGGATCGCGCTCAGGAAGGCCGGCGCCAAGAGCCCCGAGCACGCGGCTCTGGAGGAGGACCGCCAGGAGGCCGAGTCCCGCAGGCGACGCCGGGAGGAGGACGAGAAGGCCTCCGAGGCCTCCGCTGCCCGGGTGCAGAAGGAGGCCGAGCAGCGAGCCGAGCGTGACCGCCGCGAGGCCGAGGCTCGACGTGAGGCCTCGCGCGCGCTCGTCGAGCAGGCCCGGCGCGAGTTCGACATCCTCACCCTCTCCCAGGAGCAGCTGGAGGCGAAGCGCCGCCAGAAGCTGATGCAGGACCTGATCAACGAGGGGAAGCGCGAGGAGGCCGAGGCGATCCGCCAGGCCATCGAGTACGAGAAGGCGACCAAGGGCCGGGAGGAGAAGGCCAAGGAGGAGAAGAAGGCCGCCGAGGAGACCAAGCGCGAGGAGGAGAAGCGCGTCGAGGTCCGCCGTCGTCTGGCTGAGGCCGCGGACGAGGAGGTCTCGAAGCTCCGAAACGAGCGCGCGCTTCTCGCCGCCGGGACCGACGAGCTCCGGAAGCGCGAGGAGCGCCGCCAGCGCGAGATCGAGCTGATCAAGCAGTACGGCTCTGAGGCCATGAAGGTGATCCAGGAGCAGCGCCGCTTCTGGGCCGAGGAGGACGCGCGCGAGGCCAAGCAGAAGTCCGACGCTGCCAAGGGCGCGAAGCAGAAGTCCCACCGCGAGAGCGCGGGCGTGGGCCTGGACCGCTTGGACGAGGAGGGGAACCTCGTCGAGGGGAGCCTCGCCGAGGCGCGGCAGGCCCGGAAGGACGCCACGCACCGCCAGAAGCGCGAGCGCGCGGCCAAGGGGCGGCGTATGGGGCGCTCGATCCACGACGGGCGCTTCTCGGGCCTGGGTGGGATCCGCAGCGGCCGGCGCCTCGACCAGCGTGGCCCCGCCTCCTCTTGGTACGGCGGCGCGGGCGACATGGGCGTGCGCGGCGGGGACGAGGGCGACGATGTCCCCGGCGCGCCCGGGCATCCCCACGAGAAGGACGGCGGCAACCGGGGCCCGAACGCGCCCCAGTTCCCCGGGCCCCCGCTCCCCGCGATCACGGAGTCGGGCGGGGCGCCCAAGGACGGGCGCGAGGAGGCGACGAAGGCGCTCGACGACACGGCCTCCGCGACGCGCGAGGCCGCGGACGCGCTCGGCGCCATCGCCCCCTCGGCCAAGGAGGCGGCCGACGGAGCGCGCAAGACCGCCGACGCCGCGGGCGAGCTGGGTGCGCCCGTGCAGGAGCTGGTGACGGGCCTCACGAACGCCGCCGAGGGCCTGGGCCAGGTGAAGGAGTCAGTCGGCGAGGCCGTGGGCGGCGTGACCCAGGTCGTCAAGGCCGTCAACGACCTCAAGAACGAGATGGCGAGGCTCAAGGCTGCCCTCGACCAGCTCCAGAAGGCGGCCTGATGGGCGCCGCCACGGGACGCATCTACTACGGCGACTTCCGGCTCTGGCGCGAAGCCATCGCGCCGGAGGAGCGCTACGCCCGCACGCTCCTGCAGGAGTTCTCTGGCATCGACCAGCCCCGGGTCCTCGTGATCGCCGCGAGCGCGAACGCGGGGCTCGACCTGGAGTGCCGGTGCCTCGGGTTCCCCAACCCCGGCAGCAAGACGAAGAAGGGCTGGGTCGCCGTGAAGCGCGGCCTGCGGCTCGGCATGGAGGCGCGCATCCACCGCAGCGACCCCGTCGTGTGGGTCGAGGACGACACGACGCTGCGCGTGGTCACGGGCCTCGGGGTGCCGTACGTCCAGATCGCGGGCGGGCATCCGTACGTGAACGGCGACGTGGTCTTGATCCGTCGCGCGGGCGTGGGCACGTACTCTCTCGCGACGGTGCTGAACGCCACGGGCACCGCGTTCGACGTCTCCTCGCTGATGGTCGGGATCCCGCTCCACCCGATCCTGGCGGGCGACGAGGTGCTCCTCGTGGAGGCCTACTGGGCCGGGATGGTCTGGCGGGACTTCGAGCCGAGGAGCGAGCAGTGCTGGTGGGCCAAGGAGGTCGCCTACACGTTCCGCGGTTCCGGGGCGCTGAGCTACGCGCGCACGCTCGCCACGGTGGGGTCCTGACCGTGGCGAATGCAAGCCTCCTCTACAAGCACACCTTCGACGGGGCGGGCTACCCCTGGTTCAACGTCGTCTGGCCGGGCTTCTCCTTCCCCGAGAGCGGGGACGTGAACGCGCTCGGGCGCACGCGCCCCGTCGTGGACGGCCAGGGGCACGGCTTCGCCTCGCGCACGATCGGGGGCGTCACCTGGCGCGCGAAGAGCGACAACGCCCCCGGGCGCCAGGCGCACCGCACGGCGCTGTGGGCCAAGTGGAAGAACGCCGGCTTCGCGGGCCGGCGCGAGGTCGGGATCGTCGTCCGCTACCTCGACGCGAAGAACTGCATCGTGGCGCGGCTCCGGTCGATGGGCACGGCGAACCCCGAGCTACGCCTCTTCAAGGTCGTGAACGGCGTGGCCACGCAGTTCGGCGCCACCTACACCGGGCCCGACGTCAGCGCCACGCGCTTGAACGCCGGCGTCGAGTGGGCCGTGCGCGTCGAGGACCTCGCGGGCGGCGACGACACCAAGGTCGAGGTCTACGTCGGGACGCAGACGGAGGCCGCTCGCGGGACGCTCCGGATCTCCTGGACCGGCGACGTCGGGGCGCTCCGAGGCCTCCACACCTCAGGCGTCGAGCTCCATGACCAGGTCTACGGCGACGACGTGCGCGTGGACAACCTGGCGTGCTACGACCTCGCCGACGAGTGGAACCCCTCGGGGCCCGCGCCCTCGCCGGGCGCAGGCTGGCACGTCGAGCTCGGGACCACGCTCTACTCGCTCGAGCAGCTCTCCGCGATGACGCCGCGGATCGACCTCGTGCGCGTGACCCAGGGCTACGGCGCCAAGGGGAACAGCGCCACGTTCCGCGTCTCGGGCGACTACCGCCAAACCGGCATCCTCTTCCCCGGCCAGACGGTGCGAGTGCTCCACGACGGGGCGGTGCGCTTCCGCGGCTGGGTGGCCGACGGCCAGCTCTCGGCCGACCCCACCGAGTCCCAGGACTGGAACTGCTACGACGCCTGCTGGAACGCGCGCCTCGTGACCCTCTTGCGTCCCGACAAGGTGGGCGCCTGGTACTACAACGTGACCGACCGCGAGAGCGACGAGTACGACTCCTCGCTCACGGGCAAGACCATCGGTGCCATCCTCCGGCACCAGTTCGAGAAGAACGCCGCGCTGCTCCGGTTCTACGGGTGCGCCCCGCCCACGGGGGACGCCTTCGTCTCGACGGAGCTCGACCTGCTGGACGCCGAGATCCCCGACGTCGTGGCCTCGGGGCAGTTCCCGGTGATGGTCGACACGCTGCTGCGCTTCATGGGCCACAAGTTCGTGGTCTGGGTGGACCCCGCGGACCTGAAGTGGCACTTCCGCAACGTCACGACGCTCGCCGGCGAGGACGTCTCGTTCACCTCCGAGTGGGTCACGCTCAAGGTGAAGCCCGACCGCGACAAGGCCTACACGCGCGTGGAGTGGCGCGGGACGCGGAAGGCCGACGCCGAGCCCGTCAGGGTGAAGCTCTCCGAGGGCTCGCTCCGTCCCGTGTGGACCAAGGAGCAGGAGGACAAGTACGGGAAGAGCAAGCGGAACAAGACGCTGGCCAACGGGAAGATCCTCGGCGCCGGGCTTGCCGTCGGCCCTGACGGCCTGATCCACGCCTACTTCGACGTCGCCGCGGGCCTCTTCGACAACGACGACTTCCGCGGCGCCATCTGCACCAACGAAGGCGATGCGTTCCCGCGCATCGTGATCACGCACTCGAGCACGCGGTTCTGGCTCGACACATCGGAGTGGGCGGGCGGGACGCCGCCGGTGCCCGGGAGCAACTACCACCTCACCCTCGCTCACCCCGACGCGCTGGCCGCGTTCTCGGCCCAAGGCGTGGGACGCGGCCTCTACTTCTTCCCGCCCGTGGAGATCTGCGGCACGGCCGCGTCCGGGCTGATCAAGAACAACCTCTGGCAGCACGGCTTCTGCGGCAAGGCCACCGCCTACACGAAGGGTGAAGACGGGACCACGCACTCCGAGGAGTACCAGTATCGCGTCAACGTCCCAAACCAGCGCCAGCGAGACGCCGGTTTCTGCGACACCACGGTCACGCTCTCCGAGAAGCCCAAGCCCTCGATCGGGCTCGTGAACTACCTCCCGCCCGCCGGGGGCTCGCCGCCCACGAGCGCGTGCGTGCCGGGGAACGCGAACAAGCCCTCGCAGATGCCGCTCGTGGATGTCGAGCTCCAGGTCCCCGTCACCGAAGACGAAGCCGCGTGGTTCGCCGAACCCCCCGACGTCGGGGACCGCCCTGCATTCCACGGCCCCGCCTACAGCGACGATCCGGCCGCGTGGGACGGGGCCGGCGAGCCCTACGACGACGACTGGCGCTGCACCCAGACCTACATCGTGGACGACCCCGACTTCGTGGACATGGAGCAGGAGCCTGGCTTGCGGAAGGCCGCGAAGGCCATCCTCGACGTCAAGGGCCAGAAGCAGTACCTGTTCGAGGTCGGGATCGCCTCGCCCTGGAAGCCGCCGCCGGCCACGCCCCCGGTCCACGGCGCGCCCGTGGGAGCCTCGACCTCGCGCTGGGCCGGGATGAGCAAGCGCATCACGCTCTCCTCGGCGCTCCGCACTACGCAGTTCGAGTCCTCGACCGACCTCCAGGTCTTCAAGGTCACCTGGGACGTCCAGGGGAACCGCACGATCCTGGAGGCGGGGACGGCCAGCGGGTGGATGGCCTTCGAGGGCGTGGACATCTCGAAAGCCTTCAGCGAGGCGCGCGTGCTGAAGAAGGCCGCGCGGATGATCAAGGACGTCGAGGACTTCCGAAACTGCCTGCTGACGAAACCCGAGGACCGCATCGGCGGCGTCCAGAAGGGCCCGGTCGACGCGTGCGACGTCAACATCATCAACGAGCAGGTGCGCCGGGTCGTCACCGTCGAGAAGGACGACGCCGACAAGGTGATGAACATCACCCACCAGGCGATGCGGACCTGGCTCGACGAAGAGCTCTCGATCGGGCCCCACGCCGACAACCCGGGGGCCAACATCGCCGTCCCCGGGCGCGACGGGCTCGCCGCGCGTCAGGCGATCGACGGGCCGGTGCTCCGCTCGCACGCCGACCCCGACATCCCGTTCCAGGGACCGGCGGTCGGGAACAACGGCGACCGCGGGCGCTACGGCGGGCAGATCGTGACGGACGCCTCACTCGACGGGCGGCCGCCCCGCGAGTTCTACCGGCGCGGGGGCTTCGCGTTCCGAAAGCGCGAGGACGGGGCCGCGAACCCAGCGGGTGGCCCGGGCGTCGAGTTCGCGACCGTCGGCCCTGACGGCGCGCCCACGGGGGCGTGGACGCCGTTTACGAGCGCCCGGAGCCTGCCCAACCAGCGCGCCCCGCTCTCGATGCTGGCCCACGGGTCGACCCAGCACCAGCTCTTGGAGATGGCCCACGAGCTCGCGCGCGCGCTCGGCCGCGTCGAGGACGAGGTCACGCAGGCACTCCTCGCTCCTGGCGACGTCGGCGTGGGCCACCCCGACGGTGCGCCCGCGGACCTCGGCTCGATGCTGCGCGTGGCGGGTGTGGCGAACCCGTGGCTACGCCCCGTGCCCGGCTCGTTCGATGATCCGGGCGGGCTCGTGTTCCGGGGGCCGGTCAACGACATGGGGGCCGACGCGGGCCTCCTCTGGCGCGTGCGCACGCCCGAGCTGCTCCTGATGCGGGTTTCGGCGGTCGGCCCCGGCGCGGGGACCAACGGCGGCAGCTACGCCTGGGACACCTCGGGCCCCGGGGGAACGACCGAGTTTCTGTCGAGCGCGTCGGTGGTTCACAAGCAGATGGACCCCGTCGCGCTGTCCCGTGACCTGCGCCTCCCGGGGAGCACATCGCCTGTCTCGGCGTCGAACCCCTTCGGGTTCGTGAACGAGGGGATGCTGCTCAACTCCACCGGGGCGGGGGTGGTCTCGGGCGCGGGCGGGCTCCTCCCCATGCCGCCCTATGCCCGCGGGACGGTCGGCCTCTGGGCGCTGCTCGCCGAGAGCCCCGCCGGCGCGCCGCTCCCGGCCGGGCAGACGTACAACGTCCGGATGGACGTCGCGTGGAAGTCGTCGCCGTGGGGCGTGCCCGCGGCCGGGGCACCCGCGAACGTCCCCGTGGCCGACGGCACTGGCCAGGGCACGGCCGTCTACAAGGGGCCGGGCGGGGCCGTGCCCCCGGGGCTTCGCAAGCCCAGTGACCTCGCGGTGTCCCTCGTCTACTCACCGGGCCTCGGCACCGCGCCGCTGAACCGTGGACTCGTGCTCCTCGGGATCGGCGTCGAGATCGCCGTCGTCGAGGGCGGCTACGCGCTGCTCACTCAGGAGGGCCTGGAAGCGTCCGAGGACTGGCGGACGAGCCACGCGCAGCCCGTCGAACGGTTCGCAGCCCTCGACGTGTGGACGATGACGGTCACGAAGGCCATCGCCGACACGTTCGAAGCGACCGAGTCGTGGGCCCTCGAACTCAACCCCGGCGTCGTTGAGTTCGACGCGTTGGACCTCGCCGAGTCGTGGGCACTCGTACTCAATCCGTGAGGCGTCGACGTCGCCCGCGTTACGGACGCGGCGAGGTAAGTTGCACCCGTCGGAGCGAGACCGAGAGCATGTACTCGTAGAGCGTCACGGCAGGGACCTCCGAGCACGCCAGCCGCAGGTCCTCCGAGATCTCGCGCGCGACGATGACCCCGCGCACCCCTTGTCCCGCCTCCGCCTGATTCAGCTTGATCCACGAGAGGTATCGGAGCGTCTGTCCGACGACACGGTCATAGCCTCGGGACACCTTGAGTTCGATGACCACCAGGGCGCCTTTGGCATCAACCGCGAGGATGTCGACGAAGCGTCCGCCAGCGGGAAACTCGACACCGGTGACCCCTTCCTCCTCGTACAACCGCAGGCCCGGCTCGATCAGCGAGAGGTTCTTGGCAAGGAAGTCCCGCAGGTCACTCTCGTAGGCGAACTCTTCCCCGGATGCTTCTTCCGGGGTCGGCGGCTGCGGCTCGACAGCGGGCGGGCGTGCATGTATGGGCGCTGGGTCCCTGGACGGGTCGTAGAGGCGGAACATGCTGCCGTCGACCTGATAGAGCAGATCCTCGTCGGCGCGTGCTCCATAGTGCAGCCTGCTTGGCATGTTCGTCGCGAAGCGCGTCAGGTGGGCTGTGATCGTCCCCTGTTTGATCTTCGGGTAGTGCTCCTTGAACCACGCGAGGGCGCTGTCTCGCGAGAAGACCTGCCCGGGCTTGGGTGCCAGGTGCCGGACCATCTCAGGGATGATGGATCGCACGGGGCGGTCGTAGATCGGCACGGTTGGTGCTCCCGTTGGGCGCCCGCTCGCCCGGTGCGTCCTGGGTCATCGATGTGGGATTGGCGTGACCGCCAGCCAACCACGCGGGGCCTCGGTGCGGTACAATGCGCCGAGACTTCGCGCGCCCGACTCCAGCCGGACGAGCGAGAGGAGCCCTTCATGCCCTCTCCCCTCGGCTGGATCCTGATCGCCCTCGTGCTCACCTCCCTGCTCGCGCTGCGCCGTCGGCGTCCGCCCCTGCGGCTGGCCGACGGCGGCCGGCTGCCTGACGACATGGACTGGGCTGCGTTTGCCCGCGCTGCGCGCGAAGTCGCCGAGTGCGCTCGGAGACCGGGCCGGGAGCGGCCCATGGCCCTTCGCGCCGTCTGGGACCTCGCGCTCTTGGGGCCCGACGGCCAGGTGAAGACCCGGCGGCGGTTCAAGAACCTGATCGTCAACGCGGGACTCGACCGCGCGAAGGACCGGCTCTTCAACCCCGCCACGCTCGCAACGGTGTTCGGCTACGTCGCGATCGGCACGGGCGCCGTCGCCGAAACACCGGTCGATGTCGCGCTCGGGACCGAGGCGGCACGCGCTGCCGTCGCGTACACGTCCGGCGGCACGGGCGTCTGCACCGTGGACCACACGTTCCCGGCCGGCACCGGCACCGGCGCCATCACCGAGGTCAGCCTGTTCGACGACCCGGCCGCGGGAAACATGTTCAACCGAAAGACCTTCCCGGCGATCAACAAGACGGCGGGGGACGCGTTGAAGGCCTCGTGCACGATCACGCTGGTCGCGGCGTGACCCCGTGGCCTACGCGATCTTCAATGACGGGGCGACGGACGGGCGCGAGCCGTGGGTGGACTACGAGTTCACCGACGAACCGTTCGTCGAGATCCTGGAAGAGAAGGGCCCCGGCCGATCGGAGCGAGTCGAGCTGTTCGCGTGCCCCCGGCGTCACTACCGCTGGCCCGCGGGGCTCACGGAGCAGCAGCGCGTCGCGTGGGAGGCCTTCCTCTCGGCGCGGGGCTACCTCCGGGACGCCTTCCTGATCGAGGATCCCCGCGATCCCGTGCGCGAGCTCGTGGCGCTCGAGCCCGCCGTCGGCGACGGGGCGCGCGTGACCTTCTCGCTGCCGACGGCGGGCT
>Ga0163150_10003580_pt1 | contig 21669 bp, 13 predicted proteins | sample OliLakLV19P2IB_FD_148628 | JGI IMG/M metagenome (GOLD analysis project Ga0163150, IMG submission 148628) | Freshwater microbial mat bacterial communities from Lake Vanda, McMurdo Dry Valleys, Antarctica - Oligotrophic Lake LV.19.P2.IB | ecosystem: Environmental > Aquatic > Freshwater > Lake >...
GTGTAGCGCCTACGACTATTTCCGTCGGCACCTTCGCCACGATCCTGCCGCTCCAAATCTCGCCATCAACATCCTCGCCGCAGCAAAAGATCCGATTCTATCGATTTGCTAGCGGTGAGAAGATACCGGAAAGCTTACAAGCGACCGGAACGAATACGACCAAAAGTTTCGTTACACCAATGGTTACACTCGCTGGGGTCAAAAACTGGCAAATTCTGGCAATTTGGACGCGGCGAAAACGAGCGGTCGAGAATGCGAAAAAGCCTTGAATTCCCTAGGAAAACAAGGCTTTTTCAAAGAGCGGGTGAACGGATTCGAACCGTCGACATACAGCTTGGGAAGCTACATTGGATGCAATGATAACCCAGGAAAAACCAAGGGTAAACGCCGGTCGGCAAAATCACTTACATCAATGGTTACACTCGAAAGCCAAAATCCGGCTAATTCTATCCCGCTCGATGACCCGATTTTGAATCGGTTGGTCGAGCTGTTCTTGGATGCCGACGAATCACAAAGAGCGGCAATTCTGACGGTTGCCGAAACCATCGTCAGCAAGCGGCAAGAACGCAACGATACGGCTACTGGGAAGCATTCGAAGTATAATCCGTAACGACCGCGATAGGCGGCATACCGGCTTTGGGTCCCTTTGGGGCGGTCGGTAGCATGGGGTTGATAATAGGTCCGTTCCTGGGGAAACACAGTCCGGCGAAAATGAGCAAGAAAAAGTAAGTTTCATCGTGGTATATTGGGCCATGGATCGCCCGCTATCGGGCGGGTCCCCGCTGGTTTCGGCTTCAGAAAGCGGTTGAAGTCGGGTCCATTCTCGATCCAGAAAGTTAGTTAGCGAAAATTCATAGGGGGTCTGGGGGTTCCTGCGTTTCGTCGGTACTAGATCGGCACGCCGGGCGTTGGAACACGCTGGACAATCGAGAATGCTAAAATCTTGCTTCGTTGCTGCAACGGTCGCGGCGGCTAATTCTTGGTGGAAAAATAAATAAACGAAGGGGATGTATCTTGAGTGACTCGAAAAAGAGTACGGTTGATGACTTGGTATTGCAGCAAGAAAAAGTATTGCAAGAGCTGCGGATGGTTCGGCAGTCGATTGAATCGGCTCGGATAATTTATCCGAGGCAAACAAAATCCGAACAATTCATTCGTTCCGTAGCGAGGATTTTCTTAGGTCTCGCAATCCTTGGCGCGTCGCTTATCGCTTTTGCTGATCACACTACTGGTCCGCTGTGCGTTGTTGTGGTTGCTCTGTACGCATTTTACTCGCTTCGTGATTCGGTGGTTTAGCAGGCGTTCGCAAGAATGTTTTTCGGGGGGGCGGGCAAATTGTGGCGCTCGTTCGTCCAGCGACCGCTTCGTTAGACATGCGCAAACTTCCGCAAAATTGGCGAATTAGTGCAGCATTTATTCAGAGCTTTCGAATTCTGCGAACTGCCGATAGTATGAATCCAAGTACGCGACTTGCTATCGCGGAACGCTGATCGGTCGGGCGACGTGTCCTAGCGTCCCCTACCGATCGGCGACGTTCAAAAAACTAGGACTATCTGAAATGCAATACCGAGTATTGATCGATTCGTTGCGGCGCATTCATTCGCAATTGGGCGCGGACAAAAAGAGTGATGCAAAGCTTTCCGCTAGTTTCGTTGTCGACAATGACGATAGACCCGTTCTTGCACCGGTTAAACGCAATCAGCGAATAGAAACGCACGGCTTTCAATGGTGGGGACTTTCGTCCGATCATTGGGGGCTGTCGAAAGTTTGCTTGGATATTTATTGCGAAAATCAAGCTGCGGGGGCTGAACGCGAAGCACTCAAAGCGAATGGACGAATTCTTATGTCGGCAATCAATGAAGTGAAAGCGAATTTGCCGATCGTAGTAAAGCAATGGCTGGCATTCGGTCGGCGCGAACGCGACCCGCTGGGCAAGTGGCTACTATTTTGCTTCGGTTTAGGCGAATTAAGAATTGAGGGTATCAATCCAATCGTCACTCGAATGACTTGGGGCAAATTTGCATCGTATCCAGTTAACAGTCTCGAACAAATGAGACTACAAGCAATGCCGAAACAATGGATCGACGATATACCGGCGGATGGAAAAAGCTGGTACGCGGAATTATCGGACGTTCGACAATCGAGCATCGAAGCGATTGATTACTTGTTGTCGGAATTGCAAGCGAACAATGCAGACAATAAACCGCAAATAACTACCGTCACCGAATCAACCGAATTGGTGGACGAAATGCAAGCTGTTACGCCGAAAGTTCCTAAAAGTTCCTTCGCGCACGAGGGCCAGCCGGTCAGTAGCTGGCTACAACGGTATAGCGATGAATACGACCGTCTGCCGTCTCTAGATGGCATTCCAATAGGTCCAGAACGAACGGCAGAATACGAACGGCGGGAAGCAATTCGGCAAAGATTGCTAAGTGAACCTGACGCACCAAAACCTCAAATTCTTGCTCCTATCGAAAAAATCAAAGAAGAATTGAGAACCGAATGCGCTGTAAGAGCAATTACGCTTCGCGGTAAATATCCCGATGAACCTATGCTGCAAAGCTGGATAGATCATGGATTTATAAAACCGTTCCCAAAATTCACTGATTCAATTTTGAGTCGGTTAGTCGTTAGGTTAGCTTCCGAACTCGCTTGGGATCGTAAAAGCGAAGCGGAACGAAAAAGCGGTCGGGATGATGGCGGCAAACAAGGTGCGGCGACAACTGGAAACGATGCTAAGCGAGCGAACCCAAAACGAGCTGGACGGAAAGCAAATCCGACGTTCGAAGCACCGCCACAATTCAACGCTGATTCGAAAGATTGGATGTTTGGAAGCGATTTAGGAACAAAACTTAACTTGTCGTCAAGCACAATGAGCGACTATCGCAAAAGTGCAGAGCACACTGGCGAGGATAAGTACGGATGCTGGGGAATCGATGCGGTCGGGGCGTTTCGACGCAAAGTTGGCGAAACGCGAAACGTCGCGTACTATCTTCCGCGGTTGAAAGCGTTTTACAAATCTCGCTTATCTCAAGCTAGTTAAACCTAGTCGGTCGCTTGGGGGTGGTTTGGGGGTAGTTTGGGAAATCCAAACTACCCCGAAAGACGTTCCTTCATTGTATCTCAATGATTGTAAATGCCTAAAGCAAACTTTGGGTGTCTGGAATCGCGACGTTGGCGGTTCGAATTCGTAACATCGAAAGGTAATGTTATGAAAGTCTTAAAGCCGGTTGCTGAACTGGCAAGGTTGCTGGATGTTGTCGCGGTTGCGGCAATGCTGGACGTGTCACCTCGACACGTTTACAGGATGGCGGACGCGGGACGAATGCCGCGACCGATCAAGCTTGGCGGCGCGGTTCGATGGGATCGCGATGTTATCAAGACCTGGATTGATTCGGGTTGTAATGCCGTCGACTCTCGACAAGGGGGACGGCGATGATACAGAAAACGTTCTCGTTTTCAGAACCGCCGATGCAACCGGCGGTAGCAGTGCTTCGCGAAGTTGGAGACGCAAGAAAGCTACGCGGCATGATGCTAGCGGCTGATCGACGCGCCGAACTGGTTGCGGCTAGTCAAGTCGCGTTGCTTCAAGCGTTGCTTGCGTCGGCGGATTCTACGGCAACCGTCGACGATGCGACCGCCGACCTTACCGAAAAATTCGCGGATGGTGGCCGATGGCGTGGCTCGATTCCGAGTCGGCTAGCACGTCTGCGAATTATCGAGCGGGTCGGCGATTGCAAGAGCGACCGACCGTCGCGACATCGCGCCTATGTTTCTCGCTGGTTGCTTCGCGACCGTGAGCAAGCACAACACGAAATCGACCGGCTATCGAGATGGCTGGACGCAACAAAAAACCCGCTGTCGGCTGCAACCGACGCGGGCAATTCTGAACCTACAAACACAAATTCAATCAACAGCAACGGAGTAAATGAACATGCGTCTAAGTGACATCCTAAACAATTCAGGCGACAAAGGCGACTTGAATAAGCTTTGGCGAGAAACCGAAGCGGCGGGCGAAATGGGACCGCTTCCGGCGGGTGAATACGTTACCCATATCGTCGGCGGTGAACTCGAATCATCGCGGAGGAATGAGACACCCGGCTACAAGCTGACCTTTAAGGTAATCGAGGGCGAATTCAAGGGTCGGCTATTCTGGCATGATTGCTGGCTGACGTCTGCGGCATTGCCGCAGACGAAACGCGACCTTGGAAAACTAGGCGTTACGTCGCTGGAACAACTCGAAAAACCTTTGCCGCGATTCATCCGATGCAAATGCAAATTGGGTTTGCGTAAAGATGACGACGGCAACGAACGCAACCGAGTTAAGACGTTCGAGGTTATCGGGATCGACGCGCCGGAATCGGATACGTTCGCACCGGCGGCGACACCGCCGACGGAACCGGCACCGACGGCAAGCACGGCAACCGAAACGAACGCGACCGAAGCGACAAACGAAGGGGACGGCGATGTGTTTCGAGAACAATTGAACGCGACCGGATCGACGCGAAACTATACCGGCGTTTGCTGGTCGCGGTGGCTGTGGTTCGACATCGACCGCGACGAAATCGACAACGCGACCGCCGACGCTAGGCGATTGGCTTCGAACTTGACCGAACGCTACGGGATCGCTGGCGACGAATTGCTGCTGTTCTATTCCGGTTCGAAAGGCTTTCATATTGGCTTGCCGACTTCGCTTTGGAATCCGATGCCGTCGGCGTTGTTTCATGCCTATTGTCGGCAGTTTGCAGAGTCGGTAGCTACCGTTTCGAGCGTGGCGATTGATTCGGGCGTTTACGATCGCGTTCGAGCGTTCCGGGCACCGAATTCAAAGCACAGCAAAACATCGCGTTACAAGCGATTCTTGACGCTTGACGAACTTCTAAACCTGAAAGCTTCGCGAATTATCGAACTAGCTGCCGAACCGATACCGTTCGAGCTGCCGATGGCACCGCGATTGAATTCGCAAGCGGTTCGAGATTGGCAAGCGGCTATTGCGTCGGTTGAATCTCAACAGGCTGTCGCAACGGACAAACGCCAAAGCGGTTCGATGCCGTCGGGTTTGAATCGTTCGACTTTGGAATTCATTCGCGACGGCGCGACGAATGGCGACCGTCACCGATTGCTATTTAGCACGGCGGCGAACTTAGCCGAGTTTGGATGCTCGATGGAACTCGCTTTGGCGTTGCTATCCGAGTCGGCTTTGGATAGTGGATTGTCGCCATCGGAAGTACGGCGGCAAATCGAATGCGGTTTGAAACATAACCGAGACCGAAATTACCAGCCCGCTGGTTTTGTAATTAGTCCACCTGAACCGTCTGAAATGGAAGACGGAAATTGACTATGAGCAAGCAAGTTATTAGGAAGCGTTCGATTCGCATGAGCTACCGAGCGAAGTTCGACTGCGGCACCGCGAACCGGATCGATTGCTGGAACGTAGACTGCGATTTTCTTTTGAGTGAATCGCAATCGAATCATCTGAAGGGCTGGGACCAAATCAGAATCGCCACTTACCAAGACAATCTTTTCGGAAACGTTTTGATAGGCGTCATCCAGCAACTGTACCGCGATATTGACATCTGTACGCTTTTCTTCCGCGACTTTGAATCGACGGTCCCCGTTAAACGAACACGGTGCAACGCGACAAGTCGCCATTTTATCTTTGAATTTGCCAAGTACGATTGTTACCAAAGGCAATGTTGCAAGGGCCAACAAATAGGATGCTTGACGTATACCAGACTGCCCATGTACGGGGGCGGTGAAGTAGTTGATTGCAACGATTTCATCGTTTGGCAAAAGACGCGAAAAGTACGATTCAAGATTCAACCACTTGTGGGAAGTTCCGCGAATTGCACCGTAATAAAGATTGAAACCGTCAATGTAGACGCTGGTTCGCACTATCTGCTTCCCGGTGAAGACATAAAAAAAGGCCAGTCGTATAGGCTGGCCAAACCGGCGAATGAAGCCGGGGAGTCGTTCTGGAATACTACACCACGTACTCCAGCAAGTCAAATGCGAACATTTGCAGCCTGCTGGGTAGAAGCCATTCATTCGCCAGTTTTCGCCATTTCCGTCCATTTTCTTTAATATTTTCAATGAGCAACGCAAAGTTTGTAACCGCTTCCGACGCGATTGAAAATTGGCGGGATGATGTTCTGACGGGGAAACCGCCGACGTTCTATCGAATTGCCGACGCGGGACCACTCGCAAAAATCGAGATAGGACCGAAGCTAATTACACTGGTCGGCGGCGCACCGGGAAGCGGAAAGACGGCTTTCATCATGCGGGGACCGTCGCGATATCGAGTCGATGCACGCGGAACTGGGTTGCCTATATCCCATAAGGGACCATAAGAGGCTAACCGCTTTACGGGCTGCGCCCTGCGGTTGCCTACAGAATCATTCAATCGGACTGCAAACATGACGACATCGACGGACATACTTTCACAATTGCAAAGTGAATCCGCTTGCACGCTTCAAGATGCTTGACGATACCAGCAATCAAAAACGTCCGCGACGTTCGCTTGAACCGGATGAAATCAGTCGGCTATTAAAAGTCGTTCGCTTGCGACCGGTTGCCGAATTCGGACGCGAAACGGTTCGAAACGATGGCGACAATCAACCATCCGATAGCCTATCGAGGGCGACTTGGACAAAGGCACCGCTAAACCTTGCGACAATCGATCAAGCATATGAACGCGGAAAGATCGCTCTTTCACAGTCACCTAAGAGACTTCGCGAATTAGAACGCTTGGGGATCGAACGCGAATTGCTTTATCGTGTTTTGGTGACTACTGGACTCCGAAAGGGTGAACTAGCATCGATCACACTAGGACAAGTTTACCTCGATGAATCGCCATCTTGGATCGAACTCGCTTCACAAGATGAAAAAGCGGGTCGAGGGGCTAGCATACCGCTACGCGATAACGTGGCTGAACAATTGAGAGAATACCTAGCAGACCGGTTGCGAGCGTTACAAAGCGAGTCCGAAGCGTTAAACGTGGTATCAATCGCCGGAACGATTGCACGACTTCCAATCGATGCTTTACTGTTCACTGTGCCAACTAACCTAGTTGCTATCTTGCGTCGCGATATGGCGGCGGCCGGGATAGCTAAGATCGACGAACGCGGACGGACGGTTGACGTTCATGCTATGCGGCATACTTTTTCAACGATGTTGCATCGCGCTGGCGTTTCGCCAAGTGTGGCTCAAGCGGCAATGCGTCATAGCGACATCCGGTTGACGATGAATACTTACAATCATCTTGGTTTGATGGACGTTGTAGGGGCTATCGAATCGCTTCCGAGTATCGGCGGGATGCCGACGAATTCAGAATCATTGCAAGCAACGGGCACCGATCCTGTCGAAAGTTCCCTTACATCAATGGTTACACTCGCTGGTGTCAAAACGGGTCAAAAACTGGCAAATTCTGGCAATTTGGACGCGACGAAAGCGAGCGGTCGAGAATGCGAAAAAGCCTTGAATTCCCTAGGAAAACAAGGCTTTTTCGATGAGCGGGTGAACGGATTCGAACCGTCGACATACAGCTTGGGAAGCTATCACTCTACCAACTGAGTTACACCCGCAGCAAAGTGAAGTATACACCAAGATCTAACTCGTTTTCAATATGCGTACTATTTTGGGCTTCTCGCCGAATATCCGAAGACTTCGTGGACTCAGCGCGATCCATACGACTAGCGGCACGATGGGGGCTCGCATTCGCATGTTGCTCCAATAGACCGTATGCACACCTCCTAATGCGACAATCAATGCGACAGCCGGTATCCACTTCAGACTGGTTGCTGCGGCAACGCGTCGCGAAAGCCAAGCCGAAATGCCGCGCCAGCTTCCGTATACGAACGCTAGAAAGAGTACGCCGTACCAAATTCCGATCGCTGCGGAAACTTTTCGCGAGACTTGATCTCCCGATGGCCACCATGCCCAAAACCAACCCTGTCTGGTTAAACATGCTTTGACAAACAACCAAGGTGACCGCTTAATCGTTGCGATGGCTGTTTGATTGGCCAAGCGATCGTCCGCAATTTCATCGAGTTCGACCGGCTCCTTCGCCATGGAACGGAAGTCTGATTCCCAAAAGGCTCGTGTTCTCGGATCGCCAACGTTGCGATGCGACCAGCGTTCGTGAAAGCCGTCTTCATCCCAAGTTCGAGAAACGCCATCCGCATCGAGATGATCGAAATAGACTGGGTTGTTGGCCAATAGCAACGTGTACCCGCCGTGTGTCGTCGTCCAAATCATCGAACCGAACTCGGCGCGATTGCGAAGCATCCAGGGGATGAGGAGGAGGACGATTCCGGAAGCGCACACTAGTATGTTTGCATACGAAACCGAATTCCTCGAGCGTTCGACTTTGTTCGTTCGCCATCGATGAATGCAAAGACCTAAGATCAACATCCAGCACCAAGCCAACGACGATGGTCGCACTAGACAATTGATTCCAAGCATGGTGCCGATTAAAAACGCCAACCAAGTTGGAAATCTCTGGGTGTAACCGACTCCGAATACCCAGATCCAAATCGTTAGCACGGCTAAAAAAGTTGCCGTCGTCTCGGTCATGATCAAGCACGACTGTCGACACAAGATCGGATCGACCGCGACCCCCAAACCGACCAGCCACGGTATCACGATATGCTTCTGCTGTGGCTCGCTGATGCGTTTTGCTAGATCCCAGGATAGGAGGCACGTAAGACTTCCTAAGAAGATATGCAGCCCAGCAACCGCCGGAAGCCATAGTTGCCGATCGATAACGAACCACGAGAGCAGCCAAGGATAAAGCGGTGGTCGAAAGGCCGTTGCATGCGCCACTCCATCGATCGACAAAAGCCCCATCGTCCCGCTGGCTGACCAACACTCGGCCATCGCTCGATAGGCATCGGGATCTGCATCGAGCCCATCAAAACCGATGGCGATTACGAAGAATCGTATCGCGGCAAAAGCGCTCGCAGCCAACCACCATCGCCGCAATAATTTTTTTGCTCCGCTCGATCCGTCTATCGAGTTCGTACGATTGAGAATTTCTTGTTCCATCGTATGGCTCGGATATCGGGGTTGTGGCGGAGTCAGTGAGCCGACTGCGCTAGCGGCTAGTTGATTTAATCGTTTAACCGTCAGCCGTAGGCGTACGCGTCGCCTTTCACGTACGCCTTCGGCTGACGGTTAAACGAAATGCAGGAACGATCACGACACTCTATTCAGCCGGCGTTGGATCGCTTCGACTGGAAGTGGAATGACGTTGGCTTCGGCGACCAGATCGGTCCGAAGAATATCTTCGGGTTCGTCTCCTTCGGCTGGCGACGAGTACTGGACGATAAACGCCCCGATCTGAAGATAGTTTTCTTGATAGATCGGGGGCCAAAAAATCTCTGCTTGATGCGCCAGTGTTCGCGCCAGTAATCGCGTCGCTCGTCCAGAGAAGCCGCTCAAGATCATCTCCAACCGACCGAGCGATTCTCGGTAGATGTAGAAGACTAGCGCCGCATCTTGATCGCGCGATCCACCTCCGGCGAACGCCCACGAGCCGTCGGCCTTTTCATAGTACAAGCCTGGCTGATCGGCCGTTTCGGATTTGCTGAGCCGCAATCCAGCCGAAGCGGCTGGCGGATGCGGGTCACTATCGCGATAGCGAAGAAAAATCGGACAGCTTCGATCGCTGGCTGTCGCGACGTCATCTTGCGAAACGAATGGATCGCAACCGAACGCGCTTCCCATCACGATCTCGACCGTCAAATTGCTCTTCACACTGCCAAGACAGATCAGAGCCTTGTCGCCGTCGATCTCGCTGAATTCGTCGTAGACTTCTTGCGATCGAGCTTGAACTTCTTCAAGCGATACCGTAGCCGGACTCCAAACCAACGATTGCTTGAGATTTTCGAGATGCGGTGGAGCTTCAGTGCGCACCACGCCGCCGGCTGCGGTCGCATTGAAGGCTTTGGCTGTACCACCGAGTGTCGAGACGCCGTTCAAGACTTCGCCTGCCAACACCGCATCGGATGCGACCACCCAGGCTGCGTCCGCAAAGTCGTCCGGCGGTCGACGAACGCCAACACAAACTTCTAATCGCCGACGACGCGCCAAGAGCTCCCAAAAATTTTCGGGCTTGATGGCAAAGAGTGCACCCGGCAACTGATCGGCTTTTGCGTAGCCATGTTCGATCAAGTAGTCGCACAACCGCGACAAGGCTTCGATCGGAATATACTTGGCTTCGTTTTTGAGAAGCGCAGCAACTTGATGACGATCTAAGCCGGTGTACTCGACAATCGCTTTGATCGTTCCTGGTCGTTTACGTCGGTCCGGTGTATGACCGAGCAGCTCGGCCAATCGAAATGCATACCTCATCGCTGGAAAACCCTTCCTAAAAATACTTTTACTCGGAAAGAAAGGCTGGGATAATCCACCTATTCAGCTCTTTACGGAACTGACCATCTCCCAGAGAACGATCAAATCGCCCGCCATTACGATAGCACGAAGTCAACCCCTGTGGTAGAGATTCTCCCCTTAAATGGCGGATACTTTTACCGTCAGATAAATTTTAGTGGGCCAACGGTGCCAGAGCGGCATATTTATTTCATCGCCAGCCGCAAGTTGGATCAACAAGCCGTTGGCCTCCCGATGTAGAAACGCGATCAAAAGTCGCCCGTGGCTAGACTATTCATAACCCGAAGCGTTAGCGAGGGAACAGCATGCAATCCCTTGCTAACGCTTCGGGTTACGCAGAACGGCACTCGATATGATTCCATCGAGTACCATGTTGCTGCGTAGCCGTGAGAGCGACTTATCAGCCGATCACTGGGCGGTATCGATGATGATTTCGCCATTCTCGCGAGTCACCATGCGAGCAAAATCTCGAAGTCCGATATTCGCTGACATAAATCGAACCGACCCGTCGCCGAATCCGATGTTCGCACCGCCGGTATGAAATGCATAAACTTCACCCGTTCCGTAAGAACCTCGTGTTGCAGTTGCCATCGCGCCGACGGGTCGCGATGTTGACGAATTGGTCTGTGGGTTATTGGTATTCGTATTCGCTAACGCATACGTCCGGCTCATATTGCTATAGCCGACACTTCCTATATCCTCGCCGTTGGTCAGATTGATCGGAACTGGATTAGCTGCCCTTACGCCGCCAAAGGATGCAATTCCCAATTTTGGATTTGTCAGACTAGAACCGTCGACAAAGAAATCGCTGCCAGGTCGTGCCCAACCGCCACCATTGACGTGGCTCGATGCCGGGTCGGTACCCATGATCTTATTGCGGCGATAAACGGATGGACGTCCAGCACTTTCCGCGTACATGATCGTGTTGGAAAGCCCGTCTTTGACATCGGCTAACCGAGCGACCTGCGTTTGGCTAAGGATACCTCCTCCAGCAAAGTCGACGACGGTTGTTGTCATGCTCATCGGTCCGGCAGACAATAGATAGCTCACTCCCAGCGTCGGAGAATAATCAGTAACGGCTGCGGAACTGGCTGCCCAAGCGCCGGTAAATTCATCTTCGCCATCGAGTCGATTCGGATTCGTAGACGATGGGCAATTGAAAAGCGGAATACGAGTTAATGCCAACCGCCGATTCGTAGGACTTTCTTGTATCAATGCTGGATAGGTTGGTGTCGTTGCGGTTGTCCCAAATGGAACAACTGCAGGTGCAACTCCAGGCTCCGTATCATCCGCCCAGTCCTTATTCAACTGATAGGCACTGTAGATATCGGCTCGTTCGAGATAGGGAAGGATCATCGTCAACCCGGAAATTCGCGGGTCACCAACCATCGAACCGGGCGTCACCGGAAAGCACTTGCTCGCCGGCAGGATTTTATACGCCGAATGAAAATCGGTGGCGGCCATAACGAGCTGCCGCACGTTGCTTGAACAACTCATGCGCCGCGACGCTTCGCGAGCATTTTGAATCGCCGGCAGGAGCAAGCCTGCCAGGACACCGATGATCGAAATCACGACCAGCAATTCCACCAAGGTGAAAGCATGTCGCTTACCGAATAGAGAGCTTTTCATAGGGAGCAGCCCAACCTTTCAAATGCCGCCGTTTTCCGGCGACCGTAAAGAATAGAACAATGACAATAGGAGACGCAAAAAATAAAAACCTCGTCGGTCTAATGGCTGCCCCCGAATTATAGCAGGCTAGCGACCGCAAGAACACCTAAAATGTAGGACTAAAGCCGAAATCGACACCCGTTTCGTTTGTAACTCGATAGGCCAAGGTACCACTCTGCATTTATCAGCCGGAGTGCGTTAGCACCGGTTTCCAACGTACAACCGAACGCTAGCGCGTTCCGGCTAATTTCCATGGCGCATTGCCGTCGCATCCAAAACTACCTTGGAATCTTCCTCCTGAGCAAGATGGTCTTATCCGAGTTATACGATTTACCAGGCGCGAAACCGACGGGAATACTTCGATCGATGATATAGAACGACTTCGTCCGTTCCGGCTTCCCGCTCGGCCCAATATACTCCGCCCCAATCCCATCGATCTCGTCATACTCGAATAAGCCAACCGTAACCCAAACCGCAAACACATTCGATTGATTGGTAACCAAATTGCTTAGCCGCATTAATCTTTGCATATCGACGAACGGTTGCCTTACGGATTCAGCTCTTATCCGGGCAACCTCTAAATCCGGCGCCGGAGGACGATTCGCGGAATCTCCGTTGAGAGTTTGGCTGTTTGGATCCGCCGCAAAAAGCATTGTTCGATCTACCTGACCAGGAGGAGCGAATATATCGGATCTTAGAAGTCCAGTTTGAACAGGTCGAATCGTCCGTGGAACACGTCCCAACGGCATCACTCCCGTACTTCCAGGCTGCAGCGATGCGTCTAAATTCGAACTAAACCCGGATCGAAACACGGCCGCAAACTGAGTTGGAATCTGTGCATGTAGATTCGGATTGGCCGACCCCCCCAAAAATCCGTTATCTGAACCGATCGCATACCCTCGACGTGCATTACTAATGTCCCTCCAATTCGACGCATTTGCTGGTAGCAAACGAATCGTATTATCAAAATTCCATTCGATCGCGTCCCATACTTCCTTGTAGGCAATCGTATTCATATTGACTTTTCCCGTCTTAACATACGATGGAAACCGATTGAATGGTGGCAAGTAGCCCTGTAGCAAGTTCTGCTGTACTTGATCGGTCGAACTATCTAACGAATGCGCGTCGACAAACCGATCCGAATCAACGAAGGGCGGCGCTGTTTCGACGAGTTCGAGCAATAGCGAGAGATTCGACCCCGTTCCCGTCGCGCCAGAAGTAGAATCCCGTTGTTGCCAAAATGTTCTTGCCGGGACCGATCCATTCGCCTGCGTTGCAGTACTTGTTTCCAATGCTTCTGAATTAAAAAATGAAGGTAAGTAGCCGAATATGCCATCTGTCGCGTTCTGAGTCCCATACTTATTCGGCAGAGTAAGGTCCGTTGTTTTTGTAGCCTCGACGTACATTGAAAACTGGCCCGGAGCTGTTTTTGGAACGAGCATTATCTCACTCGGATTTGTAAACGGTCGATTCAACCAAAATAATCCTGATTGCGGAAGTTGAGATGCGCCTTGATAGTTTCCAGTTGTATTTGGTGCCGGTTCACCGAAACCGTCCCAACGTTGACTTACATCAATCCGCCCCGCGTTCGTGAACCCGAGAGAAACCGATGACACTGAATCAGCGTTCGGAAAGGTCGGCAACGCTGTAAGCGGTGCTGCACTTACATTTATAGTTCCGAGTGAATAGGGGAAGTACGCATTTGTAGGGCCTGTCGCATTCGTTAAATCCACGGGATTCGTCTTAACCATCTCTGCGGTCGACGCCGATAGTAGCGAGATTCCCGTTTCGATATTAATCGAACCATCGTAAACGGCGCGTCGATCCGTAGCTTGAGTCGCTACAACGCTGACAGACGAGGGATTATTGCTGCTCGCCCCGTCCTTGTATCGTGATGCGAACGCAAATTGTGGTCCAGGGTTGTCGAGCGGATCTTGCGACTTCGTATCTTCACCATTGAATACGGTGAGATCGATACTCATCCAATCGATAGTGATATAGGGGTTATAAATCGGATGATATTCGAAATCTGGATCAGCCAATCGTTGAAGGTAGGCGATTCGATGATGCAAATAGGTACCTACAAGATGCTTCATCTCTGTTTTCAAACAATCGTTTTTCCACGGCGTAGCAGAGTCGTCATGATCAAACGGGACATCCGGCAACGTCTTTGCAGGCGTCGTAAAATCGGCGTATCCGTCGCGATGTGGAAATTGAGAACCGACGGGCGCCGTCGGATTTACGACGGACGTCGGCATCGTGTAATAGTTGCCGGAAACAGGAAGTGGTTCGGACACGTTCAATCCAACACCTTTACCCTTTTCAAATGTGGGCGGGTCTGTACCGACGGGCTGAATCCATTGATCCCAGGCTGCCTGCGCCGTGCCGGGCGGTTGTGCAACGGCAACCATCGTCCGAGTCGTTGGCATCGTCCAATTCGAGGGTAACGAACCCGCAGGCGACGCCTGTGTCCGTGAGTTACCAGTAAATATGTCCGTCATATCAACGTAATTCGAATGTAATTCGACTTTTTGCATACTTGGGACGTGAATCGGCGGGAGCGTCACGTCATTTCGCGACCCAATAAACGTTCGCGTTCGAGGGCCGACAACCAAATAGCCGCCCCCGGGGATATAGATATCTTGAGCACTATTCTGTTTGTTAAAGAAAATACGGTGACGGCGATTAGGGTCGCTTTCGTTAGTAAGGTCTGGAATCTTCGGAACCGAATCACCATCGTAGCCTGTAAACCAAACCATACGTTCGAATTTCAGAGGATTATTGACATCAGTTTGATTGGGCGGGTTAGGCGCTGGTGGGGTCGGCAACCAACTAATATTTTCGATCAACCCCGAACTGTCGTATGCATCTTGGCCGATGTTTTGGACCGAAACCGCAGATGTTTGATTGGTCGTATCTCCAATGTTCTTCAAATTCTTTGAACCAAAATCGTCCGGAATTCCCGTTGGAGTTCCAGCACCAACGGCCGACCCGCGACGAGTAATCCCAATTCGAAAAACCGGCTGTCGACCATACGTAGCAGATACCGGAGCTCGCTTGCTTAACCACAGCGTTCCATTGTTTGTATAGAGACTTGATGGTGCAGTACCAAGGTTTAAATCCGCGCTTGCAGTCGATGTTGGTTGGTCAGGACTGTTCGGACTGCGTGGACACATCAGTTCGAAAAAGAGACTTCCTTGCGGCATACGATATTGATCAGTCGTTTGATCCTTCATCGTCGGATCACTTACATCGATCTTCGTTCCCTTGTCATCATCTCGATCAGTGTCTTTCGTTCGTTTGTCGTGGAAAGCCAATATTTCCATCATCAATAATTCTGGAAATTCCATCCCCCAAACAACATTGCCGGCAAGCGGTTTCCAAACATTGTTGAATGGCGTCTCATCGTATTCGAAACGCGTCATTGCGCAATCCGTATCACGGAAGTCAACGATATTGACGCTCCATTGCGCAAGTTCTCGCGCTCGATATTTAATGTACCCTGTATCCGTTTTCTTCCGTCCTGCAAATTCATGGTCGTCTGGTACAATAAGCTGAGCGAGACAGTAGAGTTGTCGAGCTAGCATACGGCGCGATTGCGATGCGTTCGAAAACTTCGCGTACGCCGGATCTGTGCCACTTGTCGCGGATGGATAGCCAAATCCGTACTGACCATTTACTTGATATGTCGAGTTTAGTTTCATAACCGTCTCCCGTTGAACAACAGAATTTAATTCTTCTGGTTCATCAATTTGACCGTCGTTGTCATCGTCTTGTCCGTTCCCGAAAGCTCGATTGATATCCAGTCGCAAACCTTTTCGGAATTCAAGTGGAAAGAGTTCGCGAACCTGTGCAAGTTCCAGTTTTTTCCCCGGATTTCTTTCCTGGTACAAAAGTTGTATCCAGCGTAATAGACTACCCTCTATTCCTTCGTTCGAAACAAGCCTTTCACCGTTGATGTCATTTGCGATAGTCGCGCGAGCCAGAGGAATGGCAGAATTATTTGCACTCGGAAAATTGGCGTTCGAGTACGCAATCATGTGCCTCGATAATCCCGCCTGGGGCGGGTATCGCAACTCTGCACTTCTTGTTGTAACGGCCTTAAATACCACGTGTGAATTCGGAATTGCATCCGCGATAACTTTACGAAGTCTTTCCGGCAACTGACTCGCATCTTGATCGAAGCGCCGAAGTAGAGTCTCTAATTCATTGACCGAGAAGATTTCGTCGCTCGACAACGATCGCCTCTGTGCCAACTCATATGCGTCTTCAATCAATTCGTCGTTCACAAAGACATTATTGGCATCGGACATTCTCGGATTACCAAGGATATCCGTTCCAATTGCGTTTCGGCTTCGACGTGCCTGCTTCAATCCATATTGAACGGAATTGGAATCAAATAGCACCTCGCGCTGTTGATAATATCGCCCAGGATTATCGTTTCCGACCAACCCAGGAAGTTGATCTCTTCCATTTCGAAGTTGGAATAACTGCTGCAGATCAAATACACGATCCGAACCAATAGTACGATCCAATGAAGCCAGTGAAATATCTGCTGGTCCAAATCCCAAACCTTGTGGTAAAAAGGCTCCCTGTGTCATTCCAGGAATCACACGTCCAAACCCATTATCAAGCGCTTTGAACGCGCGTGTTTGATATTGGTTGGCGTTTCGACTAGCATCCACATGATACTGATCTCCAGCCGCATTCACGTTCAAACGACCATCCAAATCCAGAATTAGATTTGCAGCTAGGACTTTGAGATGCTTTCCTTCAGGTGAAGTAATGAGTGGTAGGTTCGGAACAACCCAGACACTATCCGCCACACCATCGGCATCGTTATCCACATCCCACTGGACGGGACTTCCTGCATTTCCCGCCGTTAGAGCAGCGACCCAATTTTGAACGGCGGTGACGTCAGAAGTATTTGACGGCCATGCACCGACATCAATATCAAGCGTTGGAATAGCAAAACTATCGATTCTACCGGTGAAGCCTACGTCCTTTTTAATATCTTTAGGATACGGCGCAGGACAATTTCGAAGCGAGTAACCTAGCGGACGCGAGCAAGCATAATCGATGAGCGTAATCAGACGTATGATTCGAAGTTGATTCTCCAACGTAGTCCCACCTGTAAGTCCATTCATGTAATTCGCAATGTAGTTTACAAGTTCTGGACGATGATAAGACGGAATGATTTGCGACTGAACCAGCGGTTCGCGTCGACCCGTCGTCGAGTTCACTTCATTGGTCTCCGCTTGAAACGCCAACCAATGGTCGTGATAGTCGGGAACGTCGAATCCTTCGTTGCTACTTCCAATCACGTCTTCGAAAGAAGTGCTAGCGCTGTTGTAAGACGTGAGCTGAGGACCAACCGTTACCGTTCTTGAAGGCTTCCAAGTTCCGATTGCACCAGAATTGCTCAAGCCTAAGTAGTCGTAGTTTGGAAGTAGAGAAATCGGAAACGATTCCATACCTGGTTTGTAACCTGAGGAATAACCAGACGTATTCAATTCAGTACCCGGTACCCAACGGCTTTGGTCGAGATTTCCATAATTCGGATGCGTCGGATCGCGTTCGACACCAATTCCAATTCCGTTGAACGGTACATCATTGATGATGTATGCGAATGGCTGCGTATTCGATAGTTGGATTAGGCGATTCTCATCGCCACTTGTCGCAAGAAGCTGAGAAAGTGTCATCTGAGACGTTACGGTGGGATTTGCCGTTGTTGGAACGTCTAGTATTGACTTATCTGTTTCCGCTAGATCGATGGCGATTGAGAACGCAAATCCCGGTGGATTAGAGACGTTACCTCGGTAACCAAGTATTCGATATGTTTGATTCAACAATGGCCCTTCCAGGAATGTGATCAGTCGCCCAGTATAAATATCGTCTTCCACACTCAAAAATGCTTGATCACTATCTTCTGTTCCTCCTGGAATCCGAAAGACGTCACGGTTTACGACGACGGATGGATTAAGCTGAACCTTCATGATTCTTACGCTACTCGGTGGAAGCACGGATGGGATGCTCATAACCGCGGAGCTTGGTACAAACGCGCCTCGAACCGTTGAACGTCCATAAATGTCTTCAAGTAGTCCGTGTGAATAAAATCCAGATTGGTTGCTGGTGTCGCCACGAATGATTTTCCGGATAATGTCGGTATCGAAATTCTCTGTCGGCATCTTTTGAAGTTTGGCTCGCACCAAAGCTTGACCTGCATTTCGCGATTGGGACGAAATCGAGAGGTAGGTGACGGCCAGGAGGGTGAATAGACCGAGCATTCCAAGGACAACGAGAAGAACGAGACCTGAGCGATGTTTTCGCATCAGAAACTTGTTGGCGTGTGTGGATCGCATGATTTCGATCTCCAGTTTTAGTTTGACAAGAAAAGAGTGGGGTTGATTCGATCGTTCATTGCTGTAGCTATTCGACGGATACGACTTTGCGGTAGACCACGACGACGTTTCGAAAAATGGTAGCGGTCGTTGCGACAAAGTTCAAATCGGTGACGACCGACATGTTATCGTTGCTCACGACGGGTGCCGACGAGTTCCCAGCTAACGCGGCCGTCGAAATTTCTGGATAGTCCCACGGTTCGCCTGAAACGCGAATAACTCGAGGCCAAGTCTCCAATTGGTCGATTCCGATAACGCGATACCAACGATGACGATGGGTTACTTTGTAAAGGCTTCGATCGGATGGCGCGAAAGGACCACCGGGTGGTCCAGAGAAATGATTGCCTTCTGCTATTCTTCGTGACAGCATGACCCAATCGCCGACTCGAACCGAAGTGTCGGTATTGATGTCCGACCAAAGTTGCAATTCCATCGCTCCGCCCTGTTGCGAAAAGGGAAGCTGTCCACATTGCGTTATATTCGGCGTCATGGACGACGACGACGTCGCGAAGCACATCTTTTCGCCTTCGGGAAATTTCTCGGAACCCGTTACTGCCAATGGTGCAGCATCAAAGTTGCGATCGCGATTGTTAAAGACGACGAATGACAAGTTGTAAAAATTTGGAACGAATCCAGGATCGGTTTGCTCGCTAGGTGTCAGCGTCGCTAGCCAACTGATTCGACTGCTAGTCGTCGATTGGATTGGGAAGCCGCCGGACCCAAAGAAACTGCGCAATGCCCCGAACGTCTTATCGTCCGTCGCGTCCGCTTGTAGACAGTCACTGCCGGAGCTTACAAAGCGCTCGGCTGCGGCCGTCTGAATATTGAGTGGAACAGTGTTTAAAGGAGGTATCGCACCTGAATTCGTACCAGTCGCAAACGACACACGCATCAGTTTCGGAAATTCATAGTTATTTGCCGTTGTATTCTGAGCAAAACTTGTTGCACCAAGTGCTGTTCGTTCGTCGAAAAAGGGCATTCGTGATCGACGAAACGCCGCTTGATTGTTTGCGGGACCCCGGTAATGAAAATTCGGGTAATAGCTACCCCACGTTGCGCCGTAACGTCCACGTTCAAAAAATTGGTCAGCGCAAAACAAAGGATCGATACAGAATCCGATTGCAAGTCCGTCTCGACGCGCAGTTTCCACTTGAATCTGCGCGGTGGCTGGAGGTGGCATCGCACCTGCAGTTCCTTCTTGAAAACGGCGCTCTTGATTGTAGCGGATGATATCTTGCATCGAATCCGCTTTGCCATAGGGTGGATTAGACGCTGGCGGCGAAAATGTATAGATCGTACCGGACGGCGTCGTTGGACTATCGTTTACAAACCACCATGGACGTTGTGCGGTTGGCCGAAACTTTTCTGACGAGAGGAACTCAGCGGCGGCGTTTTCCATGGCGGCACCGCCTTGGGTCATGGCGTATGAATCGCCAGCTTGTCGTCCGGCTAAGGGGAGTAGACCCGCTAAGGCGACTAAGCCGAATAGGACGACGAACATCGCGAAGAGGACTTCGATCACCGTGACGCCAGATCGGATCGCCGAGGATTGTGAACGGCACGGCGCTAGGATGCTACTGTCCTTAGTCGCCATTCGCTCCGCGAATGTGCGTATCCTGAGCGCTTCTTTCGCGGAGCGAAAGGCGACGTTGGGGTGACTCGCATCTCGAGTGCATGATTCGGATTGCTTGCTGGTTTGGGGTTTGCTCGATAGTTGGCCGCCTGAAGGCGGAACTACGAACGATGATGGGTACTTCGTGGTTTTCATTGTGCGGTTAACTCCCCGCCGAAGACGGCTGATCTTGAGTCTTCTAGCAAATGGGCAATCGGTTTTGGTGGATTCGGTGGATTCGTCACGCGAGAATCGGCGACGTCTTCGATGATGTGACTGGCTTGAGCAGGGGCGGCCGAAATCGCACCCGAGGTCGGTGAAATGCGAACCCAATAGCCGGACGGATCCATCATGTTCGGCTTGAGTTTCGTATCTTCTGCGAGAGCAAGATCAGCGGAACTGATCGCGCGGATCACTTGATCGTTGCGTCCTACAAAAAGATAGACGTCCGATTGCGGCTCGATACGACGTAGCGATAAAGAGTCTGGTTCATTGCAAAGGATGCTCTGCAGTAATCCATTGGGACCAAAGGTGAGATAGACTGGGCGAAGATATTGCGGTGGTGGAACCGGTGGCGACGAACCCGGTGGCAATATCCAGTCCGAGGCGAACTCGCGTCGACAATCGCGATAGTCGGACGGTAAAGTATTCACATTGGGATCGTCTTCCGCTAACCCGGATAGCGAAAGATCAATGCACGAGCCACGTGGCAATTCATTGACCATCGAAGCGACCGGACGAGGAGTTTGCCGTAACCGAATGCTGGTTGCAAGCGTTCGACGGAAAACACTACTCAATGTTGCCGGCAGCGGAGCAAGTGGCGTCACATCAAACGGTATTTCAACCCAAGGGCGAAAAACCGATTGCATCGAAGCGATCTCGGTTATATCCGAAGGCGTTCCCAACGGGTTGGCCGTATTGCCTTCATTCAGGATCGTAATGAAGAAAAAAGGCGGTGTAGTACCCATCGGCTGTGACGTAGGTGCAATTATTTTAAATCGATGCGTTTGGTCGGCACTTATGACCAATTCGATTTCATTGCCACTGACAAGATACATACTCAATCTTGGGTCAACGTTTTGAATCGCGAAAATGCGATCACCTTCGGAAAGTGTATCAAGATCGGATCCAGCAGCCGTCGCTTCGTCGTCTGTTGATTTATAAACAATGCCAGAAGTGCTTATCGCAGCTCCGCCTGGTGCATCGATTTCAATCGGAAGAAGCTCTTCCGCCATCACCATTCGGAGGCAGGTGTTGTAGGCTTCAAAGTTGACTTCGGGACTGCCTGGCGAGTTAACCGAGGTCGATGATTGTCGGACGCCGCCAATAAATGTTCCATCCCATCGCGATGAGAGTCGCTCTAAGATCACCGAGACAGGTCGACCGCGTGCGATCGCTCGAGCTCGAGCTGCTTCTAAAAAGGCTTTGACTTCGAGGGCTGCGACACTCGTTTTTCGCTCGACGAGGACGTTTTTAAAGGCGGGTAATGTCATGGCTGCTAGGGTGCTGACGATGACTAAGGTTACTAGCAATTCGATGAGCGTGAAGCCGCGATGCGCTAAAGCATTGCGAGCGCGAGACCCCTCACCCCCGACC